>OGPX01001980.1_pt1 | contig 12521 bp, 9 predicted proteins | sample 1553101 | NCBI WGS metagenome assembly OGPX01 (sample SAMEA2579964, study PRJEB22360) | human gut metagenome | biome: human gut; feature: human-associated habitat; material: faeces | place: Denmark | collected 2008/2010
GCTACCCCCATAATTCGCCGGGAACGCAGATAATTATTGAAAATGGCTTTTTCCGGGGTTGAAGCCAGCAAAAAATAAAAGCCGAAGAACGACATCAACGGCAGCGCAATGCAAAGTGAATAACTGTATATAGATGGTTCCATTTTTTATGCCTAACTATTTTATTGCAAAATTAGCGAAAATACTGAAAATATGGCGGATTTGCCGTGACGATTTACTTTCAACACCCTATTTCCCTTGCCACTATGGCATATTGATGAAAAAAGGCAGGAAAAGGGATGATATATCCCTAATCCTGCCACACATATCCGCACACTTGTTCACATTTTTATTCCTTTCGGTTTGCATACGAATCCCGGCCGTCCGATAACGATATGATCGGCAATGAAATTCCCAGACGGACTTCGGTCATTCGCCGGGCTGCGTATCTGCGGAGCATCTTCGGTTGGTTGTGACGGTACGTTCCGTACACCTTCCGTATCCGGCTTGACCTCCTGCCCGTCATTCTCCTTTTCGGCGACTTCGGGCACGGGCGGCGCAAGCTCCAACTGTATCTTACGGTCGAGCGCGGCAAGTTCGGACTTCAACTGTTTCAGTTCATCTTCTTTTTTCCATACCTTGCCCGCTATTTTCTGCAACTGCGGAATATCCCTCTCCAATGCCTCGTTTTTCGCCTTGTACTGGTCAATGGTGGAGGGTATCTTCTCCAGTGCGTTCAGGAAGTTGCGTGCGGCGGCCACCGGGTCAGCCATCGCCAGATGCCCGTTGTTGTAGGTGTACTTGTAGTTCCCCTCCACCACGAAGCGGTTGTCGGTAAACTCCAGCCCCTCTTTGAGCATCCTCTCGCTGACCACCTTTATCGGGAAACCGTAAAGTTCTCCGACAGGATTGTACAGTCCGCCCGTCGTGGCGTTCTTGGCTATCTCCTGCAAACGCTTTCCGATAACCTTCTCATCCGAAGAAGAAACGCCGTCCTTCTTGACCGCATTCAGGCGGTTGCCCTCCTTGTCGGTCTTGACGACGGAAAGGAAACGGTTCCAGTCCTCCGTCATGGCATTGATGACCGCCGTGTTGTTGCGAAGTTCCCCCGTCTTGGCTTCCAATTTGAACTCCGAATCGCGCTTGCCCTTGCCCCACGACTTGCGTTCCCCTTCGAGCGAGGCGATACGCTTCTCTAATTTCGCCTTATCCAAAAGGTCGGTATTGCCGGAGAGCAACGCCATATACTCCGAGAAGTTCATACCCGATTTTTCGTCCATTGCTCCCTCGTCGATGGTACGTGCGCCCATCGCTCCACTTTTGAGCTGCGATATGAACGTCTGCTTGCAGTGCAGCAGATTGAACTTGTAGCTGTCCAGCGACTTTTCCACCGCGTAGATGATGACATCCACGTTATTCTCGGCAAAATGCTTGGCAATCTCGTTCCCGGCTCTAACACCCCGTCCGTCACGCTGTTGCAGGTCGGACGGTCGCCACGGTGTATCAAGGTGATGGATGGCGACACATCTTTTCTGCGCATTCACGCCCGTTCCGAGCATACTTGTGGAGCCGAACAGCACGCGCACCGTCCCGGCGTTCATGGCATCTATCACCGCCTTACGAGCCTTATCCGTCTTACACTCCTGAATGAAGCGCACCTCACTTGCCGGTATGCCGTAATCCTCCACCAACTTGCGTTTTATCTCGCTGTACACGTTCCATCCTTCCCCCGGCTGATATGTCCCCAAGTCGGAGAACACGAACTGCGTACCCTTGTGCGCCTCGTACTTGTGGTAATACTCTGCAATCATCTTTGCACAATGGCTTGCCTTGTTGTCGGGATGGTCCTCGTAGTTCGGGTCTATCATGCGCATATCAAGAGCCATCTTTCTCGCATAGTCGGTGGCGATGAGCATCTTCGCCTTTTCCTCCGTTTCCGACAGGGGTAACCTGCCAAGCAGAGTGGCATCGCCGGTTTTGGCAAACTGCATCAGCTTCTGTATGAAGTCCTCCTGCTCCGGTGTGGGCGGTATGTGGTGCAGTCTCTCATTCTTGTTTGGTCTGTCCACACCTACATCCTCCGCCGTGCGGTAGTCGGTAATCTCGTTGTAGAAGGCGGCAAGCTCCGGCACCTTGATGAAGTAGCGGAAACGCTCCTTCTGCACGATGTTGTTCGTCACGTTGAACTCGAAGTCAGTGGTTTTCTTGGCGAAAATCGCCGCCCACGCATCGAAGCAGCGGATGTCCTGCCTCTCCAGCTCTTTCGGACGCAGGTACTTGAAGAGCAGGTACAGCTCCGTCAGCGAGTTGCTGATGGTCGTGCCCGAAAGGAACGTAGCCCCCAAGTCCTTGCCCGTCCGCTCCTGTATGGTGCGGATGGCAAAGAGCATGTTCAGGGCTTTCTGGCTTCCTTCCGAGTTTCCCAACCCCGCCACACGGTCATGCCGGGTGTTGAAAGTCAAGTTCTTAAATTGGTGCGATTCGTCAATGAAGATGTGGTCGATGCCCATCTGCTTGAAATCCGCCACATCGTCCGTGCGTGACTTGATGGCGTATTCCACTTTTTCCAGTTTTGCTTCAAGGTTGTGCTTGCGCTTCTCCAGCCCTTTCAGCATCGCCCGCGACACATTTTTGCCCTGCTGACGCAGCACTTCGAGGTTTTCCTCCACTGTATCAAGTTCCGCCTGCAGGATGCGCTGTTGCAACTCCGGACTTTGCGGTATCTTCCCGAACTGGTCGTGGCTCATGATGACACAATCGTAATCGTTGTTCCTGATGTTGTTGAAGAAACGCACGCGGTTGGCGGTGGAAAAGTCCTTTTCCGATGCATACAGGATGCGGGCGTTCGGATAGGCGGACTGATAGGTGGCTGCAATCTCCGCCACATTCGCCTTCAAGCCGATAATCATCGGCTTATTCGCCAGTTTCAACCGCTTCATTTCATGCGCTGCAATGCACATTATCAGCGTTTTACCGGTTCCAACCTCATGGTCACAGATCCCGCCTCCGTTCTGCTTCAGCATCCATACGCAGTCCTTTTGCGAGGGATATATGCTCTTGATTCCCCGGCTTGCCAGCCCTTTGAGATTGAGGTCGGGAAAGGTCTGGTGGCTTCCGTCATACTTCGGGCGCACGAAACAGTTGAACTTGCGATTATACATCGTCACGAGCCTCTCCTTGAACTGCGGAGACTGCTCTTCCAGCCATTCGGAGAACCCACCCCGGATTTCGTCAATCTTGGCGTTGGCGAGCTGTATGCCCTCGCTGTCGCGCACCTTGATGTCGTTGCCATGCTCGTCCTTGCCGATGGACTTCATCATGTCAGGGCAGGTGTTGTGCAGGGCGTGTTTTAGGAGGTGCATACCGTCATAGTTCCGGTAATACCCCTTCACCAGAAACTCGTCCGTGATTTTCATGGTGCGGTAGCCGCACACCACCGAAAACTCGTCCATGCTTGCGGAATAGGCGATTTTCACCTCCGTGTCGAACAGCCGGCTCATGTAGGCGGCATAGACACCCGTCGGAATCCAGCGTTCCCCGAAATTGAAGTCCAGATCCTCGAAGGCGATGCGCTGCGGCTCGGCATCTTTCAGAGCCTCCAACGCCTGCTTCACCTCCGGCATACGCTCATTTTCGGGATTGTCACCCATCCATGCCTCTATGCGTTCCGCTTTCTCTATGACATTTCCGGCGATGAAACGGTCTTTGATTTCGTAACCGGTCACGAGCGGATTGTAGTAGATGCGCCCTTGCAGGGCAGTGAGCAAATCCTCCGCCGTGCTGTCGGTTATCTCCCGCATATAGTCGAGATTGACCGTACCATATTTGTTGAGCGACGCAGACAGGGCTTCTTCGGGAGAGCCTACGTTGGCATGGCTCTCCACCGCGAAGGAAACAGGATGCTCGAAGATGTCCGCCTTGACGAACTTTCCGTTTTCCATCCGTTCCAGCGAAAGGATGTCGCGCCCGCCCGCATCCATCATCACTAACTTCACGTTCTGCTTGGCGTTGAGGTTGCCGTAGCGCATGACAAACTCATCGTAACAGGTATTCAGATGCTCTCGCCACGGAACATTTGCCTCGCGCCGGAGCGATTCATAACGGTACAGACGCTCGTAGGCGTCACGCAGCGACACATACAACAACGCCTTTTCCTTCTGGTATCCTTTCAGGTCGAGCGGCTGGAATGTCGCCCCGTATGGCGTGATGTCTTTCAGGTAGCCGATGTTATGACGCCCCCGGTCAGCCACCAGCGACCCTTCGCGCAGGTGCATCTCCGGCGTGCGGTGGTAGGCACGCGGAGAAAGGTCCACGACTTCCTCCTTCGGCTTTTCCGCTTCGATGTCGGGGAAAAGGAAAGTCCCCACCGCTTCCGATGGGGTATCTGTAACGGCAGGTGCGGCGACTGCCTCCGGCTGTGTTTCCTCCTGTCGTGGCTGCTCACGGGAAGTTTCCGGCACGGCTTTCACTTCCGTCTTTTCCGCCACTTGTTTCTCGTTATGCTGCCTTGCCAGTTCCCGAAGTTCTTTCCTACGCTCCGGCGTCAAACCCATCATCATTTCATAGAAACCGTTGATGGGAGGATTGGTATCCCAGTCCAGTGTGGCATAGATGTCGTCCGGGTCGGCAGGCTTGGCGGTGTTCTCCGCTTTCACCTCCTTATTCTCCATTGCGGGTTTTGCAGTTGGAGCTGTCGGTGTAACCGTGACTTTCGGTTTGGGCGGAGTGGACTTTGCCGTAACTGCCTTTTTCACCGTCTTTTTCTTTTTGGAGGTTTTCGGTTGGCTGACCTCTTCCGTCATCCCCCAGAGGTCAAGCAGGGTGAGCTGCACGCCTGCGGAATATTGCGGGCGCGGTTCTATCTCCGGCTTTTCATCTGCGGGTTGCGGCTTTTCTGTCGGAGTTTCCACCGTCTGCGCCGAGGATACTGTTTCCAATTTTATGGCAGGACGCTCTACTTTATTTTGAACGGCAACTTTTTCTTCCGTTCCTGCCTGCCGGATTGAACCCGAATACAAGCGCATGGCAAGCCTGTAATGGAAATCCTCGTCGAGCATACGGCGCAAATCCCCGGCGATGCCTGCTGCCTTGCCCTCGTGCAGATAAACCATAGCGGGCTTCCCGTAGGGGTCTGTGTCAAGTTTCGCCATCGTATGCACGATGCGTTCCGGGTGGTGGATGAAATAGGCGTTGTCGGTCAGGGCGGTTTTCGTGTCCGTCTGTATCACGGTCATCAGCCGCTCGTCCTGCGACATTTCCTTCTTGCTGAGGTTCTTTTGCAGGACAATCAGGTCACTGCCCACCTCCGTGCCCGCGTTGTCCGTGAACAGGTTGTTGGGCAGGCGTATCGCGGATACCAGATTGGCCTGACTGAACAGCTCGTTACGCACGGAGGTCTTGGTGCTATTCAATACCCCTTGCGAGGTGATGAACGCCACGATACCGCCGTCACGCACGGCATCCAGTCCTTTGAGAAAGAAATAGTTGTGGATGGTTTTCTGGGCGGAGCGTCTGCCGAAAGAGTCGCTCCGCTGAAACTCCGCGTCGAACACGGCAATGTCACCGAACGGAATGTTGGACACCGCCAAGTCGAAATAATTGTTGAACGGTCTTTCGATTTTCTCAAAACCGCAGGTGCGCATTTTCTGGTCGGGATAGAGATGCCTCAAGATTGTACCCGTGAGCAGATCCTTCTCGAAAGCCATCACATCCGCATTGGGGCTGTGCCGCAGCATGGAATCCACGAACACGCCGACACCTGCCGACGGTTCGAGCATACGGGCGGGGCGGACGCTGTAATCTGCCAGCACGTCCGCGATGGTGTCGGTTATCTCTTTGGGGGTGTAGAAAGCGGTCAGCACGGACGCTTTCAGCGAATCCACAAACCGCTTGTACTCTGTTTCGTCCTTGCTGTTCTCACGGATAAGCCTGTGCAGCTCCACCGTCGGGGCGAACAGTTCGAGGTCGGATTTCGCCCACCGGACGGCATCCGTCAGTTCCTTTGCAGGGTTGAGGATACATTTCAGACCGCCGAAACCGCAGTACCTTTGAAGTATGGCACGCTCTTCGGTTGTCGCTGTCCTATTTTCCCTGTCAAGGATGAATGCCGTCCGTATCGCCTCGATGTTGTCCCGCAGTTTCTGTTTGCGGTTAAACGCCATATTCGTCTAAGTAAAGGACGGTTGCTCCCGTCAGCTCCGTGTAGAGCAGGTCGTAATCGGAAGACAGGGCGAAATTGTCATCCGAGAGGTCATAGACGGAGAACACGTTGCCGACAAGCGGCAGCAGTTTCAGGACAAAGGCTTCACGCTTCTCTTCCGGCACTTCATCGGCAAACTCGTTTTCCACGACTTCGCGGAGGATGGCGTAACGGGAATAATGCAGCCCGCGCAGCAGCGTGTCCATCGCCAGTTCCTGCGCACCATCGGCGGGATAGCCTTCAAGCCGTGCCCTCTCATACGTTTCGGCGGCACGGTCGGCCCGTTCCCGTATGAAAGCGGTGTCGTCAGCCTGTTCAAACTTGTTCGTGCGGAGATAGTCCAGCAGGTACAGACCGTAATAGGAAAAGTCGGTCTGACCCTCGTTTTTCTTCTTGTTGTTCATTACTTTGGAATTTAGTGGATGAATGAATGGGATAATCATATTTGAGGAAGGAAGAAAAAAGGCACTCGGTATCCCTCCGAGTGCCACCACTAAATCCAAAGTATGAGTGTAATCCGGTATCGAAGAACAATTCATTACTCTGAACAAGTGGCAAAGTTAATACTATTTCTTCCGTCCTGAAAATTTCTTGTCCTTTTTAGCCTCCGGGAACACAAAAGTCGTGTTATATTCCCCGTCAAAGGCGACAACAGCATCGAAACTCTTGCCCTGTTTGCTCTTGAACCCTTTGAGCAGCTTGGTATGCCCTTCGGTGAGCAGGTCTTTGATTTCATCGTCGGACAGGGTGCGTCCCGCTTTCAGCCGGAACACGGGCAGTCCGCACTCCGTGTTGTCGCAGCGTACCACCTTGCCGTAGAACCGCATCCTGCCCGTGCCACACTTGGGACACGCGCAGCCGGAGTCACGGCTGCCGAAGAGCTTGTCGCACGAGATCAGTTCGGAGGTTATCTCACGTGTGTACGCCTCTATCTCCTTGCGGAAGGTGTCGTCGGACAGTTCCCCGCGCTCGATACGCGCCAGCTCCTTTTCCCATTCGCCCGTCATGGCAACATCGGCGATGCGCATCGTCTTGACGACGGAATTGAGGGCAAGTCCTTTTTCGGTGGGAACAAGCGACTTCTTGCAGCGTTCCATGTAACCGCGCTTGAAAAGCGTTTCGATGATGGAGGCGCGTGTGGCGGGAGTACCGATGCCACAGTCCTTCATCGCCTGCCGCAGTGCGTCGTCCTCAATTTCCTTGCCCGCCGTTTCCATTGCCGAGAGCAGGGTGGCTTCGGTATGCAGCGGCTTGGGTTTGGTCTTTCCTTCGGTAATGGACGAGCCTTTCGGTGTCAGCGTGTCGCCTTCCTGCCAGCCGGGGATGGTAATTTCCTCTTTTTCCTCGCCATAGACGGCACGCCATCCGGTTTGCTTCACGACGCTGCCTTTTACGGTAAACTCCACTCCGGCACATTCCGCCGTGACAGTGGTCACATCCTTGACGCATTTCTCAGAGAATGCCTCGACCATGCGCCCGGCAATCATCTGATAGATGGTATTGTCCTCTTTGGAGAGGAAGAGCGGTTTCTCACCCGTGACGAGCAGGGCATGGTGGTCTGTCACCTTGCCGTCGTCCACGCTGCGGCGTGTCGGGGCGGCTTTTGCCCGCACCTTGTCTTTCCATTCGGGCTGTGTGCCGATGAAAGCGAGCAGTTTGGGAATTTCGGCAAACACGTCTTCGGGGATGTAGCGGCTTCCCGTTCTCGGATAGGTTATCAACTTCTTTTCGTAGAGTTTCTGCGCGATTTCAAGCGTCTGTTCCGCCGTGAAGCCGTGCTTGGCGTTGGCTTCTTTCTGGAGCGTGGTCAGGTCGTAGAGCAAGGGAGTTTCCTCCGTCTTCTCCTTGCGCTCGGCTTTCGTGACAGTGGCGCAACCTGCCGCCTTTACCTTATTATATAGTTCCATCGCCGGTTCTTTCTCTTTCCATTTCTCGGAGGATGAGAATTTCACGACTTCGCCGTCGCAACCGTCCGTTGCGATATGGAGCTGCCAGAATGCTTCGGACGTAAAGCGGCGGTTCTCCCAGTAGCGTTCACATACCATAGCCAACGTTGGTGTCTGCACCCGCCCCACGGAATACGTGCCGTGTCCGGCGGCGATGGATAACGCCTGTGTGCCGTTGATGCCCACGAGCCAGTCGGATTCGCTCCGCGCTTTGGCGGCGAGGTAGAGGTTGTCGTATTTGCTGCCGTCTTCGAGTTTCCGCAGTCCCTCGCGGATAGCTTTGTCGGTGAGAGAGCTGATCCACAGGCGCACGAAAGGAGTGGTGCAACCCGTATAGTGGTAGAGGTAGCGGAAGATAAGCTCTCCCTCGCGTCCGGCATCGGTCGCCACGATGATATGTTCGCTTGTGTCGAACAGTCTTTTGATGACTTTTATCTGCGACACCACGCCGCTGTCGGGCTTGTAACCTTTCTCCGTCCTGACCTGACGGGGGACGAGCGTGAATGTGTCGGGAATAATCGGGAGGTTGTCACGGACAAATCCGCGCACGCCGTAGCCGTCGGGCATGGCAAGCTGAACGAGGTGTCCGAATGCCCATGTCACGGCATAACCGCCTCCCTCGAAATATCCTTCCTCTCTCTTTGTCGCGCCCACGATGCGGGCGATTTCACGTGCCACGGAGGGCTTTTCTGCAATGATTGTCTTCATGTCTTCTTCTTTTTTGTTGATACTTTGGATTTTATTTTGGATTCAGTGGCGGACACGGGATTACATTTTCATGCCCTTGCCCGTTTTCTTCTGCGGCTTCTCCTGCTGCTGTTGCTGGCGGGCGTCCTTCGGGTTGGTCTGACCTTTCTGCAACGGCTCTCTCAGATTCTTTGTAGCCTCGTTGGTCTTGCCATCGTTGTTCACCGCCACCTGCGTGCGGCTCTCGTTGGACGGAGCAACCTGCTGTGCATTGTCAGGGTTCGTGTCGTAGCGGTACGGGCGTCCCTTCTCCGGGTTGAACTTGATATACATCGTGGCATGGAAGCCCTGCTTGTCGGTCACGTTCTCCAGCTTCACGGCTTTGCCCGCCACGTAGTCGGCTTTCTGCTGGTCGGTGAAGCTCACGCCGCTCCATTTGCTGATGGGGCGGATGCTGCCGTCCTCGTTCGTCCACGTGTTGCGGCGTTGCTCCTTCTTGGTCTGTGCGGCATTTTCCCCGCCCTGCGCCTGACTTTTCGATGTGTCGCCTTTGGTTTCCTGTGTCTGTGCGGTACGGGGCGACTTGCCGGTTCCCGGCACGAACTCCACGCCGCGCTGCTCCACGTTCACTTGCAGGGTGGTGACGAACTTTCTGCCGTCGTTGCGCTCGATGAGCTTGTCGCGTACGGGCAGTCCGGCGCGGAGCATGTCCCGCTCCTGCGTGGTGATTTCCGTCTTGCCGATGCGCTCCGGGATGCGCACCCTGCTTGCCGGAATGTCCGTGATTTCATTCGTCTTGCGGTCGATGCTGATGTAGGAGGGGATGATCTCGCCCGTTTCCCTGTCCACAATGTCCACGACCCTACCGAGATTGCCCGTTTCGCGGAGGTTCTTCCGGTCATTGTCGGAGAATTTGTGTTCCTTGTACTCATCCAGCTTCTGCTCCTTGCGGATGAAGTGCGGCACGAGGCTGATGTTTCCCTCACCGTCCTTCTTGAAGGAGAGGCGGGCGTCCAGCTCGAATGATTCGCCGCCGAAGGTCGGTTTGACCTTTACCAAGTCGGACTTGCCATAGTTGAGCATCTTCGTAAGGTCGCCGGACTTTTCAAGGTTGTCCCGCTTTACGCCCCATCTGTCCTCCAGCTCCTGCCAGTTGATTTTACTCTCGTCGATGGGCTGGTAGCCACGTTTGCCCTGCATCTGTTCGGATTTGTCCTGTTGCTGTTCTTTCCGTTGTTCCATGTTCTCCTGTTTTTGAGGTTCTTGTTTCTCTGTCTGTTGTGCTGCCATCTCTTCCTGCACCTTCTTCTCATAGTCGGAGGTGTCCACCTTGTGAGGGGCGAGCAGCTCCTTGTTCGCTTCGGGGTCTTTCAGCAGTTGCTTCATCACCTCTAAGAGATTTTCAGCTTGGTCTGCCGCAATGCGGTAGAAACCGAAGCGGCTGGGTTCCTTGCACTGCCGGAAGAAGTTCTTGAAGAAGTTGTCCAGCACGTCGCCATGTCGGTCGAATTGCAGGAAACTCTGCGCGTTCTCCGCTTTTGCGGGGGTGCGCTTGGGTGTGCCGTCCGCGTTCAGCCCGGCTACCACGCTGATCTCGCCTGTCTTCTCGTCACGGACTACCAGCACGTCCTTTTCGTCTTTTTTCTTTGCCATCTGAAAAATGTTTTAATGGGTTATTTATGAAAGAAATTATGGATACGAGCCTTGTAGAAGGCTATATCTTCCTTTTTGAAGTCCTTGATATGGTTGGAAAGGAATGTCAGCACGTCCTCCTCGCTGTAATAGGTCTTCTTGCCCAGCGTCTTGTAGGGCAATGCGCCTACGCTGCGGTAGCGTTGGAGGGTGCGTTTGCTTATCTGGAGCAACATGCACAAATCCTGATTGTCGAAAAGGCGGATGCTTTCCGTGATAGTGGGCTGTTTCCCCTCAGCCTTCATCGCCAGCAGCAGTTCGTCCTGACGGTCGAGCCGTTCCATCAGCTTCTGCATCCAGCCCTCGAAGTTGTTTCGTGTGAGCAGTTCCATGACCTATGTCCTCCTTCCTTTTGGTTTGCCGCCCGTGCGCAGCGTGTGGTTGTGGAACAGGGTGTCTATTGTCCCTTCCTCGTTCCTTACTGTGTTGTCCTCCAATAGCCGCAGTATCTCGGAAAGGCGGTAGCGGCAGCTTCCGCGTACCACCACATACTCGATACGGTGGTCGGTGCGCATACGCTGCATGGTGCGCTTGCTCACGTTGAGCATCTTCGCCGCCTGTGCCGTGTCAAGCAGCTTGTCTTCGGTTTCCCGCTTCCGTTTCTTCTCGTCCCTTGCCTCGCGGATGTACCCTGCGATGTTCGCAATCTGCGCCATCATCTCCTTGTAGGCGGAACTTTCCATTGTTATCACTTTCATGTTCAGTCCTTTCTTTTTGTTTCTGCGACAAAATTCGGCAATAAACAAAAGGGGCTTTAACAACTCACTACGTGACTCACGTAAGATTTTTGCGGAAGATGGCTCCGTAACCCGGTCAAACGGCGCAACAGGCAGCCTTTCAGCGGAAAACGATACGTCTTGTATGCCGTTTCGTTACCTTTGCGGCAAACTCTAAATGACATGAATATGGAAATAGTATCTATCGAGAAAAAGACTTTCGAGATGATGGTGGCGGCATTCGGCGCACTCTCGGAGAAGGTCGCCGCCCTGAGGCGCAAAAGCGACACGGGGCGCATGGAAAGATGGCTCACGGGCGAGGAGGTCTGCGGGCAGTTGAGAATAAGCCCGCGCACGTTGCAGACGCTGCGTGACAGGCGGCTTATCGGCTACTCGCAGATAAACCGCAGGTTCTATTACAAGCCAGAGGAGGTGAAGCGGCTGATACCGCTTGTCGGCACGCTCTATCCGCACGGCAGATGATTTGATTTATTCACCCACTGAATCCGAAGTTATGATGAACGAGAACAACGATGTTTTTACGATGGAAGACGAGCCGATAGCCTCTGTGGTGCAGGATATGCGCAAAGGCTCGAAATGGCTGTCCGCATTTCTGGAAAGCTACCGTCCTCCGCTGGACGGGGAACGTTACCTGACGGACGGCGAGGTGTCGGAACTGCTCCGTGTGAGCCGGCGCACCTTGCAGGAATACCGCAACAACCGCGTGTTGCCCTTCATACTTTTGGGAGGGAAGGTGCTTTACCCGGAAACGGGGCTGCGCGGGGTACTGGAAGCGAACTACCGCAAGCCGCTGGAGTGAGGCGGTTTCATGAAAAAGTAAACGGGTGACACCTTTTGTGGTGCTACCCGTTTACTTGTCTTATGGGGTATGTGCAATCAGCAATACCCGGCTTTTCCGTTCTGTATGAACATCACGTATGTCTGCCGTTTCTCTTGTGAGAGTGCCTTTCCCACCAGCCATGTGCGGAACAGGTGGGTGTTGTAGGTATTCACCCTGAAAGCGACCGGGATGATGATTTCAAGGGCGTACACGTCCGCGTGCAGCCCGTTTTCAAGCTGCATGTAGCGGCACACCTCGTAGTCGTTCAGCACGTCCGACTTGCGGACGGCTCTGATGGCGGCGTTCACTGCCGGGACGGTCGTATGGAACAATCCGGCTATTTCGGTGGCGGTCATCCACACGTCGTTACCGGTTACGCTGACTGCCTTGTCCTCGATGATGATTGTGTCACGTTTCATGGCTTTTCTTTTTAGATGGTGCAACCTGCAAATTCCTCGACG
>OGPX01001985.1_pt1 | contig 12510 bp, 8 predicted proteins | sample 1553101 | NCBI WGS metagenome assembly OGPX01 (sample SAMEA2579964, study PRJEB22360) | human gut metagenome | biome: human gut; feature: human-associated habitat; material: faeces | place: Denmark | collected 2008/2010
TACAAGGACGAACCGACACGCAATGCCGCCTGGGACAAATTCCGGGCACATCCGGACTGGCAACGGATCAAGAACCTGCCGGAATATGCCTATACAGCCACCCGAAACACCAGTCTGCTCCTCTCACCATTGCCTTACTCGCAGATATAAGGAAATTAAAAATAAAAAAAACGACAGTTATGAGACAAGCCATATTCTTCCTGTGTCTTTGGAGTTGCAGCCTATTAGCGGGACATGCCCAGGAAGCCGATGAAGCGAATTACGACGAAAGCAAAATTCCCCCTTATACCCTGCCCGCTCTGTTAAAGACTAGCGACGGCCGGGAAATAACAACCGTGCAACAATGGGAACAGATCAGACGCCCGGAATTGCTGTCCGTCTTTACCGAACAGGTATACGGAAAGATGCCGGCGGACAAGGTGGATGTGTCCTACAAGAAGCTGGACGACAACCACAGTGCGGTCAACGGCAGCGCCACCCGCAAACAGATCGAAATAACATTCAGCCATAACGGTATAGAACGGAAAGCCCTGCTGCTGATGTATCTGCCGAACCATGTCAAAACAAAAGTGCCGGTATTCCTGCATTTCAACTTCCAGGGGAATCAGACAGTTTCTTCGGACCCGGACATCATCCCGTCGCAATATTCCGACCGCCCACGCGGCAACCAAGCATCGCGCTGGCCGGTGGAAAAGATCATCGACGCCGGTTACGGGTTGGCCACCGTCCATTACTTCGACTTCTTCCCCGACAGCAAGGACAGATATGCGGAAAGTATTCTCGCCCTCTTCGGTCATCCATCTGAAGGAGACATTCCGGCAGACGGCGGACAAGCAATCGCCGCCTGGGCATGGGGTTACAGTCGGGTGATGGATTACCTCGAAACAGACTGGCAGGTCGATGCCTCCAAAATCATCCTGATGGGACATTCCCGCTTGGGCAAAACCTCCCTTTGGGCTGGCGCTACCGATCCGCGTTTTGCAATCGTCATCTCCAACGAATCCGGATGTGGCGGAGCAGCCCTATCCAGACGGCAGGTGGGTGAAACTGTCAACCGGATCAACCACGCTTTCCCTCACTGGTTCTGCAAGAACTTCCGCCGGTATAACAAGAAAGAAGGTGAACTGCCGATCGACCAGCACGAGCTATTGGCCCTCATCGCTCCCCGCCCCCTTTATGTGGCAAGCGCCGAAGAAGACCGCTGGTCCGATCCGAAAGGTGAATTTCTTTCAACCGCATACGCCGGAGAAGTCTATAAGCTCTACGGAATGAAAGGACTGGAAACGACCACGATGCCGACGGTCAACATGCCGATCATGAACCGTGTCGCCTACCACAATCGTACCGGAGTGCATGATGTGACGGATTTCGACTGGGAGAACTACATTAAGTTTGCCGATAAGTGGCTGAAGTAAAATTTATTTCAGACTGCTACTTGCGTATCAAATAATTATTTCGTTACTTTGCATCCGCTTTGCGTAATCTCTGTCGGGACAAGTAGCCCGTTATATTGCGTTTCATTAAAAATTACAATTAAAAAGCTATAAAACAATGGATTTAATTAAAGTTGTAAACGAAGCGTTTGCTACGAAAAAGGAATTTCCTGCATTCAAGAGTGGTGACACTATTACAGTAGCTTACCGTATCAAAGAAGGTAACAAAGAACGTATCCAGCAGTACAGAGGTGTCGTAATCCGCATCTCAGGTCATGGTGACAAAAAACGCTTCACAGTGCGTAAGATGTCTGAAAACGTAGGTGTAGAACGTATTTTCCCGATCGAATCTCCGTTTATCGAAAGCATCACGGTTAACAAGTATGGTAAAGTACGTCGCGCTAAATTGTATTACCTGCGTGCTCTTACCGGTAAGAAAGCAAGAATCAAAGAAAGAAGAGTGTAATCTCTGTGGTTCTATTGCCATACGAAAAAGCCGTCCGATTCATTTCGGACGGCTTTTTTGTTTATTGATGTTCCTGCCGCAGCAGATCATTTACCGTCTTGACCGGATTGAAGGTCTCGATAGGAACTTCGACGAAGATTGTATTCCAGTCGCTCATCGCACCATTCCACAAACCTGGCAATTCCAATGCTTTCAATTCGCGACCGTCCTTGCTCTTATAAGAGATAAAACCGGTATTCTTATCTACATAATCCGGCAAGTTGAACTTCTCGCCCTTATAGTTCTTCAACGCGCATACCAGATCCACCGGATTGAAGTGCGTGCCCTTTTCGAACATCGCTTTCTTTTCGGGATCCTTCAAATCAATCTGCGAGCTTTCGAGAATTTGCAGAGAGACAGTTCCATCCGGGTTGACAGCCAGGAACGGGCCACCGCCCGGCTCACCGACATTCTTCACCATACCGCAGACACGCAACGGGCGGTTCAGCTTACTCTTAATATAAAGGATCAACTCGGCATCTTCCAACAACTTCGTTTCCGGATTCTTCACGTACAACTCCTCCTGCAAGAAATGAATCATCTCTTCCACCTGGTCGTGCGAATACTTGCCGCTATCGATCAGCTCCAGATACTTGAAGATGCGTTCCTGCAAAGAAACCAGCACACCAGCGATCACCTTCTTGAAGATAACGGTCGAGCATTTGAAACTGTCCGGAACCACATTGTCGATGTTCTTGACAAACACCACATCGGCATCTACATCGTTCAGGTTTTCGATCAAAGCACCGTGGCCACCCGGACGGAACAACAGATTACCGTTCTTGTCGCGGAACGGATTGTTTTCCATATCGGCAGCAATCGTATCGGTACTCGGCTTCTGTACGCTGAAAGAGATATCGTATTTGACAGAGAATTTCTCTTCATAATCTCCCGTCTTTGCAGCAACCAACTGTTCGAACAACGCCTTATGTTCGGGCGACACAGTGAAATGTATATTCACTTCGCCGGCATTGTTCTTCGCATACATCGCACCTTCGGCCAGATGTTCTTCCATCGCCGTACGGGCTGTCTGCGGATAAGAATGAAAAAGCAACAGACCTTTCGGAAGCTGTCCGTAGTTCAGTCCTTTCGACTCCAACAGGTTGGAGACAACAGCCTTATACTGTCCGAGAGCGATTAGTGCAGGAATATCTTTTGCTTCATTCTCGATGCAAGCCCGGTTCAAGGCATCATAGAAGGCAAACTTCCTGATGTCATCAAAAAACTTCTTCTCAAACGCATTCTGAGGCTCGTTATAGTCGGCAGACAGGAATTCATACAGATTCTTGAACATACGGCTTGCCGCACCCGAAGCCGGCACGAACTTCACGATCTTCTTATTCTTTGCCAGGTAAGCATCCCAGGCATCCATATAAGGAGCCTGCTTCTCCTGCGGGATTACCATAATCCCTCTCTCGACCGACGCCGAAGCTGTAATTTCCAGAAAAGGAAACCCTTTCACGAAACAAGCCAACTGCTCTTCAATCTGCTTTTCGCTGATTCCTTTAGCCGCCAGTAACTCTAAGTCTTTTGCGTTTAACATAGTATATCTTTTTAATTAGTTAATAATCAGACACGCTACAAGGCCCTTCCGGCCTATGTATATCGCAAATGTATAAAAATACCATTAGAATTGCACTGATATTCGGAGAAAAACTTATTTTTACGGTATGTTTTACGGACAGCCCACAAACAAGCTGTAAAAAGACAGACGACTATGGATATACAACCGTTCTTTACCGAAGAGGAGAAAAAACAGTTTTTCTCCAAGTACAAGCAATTATTACGCCATCTGTACTCTTTCCTGAAAAAAGAAGATCTGAGTAAAATGAAAGAGTTGATGAAGCGGGTTGTGGCTTTGGATTGTTACGGACGAGACAAAAACGGCATTAACGGCCTGCTCCGCAATATCGACACGGCATTGATCGCCACCACAGAGATCGGATTGAAGCGCACGTCGGTCATCGCACTCCTGCTTTACCGTCCGGTCATGAAAAAGATCATTACTTTAGATGAAGTGAAGACTACATTCGATGCGGATATCACCCTGATCATCAGCCGTCTGCTGAAGACTTCGGATCTTTACGCCCGCAATACGGCTGTCGACTCCGAGAACTTCCATAAACTGCTGTTCTCGTTTGCCGAAGACGTACGCGTGATCCTGATCATGATCGCCGACCGCCTTTGCCTGATGCGCCTCGGCAAACAATTGAAGAATGACGAGGACCGGAAACGGCTGGCGACGGAAGTTTCCTATCTATACGCCCCGCTCGCCCACCGCCTCGGCTTGTACACGATCAAAAGCGAACTGGAAGACTTGTCGCTGAAATATACCGACCGCAAGCAATACGATTTTATCAAGCAGAAGCTAAACGAGACGAAACGTTCGCGCGACGCCTACATCGCCGAGTTCATCACCCCTATCAAAAGCAAGCTGGAGGAGGCTGGGCTGCAGTTCGACATCAAGGGACGCACGAAGTCCATCCACTCCATCAACAACAAGCTGAAGAAACAGAACATCCCGTTCGAAGACATATACGACTTGTTTGCCATCCGCATCATCCTCGACACGCCGTATGAGAAGGAGCGTTCGGACTGCTGGCAAGTCTACTCGATCATCACCGATATGTACCAGCCGAACCCGAAACGCATGAAGGACTGGATATCTATCCCGAAAACGAACGGTTACGAAAGTCTGCATATCACCGTGATGGGACCACAGAACAAATGGGTGGAAGTGCAGATCCGTAACCGCCGCATGGACGAAATTGCCGAACGGGGACTGGCCGCTCACTGGAAATATAAAGGAGGAAAGGCGGAAAGCGGGCTGGACGAATTCCTGAACACTGTCCGTGCCGCCCTGGAAACGAAAGAGAACAACCCGCTCGACCTGATGCAGGATTTCAAGATGGACTTGTACAAAGACGAGATCTATGTCTTCACCCCGACAGGCGAACTGATCAAGCTGGCCAAAGGGGCGACCGTGCTCGACTTTGCTTTCGCGATCCATACCAAGTTAGGATGCAAATGTGTCTCGGCAAAGGTGAACGAGAAGAATGTACCTATTAAATATACCTTGAACAACGGCGACACGGTCTCCATCGTCACCGCTCCCACCCAGACACCCAAACGTGACTGGCTGAACATCGTCGTCACCTCGAAAGCGCGGGTCAAGATCAAACAGGCACTCCGCGAAGAGACTGCCAAGGCGGTGGACTTTGCCAAAGAGATGCTGCAACGCCGCTTCAAGAACCGGAAGATCGAGATGGAGGAACCGATCCTGATGCGTTACATCAAGAAGAAAGGTTTCAAGACTGTCACCGACTTTTACGTCGAGATTGCCGAAGAACGCCTCGACCCGAACCAAGTGATCGACGAATACCTGGAACAGCTCCGCCGGGAAACGGAAACGAACGACCACACCGAAGTCCGCAGCGCCGAAGAATACATCACGACAACCGAAGTAGAAGAAATCTCGACCAACAAGGATGTCCTGGTGATTGACAAGAACCTGACGGGCATCGAGTATAAGTTGGCGAAGTGCTGCAACCCGATCTATGGCGACGAGGTGTTCGGTTTCGTCTCCACGCAAGGCATCAAGATCCACCGGATGGACTGCCCGAACGCACAGGAAATGTTCAGCCGTTTCGCGTGCCGCATCATCCAGGCCAAATGGAGCGGTAAGGGGGACAACGGATATATCGTCACGCTCCGGGTCATCGGCCGTGACGACATCGCGATTGTCACCAACATCACTTCCGTCATCAGCAAGGAAACGGGCGTCACGCTCCGCTCCCTGAACATCGACTCGGTGGACGGGATCTTCCAGGGGAACTTCACGGTTATGGTGCGCGACACGACGGCGTTAAACATGCTGACCAAGAAGATCAATGCTGTGAAGGGGGTAAAGACGGTCGAAAGGTTAAACTCCTGAAACGAGTTATCCGTTGCAAACGAAATTGCATTCATAGCCCAATAGAAAATATGACGGACGGAATCAACACACTGCGCTATTCGGATTTTTTCCTGGCCATGTACTTCGACGGAGGAAAAAGTTGCTTACATCGGAACCATTCCCATGTGTTAGTTTACATGTACTCCGGTGAAATGGTCATTGATGAAAGAGAAAAAACCACCCGGCTGCATAAAGGTGATTGCGCCTTTATCCGCAAGGACTTCAGTGTACAAATGACCAAGCAGGCATGGAACGGGGAACAGTTCAAAGCCATATTCCTGATGTTTACCTCCAAATTCTTGCGTGGTTTTTACAATCGTCTGGACCGGGATGCAATACCCAAAGATGCCAAGCGAGATGAAATAAGCTTGTACAAGCTGCCGTCCAACCGCCCCGATATCGTAAGTCTGTTCGAATCCATGACACCTTACTTCGATTCGAACATCCAGCCGACAGAGGAGTTATTGCAACTGAAAATGATCGAAGGTATATATGTGTTGCTTAATACGAGCAAGAACCTGTATGCTTCTATCTTCGACTTTACGGACCCGTGGAAAATCGACATACTGGAATTCCTCGAAAGTAATTACATGAACGATATATCGATGGAAGAGATCGCCAATTATACCGGCCGCAGCCTATCCACGTTGAAGCGGGACTTTAAAAAGTGCAGTACGCTTTCCCCGCGGGAATGGTTGATACGCCGTCGTCTCGAAGCCGCCCGCGAGTTGATACGGAAAGGGGGACGCAAGGTATCGGATATCTGCTTTGAAGTAGGATTCAAAAACCTTTCCCACTTCTCGAAGATTTATAAAGAAACGTACGGCATTCCTCCGACAGAGGATACACAGCCGGGAATCAGTCTCGCATAGGTTGCGGGACTTTTTATTTGTGGACTTTCCAACAAAGCATTTTGAACCACACAACAAAACCATTACGCCACTACCCGCCTACCTTTGCATCAGAAAACGAAATAAAGAAAGAATAACATGAAGACTATCTTTGAAAAAGATTTATCGGGTGAAATAGTTTCGCCCAATGAGCCAGGTTACGAAGCGTTGATCACCGACATTTTCGCTACCATCCGAACCGCCACGGAGATGAATACGAGTTACCACACACCTGAAGAAGTACACGAATACATGGGCCGGATTCTCGGCAACCCCCCCGAGGAGAGCCCGCCGCTACTGCCGCCGCTCTTCATCGACTACGGTAAGCCTGTCACGATTGGGAAGGGATGTTTCATCCAGCAGTGTTGTACTTTCTTCGGACGCGGCGGCATCACGATTGGCGATGAAGTATTCATTGGTCCGAAGGTCAACCTGATCACCATCAACCACGACCCGGATCCGGAAAACCGCAGCGCGACCTACGGCCGTCCGATCGTAATCGAAGACAAGGCATGGATAGGCATCAATTCAACCATCCTTCCGGGAGTACGCATCGGCTACGGGGCTCTCGTCGGAGCCGGGAGCGGAGGGCAGGGGAAAGCCGGTAGCGTAGTGACTAAAGACGTGCCTCCCATGACGGTGGTAGCCGGCAATCCGGCAAAATTCATCAAGAAGATAGAAACGGGGAAAGGTATAAACGATAAATTAGATTAAGTTACTGATTGACAACACTCCCGATTCTCACAGTTCTCATAGGCTTGAGAACTTTTTCTCATCATCATGAGAATTTATTCTCATAGGCATGGGAAAAAATGCTCATCGGCATGAGAAAACTTTCCCCTGCACACAAGAAAGTTTTCTCATGCCTATATGACAATTTTCCCGTGCCTACGCCCAAACGCTCTCCTTGGCATAAGAAAAATATAAACTCAGGATTTACCAACTATACTCTTCCTGATATTCATCATAAACCGGTTCGGTATCGATTCCGTTATTGACGAATATCTGCCGGATATGCTCCTGTTCGGAGGGCGTGACATGGCGTTCTTTATGAAGAATCCGGTAAAACATGCTTCGCCCGAAATAATAATATACCTGTCTTCTGACCGCAATCGCCTTTCGATAATTCAAGTCGTCAAACATACGGCTGATCCCCAATCCGTACACAGCCATCCGGTCAGCTTTGAAATACCGACAATTTTCACCATCCGGCGAAACATTATTCGGGTTTATGACAGGCACGGAATACCTGCTCTCCGGAATCCGAAGGGCAACTTGATAACGGAGGCATTTATCAGCCACTTTACACTGCCCGCAAAAGCAATGAGAAAAATCGAAAGGGACGGATTCGTAATTAAATTCAGGCTTCATCTGTTCTTCTATTTATAATTATTCTCAATCATTCCTTTACCGGTTTCAACCCCATCTTCTCCGCCCGTTGAAGCATAAAAGCATGGGCCGCTTCGTATTCGTTCGGGATCACGCCGTCGAGGATCGCGTTCTTGATGGCTTCTTTCAGGACACCGACCGGCTGGGAAGGGGGAAGTCCGAATGTTTCCATAATTTCCTCGCCTGTCACAGGGGGCTGGAAGTTGCGGACACGGTCTTTCTCTTCTATATCGGCGAGCTTGCTGCGTACCTTCTGGAAATTGGCTAGGAAACGACGTACCTTTTCGGGATTCTTGCTCGTGATATCGGCTTCGCACAGTTTCATCAAGTCGTCTATATCGTCGCCCGCATCAAACAGCAAGCGACGTATAGCGGAATCGGTCACCTCATCATCCGACAAGGCGATCGGGCGCATGTGCAGGCTGACCATCTTCTGGACATATTTCATCTTCTCGTTCATCGGCAGCTTCATCTTGCGGAAGATACCGGGAATCATCTTCTCACCAATGAAATTATGATTGTGGAACGTCCAGCCCAGGCGCGGGTCGAAACGCTTCGTCGCCGGCTTGGCTATATCATGAAAAAGGGCACTCCAGCGCAACCACAGGTTATCAGAGGTCTTGCTCAGGCGGTCGAGCACCATCAAGGTATGGGCGAAGTTATCCTTATGCCCGATCCCTTCCTTCGTCTCCACTCCTTTCAGGGCACAGAGTTCGGGGAAAATCAGCGGCAGCAATCCGCAACGTTCCAGGAGGTCGAAGCCGACAGAAGCTTTCGGCGAAAGGACGATCTTATTCAACTCATCCACAATACGCTCTTTCGAGATGATCGAGATGCGCTCCTTGTTCCGTTCGATCGCATCGAAAGTGTCGGCATCGATAAACAACCCTAACTGGCTGGCATAACGCACGGCACGCATCATGCGCAACGGATCGTCGCTAAACGTAATATCCGGATCGAGAGGCGTACGGATCAGCAAATTATCCATATCGGTCAAGCCATCGAAAGGATCGACCAGTTCACCATACCGGTCCTTATTCAGGCAAAGCGCCAGAGCATTGATCGTAAAGTCACGGCGGTTTTGGTCGTCTTCGAGCGTCCCGTCTTCGACAATCGGCTTGCGGCTGTCATGCGTGTAGGATTCCTTGCGGGCGCCGACAAACTCCAGTTCCAGATCGCCGGCTTTCACCTGTGCCGTACCGAAGTTCTTGAAGACGGACAGATAAGCTCCCCGTCCCAATTTCCGGGCAACAGCTTTCGCCAGCTCGATTCCGCTCCCGACGGCAACGACATCGATATCTTTGGAAGGACGATGCAGAAAGATATCCCGCACATAACCGCCTATCACATATGCTTCAACTCCCAACTCGTCCGCCGCCTCCGAAATCAAATGAAACGGTTTCGCCGAAATATGTTTTAATATGTCTTCTTGTTCTATATACATATATATATATTGTTTATCAACAAATTTATCTGTTACTTTTGGCTTGATCCAAAAGTAACAGACACGCAAAGATAATTAAATTCTTGCGGGGATGCTAATTCTCTCTTTTTCCAATATCTTTGCAGGGAATAAAAGTAGTAGACAATTAAAGAAGTATCATAATGAAAAAGTCAGCAATCTGTATAACACTTGCAACCCTGGCACTGGCCGGTTGTAACAATGACGAGAAGAATGCACAGGCAAGGCTGGACAATGCCAGAAGCATGTATGAACAGAATGAGTTCTTTGCTGCCAAAAATGAAATAGACAGCATCCGCATCCTATACCCGAAAGAGTTCAAGGTGATCCGGGAAGGTCTGACACTAATGCGCCAAGTGGAGCAAAAGGAGGCGGAACGCAACTTGGCCTTTTGCGACAGCCTGATCCCTGTCAAGCAACAGGAATTGGAAGGATTGAAGAAAGGTTTTAACTTCGAAAAGGATTCCGCCTATAACGAAATCGGCAATTATGTCTCCAAGCAACAGACTATCGAACGCAACATCCAGCGTTGTTACATCCGTTCTGGCGTAAACGAGAAAGGAGAGATGTACCTGGCAAGTGTTTATTTCGGAGGCAAGCCAATCAATCATACCGGCATCAAGTTGAGTACCCAGGACGGCCTTTTCGCCGAAACGCCTGCCATTCCTTACGACGGCGGCCTGAACTACCATTTCAAGGACTTAGGGAATACGACCGAAGTCGTGACTTATCAAGGAGAAAAATGCGAAGATGCCGTCAAGTTCATTTTTACCAATAAAGAAAAGCGCATCAAAGTCGAATATACGGGAGGCAAGCCTTATATTCTCTACATTGCCGATGCGGATAAGAAAGCAATCGCCTCGACCTATGAACTGGCTGTCGTATTAAGCGACATCGAAAAGCTGACGAAAGAGAAGGAAAAGGCCACTAAGAAGTTGGCTTATCTGGAAAAGAAGCTTTCAGGTGAGAAATAAAAACATCTCCAAAAATTACTAAAAAGAAAGGCGGCTCCCTTTGCAGGAGGCCACCTTTCTTTTTTTATAAGATCATCGTCCTTATTTTACAATCACTTTGTAAGTGGCGTCACCTTCGACTGTTACCAATACAATGCCGGATGTTGCTGGCATTGAGAAGTATTCAGAATTTGCTCTGCGAACACCGATTATCTGTCCTAAGATATTAGATAAAGTAATCATCTTACCGGAAGCATTCGTCACGATAACCTGACCGTCATTGCTGATCACCTTGATTTCGGAGACATTCATTTCTTCATTGGCCGTCGGAGCGGAAGCGGTCTGTACTTCGAATGCTGCACTCGGAGTGGCCTGCATAACGGCAAAACCGTTCACAACACCTACATAAGGCTTACCATTCTCATTCAGCTCTTTCTGATTTTCCAGATAATAACCGCCTTCTTCTGCAGTCTTGAATGCGAAGAGAGCAGGGTTGTTCTTCATTGTCTTAATCGAGTCATGAGAGATGAACATTGCATAAGTATCGGCATCGATACCTGCTCTTGTTGTATCTTTGGCAGCTAAGTAATAGCGAATATTTGCTTCGGCTTTGCCACCATTAGCGACACCGGAAGAAATAAAATACAATTGTTTACCAGCAATGACTGTATCTTGTTCAACCCACAAACTAAAATTATCTGCTTCATAATTTGCTTTTGTAATCGGATTACCTTCATCTTTCATTTCAGCAAAGAAGTTCAGCGGATTCATCGCCAAAGCATTGTTGTTATAAGCCAAACGCTTGTGAGCACTTGCAAATGAAGCATATTCGGGGGCGTCAACGGCTTCAAGGTTTACGTAAGCTGCTTTCTCTGACAACTGTACACAAGAAGTATTGACATTCATACCTACATACTGATTAGTAGAAGACAACATAGCATACTTTTCAGCAGTAGCATCAGAAATAAACTTAAATGATAAAGCAGACTCCGATTTAGAAAATTTCAAACTATCTGATTGAGCGGTTATCGTATCACTATTAAACAAGCCTTTCAGTTTATAAGAAATAACGAAAAGTTCATCTCCTAGTGTTACTGCACCACCAGCAGAAACGGTATCGCTCGGAATCAATTTAAAGATTGCTGCATCTTTAGCATCCCCTACCTTACCTTTCAAGATAGAGTCTGTAGTATAAGCATAAATATTGCTAACACCAGTCGTTCCCGAGATCAGATTTAACACATAACCATTATCATTCAGTTCATTTTCTGTGAAGTACAGAGAACCTAAATAATGGTCATTCAAATTAACAGGTTGAAATTCGATTGTTACAGAATCTGTACTTGATCCAAAGGTGTAAGTATTGGCCATACCCTGAACTGCAAATGCTTCTGAATTCAAAGAAGCAAATGTTGTATTTTCTGAGCGATCGACAATACTATATTTACCGTTCGTTTCTTTAATATACCACTGACCTTTCGCCAAATTTACAGAAGGTTTATCATCCATATATGTATTACTTGTTACATAATACCTACCTTCATTAGCATCCTTATTTGCTCTCTTCAAGAAATAAACACCTGTACCTGTAGGTATAGTAGTCGGAGTTCCTTTGGACAAAGTGATGTACGGAACAGATCCTTGTTCTACTACTCCACCGTCCTTTACTTTTGAAACAGTTAAAACTTTTGTCGCCTCAACACTGGCATATACTACGCGAACAGTATCGTTATCAAATGGAGTTCCTGCAACAAACATGGCCAAAGAATCATTCTTTAAGTCAATCGTAAATTTAAACTGTTGACAAGCTTCATTAGGTTTAACATTTGTACGTGTTGAATCCAAAGCAAATTTATAACCAAAAACATCTCTTGCACCAGATATAGTTGACTTTAACGTATCTACCCCAAAATACTTTGCTAC
>OGPX01001986.1_pt1 | contig 12505 bp, 8 predicted proteins | sample 1553101 | NCBI WGS metagenome assembly OGPX01 (sample SAMEA2579964, study PRJEB22360) | human gut metagenome | biome: human gut; feature: human-associated habitat; material: faeces | place: Denmark | collected 2008/2010
ATCACACTTCCATCCCGGAAGTACTTCTAACACAGGTTTTGCCTTCTCTAACTGGTTTGTTACAGGGAATTCTGTTGTTACTTTTCCGTCAATTTCATAACCTGTACATACAGGAATCTCATCAAGATATCCAAGTACATCAACTACTGTAAATGCAACATCTGTTGTTCCCTGAAGGCGGCATCCGTACTTAGAAGCAACGCAGTCAAACCAACCCATTCTTCTTGGTCTTCCGGTTGTAACTCCAAATTCTCCGCCGTCACCACCGCGAACACGAAGTTCCTGTGCTTCATCACCAAAGATTTCACTTACAAACGCACCTGCTCCTACAGCACTGCTGTATGCCTTACAAACAGTGACAACCTTCTTGATCTCATATGGAGGGATACCTGCTCCGATTGCTCCATATGCAGCTAAGGTAGAAGAAGATGTTACCATTGGATAAATTCCATGATCAGGATCTTTTAATGTTCCTAACTGTCCTTCTAATAAGATATTCTTTCCTTCTTTGATCGCTTCATGCAAGAACAGAGATGTATCACATACATATGGTGCTACCATCTCTTTGTATTCCATTAATGTATTGTATAATTCATCTGGATCAAGAAGTGGTTTATGGTATAAATGCTCTAATAAAACATTCTTCTTTTCACATACTGCTTTGATCTTTTCTTTTAAAGAATCATCATCAAATAATTCGCTGACCTGGAAACCGATCTTTGCATATTTGTCTGAATAAAATGGTGCGATACCAGATTTTGTTGATCCAAAAGAATTCTTTCCTAAACGTTCTTCTTCATACTGATCAAATAAAATATGATATGGCATGACCATCTGTGCACGATCTGATACTAAGATCTTTGGCTGTGGAACACCCTGACTTACGATTCCTTCGATCTCTTTGAATAATACAGGGATATTTAATGCCACACCATTACCGATCACACTAGTTGTATGGTTGTAGAATACCCCAGATGGTAATGTATGCAATGCAAACTTACCATAGTCATTAATGATCGTATGACCTGCATTTGCTCCTCCCTGAAAACGAACGATAATATCGGATGTTTCACCCAACATGTCTGTAATCTTACCTTTTCCTTCGTCTCCCCAATTGGCTCCAACGACTGCTTTTACCATATGTGTATCCTCCTAATAAAATCAATTACTTTGACTTTTTCTTATATTATTTATAATGCTGTTATATTTAACAACATGACAACACGTTTCATTCTATATCGTTTTGGGCACTCTGTCAAGGCAGAGTGTCCAAAGCTTTGATTTATTTTCCATCTTTTACACTAAACAGGTCTGTACTTACATGTTTCTTATCCATCAGACTGTTATACTGTAGATACTGATACTGTGTGATCAGTTTTGTATATTCATTATTCTCAGACAACTCATGGTTCTTTCCATCTTTATCAACATATCCATTGGCATTTAATGCTGGGACTTCATTTCTCATATTTAATAAGAACTCATTGTATCTTGACATCTTTAAGTTTGTCTGCTGTAACATCAGGCTTGATAAATAGTTTGCACTGACATTTTCCACATCGCTCTTTGCATCAATATCATAATTTGCCCAGATGATAAATGGAACTGTATATTTCTTCTGCAGTTCTTTTAAACTTAAGCTGTTTAGAGATTTTCCATATAACAGCTCATAGAAAGAATCCTCAAGTTTTGGCTGATGATCTCCAAACATTACAACGATCGTTGGCTCTTTCTGATTCTTAAAGTAGTTGATGATCTTCTCGAATGCTCGATCTGATTCATGGATCAGTGATAAATAACGGTTTGCTGTATCTGTTGCCTTCTCATCTTTGATCTTGATCTCTTCCTTAAAGTTCTTGTCTGCGATCAGATATCCACCATGGTTCTGGATCGTTACATTGAATAAGAATAATGGCTGTCCCGCTTTTTTCTTATTAAAGATATCTATGATCTTATTGTAATCTTCTGCATCACTATACCATCCTCTGAATTTCTCTCCATTTGGATTCATAGATGTCTCATCTAAGAAATTATCAAATCCAATTAGCGGATATACCGTATCTCGGTTCCATCCGTGTGCTTTGTATGGATGGAATGCCAGTGTATCATATCCCTGCTGTTTTAACTGAGATGCCAGACTTGGCACCTTATGTTTTACAAACTGTGTATATGCATTTCCGTTTTATGGCAGAGATGATACAGAGTTTCCTGTTAAGAACTCATACTCTGAATTACTTGTTCCTCCACCAAAAACAGATACCAGCATATGTCCTTTGATCGTATTTTCACTTAAACTATTGATAAATGGCATAACCTCTTTGTTTGTCTTGATCTTATTTACTACATTCAGATCTGAGAATGTTTCATTCATGATCACGACAACATTTGGTTTCTGTTTTAATTTCTTATTGGTTCCCTGTGTTACCTGATACTTATCTGCGATCTTATCTACCGCTTCTGGACTATATCCATCTGGCTGGGAAACGATCGTATACTGAATATTCATTAAAAAGCTTAAAATATATCCATTTTTTAAGTATCCTTTCTTCTGTTGCCAGAAGTTTACAGCAACACCTTTCTTTGACAAAAAGTCTACTCTTGTCAAGAAGAAAGAACTTCCTACTGTTACGATTGCTGTGATCAGTAATGCAACTAGACGTTTCTTCCAATGGAAGATCTTATATGTATCGAGTTTACATGCAAACACACATAATCCCAATAATACAACCGTCGCAACGATTGCTGGTTTATCATAACTTAATACATAATGATCTGCAACGTCCATTGCTGTTCCAAGTGCATAAATATCTGCCGGCGTGATCGGTGTTCCACGGAATGCTAATACAAAATAGTTTCCGATCGCAGCTGCATATAAAAATACATCTCCAACGAGCAACGCCCATTTCACACGGTTAAAGATCAGTAATAAAATGAAGAACAATATATAGTACCATAGGATGTTCATTCCAAATGCCAATTTATTCATCACACTGATCGGATTATAGAATACTTTTTCTACCATATAAAATGCGACCCATGGATTGACGATAAATAATGCCCATGTGAATCTCTTATTCCATTTTTCTGGAATCTTTAATGGTGTAAGAATTAAAATGATCAAAGCAAGTGTGATCGCTACTGTTAAAACAACTGCTGATACATCAAGCTGTGTCGTCCACACTCTGGTTCTAACATGAAAATTCTTCTGTGTTACACCATTTAATTTAGCTGACTGATAGATTTTTCCCATATTGCTTGATGTATACAGATATAATGGGCGTTCGGCCTTAATACCCTTTCCTGTTATCTCGATCGTATAAGTTTCCCCTTTATTCAACTTCTGATTCACGACTACTTTGTACCATTTATTTTCATTACGCAAAGTACGACGCATCGTTGCTTTCATATCTGTCAGTCCGTCAACCTCTAACAGTGTTGGAGTAATGTGGAAAATAGATTTTCCTTTACTGTCTTTTACATTCAGATCAATACTTCCAGCTCTTCCTGTCTGTTCGTTTCGGTCAATCATGATATCTAACCGTTCCATCGTATGTGAAACTGCTTTAAATTTCTGAACAACCTTATCACCATCTGTCACTTCAATCTTCGTCAGCTTATGTTCTGGTGTTCCTTTTGCAACTTTTTCGGAAAACTGGTCTTTGTTCATCAAAACCAATACGATAAATGCGATCAATGCTAAAACAATTCCATATTTCAGAACTTTTTGCATGACGCTGTGAAATTTTTGTAATTTCGTTTCACCATTTGTCTGTGTCATTTTACCTTACCTTCCATTCGTTTGTATTTCCCCAGTTATTTTTCCTTTTTCTCTCTTTTTCATTCTCTCTTAAAAATTCCCTAAGATTTTGAAATCTTTGGTTTCTTCTTTAATTCCTGCAAGGGAATTACGGATCGCAGGATCATCCAGATTCCCGATCACATCCACATAAAATCCGTATTCCCACTTTCTTCCTGGAAGTGGTCTGGATTCAATGTTACTCATACTGACATTGTTAAACATGAAATGCGTCAGAATATTGTATAAAGATCCTGATTCATGTGGCACGCTAAAACTGATGCTGACTTTGCCCGCATCTTTTCTGTACTGTTTCTTCTTTGACATGATCACAAATCTTGTTGTATTATTTCCTTCATCATTCACCTCACGTTTCAAAATCTCAAGTCCATACATCTTTGCAGCACGTTCACTGCAGATTGCAGCTTTCACAGGCTTATTATCATCTGCTACTTTCTTTGCGCTGATCGCTGTATTTGCAACTTTTACCTGATCCCAGTCTGGATGTTCATCCAAGAATCCTTTACACTGCATCAATCCTTGTGGATGAGAATATACTTTTTCAATCTTATCTAAGCTCGTTCCAGGAATTGCAGCCAATACATGCTTTACATCTACAGATTCTTCTCCCACGACGCAAATGTCATAGTCAAGGATCATATCATAAATTCCACTGACTGTTCCTGCTGAAGTATTCTCTATTGGCAATACTCCATAATCAGCTTCTCCTCGATCTAGAGTCTTTACAACATCTTTAAATTCTGGTACAGAAAAATTCTTGACATTCTCTCCAAAATACTGTACCATTGCCTGTTCCTGATATGCCCCTGGAATTCCCTGATATACAACTTTGGTATCTTCATTGATATCCAATGCTTCCACTTCTTCAAATGTCTGATCAATATAAGCATCTTCTTGTGATAACAGACTATACTGATATCTTCGGCTGATACTCATCATCTGAAGAAACATCTCTTCGACAGACTTTTTAATGATAAGTTCATCTTCGTCTTTTGTCAAGGCATCAATTTTCTGTCTTTCACGAACAGGATCATAAATTGCCTTTCCTGTTCCTCTTTTATACTCTGCAACTTCTACAGAACATCCCATTCTTTCTTTAAATAATGCAAGCATTTTCTGATCGATCTGATCGATCTGCTGCCTTATCTCCGTCAAATCTCTCATAAGTTACTGTTCCTCTTTTATCTTTTCTTTTAATTGCGTGATCGTCTGTCCAAGAAGCGGATGCATCAGATATGGGGCGATTTCTTCTAATGGTTCTAATACAAATAATCTCTTGTGCATCTCTTTATGTGGAATCGTCAGTCTTCTCTCATTCATCACCAGATCATCATACATCAGGATATCAAGATCTAATGTTCTTGGTCCCCAATGAATTGTTCTGACTCTTCCCGCCTGTGCTTCAACATCCATCAGAAAGTCCAACAGTTCTTCTGGCTCTTTTAATGTGTCAATAGCAATACATCCATTCAAAAAATCATCCTGTACCACACCGCCATATGGCTTGGTCTCGATCAGACTGGAAACATGAACAACTCTTGTATCATCCTGTGCCTCGATCGCATTGATTGCCTGATTAATATATTCCATACGATCTCCCATATTTGATCCTACTCCAAGATACGCTCTGTGCCATCCTCTTTTGATCTTCACTGAAACATAGTCGAGTGGCAATCCGATCGGCGCCCATGGTTTTTTTACTTCAATCTCTAGTTTTCTGATCAATGAAAACTCAAGTAATAATTTCTTCGCCACTGTTTCAGCCACACATTCGATCAGGTTAAAGTCATTTTCTGTAAGGATCTCTTTGATCCTATGACATACTTTACCATAATCAACGGAATAATCCATCTGATCACTGACACCTGCAAGTTTCGTATCAAGCGATAAAATTGCAGATACCAGAAATTTTTGCCCAAGTGCTTTCTCTTCTTTATACAAACCATGATTTGCATAAACTTCCAAATCTTTGATTGTAATCTGATCCATCATCTGTTCTCCCTATTTTGCACAAATTGCTTCTATCATCTTCATCGCACGCATATTTTCTTTAACATCGTGAACCCTGAAAAATCTGCATCCTTTCATATATCCACTGACCGTTGTTGCCACAGTTCCTTCTACTCTCTGATCTGATGGAAGATTCAGCGTTAAACCGATCATGGATTTTCTAGATGTTCCAAGAAGAACTGGTACATCCCACTGATTTAATAACTCCAGATGGTTCATAAGCTCTAAATTCTGATCAAGATCCTTGGCAAATCCAATTCCTGGATCCAGCATGATCGTTCCTTTCTTGATTCCAGCTTCCTTTGCCATCTTCATCGTCTCATCTAAATCTGCTACCACATCATTTAAATAATCCTTATAATCTGTATCCTTACGGTTATGCATCAAGCAAGAAGCAACTCCTGTTTCTGCTAAAACTGCAGCCATAGTTCCATCCCACTTAAGCCCCCAGATGTCATTGATCAGATCTGCTCCAGCCTCGATTCCCGCTTTTGCAACTCCTGATTTATAAGTATCTAGGGATACTGGCACATCAAATTCCTTTTTTAATGCTTCGATCACAGGTGTGACTCTTGCGATCTCTTCTTCATCAGAGATCAACGTGTATCCAGGTCTTGTAGATTCTCCTCCAACATCAATGATCGCTGCTCCATCTCTGACCATCTCATCAGCATGCTTTAGTGCCGCATCTAAATGATCATATTTTCCTCCATCTGAAAATGAATCTGGTGTCACATTCAAAATTCCCATGATGTATCCATGATGTTTCGTATCAAATGTCTTATTTCCAATAATCATAGCATCTCTCCTAGTATATATACTTGTTGTTTTTCTTTTCTTCCGGCCAATAACATTCCTGCCTTGCTTTGCAGTGGATGCAATCTCTTGAAAGTTTATCTGCACGATAAAAGATTGATGCAAAACTTTCGCTTTCTTCTTTCATATCTCTATGCCTTAAGATCGTATCTGTCATAAACTTTCTCTCTTCTCTGGTATATCCACAGTCCGTTAAGATCTCCTCGGCAAGAATCGCTCCCGCTTCCTCGTGAGAAATTCCCTTTTCATACTGATCAGCTCTCCCAAGATCATGAAGCAATGCAGTCGCATAAATGATATCTTTTGACACAGGAAGTCTTTTTTCAAGGATCATCAAATAACTGATTCTTGCCACCGACAAAAAATGTTCTATATCATGACCGCAAAACTTTCGATCTATTTCTAATTGTTGTAGTCTCTCGTATGTCTCCTTGTATTTCTCATGCCATACGATCCTTTGGAATCTTTCCACTGTTTCTATCCTCTATTTTAATTCATTCTGAAATGATAATGTACCACAGATTATGATCACGTCTTCTTTATCTGCTTGTTGTTTTACCTCTTCAAGACACTCTTTCAGTCTCTGTCTTTCTTCTACATCATGATGATATTTTCTTACACATTCTGCAAGATCTTTGCTTGATAAGGCCCTCGCATTATCTGGTGCTACCGTATAAACTTTTGCTGCCATCGGCGTAAGGATCTGTATCATCTGTTCATAGTCTTTGTCTGATAACACTCCCATTATATAGATTAATCGTCTATTTGTAAAATTATTTTGTAAAAAATTTAACAGACTTTTCGCTCCATCCGGATTATGTGCTCCGTCACAAATGACTAGTGGGTCCTTTTCTAAGATCTCGATCCTGCCTCTCCAGATTGTTTTGCGTAATCCATCTTCTGTCTGAAATTCACTGATACAATAATAATTTCTTATCGTATTCAATGCTTCTAATGCCAAGGCAGCATTATTGATCTGATGTCTTCCAAGAAGCGGGATTTCTATCTTTTCATACCATCTTCCATCAGATGAGCGATAAGAAAAGCTCTCCCCATTTAAAGATTCACTTAACACACGGATTCCTTCCGAATTTACAAAAGTAACCTTGCAGTGCATCTCTTTTGCTTTTTCCTTGATCACTTCGTTTACGGATTCTTGATTGTTATATGAAATAACTGGACATCCTTCTTTTATGATCCCTGCTTTTTCTGCTGCGATCTTTTCTATCGTGTCTCCAAGAAACTGCATATGGTCCATTCCGATCGATGCAATGATCACCGCGATCGGTTTCTTAACTACGTTCGTTGCATCAAGTCTGCCACCCATTCCTGTTTCCAATAACACAACATCCACTTTTTTATCGAGAAAATAAAGAAAACTGAGTGCCGTTTCAATCTCAAACATTGTCGGATGTGACATCCCGTCTCTCACCATCTCTTCTGAAATTTTCTTTATTTTTTCCATATAAAAGCACAGATCTTCTTTCGAAATGTTCTCTTCATTGATGCGAAATCTCTCTTCGTAGCAAAAAGATGCCGGGGAGACATACCTCCCCGCACGATATCCACTTTCTCTGAAGATTCCTGCAAGAAATGCAAGTGTTGATCCTTTTCCATTGGTTCCGGCAATATGAACCACTTTAAGCTGATCCTGTGGATTTCCAAGTCTTTCTAATAATTCTTTGATATTATCAAGTCCTAAAACACTTCCAAATTTATTCGTATTTTGTATAAAATTCATTGCTTCTTCGTAATTCATCACTGCCTCCAGTTTCTATTTCCTTCGATCTAATGTACAAATGCTTCTTTGATCACCTGTGTCATAGTTTTTACATAGACGATCTCAAGTCCTTCGACAACTTCCTCTTCAAACTCTTTGACATCTTTTTCATTTGATTTTGGAACAAGTACTTTTGTAATTCCAAGTCGTTTTGCTGCGAGAAGCTTTTCTTTTAATCCACCGATCATAAGAACATCTCCGCGGATCGTAACTTCCCCTGTCATTGCCAGATTTCCACAGACTTTATTACCTGTGATCGCTGACAAAACGGCTGTTGTCATCGTAATTCCAGCAGATGGTCCGTCTTTTGGCACGGCTCCTTCTGGAATATGAATATGTATATCATGTTTTTCAAAGAAATCCTGTTTGATCTTATATTTTCTACTCTGGCTTCTGATATAACTGATCGCTGCCTGTGCAGACTCTTTCATGACATTTCCAAGGGATCCTGTCACCTGAACCGCTCCTTTTCCCGGCATAACATTTACTTCAATCTTTAATGTCACCCCACCAACAGCTGTCCAAGCCAGTCCATGAACAATTCCGACATGATCTCTTAGAGTGTCTTTTTCCCATTCATAAACAGGTCTTCCAAGATAATCTTTGATCACTTTCTTTGTGATCGTTACTTTTCTGTGTTTCTTCTGGTAGATGTCTCTTGTCACCTTTCTCGAAACTTGTCCAATTCTTCTCTCTAAGTTTCTGACCCCTGCTTCTCTTGTGTAATCTGTGATCAGAAATCTCAGGGCATCTTCCTTCCAGTGAATCTGTGTATCATTTAATCCATTTGCTTCCATCTGTTTCTTTACCAGATAGTCATTCGCAATGTGATACTTCTCATTCTCTGTATAACTTGATACCTCGATGATCTCCATACGGTCAAGCAGTGGTCTTGGAATCGTAGAAAGGTCATTGGCCGTTGCAACAAATAAGACATCACTTAAATTCAATGCAACTTCCAGATAATGATCTGTAAAATGTTCATTCTGTTCCGGGTCTAATACTTCAAGCAGTGCAGACGCGGTATCTCCTCTCTGGTCTTTCCCTGTCTTATCGATCTCATCCAATAACATTAACGGATTTCTAACTTTTACCTTCTTTAATGCTTCAACAATACGTCCTGGCATCGCTCCAACATAAGTTTTCCTATGTCCACGGATCTCTGATTCATCCCTGACGCCGCCAAGAGATAAACGAATATATTTTTTGTTCGTTGCTTTCGCAATTGATCTGGCAATGGATGTCTTTCCTGTTCCTGGAGGCCCTACAAGACAAAGGATGGCTGCATCTTTCTTTCCACTCATAGCACGTGCTGCTAAATATTCCAAAACACGTTCCTTGACTTTTTCCATTCCATAATGATCTCGATCGAGTATCTGTTGTGCATGATCTAAGTCTGTGGAATCTTCGCTCATCTCTTCCCATGGAACTTCAAACATTGTCTCGATATAAGTTCTTAACACAGAGCTTTCTGGTGTCTGATTTCCCATTGTTTGAAAACGCGATATTTCTTTTTTGAGCTTCTCTTTGACTTCATCGGATGCTTTTAGATTCTTAAGTTTCTCCATAAATTCATCCGCTTCATCTTCTACATTCGTCTCTCCAAGTTCCTCACGGATCACTTTGATCTGCTCTCGCAGCACATATTCTTTCTGATTTTTGTCAATATTCACTTTAACTTTCTGTTGGATCTTCTGCTTCAATTTCAGAACATCTAGTTCTTCCTGCAGCATGACAAGCATTAATTCACAGCGCTCTTTTAGATCCATTTCTTCCAAAAGTTTCTGTTTCTCTGGATAAGAAAATGGAATATGTGTTGCAAGTTCGTCCACCAGAATCTCCACATCTGTCAATAATAAAATATAATTTACTATATTCTGATCCAAATGTGGCCAGGCTTTCGCATAACCTTCAAATGCTTCTTTGATCATTCGAAGAAATGCTTCTCTTTCAAATTCCTCAAATGACTGTTGTTCTACATGATCATATAAAACCTCTACTTTATAGAATGGTTCGTACTCAACAGTTTCAGAAAGCTCTGCACGAAATAATCCTTCTGCAAAAACTCTCAAAATATTCTTTGGAAGCTTTACAACCTGTTTGATCCTTGCCAGTGTTCCTACACGATATAAATCTTCAATTCCTGGATCTTCTGCCGTCGGATCGATCTGATTATTTAAAAAGATCATCTGATCATGTTCCATAGCTTCTTCAATTGCTTTTACAGAACGGCTTCGTGATACATCAAAATGAATGACTGTATTCGGAAATATATACTTGCCTCTCAGTGGAAGCATTGGTAGTGTTTTTTTCATTCAAGTCTTCCTTTCATTTCTGAATTATTTGTCTGTAAATTTCATCAGACATGAAGAAAAACTGCTTTGACACAAGAATCTCTTGCATGAAAGCAGTTTTTATTTCGGCTAATCTATCTATGCAATCTCACCATGATTGCTTGTCTTTACCCGTTTCTTTGGCACTGCGGCTTTCACCTTCACTCCAGAATGTTCGATCATTGGTTTTTCTTTACCTTCTGTGACATCTTTTGTGATCAGGCACTCTGATACATCTGTCTGTGATGGGATTTCGTACATTAAATCCATGATCACACCTTCCATGATCGCACGAAGTCCTCTGGCACCTGTCTTACGTTCTAATGCTTTCTTGGCAATTGCAATTAATGCATCATCATCAAACGTAAGTTTCACACCATCCATCTCGAACAATCTCTGGTACTGTTTCACAAGAGCACTCTTTGGTTCTTTCAAAATGCGCACTAAGGCTTCTTCATCCAATGGATTTAAAGATACATTCACTGGAACTCGTCCAATGAACTCTGGAATCAGACCAAACTTCACAAAATCTTCTGGCAATACCTGTCTTAACAGCTCACCGAGATCTGTTTCCTTCTGCCCAAATACATCTGCTCCAAATCCAATAGATTTCTTGCCAATTCTTGATTCGATGATCTTCTCTAATCCGTCAAAGGCTCCTCCACAGATAAACAGGATATTGGATGTATCAATCTGAATAAATTCCTGATGAGGATGTTTTCTTCCTCCCTGTGGCGGCACAGACGCTACAGTACCTTCAATGATCTTTAATAATGCCTGCTGCACACCCTCTCCAGAGACATCTCTTGTGATCGATGTATTCTCAGACTTTCTTGTGATCTTATCAATCTCATCAATATAGATGATTCCACACTGTGCACGGTCAATATCATAATCTGCTGCCTGAATGATCTTAAGAAGAATATTCTCAACATCCTCACCAACATATCCTGCTTCTGTAAGAGCAGTCGCATCTGCGATCGCAAATGGTACATTTAACATCTTTGCTAATGTCTGGGCTAATAATGTTTTTCCTGAACCTGTTGGTCCAAGCATTAAAATATTACTCTTCTGCAATTCCACATCAGAGTCTCCACCCATTAAAATTCTTTTGTAATGATTATATACAGCTACGGAAAGTACTTTCTTTGCTTCATCCTGTCCAATAACATACTGGTCTAGAAATTCTTTGATCTCTTTTGGCTTACGTAAATTGATCTCTCCGTCATTCTCTGCATACTGTTCAAATTCTTCTTCAATAATCTCAGAACAAATGTCAATACATTCATCACAAATATAAACATTCTTACCCTTTGGTCCCGCGATCAGTTTGCGGACTTGGTCCTGTGTCTTATTGCAAAAAGAACATCTTAATACTTTTTTTTCGTCATTATAACCTGCCACCAGATCACCCCACTATTCTATCACTATCTATTTTCCATAACCTTATCGATCAGGCCGTATTCCAGTGCTTCCTGTGCAGTGAGCCAGTTATCACGTTCTGTATCCTTGACGATTGTCTCGTATGGCTGTCCTGTATTCTCGCTTAAGATCGTGTTTAATTTCTTCTTTGTTCTAAGAATATGTTCTGCTGCGATCTCAATCTCTGTTGCCTGTCCCTGTGCTCCTCCAGATGGCTGATGGATCATGATCTCAGCATTCGGTAAAGCCAGACGTTTTCCTTTTGTTCCACCAGATAACAGGAACGCTCCCATGCTGGCAGCCATTCCCATACACATTGTGGATACG
>OGPX01002010.1_pt1 | contig 12369 bp, 5 predicted proteins | sample 1553101 | NCBI WGS metagenome assembly OGPX01 (sample SAMEA2579964, study PRJEB22360) | human gut metagenome | biome: human gut; feature: human-associated habitat; material: faeces | place: Denmark | collected 2008/2010
CCCCTGCAACCGTATGAAAAAGCAAGCCTCACCTTTACCCCTGAAAAGGGGAAATGGACGGATAAAGCGGATTACCAGGTAGTCTTCCTCCGGGATGGGCAAATAGTAGAAACAAACAATTTCAATATCTCCAAATAATCATTTATAAACATGAAACACACTTTTATCCTCCTGCTCGGAGCCATGCTCTCCCTACAAGGGCAAGCCCAGGACAAGCAGATACCATTTCAGAACACGATCAAGGTCGAAGCAGGCGACAGCCACGCGGACATCATCGCGAAAGCCGCCCATGTCGTGCCTTCGCCCAACCAGTTGGCGGCATTGCAAAACGAGTTTATCGCCTTCATCCATTTCGGGCCGAACAGTTTTACCCGCCTGGAATGGGGAAGCGGAAAGGAAGACCCGAAAGTCTTCGACCTGAAAGAGCTCGACACGGACCAGTGGTGCGAGGCCATGAAAGCAGCCGGCATGAAGATGGTGATTCTGACGGTCAAGCACCATGACGGGTTCGTCCTGTGGCAAAGCCGTTACACAAAACACGGCATCATGTCCACCGGTTTCCGCGACGGCAAAGGCGACATCCTGAAAGACCTGTCCGAATCCTGCCGCAAATACGGATTGAAGTTAGGCGTCTATCTGTCACCGGCAGACCTGTACCATATCGAAAACCCGGAAGGGTTGTACGGCAACCTCAGCCCATACACCAAACGGACCATCCCGCGGGAAGTCCCCGGACGGCCTTTTGCCAACAAGACCCGTTTCGAATTCGTAGTGGACGACTACAACGAATACTTCCTCAACCAACTCTTCGAGATCCTAACCGAATACGGCCCGATCCACGAAGTATGGTTCGACGGGGCACATCCCAAGCGGAAAGGCGGACAGACCTACAACTATCCCGCCTGGAAAAAACTGATCAAGGCACTTGCCCCCAACGCCGTTATCTTCGGACGGGAAGATGTCCGGTGGTGCGGCAATGAAGCCGGCGGCACACGGTCGACCGAATGGAACGTGATCCCCTACCAGGCAAATCCGGACACGATGTCGAACTTCGCCGATATGACGGACAAAGACCTCGGAAGCCGTGAACAGCTCTATAAAGCCAAATACCTGCATTACCAGCAGGCCGAAACCAACACTTCCATCCGCGAAGGCTGGTTCTACCGGGACGACACGCACCAGAAAGTACGAAGCACCGACGATGTGTTCGACATCTATGAACGCGCCGTAGGAGGCAACTCCACCTTCCTGTTGAACATCCCGCCCAACCGGGACGGCAAATTCTCTCCGACAGATGTAGCCGTGCTGAAGGAAACCGGCCAGCGAATCCGGGAAACCTACGGGACCGACCTGTTCCATCAGGCAAAAGGCCCGAAAGAGGTGCTCGACCAAAATGCAGACACCTATGTGACGGCCGATAAGGACGGGGCGGGAATCGTCATCTCCACTCCCCGACCTGTCACCCTCAACCGTTTGGTTCTCCAGGAAGCGATTGCCACCAACGGGGAACGGGTGGAAAGACACGCCGTGGATGCCTGGATCGACGGAGGATGGAAAGAGATCGCCCATGCCACCAACATCGGCTACAAGCGAATCCTGCGCTTCCCGGATGTCACGACGGACAAGATACGGGTCCGCATACTCGAATCCCGCCTGACACCCGCCATCTGCACCATCTCCGCCCATCACTACAAAGCCCGTCCGCCCCGGTTGAGCGCACAGAGAAGCATGGACGGATTGGTTACCATCGAACCGATGGCACAGGAATTCGGCTGGAAAGCGCACGGCGAGAACATTGCCGAGAACCTGAACGCAGGTTTCAAGATCTACTATACGACAGACGGAACGGAACCATCGGCAGGCTCTACCGAATATAAAGCACCTTTCCTGATGGGAAACAGCGAACTGAAAGCGGTAGCCATCCTGAACGGAGAAAAGGGAGCTATCTTGCAGGAACGGTTCGGGCTGGTCAAGAAGGGATGGAAGATAGCCGACAAGACCGCGCAATCCCTCGCCATCGACCTCGGCAGCCAGCAAACGGTAAGCGGCTTTGCCTTCACCCCGCAAAAACAAGGCGGTAAGGGCACGGTAGCCGGTATCATCCGGATCAGCAACGACGGAAAGAACTGGAAAGAGGTGGAACGCTTCGAATTCGGCAACCTGATCAACGACCCGTCCAAACGCTACCATCATTTCAAGCAAACGGTAAAAGCCCGCTACGTCCAAGTGGAAGCAGCGGAAATCGCCGCCCGTACGGAGGCTGCCGCCCTTGCTGGAATAGACATCTTCTAAGGCTCGTCCACAAACAGTATATACCTTGTAAGGTAAAATCATATACGTTATAAACGTAAAAGAAAAAAGGTTATAGGGTAAAATAAAATTCCCTATAACCTTTTTTCTTTTATTCGTTCCTGTGCTAGCCCGGAAGAGCGAAGACAGAATTACATCGCAAAAGGTGTAGCTTTCACATACGCCTTATATCCTTTGATCATGCCGGGGAATCCTTCTTCTGCACGGGGCAGGTAGCGGAAACCGGATATCGTCTGCTCTTCCTTCAAATCGATCACGACCTGGTGCGGATATTTGTCTCCCCGCTTCGTGCTCCAATAGGTAGATTCCTGCAAGTCATAGATCTTATCGGCAGTGAAGTTACCCCACTGCGTGCTTTCGCTGTCCGCATAGGAGATGTTCCAATGCTGGCGGGGGAGCGGTTTGCCGTCTTCGTCCAACAGATAGAACTCGGCCATAGCGGCATTGTCCTTGCCATCCTGTGCATCCAATGCTTCGAGGCAGAAATAGCGGCCCTTGACAGTCTGACCAAACTTCACTTCCTGCCAGCCGTTTCCGGGTTTCAGCGCACCGTTGGCAACCGGTTTCTCACCTTTCAGGTTCAGCGTCTGCCCCTCTTCACGGTGGGTAGCCGGGGCTTCAGCCCGCAACATATCCAAGATCGGTTCCTTCCGGCCTTCCACTACAGCCTTTTCCGGGCCTAACAGGTCGAGGATGATGATCTCGTTCTTTCCCTTCTTCAACCAGCATCCGGGCATAAACAAAGTCTGCTGAGGTCCGATCTCCCAGAAGCGGCCCATCGCCTTTCCGTTTACCCAAACCATGCCTTTTCCCCAGGTCTGCATGTCGAGGAACACGTCTCCGACTTCATCCAGCTCGAAAGTAGTCCGGTAATAAGCCGGTCCGTCGAGTTTGTCTCCCGCTGCATACTTCTTGTCCTGTACGAAAGCGTAATCGACCGGGAAGCTGTAAACCTGCCAGTCTTCCAGTTCCTGTCTGCCGGTGTCGCTGATCAGTTCCACCTTATCCGTAATCCCCTTACGGTCGTGGATGGCAACATCGAAGTTGACACGTCCCATCGCCTCTACCAGGATATCCAGGCGCGTTCCTGCTGCCAAAGCCGGCAGAACCACCGTGTTTTCACCTCTGCGACGATCCAGACGGCCCAACAGTTTGCCATCGGCAAAGACCTGTGCCCAGTCATGCACCTCATCGATCAACAGGGTCGTTCCTTCCTTTACGGCAGGCAGAGTCGTCCGGTAGAGGATCGTTCCCCAACCCTGGTCGAACTGCTCCATCGGTTTAATCTCTTTCGAAGCCTGGGGAGCAGGCAGATTGTCGAACAGCGGAGCCACTTCGCCGACGGTGAACGCCGGGATCTCGATCAAAGGATAAGCTGCCGGGACATCGGGTATGACCTGACCGGAATCGGCATATTGTGTCAGCAGTTCACGTAACTTGTAGTATTTGGGAGTCGCCCAACCCGCCTCGCTGATCGGGGCGTCATAATCGTAGGAGCTGCACATAGCGGAATAGGCCGGGCTGTTCGCACCGCCCCAATGTCCGAAAGTCGTCCCCCCGTGCGCCATATAGAGCGAGAAGGAGATATGGCGGTCCAGCATGTCCTTGATACCGGAAACCATCACCCCGGCATCGCGCGTCTCGTGCTTGCGTCCCCAATGGTCGAACCATCCGCTCCAGAACTCGCTGCACATCAGCGGAGCATCGGGGCGTGCCTCTTTCAACTTCTTGAACTGGGCATCGATATTAGCTCCTGTCCCGAAGTTGATCGTCCAGACCAGATCATCCAAACCGTTCAACTGGAAAGTAGAGCTCCAGTCACACTGGAACAACGGGACATCCGTAAAGCCTGCCGCCTTCACCGCATCGCGGATATTGGCGATATACGCCTTGTCGGTAGCATATGCCCCATACTCGTTCTCGACCTGTACCATGATGATATTCCCGCCCCGGGTCACCTGCAAGTCGGCCAACTGCTTGCCGATCTCGTTCATGAACAGCTTCGTCCGTTCGAGGAAATAGGGATCGTTGGTACGGAGCTTGATATCCTCCTTCTTCAACAGCCACCAGGGCAGTCCGCCCATCTCCCACTCAGAGCAGACATAAGGGCCGGGACGCAACATGATATACATGCCTTCTTTCTGGGCCAGCCGGCAAAAAGCGGCAATATCGTTCTGCCCCTTGAAATCGAACTCGCCCGGTTTCTGCTCATGGATATTCCAGAACGCATAGATACAGATCGTATTCATGCCGAGTGCCTTGCACATCTGAATACGATGTTGCCAGTATTCGGCGGGGATACGGGTGTAATGTATCTCCGCCGCCTTAATCACAAATGGTTTGCCATCCAGCAGGAAGGTTCCCTTCCCGATAGAAAAATCGTGCTTCTCCCCTTGTCTGGGACTGCATCCTGAGAACAGGAGGATAACGCAGCAGATTATCAATCCTGCAAGAATCTTGTTTACGTGTTTCATATAAATTAATTGTATTGTACTGTCACTGTTTTATCTTTCTCTGTTTCCAGAATCAGGACTCCCTCCTTCTCCAGTTTATCTCCCTTGTTGCCCGTTACGGAAGCGACTTTGCATCCTTCAGGGATAGCCAGACGCAACATCCCGCCCTGTTCGGGCAAGATACGGACTTGCCGCACCTGCCCCGCCACCTTTTCGGCCGAGACAAGGAAAGCCCCCATAGCACGCAGTTTGTCGAAAGATACATCCTGCCAGGCAACCGGTACAGCCGGGAACACCCGGATAACGCCCGTATGACTCTGGAGCAGCATCTCCTGGATACCGGCGGCAAAGGCGAAGTTTCCTTCCAAGGTAAACGGACGGTAGGTGAATTTCGACTTTCCGCTTTTCGTCTGGTCGCCATTCGCATGGAACGTATTCGGGAGACAGAAACATTCGGCAAAGGTGCGCAACGCATCGGCAGCCCCTTCCCCGTCGAAGGCACGAGCTTTCATATTCCCGAACCAGCTATAGGAATAGCCGCACCAGTAATCAGGCCCGAAATCTTGTAGCTTCTTCAAGGTCGCTTTTATAATCTCCTGGGATTTCTCGCCCTGGCTCCAATCAACAAGGCCGAGCGGATGGATCGACATGGCGTGGGAGAAATGACGGTGCGACTGGTCGTAAGGGAAACCTTTTGCAAAGGTCAAAGCCCGGTCTTCATCCAGGTTCAGATCGGGCAGTTGAGCACCGATCGCTTTCCAGTGGGCGGCCTCGTCTGCCAGCCCCAATTCGGAAGCCAGCTCGGAAGCGGCATTGAAAGCGAAGTGCATCAAGGAAAGGTCATAGTTTGTCATATCCTTGAACCACGCATTGATCGAGTTGTCGAAAATTTCCGGGCTGGAACTCAGCGGCAACCGGCGTACTCCGTCAGCATCGACTGTGGAGATCTGTTCGAGATAAGTCGCCACGTCCTTCAGAAACGGGTAGGCCCGCTCTTTCAGGAAAATGCGGTCGGCCGAATACTTCCAATGCAGATAGAAATGCTGTCCCAGCCATGCGCGGGCCGTCGGCGACATGGAGTACTGTACCCATCCGCCCATCGGCTCACCGGTCAGGGTGCAAACGCCGGGAACATTCATCCCGTCCGTCCCGAAATACTCTCGGGTATATTTTTTATACACATCACGCTGTTCCCAGAGGGTATTCAGATAGCCCATCCCCTCCTGCAAATGGTTGCCGGTATAGGCAGGCCAATAACTCAACTGTGTGTTCAGGTCATGATGGTAGTCTCCTTTCCAGGGCGGCAACATCCCGTTATCGGCTGTCCAGACTGCCTGAAGGGAAATCGGATAAGAGTCCTCGCGGGCAGCCGACCCGAACTTGTACATCTCGTTGTCGTACTGTTTCTGCAGGAGCGTATCCGGCAGCGAGACGGACGACTGTGCCCAATAGCCTTTCCAGAAGTCCATATGCGAGCGGTAGTCTGCCTCCACGCCACGCTCCATCGCTTCTGCCGTTTCCTGGTCGGCCCGGTCGGCGGCCAAAGAAGAAGTCAGGCTCCATACGCCGCTGAGCGTGCCGCCTTTCTGCTGCCAACGGACGACCACATCGTACGAAAAGCCTCCCCACCCTTCCTGATGGAAAGTGGTCGTACCGGCTTCCTTCTGTATCGTCCCCTGTTTATATCCGAGGCGTCCCAGGGCCGGACCGGCATGCGAGTTGTCGCCTGCGACCTCGTCCGGATTGCTGTAGCGGGGTGCAATGATCTCCGGCGAAACCGTATCCGGCAGGTTCTCGAAGACAAACCATCCGACCGGTTCGTCGGCATGCACGAACGTTTTCAACTTCGTCCCGTTCTCCCAAAGCACCTCACAAAGGGCATTATTGAGGAAAAGATGTACGGAAGAAACCTTCCCGATATTCAACGGGAACTCCAAAGCCGCCCCCGGTATCTTAGACGGGGCAGGCAAGGCGTTATAAGGGTGGTCGAACTTCTTCTGCACCGGCAGATAATCCCCTTTCCTCACCTGCTCACAGACCCAGGCAAAACGATTGTTCGGTCCTGCAATACTATCCATCGGGCGCAAGTCCCAGAGATCCGTCCGATCCAGCGAAAAACGTAGCACAGAATCGCGTTGCCAGACTAATGTTCCTACTGTGGCATTTCCCAACGGAATTCCTTCATCCCAAGTCTTGGCCAAGTGACCAAACTGCAAGTCACTGCTTGTCGGTGTGACAGGCAGTGACTCCTTTTCGCAACAGGCAGCCAATAGGCATGCGCTTATGCAAGTTAGCCAAAATTCCTTTTTCATTCGTATTAAATCGATATTATTCTTTCTTTGTCTCCTGCAAAGATACGGTTTATTGATTTAATAACTGCTTGACAGCTTCGTCCGAACGAGTTTCCGTCTCCTGGATTTTTTATAGTCGAACAAAGCATCGAGTTCGTAAAGTTGCAGGGTAACAGTCGGGGCAAAACGGTCGGAAGCGACATAGTTGCGGGCTGATGTCAGCAATTGCTGCATGGCCGGGCGTTTCTCTATATCCTTAACCGGATCGACCACAAGGACAAACAGCTTGCCGCTTGCCGCAATCTCTCCGCTTTCGCTTTCGAGCTGCCAAGTCAACTGCCCTTTACGGATCGCTTCGGGACCGAAATGATAGATGCCATCTTCGCAGTAAAGGTCTCCGCATTTGTGTAAGCACGCTTCTGAAGGCGCGCCAGCAGGACGATCGGAGCACATGATTCACGGTATTTCTCAGGGGTTACCAACCCTTTGCTTTCCCAGAAGGCATCCAAGATACCGACTACTTCTCCCGCCTCTTCAGCAAGATCATGGGGATGCCGCCGCTGGAGTACAAGAAGATGAAGAAAGGATGATTACCAATAATACTCATCCATAATCTCCTGCATCCGGGGCGTTGCGGCATCGGTATCGCCAACCTCGCGACGGAGTTTCAGCAGCTCGCGCTTCATCTTTTCGATTTCACCGGCATAAGCGGGGGAATTGTAGACGTTATGGTCTTCGTGGGGGTCGGCGAGCAGGTCGTAGAACTCCCACGACGGCGTGACGGGAGCCTTATCCGATCCGGTCGCATTCAGCGGATCGCCGTAGAGGAACATCAGTTTGTAGCGATGGTTGCGGATGCCCATGTGGGCGGGACGGATCTTGTGGTGCGTCCAGTAGCGGTAGTACATGGACTGCCGCCAGTCGCGCGGAGTCTCGCCCTTCAGGTTGTCGCGAAAGCTGCGGCCTTCGCTGCACGACGGGGCGCCCACCCCGGTATAGTCGGCCAACGTAGCGGCAAAATCAATATTGAGGATGATGTCGGAATTGCGCGTCCCGGCCGGGATCTCCTTCGGGTAGCGGATAACGAACGGCATGCGAAGCGGCTCCTCGTACATCATGCGCTTGTCGAAAAAGCCATGCTCGCCGAGGAAATAACCCTGGTCGGAGACATAGACTACGATCGTATTCTCAGACAGCCCCTCTTCATCGAGGAAACGCAGCAGGCGGCCGATATTGTCATCGATGGCCGCTCCGCAACGCAAGTAGTCGCGAATCAACTTCTGATAGATTTTCCGGCGCGCATCTTCCTTACCCATTCCTTCTATGGAAAAAGGCAGTTCCGGATACTTGCACCACCAGGAATCCGGGTCTTTCGAGGCGATCCCCCATCGGCGGGCCATATCTTCCAACGGTTGTCCGGGGAACGTACGCCCGGATTCTTCCGGCCCGAACTCCATCATGTTTGCCGGTTCGGGGAACGTGACTCCGTCATAAATATGTTTCAACCGTTCGGGGAAATCCCACGGTTCGTGCGTCGCCTTGAAATGGCAACACATCATGAAGGGTCGGTCCTTGTCGCGCGAACGGATCCACCGGATCGTCTTGTCGGTCACCAGGTCGGTCGAGAAGCCCTTCTCCACCTTGCCGCTTTTCCCTTTATCATCGTCTATCCAGCCCTCCGCGGTCTTGAAAAGCGGGTCCCAATATTCCCCCTGGTCATGGAAAACCGAAAAGGTGTCGAAACCCGACGGCTGCGTCTTGAGATGCCATTTGCCGAAAAGGGCCGTCTGATACCCTCCCTCCTGCATGCGTTTCGCAATATTGTCCAAAGCCGGATCGAGCCTGTCTTCAAGCGTATAGACCCCGTTATGATGGCTATAGGCGCCTGTCATGATAGCCGCGCGGCTGGGCACGGAGATCGAGTTCGTGCAAAAGCAGTTGTCAAGCACGCACCCCTCGGCCGCCAGGCGGCGGATATTCTCGTTCTTCACGTATTCGCTCAGTATTCCTCCATAGATTCCCCACGCCTGCGAGGTATGATCGTCGGAAAGGATGAAAAGGATGTTCGGGCGTCCAGAGTCGGCTTCCGGCTTTTCGTCTGCCATCGCAGGAGAGGCAGACGCCAAAAAGCCGGTCGTGATGATTAGTTGATCGAATGTTTTCATGACATTTTTTGTTTTTCTTTCCTACAAAAGTAATGAATTTAAATAGATACCAACAACATTATCTTGCAAATGAAACCCCTCGTTTCATGCAACATGACAAGGAACCTTATCGATTTCCGAAAAAATCATATCTATAATTAATTATTCATTTGCTTTCAATATGGCGGAGTTTCTTGTCTTCTCTATTTCTATTTGCTTAAATGTATGCTTTTTACCCCAGTTGAACCGATAACTCACATTCACATAAAATACATGATCGTTTTTTTCGGACCATAATTCCGGGAATATGAGCTATAGATATCCGAAGTATACTCTCTCTTTTTTACAAAAGTAGAAAATGGATTACGTGTTCCTAATTCAAAATTCCAATTATTAAGATTATATCCTACGTTAAAATTGTAGATAAGTGGAGTACGATAGAAAACTCCGACATCATCATAATTCTTTTGGGGAGTTATGAGTTGTCCGGAAGCCATGAAATTTTTATATATAAACAACAATTTAGCTGAAGCATAAAAACAATTGACATCTAATTTTCTCCATGCATGTATAACTCGTTTTTGATAATATCGGCCAAATCGAATGTCAATTTTCCAGGTATGACTTTTAGCTTCATTCTTGGGCCTGTCACTAAATCAAATCCGGATTTAGCTATGGCATAATCATGTATAAACAAATTCCGGCTTTCATCATAAGATACTCGTTCATAAGGGACATTATGAATAATGCTTTCATTGTATCCTACAAAATTTTAAAACCGCCTTGACCATGCTTAGCTCTTAATCATAAAAGAACCTTCACATAATCAGGACAGCATGTTATTCCATTCTGAAGTCAGAAAAAATAAACATACAATACTACTAATAAAAATAAGCAAATTTTTATTCATACCTTATATGAAAACCCGAACCCCAAAAGCGACGGAAAGAAGCAACCTTTACATGCGAGGATCGTCCCGAAGGGGACTGTACGTACTCAGGAAATTGCAGAACAAATCTTCCGATGAATCAAAATTGAATTCCTTGTGATGCAGGGCAAAGAGTGGATTGAGCGGGAGAAACAACGTAGGCATCCTCATCTTGACCTGTTCGGCGATGAACGCCGTAAGTGTGAGAAGGAGCGTATGGATGCGGAAAGGCTTTTCCATACTTTCCGTTTACAGCCAAAAAAACAGCCATCGGCAAAAAAGATGCCAAAACAAGGCATAAAAGTACCTCCAACATGGCGGATAAACATCCACGCATCCCCGTAAAGACCTCACACAGACCCGGGTCTGCACCTCTCCCGCACCCGGGTCTCCATGATGGGTACACCCGGGTCTCAAGCGGCTTTGCAAGCTGTTTTTGACAAAAGAAAAGCCTGTCTTGATGAAAAAAGAAGCCGTTTTAACAGGTTTCGCATCTGTTCCCGAACGGTCCCTGTTTTTATCGTATAATTGATACACAGGATATTATCGTTTTTCTCCATGATGGTTATGACAGATGAATGGCAGTTCAAAACAGCAACTATCATGCCATAACATATTGGCTTAAACCGATATACATGTGGATATGATAGTATGATAGTTAAATCATCTTTTGCCACATCCTGATCTTGTTTTAGTTTTGCTTGTTTGTTCATATCAATACTTATAATGGTAATAAAAAAACTGCGTAACTCTCCATCGAAAGCTACGCAGTCTACTATATTATAATAAAAAATTTACAGCTATTATTCTTCACCTAACAGGATTTCCAAGATCTGAACGGCAGCCTTCGACACAGAAGTACCCGGACCAAAGATGGCGGCAACGCCCGCCTTGTACAGGAAGTCATAATCCTGTGCAGGAATAACGCCACCAGCTATCACGATGATATCTTCGCGTCCTAACTTCTTCAGCTCTTCGATCACCTGCGGAACCAAAGTCTTGTGTCCGGCAGCCAAAGAAGAAACACCCATTACGTGAACGTCGTTTTCTACAGCCTGGCGGGCAGCTTCGGCCGGAGTCTGGAACAACGGTCCCATATCCACGTCGAAACCACAGTCTGCATAACCTGTAGCTACAACTTTAGCACCACGGTCGTGTCCGTCCTGACCCATCTTAGCGATCATGATACGCGGCTGGCGACCTTCTTTCTTGGCAAACTCGGCAGTCAGCTCACAAGCCTTCTGGAAGTCTGCATCTTTCTTAGTTTCTGATGAATACACGCCTGATATAGTTCTGATGATTGCTTTATAACGACCTACTACAACTTCGCAAGCATCGGAGATTTCTCCCAGTGATGCACGCAAGCCGGCTGCCTTGACAGCCAGTTCCAGCAAGTTGCCTTTCTTCGTACGAACACATTCCGTGATGTCGGCCAATGCTTTCTGTACGGCTTCTTCATCACGGTTGGCACGCAGTTCTTTCAGCAGTTCGATCTGCTCGTTACGAACGGCTGTATTATCGATTTCAAGGATATCGATCGGATCTTCCTTCGGCAGACGATATTTGTTCACACCAACGATTGTCTGGATACCGGAGTCGATCCGAGCCTGCGTACGGGCAGCCGCTTCTTCGATGCGCATCTTGGGCAGACCGGTTTCAATGGCTTTCGCCATACCGCCCATGCTTTCGATCTCCTGGATCAAAGCCCAGCCTTTATGAACCAATTCGTTCGTCAGAGATTCCACATAGTAAGAACCAGCCCACGGGTCGATTTCCTTACAGATCTTTGTTTCTTCCTGGATATAAATCTGAGTGTTACGAGCGATACGTGCAGAGAAGTCTGTCGGCAAAGCGATCGCTTCATCCAATGCGTTCGTGTGCAAAGACTGCGTGTGCCCCAAAGCGGCAGCCATAGCTTCAATACAAGTACGGCCAACGTTGTTGAACGGATCCTGTTCGGTCAACGACCAACCAGAAGTCTGGCAGTGAGTACGCAAAGCCAGAGATTTCGGGTTCTTGGCACCGAAGCTCTTCACGATCTTCGCCCACAACATACGTGCAGCACGCATCTTGGCGATTTCCATGAAATGGTTCACACCGATCGCCCAGAAGAAGGACAGACGCGGAGCGAAAGCATCGATATCGATACCTGCGTTCACACCGGCACGAAGATATTCAAGACCGTCGCAAAGCGTATAAGCCATTTCGATATCGGCCGTCGCACCTGCTTCCTGCATGTGGTA
>OGPX01002020.1_pt1 | contig 12300 bp, 6 predicted proteins | sample 1553101 | NCBI WGS metagenome assembly OGPX01 (sample SAMEA2579964, study PRJEB22360) | human gut metagenome | biome: human gut; feature: human-associated habitat; material: faeces | place: Denmark | collected 2008/2010
GGAAACACTGATCCGTTGCTAGCGGAATCGGTGATCCGATGAAGCGGAATTTGCAAGAAATATTGGATTACTTTTCAAAAATGAAAATGGAGACAATGTTCCATATGAGAATCCAACAAATAAAGGTAAGTTCACTGCTATTCCTGCTATCGCACCTGATGGAACTGCTCATTTGCAGACAAGAATTTATCCTGACGGTATCTCTTACATAACTAAGCTACTTCGTAAATATGGATATTTGGAGGTGGCGTAATGAATATTACATATAGTGATGACATTATAAGAGTTGTCGTTCTTGATGTATCTGGCATTTACGCACAGATTTTCGATGAAATCTACTGTAAAGAATCTGAGTATTCAGCGGTTGTAGATAAGTTCGGTGTTTCATCGAAATATAAAGTCATTAAAATTTAATACATAAAAAATATCGTATATAGAAAGAACACTTGTAATTCATATATTACAGGTGTTCTTTGTGTGTACGATAGTATACATATATTTTAAGAAAGGATGTGATTAAATTGGGTTAATTTAATGTTTCTTATTTCTTTTTGTTACCAACATATAATATTGCAGATATAATTGATGAAACTGCAAGAGTCAATATTGATATACCTACTGAAATAGCATCAGTTACCCATGTAGAAGTATTTGGTTTTATTGGATCTGGAATGTAAAACAATTTCATGCAAACAAAATTGACTATTATAGCTAATAAAATTGGTACTACAATATGAATTATTATTCTCTTTTTAGTCATAGGTTTCTCTCTTCTATTTAGATAATTTTTATGTTTATGTGGTTTCTCCTATTATTCAGTTATAAGATTTTCAATAATTGAAATTATGCCAGGAATGATAAATAGACTCAGACATATAGCGTTAGTTCTGGATATCTTAATCAAATCATTCAATAACACTCCTACAACATCCGCAATTCCAACCATCATTGTAAATTGCTTAATTAGAAAATAGATATTTATAATCCACAAACCAATACTAGATGCTATTGTGATTGCGGCATACACCTTGTTTCTTAAGTTAGATTGTAACGAAAATTGTAACATAAATATTGTAATTACAAATCCAGTCATTAGTAAATAATTTCCATTTTGGAATAATACAAATGAAATAGCTGAAAAAATTACGTCTGTTATTATCAAAATAATACCTTTTATTTTATTATTTTTGCAATAGTTTACAGCAGACACTACAAGAAGTATTAGTCCAATAAAAAATAAAACATTTAAAAAAGTATAACTTAGTCTCATCTCATCTTGGTACATTTTTATTGTCATGTTGAATGGTTTTGAACTAAAGGATATTGTTTTATAAAAAGTATTCCTACCTTCACTTAAACCATAACTTGTAATACTTCCAATAGAAATAATAACAAATAGCACTGATATTAAATTCATAACAACTGAAAAGTTTTTCTTTACAAAATTCATACACTTCTCTCCTATACAAAATATTTTTCATAACCTCAAACATTATGATAAATATTATACCTTAACATAGTATGATATTCAAGACAATAGACGACAATGATTCATTATCTGGGCAGAGAATTGTATCAAAATTTACAGCGAGAAAAATTGCACAGGAAGAAGCTACTAAACAGTTAGAAATAGATATACAGTGTTTAAGAAACTACGAGGTAGAATGTCAAAAAGGCTCTGTATCAACGAAAACTTTCAGTAACACAATGAAGGGTGCATCTATTGAAGCACAAAAATATGCGACAAATATTAAAAATGGAACTGGTTCAGCACAAACATTTGCTACAAACCAGAGAACAATTCAAGCTTCAATGTCTGAAACTTCTATTGTTTCTAAAGTTGCTGCTACTGGTCTTAGCATTTTTAAAGCCGCATTAAATTCCCTTATCTTTTTTGCAGTTATTGAAGGTATTCAACTTTTAATAAAAGGAATAGACAACCTTATTTTAACTGCTGATGAGGCAGAAGAAAAAGCAGAAGCTCTTAGAGGAAATATGCAGTCATTCTTCGATGAAGTTCAGTCTGGACAACAGACAATTTCTTCTGTATCAGATAGATTCTCAGAATTAAGTGAACATGTCACAAAAACGGGCGAAAATATAGATCTTACAAAGAACGAATATTCAGAATATCTCGATATTTGTAATCAAGTCAAAACAATTATGCCAGAGTTGGTTACTGGATATACCAACGAAGGGAATGCAATTATTACATTAAAAGATAATGTAGATAACTTAACTGAATCATATAAGGAAAATATTCGTGCAAAAGCCGCCGCATTTATTACAAATGGTGATGATGACGGTAATACAATTCAAAGCTTCTTTGATGATTACAAAATTTTCACTGAAGGAGAAAGCGGTTTATTTGCTCCAAGTGCAGGTGGACTTTGGAATAATAAATCTACCGACTATGAAGATTATTATGGATACGATAAGATGCATGAATGGCTTGAAGATGTAGCTAATTTAAGTCTTAAAGATTTACAGAATCTCCAGAAAGGTACAACGCAAGCCACATATTTATATGCATTGTTAAAAGAAAATGGATACGAATTAGCCAATATTACAGAGGGTAATTACGAAGCGGTACATGATGTTTTAGACACAAGATTGACTTCTCTTGAAGGAGAAATGGCTACAAGGGTAAGCAATGTTAAGATGTCTTTACAACAAATGTTGTATGCTGATAGAGATTATTGGGATATTGATGATAAGGAAGCATTGTCTGCTATTGATTTAATGTTCAGTTCTATTGATTCTGAATTTATAAAACAAAATAATCTTTTAGGGCAAGATGCTTTACAATCTTTTGAAAGTAATGTCGTTAAACTTTTTGAGGATAAAGATACTCAAAAAGCAATGATAGATATTTATACTCCTCAAGGTGACGATGAATCTATCGAAGATTATTCAAAGCGTGTAAATGATGCTATTAAGAAAGTCCAGAATTATGCAAAAGATAAAAAGATAGATATTCCCCTTGATTTTACAGATGCTACAGACAATGTTGAAGACATACAAAAATCCTACGAAGATACTATTAATCGCTTCAAAGACTCTAATAAGATTAAAGACTTCTTTGATACAGAAGGTATCAATACTCAAGAAGAAATTGATGCCTTCAATGATGTAACAAAAGGAATCACCAATGCTGATGAAGCTATTAAAAAATGGACTGAAGACAAGCAAAATTCAGATGAAGTACCGATTTCTTTTACTGATACACTTGCACAAGTTCAGGCTTTATCGGATGGTTTAGACCAACTTGATAAAATTTATGCTGATGTATACGATAAAGAAGATTTTGATTGGTCTTCTATTCTTAATAATGACGGATTCAAAGAAGCGTTTGGTAACATGACAAATGTTACTGAAGAATATAAAAATGCTTATGATGACTTTATTGAAACCATTAGCAACAATCCATCTGATCTATCTGCTTGTCAGTCTGCTTTTGATAATCTTGCTACAGCATATATTTATAATTCTGATGCATTGAAAAATGTGACAGAAGAAACAAAAGCGTCTACTATTGCTATGCTTAGTCAAATGGGAGTTGTAAATGCTGCTGAAGTTGTAAATTATAGACTTGGCGCAAGTGAATCATATGCGGCAGATACAGGAAAAGACTTAGAAAGTGCAACTTTATCAGAAATAACAGCATTTGCAAAAGAAGCTGATATGTCTGATATTACAAAAGCATCATTGGCTGCTTATGTTATAGAAAAAATCCATGCTGCAAGTATTACAATCACTACATCTGCTGATATAAATAATTTAACAGCACTATGTTCACAACTTGGAGTAGCTGGAACAGCACTTGCACAATTTGCAAGATTAAAAGCTATTGCAATGGATACGAGTGGAAAATATACAGATGGGTATAAAGAATATGCTACTACTGCGGCAGACCAGATTTTACAGAACGCAGTGAATGCAGCGCAGACAAAATATACACCTCAATTTGGTGGTGGCTCTGCTACAAGTAAAGCGATGGATGATGCTGCAAAATCAGCAAAAAAAGCTTCAGATACAGCAAAAGAAACCGCACAAACTCTTGATTGGATCGAAACGAAATTAAAATTGGCTTCTAAGGAAACAGAAAAACTTAGCAAATCTTTCGACAAAGCGTTTGGTATGAATCAGACAAGAGAAAGATACCATGCTTATATTTCTCAGATAGAATCCGAGATCCAGGACAATACAACCGCCGCACAGGTATATCAAGAGAAGTTAAATCAGATTGGTTTATCCTATGAGTGGATCGCAAAGATTCAGTCAGGTGCATTTTCTATTGACAGTATTACAGACGAAAATCTCAAAACTCAGATATCCGAATATCAGACATATTCAGATAAGTTAAATAGCTGTTACGACACTATTGAGAGTCTTGAAGAAGAACGTCTGCAAGCTTCTGTTAATTATGCAGAAAAATTAATTGACTCCCATGAAAAAGAAATAGATTCGATTAATAAACTGATTGATCGTAGAAAAGCATTAGTTTCCTTAAAGGAAACATTCGGTTTATCTGCTTCCAAATCTGATTTGAAATATCAGCAGGATCAGTATGAACAGGAAATTGATGCCCTTGAAAGACAGAATAAAGAGATATACGATCTCATGTGGACTACTACTTATGGTGACGAAGCATGGCAAAAGTATAACGACCAGATGATTGAGAATACTTCCAGTATTCAAGATCTCACGCAGTCTCTTGCCGATTTAGCATCTGAAATGGCTAATCTTCCGATTGACAAGTATGAAAAAGCTTTAGATAAGATTTCTGCAAAGAATGATTTACTTGATGCAAAACTTGAGAATGCTACGAGTGATAAAGCTAAGAGTAAAATTATTGGTAGTCAGTTGAAGCTTACTAGAAAGAAAGATAACAGTGCTCAGTCTGCGGCTAAAACGACACAAAGTAATTTGAATCAGTCGGTTAAGGATTTAAGAACTGCAACGAAAAAGGATAATAATATATCTGTTTACAACGTTGACGCTTCGGGTCCCAATGTGAAAGCAAGAACTGCGGTAAATGACTACTATAAAAAAGTACAGAATTATACCAAGGCGAAGAAGCAAATTCCAGCTTCTTTAATTTCTAAAATTTCTGGTGACGGATACTCTACATTATCAAAAGCATGTACTAATTACAATGCTGCTTTAGTTGCCAATGACACAGCACAAGAAACGGCTGCTTTAAGTAGAGAGACTATCAGACAGGAACTTGCTGATTTAGCGGAACAGAGAGCGAGTCTTGCAAAGACAACTGCTGATTCCAAAGTTGAGAAATATGATTCTAAAGACGAACTGTATGATGCTAAACTCGACAATGCTACTTCTACTTCTTCTAAGAATAAACTGATTGACAGAAAGATTTCTAATATTAACAATCGTCAGAGTGCATATAATACTGCGGTTAAAACTGATAATAAGAATATCAAATCAGCACAGAAAAATATCAGCAAAATCAAGTCTACGAAAAAGAATAAGAAGATTCTTGCTTCTATCAAGAAAGCTGCTAAAGCTGGGAAACGTATTCCCCAATCTTTGTTAAACAAAGCCGCAAAACTGAATGATGGTGGAAAACTATATGATGCATGTATTCAGTATAACGCTTATTTAGATGCGAAAGAAGCCGACAAAGTTACTGCTGATTTATACAAAGAAACAGCAAAACAAGATAAGGCTACTCTTGCAAAAGAAAAGTTTGATAATATTGCGTCCAAGTATGATAATAAAATTTCTAGCAATGAGCAGAAAAAGACAGAAATAAATAATAGAATTTCTCTCGTAGAGGAATTTGGTGGACAGGCAAATGTATCTGATTATAAGTCACTTATCTCTGCTGAAAATGGAGAATATAAAAAACTCATTAAAGAGCGTGAAGAACTTCGGAGAAATTTAGAAGAGTCTGTTGTAAATGGTTCTATCAAAAAAGGCAGTGATGAATGGTATGATATGGTCGCTAAAATCAATGATGTAACAAATGCCATAGATGAATCCATTCGATCAATTAAACAATACCAGAATGCCCTTCGTCAATTAAAATGGGATACTTTTGATAAATCTCTTGAAACTGTAAAACGTGTCAACAGTGAAGCTGATTACTACATTGATCTTTTGAGTCATAAAGATATGACTGATAAAGACACTGGTAATTTCACTGAATATGGTATTGCTACCATTGGATTGCACAAGACGAATTATGACAATTACATTGCGCAGGCAGAAGCATATCAGTCTGAATATGATAAAATTATGAAACAGATTGAGAAAGGTGAATTGTCTGCATCTGATGAAAATGTTATTCAACGTTTGCGTGATTTACAGGATGCTCATAGAGAGGCGAAGAAATCTGCTGAGGATGAGTTGGAGTCTATTAATGATCTTGTAAAACAGGGTTATGAAGCACAAACAGATGCGCTGAGTAAACTGATAGAAAAATACAAGAAATTAAAAGATTCCGAGTTAGACGCCTATAAATATCAGAAAGAAATTGCCGAAAAGACAAAACAGATTGCTTCTTTACAAAAACAGCTTATTCCTTATAGTAATAACGACACCGAAGAGTCTCGTGCACAAATTCAGAAGTTAAAAGTCGAATTAGAGAATGCCAAATCAGATTTAAAAGATACACAGTATGAGAAATTCATATCTGATACTGAGGATATGCTTGACGATCTGATGAGTGATTATCAGGAATTCATTGATGAAAAAATCAATGATACAAATACAATTCTCGATAGTATCAAAGAACTTCTTGGTGGCAATGATGGTATTATTGCAACACTGAAATCCTTAGATTCTAGTCTGACAAATACTACAAAAGATCAGATTGATTCCAGTACTACCAATGGCGGTGACGGAGGACAAGGCGCAAAGGATTATGTAAATAATACTGTTACTAATGATCGGAATACTATCAATTCATCTCATAAAACTGGACTTTTACGACCAACAGCAGTTGGTACTATAACTCTTGATAATTCCTTGGAGTCAAAAAAGAAAAATACAACTTCTATTGATGATAAGTTAAAAAATGAAAAGAAAGCAGTTAAAGATGCCATTAATTCTGGTAAATCTCGCAGTAAGAAATTAACTGATAAAGAGAACCAAGAACATGCTGACTTATGGAAGTATATTGTAAAGAATTATGGTAGAACTCCTACTAATAAAATGTACAAGAAGTTAGGTGACATATTAGGCGTAAAAACAGATGACACGGTTACATCGAAACAAAAAACTGCTATTCTTAATAGGATGAAATTTAATGGCTATAAAAAAGGTTCTGAACACATAGACAAGAGTCAATTAGCATGGACACAAGAAGATAAACGAGAAATGATTTATCGTGCTTCTGACGGTGCAGTTTTAACAAAACTTAATCCAGGAGATAAAGTGTTCACAAATGAGATGACTGAGAATCTTTGGAAAATGGCACAGATGAATCCTTCTTTATTGACCTCTGGTATCAACTATATGCCGAATTTACCTGAAATAACAAAATCTGCTGGCACTTCTACGATTGTTGAGGTTGGAGATATCGTAATGAACGGAGTCAACGATGTTGAAACCTTTGGTAGACAATTACGAGAAGAAATTCTCAGGAACGGAAAGACAACTCAGTGTATTACTGAAGCAGTTTCTGTCAAACAACTTGGTAAAAATGGTATAGGTAATGCGAGGTTATATAAGTAACCACTTCTATCCCATATAGGTGTCACATCCTATGTGGGATTTTCATGGTAAATATGCACAAATATTTCATTGATTTTTATAATATTTTCTACTCCTATTTTTTCTATAATTGTGTATAATATAAGTAAGAAATCAAATGATTTCGATTGTTGGTGTATCTCAACCATTAAGCGAGAATTAACAAACTTGAGTGTTTCGCTACTTAATGCGAATGTTAAAACTTGGTGTATCTCAGCCGCAAATGAGAATGATAAAACGGAGAGATTGAAATATATCTCTCCTATTTTTATACACAAAGGAGAAGTAATGATTTCTTTTTATGAAATTGATGATAATTATATTGATTATTTAAGACAATTTGATAGTAAGATATTATCTACTAAAGATGGAGATAGAAAATATTTAAGAAAATATATCGGTATCATGATGCATAATCGTGATTGTAAATATTTTATACCTCTTTCTTCATACAAACCTAAAACATATGATAATATGTATGAATCAAAGAGTTTAAAGAAAATAGGTAATATGGCTGTTTTACGAATTAATAATATGATACCCGTTATTGACGAAGTAATTCATAAGATGGATTTCAATTCAATAACGGATCAAAATTATAAATATTTACTTCAATCAGAATATCGTATAATCAAAAGCAGAGAAAAAGAAATCAGAACAGATTCGAGAATTATCTATTATTATAGGTTAAATGAGAAAAATAAAGATAAAGGATTGTATAATATATGTTGTGATTATAAATTATTAGAAGAAAAGTCAAAAGAATATTTAACAAAAAAAGACACCAACTAAGGTGTCTTTTTTATTACAAAAATTTAAGAAGGAGGAGAATAAACAAATGCCAAAAATAGTTTTTAATGAGAATTTTGGTGTAGATGAAATCACTATCTTACTAGAAAGACGTGACTTTCATAAATACGGAAAACTTATAGATGCAACTGACATCGAATATAAAGATACATTAAATGCACCAGAGTTATCATTTACTGTATATAAGACAGAAAATGAATTATGGGATAAAATTAACAATTATAATCTGGTATATATTCCTGAGTATAATGAACATTTTTCTATTACTGTAAATACTACAGAAGAAAATACAACTCAAAAATCTGTTACATGTACATATCTTCCTGTAAATGAATTGCAGAATGTAAAACTTAGAAATATTGAAATTAATACAGAAGATGATATTGCGAGAGATGATTATGATGAGAACTACCCAACTATTTTTTATCGTGATTTATCTGCTTTTTCAGAAGGAAGTGAAATGTATAAGAAATTATATAACTCTTCTCTTCTACATCGTATTTTAGACAAAGCATCGAATTATAAAATTGGTCATGTTGATACTTCTTTGAAAAATTTAAAATCATGGTTTCAGTACTCTATTAATGACAGCAATGTATATGACGAATTAACTGGCGAAATCTCAGATGATTACCAATGTTTATTCACTTTCGATTCAACGACAAGAACTATAAATGCATATGATCTTTGTAATACATGCAAAGATTGTGGGTATCGTGGAGATTTTCATGATAAATGTCCTGAATGTGGAAGTACAAATATTGGTGGTGCTTATGGCGAAGATACAACAATTTATATTTCAAAAGAGAATCTTTCTACTTCTGCTTCTATTGAAAGTAGTGATGATAGTTTAAAGAATTGTTTTTATATTGTTGGTGGAGACGATTTAATGTCTTCTGCTGTTGCTATCGCAAATCCAAGTGGCACAAATTATATTATCAATTTTTCTGATGAAATGTATGAGAATATGCCGAGTGATTTAGTCGAGAAAATCAAAGCATATAATGCAAACTATCAAGAATGTATAAATAGCAGAGCATTTAACTTTTCTTCGAATGAAGTTAACCAATATAATCAGATTGTCAAATATGTAAATGAACATTATCCAAAAATAGATGATGACGGCAATAAAGTTGATAGATATAATACTATCTCATCTCCTATTATTGGATATAAGAATATAGCATCTTTATGTTTCGACTGTATTGATGTTGGTTTAATTTTGCAGACTTCTATGGGCAAAACAATAGAAATGGACAATCTTACAATTCAGGAAACAATGAATTTATTGACATTCGCCAATTTATCGCCTGTTGCAGTTAAATCAGATTTATCAATGGTTGCAACAAGTGTTGTATCAAATACTGTGCTTGGTTCTTGTAAAGCATTAATTAATACTGCATTGTATAAAGTGGAAATTGTAGATGCTTCATATGACAAAACAAATCATGCTTGGAAAGGTAAATTTAAACTCACAAGCATTGAGGATAATACAATTACTCTCACAGGAAATGAGATATCTATTATTGTAAATAATGATATGGAAACATATCTCAAACAGAATATCCAAAGATGTTTAAATAAGCTTGATACGAATTATAAAGACTTAAAAGACTTAGAAACATCTGATGCTGATTTTAAATCTGAATTGGCTTATTACAGTTTCGACTATTTGAGTAGTCTAAAGGATTCTTTTGGTAATGTTTTAGGTATTATTCTTGAATCTGAACAGGAAGAATTAAAGAATAAATATCAGACTTGGTATAGTAATCGAGTTGGGTGGCTTGAATCAGAAATGAATAAAAGACAGTTACAAATTGATGCTGTCCATAGATTATATAACTATGATAATAAATCTGGCACTGTATATGATATTCAAAATTCTCTGCAAGATGAATTAAACTTAGAAACATATCTTGGGAAGGATATGTGGACAAAATTTTGTGCGTTTCGTATGGAAGATACCTATCAGAATGATAATTATATCTCTGATGGATTAGATAATGGTGAGCTAGTAACTCGTGCAACGGAACTGATTGACGCTGCAAAGAAAGAGTTATATAAAGCAAGTCATGTACAATATACAGTTACTTCTACTATCAATAATCTTCTTGCACTTCCAGAATTTAAACCTATTGTGAATAAGTTTGAAACAGGTAATTGGATTCATGTATGTGTAGATGAGAAGATATATTATTTAAGATTACTCTCTTATAAAATTTTATATTCTGATATTTCAAAAATTGAGGTTGAATTTTCTACTGTTGAAAGAACATGGTCTGGTTCATCTGATATTCAAAGTGTCATTGAAAATGCACAATCTATGGCATCTTCATTCTCATATACAGCTCAAAAAGTAAAAAATAATGTTGCTGCTTCTAAGTATGTTCAAAACTGGGTACAGAAAGGAATGGAAGCTACTACAACAAAAATTGTAAATAGTGCTGATAATCAAAATGTCGTATATGATTCTAGTGGTATTTTATGTAGAACATATGACGATTTAATTGATACATACGATTTATGCCAGTCACGTTGGATTAATAGTGGTTTATACGTGACTGATGATGGTTGGAAATCTGTTAAGGCTGCTGTAGGCAAATATATTTATATTGATCCAGAAACAGGTAATGAAGTAACTACTATGGGTGTTATTGGAGATACTATTGTTGGCAAATTAATTATTGGGGAAAATCTTGGAATATATAACCTTAATAATTCTATGACATTTAATATTGATGGCTTAAGAATTACAAATGGAATAAACACATTTACTGTCAATCCAAATAGTGTAGCAAAATTATTGAAAATTTCTAAATATAATACAGATATTTTTTATGTAGATGATAATGGCAATTTGAATTTGACAGGAAATGTCAACGGCTGTAGCTTTGATGGTGGAAAGATAAACATAGGCGATGGTAATTTCGTTGTAAATGAAGACGGATCAGTAATCTCCAAATCAACAATTACAGGAGCAACTCTTCGTGGTGGAAGTATTGGGATTGGTGGAAACAATAATGATAATTTTGTCGTGAATTCTGATGGATCTGTTATTTCTAAAGCTTCTTTTAGTTTTGGAAATGGTGCTTTAATGTATAACCTTACTAACGGAATGTCTATAAAGGGCAATATTAATGCTTATGTTCTCGATGTTAAACGGCAAATAACACTATATGACGAAATACATGATATTAATATAAATGCTATATATATAGATGAAGCAGATGATGATATAGTACATGTACACATTAATGGTAACAATACGAATGTTGTTTTTGATACTGGTTTTGTGTCTTGGGGATTTGCTAGTTTTACAAAAAATGTTGATTTTTTAAATAATATTACAGTAAGCGGAAAAGTCCAAATTGGTAATGTAGATTATGGTGATAATTATTTATTACATGTTGCTGGTAGAAGTTATTTTAATGGTAATATTAATCTCGGTTTAACTAAATATATTACAATCTCTTCTTCTGATTCTAATGCTTATAATATATTTGGGTATAGCGGTTCAAACAATCTACATATAGGAAGTGGGCTTTATGATAATTCAGTGAATTCAAATACATATGTTAGTGGTGGTAATAATACATATTTACGCACAAAAACTGGTAACATAAAGTTTCAGCCTAAAGGTACGACTACCGTAACAATTACAGATAGTGAAACCAAGTTTACTAGTGTACTGTATCATTGAAATTTAGTATATCTGCCACTTTAATTAAAAAGTGACAGATGATAGTGTCGGATACAGTGATATCAGTT
>OGPX01002038.1_pt1 | contig 12234 bp, 9 predicted proteins | sample 1553101 | NCBI WGS metagenome assembly OGPX01 (sample SAMEA2579964, study PRJEB22360) | human gut metagenome | biome: human gut; feature: human-associated habitat; material: faeces | place: Denmark | collected 2008/2010
ACGGTATCGACACCATGCGGGACAACAACGACATTGCGCCGTTCAAGAACATCCTGAACGAGATGTACAGCAAGGACATTTCCAAGAAGGTACATTCCTCGTATCTGCTGAAAGCCCAGCAAGGCCAGTTTACCGGCTGTGTGGCTCCCTTTGGGTATCGGAAAGACCCGGAGGACAAAAACCACCTGCTGGTGGACGAGGAAACCGCCCCTATTGTCCGGCAAATCTTCCTTTGGGCGCTGGAAGGACATGGCCCCAACTTCATCCGGCGCAGGCTGGAAGAACAAAAGGTGCCTTGCCCTACATGGTGGAACCGGGAACGGGGCTTCCGCAATGTCCGCACCAAATGGGAAAAGAAAGACCCGGAAAACGGGAGGTATATGTGGGATTTCTCCGTGATAAAGGACATCCTGATGAATCCCGTTTATACCGGGGCAATCGCTTCCCAGAAGAAGGACTACCGCTTCAAAATCGGCACCATCGGGGAAAAAAAGCCGCAGGACTGGATTGTGGTGGAGGAACGGCATGAGCCGATTGTTGACCGCAAGAGCTTTGACATCGTGCAGGACAAGCTGAAATCCCGGCAGCGTTCCCGCCAGACCGGGGAAATCAGCCTGTTTGCGGGGCTTCTCAAATGTGGCGAGTGTGGGAAATCACTGACTATCCGCTACACCAACGACAAGCACCCGAAGCAGATTTATTCCTGTAAGACCTATAATGCCTATGGGAAACAGCACTGTACCCAGCACCGTGTGGAGTACGAAACCCTTTACCGCCTTGTGCTGAACAAAATCCGGGAATGTGCGAAGGCCGCCCTGATGGACGGGGAAGCTGTTGCCGGACGGCTTACCAACACCTGTGAAGCCGAGCAGAAAGGCCAGCGGGAAGCGTTGGAGCGTTCCCTGACGAAGCACGAGGAACGGATTGAGGTACTGGAAAAAATGGTGCTGCGGCTCTATGAGGACATGGTTGCCGGACGTATCAGCGAAGCAAACTTCAATCTCATGCTGGATAAGACGCAGAAGGAACAGGCTGAACTAAAGGAACGGGTTGAACAGGGGCGCAGGAAGCTGGCTGATGAAATCCGCCTTGCCGTGGACGCCAAGCAATGGGTGGACGCCATTCAGGAATACGCCGACATCACGGAGCTGGACGCTGCCACCCTCAACCGTCTGATTAAAGAAATCGTTGTCCATGAACACATCGACAGCGATAAGACACGACACATTTCTATTGAAATTCATTTTAATCTCAAACCCATCCCGGAGGTGGAACAGGTCACGGCCTGACCTGTTCCCGCCGGGGCGGTTCTAAAAAAATTCCATAAATTTCTTGACACGCCGCCGCCCGCCATCGAGCAGAGTTTTACACCTATTTTGGTATGAAACAGTTCATGCATAGTTACAGTTGCATTTGTTCCATTCGACTGGACAATTACAAGCTGGGAATACTGTGATGCTGCTGCATAACCCGCTGCAAAGCTGTTATTATCTGGCTCTGCTACCTGTGGTGCTGTCTCATATACAGTCTGTGAAGAATCCGTAACCTCCATTGCCACAACTGTCTTGCTTTCTTCTTCTATTGTCTCTTCCTGCTGTGTTTCAGAATCCATTGTCAGTCCAGTAGTTGTCTCCTGTGTGCTTAACTGTGTTGTTTCCTGTTGTACCGCTGAGACAGTAGTTTCTTTATCTTTCATGTCTGTTACATTTTTCTTATTGCCGCATCCATTTGCAGCCAGAGCTGTTATAAGTAACAAAGTTAATATTATAGTCTTCTTCACTTTTATCTCCTGATGTATTATTTCCCTGCCAAAAGGGATACCAGCCATAAGTTTAACTGGTATCCCTTCATGTTTCAACACATTTCAGCTAATATTTCAACTAATATTTCATATAATCTTTAATTACATCATGGTCTTTTAGCACTTTTTCAATAACAGTTCCTTTTATCTTCTTTAAGACAACCTTCTTGATAACATTAAACGGTCCTAAATCAATCTCTAATGGTGATTTGCCATCCATAAGCTTAACAGATGAATCAAGCAGGTCTCTTACATCATATACACTACCCCAGACCTCAGGAACACCTCTGTCTACGCCAAGCAGTCCATATACAGCCTCCATTGCAGTTCTGACTGAATACTCTGTCGTAAATATTGTGTCCCTCGGAGTCTCAGCAAACTGTCCAAGAAATGCAAAATTAACGCAGTCATCAGGAATAACATCAGGTCTGTCACCTTTTCTTCTTGGCATGAAAAATGCAGTAATAAATGGCATCATTGTTGGTGTAGTGTTACAGTGGTTCTTAGCAAGCTCATCAATCTCTTCAACAGGAACGCCAAGATGATACAGCCATTCTGCTGTAATCTCTTCACCTGTACACTCTTTCATAGGCTTCTTGATATAATCACCATCAACATCAGTAAACAGGCTGTATACCCATACACACACCTCATCCTTCTTCTGTTCCTTAAACTGTCCCTGTCTGTTAATTGTCCAGCTTAAAAGCCAGCTTGAATCCTTACAGCTGACAATTCCGCCTGTAACAACATTTCCAGTTCTTGGGTCCCTCTTACATATCTTCTTAATGTAAGAAATAATCTTCTCATCGCTTGTTGTAACAGTTGCGGACTCCCAGTTAGACTTTGATATATCACCACAGAACTTCTCTGGGTGTCCAAATGAACTGTCCTGTGCTGCAATATTCTTCCACAGACTCCAGCAGCCGCTTGTTCTTACCTCTGCATTACCTACAGGTGCATGTGTATGGTCACCGTATATAGTACCTTCTGTACAGCTTCCATTAGTAACGAACACCAAATCATTCTCAGTAAGATCAATTGACTTAGTCTCACCTTTTACAGTACATTCAATAGTCTTTGCAATCTTCTTTCCATTCCTGAAATCAAAGATTACATTATCAACTCTTGTGTTAAACCTGAACTCAACACCTGCATCTTCAAGGTATTTCTGCATAGGCAAGATAAGTGATTCATACTGGTTATACTTGGTAAACTTCAATGCTGAGAAATCAGGAAGTCCGCCTATATGATGGATAAATCTTTGAATATAAAGTTTCATCTCAAGCGCACTGTGCCAGTTTTCAAATGCGAACATCGTACGCCAGTACAGCCAGAAATCTGAATCAAAAACTTCCTCATCAAAGAAATCTTCAATTGTCTTATCATACAAATCCTCATCTTTAGTGAAGAACAGTTTCATTATTTCCATACAGCCCTTCTGGCTTAAATTAAATTTGCCATCTGTATGTGCATCTTCACCTCTGTTTACAGTTGCCCTGCAAAGAGAATAATTAGGATCATGCTTGTTAAGCCAGTAATATTCATCAAGTACAGAAACTCCCGGAGTCTCAATAGACGGAATACTTCTGAACAAATCCCACAGACATTCGAAATGATTCTCCATCTCTCGTCCGCCACGCATTACATAACCTCTTGTAGGATCATTAATTCCATCACATGCACCGCCTGCAATATCCATAGCCTCAAGTATGTGAATATTCTCACCCTTCATCTGTCCATCTCTTACAAGAAAGCACGCTGTAGCTAATGCACCAAGACCACTTCCTACAATATAAGCTGATTTATCATCAACTCCTTCTGGTTTTTCCGGTCTTGCAAATGCTTCATAGTTACCATTAGAGTAATATATCCCCTTACAATTCTTAGTATATTTTCCTCTTTCAGTATTTCGGAACTCCTCATGTGCTCTTTCCTGAATGTCTTTAGTTACCTTCCTCTGTTCATCCCTTTTGTTCTTTTTTGATACAACTGCCGCACCTGCCCCCAGTGCAAGAATAGAAGCTGCTCCTAGTTTTAACGCCTTTTTGCTCATAATCTTTTCCACCTTTCTGTGCTTTCTTATTTATTTTTGCCGTTTTTTATTATATTTAGCATACATTTTTTCTCTAAATAAAAAAACAGGCAAAGCATGTACTTTGTCCCAAAATCGAACACTTTACATGTTTTGTCTGTTTTTAATAACTAATTATTAGCTTCACATAGATTAATCATTGTATCAATCGTTGCATCAAATGATTCAGAAAAACGCTTAATAAGATCTTTATCATATGACGGCATTCCATCACCTATCCATCTTGACACAATTCCAACAATAGAATAGCTGTAAAAGCATGTTATATACTCTCTGTCATCTTCTGTAAGCTTATGGTCTTTAGAATATTTCTTAACAAAAAGTCCAACAAGATATTCTGTTGTATTATGCAGATATTTCTCAATAATATCTCTGTTTCTGGAATTATACACATGAATAACTGCTGCACGATACTCAATAATAACAGAAGCTGCCTTACTATATGTCTCATAAAAAGTTGCATCTTCCGTAATATCAATATTCTTTTCTGTCTCTTCTATAAGAACACTGTCAAGCACATCATATATATCACTGAAATAATAATAAAATGTATTCCTGTTAATTCCACATTCCTCACATATATCTGTAACCGTTACCCTGTCAATATTCTTACGCTTTAGCATATTAAGAAAACAGTCCATTATCGCTTTTTTCGTAAATTTAGCCATACATTTCTCCTGAAATTATTCTCCGGCAATAAAAAGAACTCCTAATGTTCCCGGACCACAATGAGAAGATATAACGCCGCCTGCCCTTGTTTCATATATTTCATCAAACACATCAAGTTGTTTAAGATAATTCTTTACTTCATCAACTATATCTTTATCACAGCCAGAGTGTGTAATGAACACACGGTCTTTCTTAGCCTTCTTAAGGTCTTCTTCCATATCCTTAACATAATCCAGTACAACATTCTTCATGCGTCCTCTGTACTTCTTTCCAGGATTCATCTTTCCATTATTAACTTCAATTCTTGGATGAAGTTTAAGTACACCGCCAGCCATGGCAGCCAGTCCGCTGCATCTTCCTCCTCTGTGAAGGTAAGTAAGCGTATCGACAACAAAGCTTGCCCTGACTCTCGGTCTTAATTCTAATATATTCTTCTCAATGTCAGCTACAGACATGCCTTTTCCTGCCATAACAGCAGCCTCGACAACAAGATGTCCTATTCCTGTAGACAGATTCTCAGAGTCAATTACATGAATCCTGTCCTCTGCCTCAAGCTCTCTTGCCGCAAGTCTGAACACATTAGCTGTAGTTGACATATCCTCTGATATTGCAAATGCGACAATATCCCTATCCTCTTCTAGAACACATTTAAACATCTCTATTGTATCATCAATAGACACCGCCGATGTCTTAGGTGTTGTCTTATTCTCATCTGCCCATTCATATATCTTATCTGGCGTAATATCAATTCCATCCCTGTATTCATCATTGCCTAGCAGAATGTGAAGCGGAATAACCGATATATCAAGCTTGTCTATAAGTTCCTTAGTCAAATCACTTGTACTGTCCGAAATAATCTTAACCATGTAAATGTATATCCTTTCTAGCTGCTATATGTCTGCAGAAAATCATACAGCTGTGCTTCTCCTTCAAAATATATCCCTTTAGTCAGTCTTTCTCTTATATCATCTGGAAGTGAATCCATATTAATATCTGCATAATCATAGAACACTTCGCGTCCTTCGTTCACAATATTTCTGTATATTCTTAAAGTATCTCTTTCGTACTTAAGCACATACTGGTACTCTTCACTTTCAGTTACTTTAGTCACCTGCGAGCTTACCTCTTCTTTAAAATGCTGATTAGAAGGCTTCTTATTATCTGTTACCACAAGTATAAATATTGCAAGTACTACAGCTATTACAGCCATAGTCATAATCACAACATAAAGCCAGAATGATTTCTTATTCATCAATACTCCCTCCTGTAAGTTGTCCTTACTGGGAAGTATTAACATTTATAAGCAATATTATACTATAACGAAAAGCTGTCTGGCAGAATTTCACTCATTGTATAAGTCTTAAGCCCGCCGCCTTCCTCAACAATAATTCTTGTATCAGGATTGAAAAATTCAGACATCACCTGTCTGCATATTCCACACGGATAGGCAGGCTGGTCTCCTGAACATACAATAGCAATTGCCTTAAAATCCTTTACACCCTCACTGACCGCCTTAAATATTGCAGTTCTTTCTGCACAGTTAGTAGCCCCGAAAGAAGAATTCTCAATATTACAGCCTGTAAATACCTGTCCATCAGCACTTAAAAGTGCCGCACCAACTGCAAAATGCGAATACGGTGAATATGAGTACTCAAGTGCCTCTTTAGCTTTAGCAACAAGTTCATTATCTGTCATATATGTCACCTCTTAACGGGTAATTCCAAGTCTTTCAAGTACTTCATTCTGCTTTGCTTCCATAACTGCACTTTCTTCTGGTGTCATGTGGTCATAACCGAAAAGGTGCATCATACTGTGTGCTGTAAGAAATGCCAACTCCCTTTTTTCAGAATGACCATACTTGTCCGCCTGTTCCTTAATCTTCTGAACGCACAGAACAATATCTCCAAGAAGAAGTTCTCCTGTATCAGGATTGAAATAATCCTCAGCATTGTTTTCTAACTCATCCTCAATTGCATCAAAATCCGAAGGTGTAACATAATTAACTCCCGGAAATGAAAGTACATCTGTCGGAGAATCAATATTTCTGTATTCCTTATTAATCTCGTGGATAGATTCACTGTCAACAATTGTTACATTAACCTCTGCTTCATAAGGACATTTTTCATAATCAACCGCCTCATTGACAACATCAGTAATTATCTTCTCATAATCTAAGTCAAGCTTTTCCTCGGCTTCGTACTCTATATTAATAGTCATATCAATCTTTTCTCCTTCCTGTCTGACTTCCCTTTCTTGCTTCTCTTCTCTTGGCAGCCTTAGCCTGATTCTCCTCGTAATCCTCATATGCCTTGACAATCTTCTGTACAAGAGGATGCCTTACAACGTCTTTATTAGTAAGCTTTATAAATGCTATATCTTCAACCTTGGATAAAACCTTAGTTGCAACCTCAAGACCTGACACAGTATCCCTTGGCAGATCCTTCTGAGTCATATCACCTGTAACAACAACCTTAGAGCCGAATCCGATTCGTGTAAGGAACATCTTCATCTGTGCAGGTGTTGTATTCTGTGCCTCATCAAGAATAATAAATGCATTGTCAAGTGTACGGCCTCTCATATATGCAAGCGGTGCAACCTCGATAAGACCTTTTTCCATATTAGCATTAAAGCTCTCTGCACCCATAATCTGGAAAAGTGCATCATACAGAGGCCTAAGATACGGATCAACCTTACTCTGCAAATCTCCCGGCAGGAATCCGAGCTTTTCACCAGCCTCAATCGCAGGTCTTGTAAGAATAATCTTGTTGACCTCATTATTCTTAAATGCATTAATAGCCATCGCCATAGCAAGGTATGTCTTACCTGTTCCTGCCGGTCCTACTCCGAACACAATCATCTTATCCCTTATGGCATCAACATATTCTTTCTGTCCGAATGTCTTAGGCTTGATAGGTCTTCCTGCAATCGTCCTGCACACTGTATCAGAATCAATCTCAATCAGCGAATCAGCCTTTTCTTCAAATGACTGTGCAATGGAATAATCAACATTCTGTCTTGTAATCTGGTTGCCTCTCTTAGACAGCTCATACAGATAATTAAGTACTCCTGATGCTCTCTGCACCGCTGCCTCTGCACCTATAACCTTCACAGAGCTGTCTCTTACAATAATCGTAACCTTAAGTGTTTTCTCTATAACCTTCGCATATTCATCAAACTGTCCAAATATATTGGAGCAGTGTTCTACCGGTATATTAATAAGACTTTCTACCTCACTCATCAGATGTCTCCACCTTTCTAACATCAAAATCCGCAGGAACAGTTGCATCAATATCACCATGTGCAATATACTTATCCCCGCTTCTTTCTATATTAACATGATAATCATTTATTTGCACTTCATTTTCTTTCAAATGTTTTATAAATCTCTCAGCTTTTTCATTAAGAATAGCCGCTGCTTCCTCCTCACTATACTCAGTCTCATTTTCCTTATACTCATTAAGAGTAATCTTCTGTACAGATACAGGAAGTGCAATAAGGTTAGCAATCTTTATATTCTCATCATTTACAACCTTGTCATACTCTTTTAAATGTCGTGGAAAGCCGAGAGAAATTTCATATTTATCTATGCTTATGGCATATGTCGTCATCTTTCGTCCAGTATATATTTTATCGGCATATACCGCATTTATCTCCTTATCCCATGACAACTGCGTTCTTATCAGAATATCTGCCTGAGCCTGAGTCTGGAATTGCTGTATGTTCTCCTCGTAATCATCTGGAACATACAATGTATTTTCAACAAGTATATCACCCTCTGATACTTCGTCACCAACAGTAACCTTAGGCGTTCCGCTTCTTGTTATAATGTATTCAATAACACCGGAATACCCTGATATTATATTGCCATCATTAGTGGTGCTGTGTAACTCATCAGCTTTAGATTCATCAATGCTGACTTTCAGAATATTCCCCTCAATCCGTACATTAACCCATGTAACCTGCGACAATTCATCTTTAATTGCCTTCTCGATACTTTCAGTATCTATGCTCTTAACTTTGTCGCCTGTACTGATGCCATGCTCATTAAGGAATCTCAACATTGCATAATCTGTATATATATAATTTCCGTCAAATTCAATACTCCACACGAATCTGCTGGCAATAAACATCAATACAAATGCAGTGGCAAAGCCAGCAATTATCGAATAATTCCTTCTGTATCTAGCAAAAAGAAACTCTATATCATGCTTCTTTACAACTTTAATATGAACATGACATTTTCTTCGCAATTCCTTAGTCTTGAAATAATCCTGTCTTGTTATTCTCGCTCTTATTGTCTCTTTCACACACTGGCAGTTATAAAATGTAATCCCGCGCCTGCAGCACAGATTAACGAACCTTTCCCGCTCCCATCCGGATATTTCAATAACAATATAATTATGTATCCTTTTCATCAGCCTCTCCTTTTAGAGAAACTTTGCCAATGCGTCCCCTAAGAAGGATTTCGTCCTGATTCATATGGTATATCACAAGATTGCTCCCGCTTACCCTTATATTGCCTATCTTCGTAGAAACCTTAAGATATTCGCTCGAATACTCAAGTATACCTCTGTAATTCTCTATAAAAACCTCGCAGTCACCCAGCATTGATATAACAGGAAGTCCTGCAACAACATCTTTGCTAAGATCACACATCTGTCCGAGCCTTATACCGCTGCTGATAAAATCGACCATATAAGCAGACTTCCAAAATCTTTTTATATTGTATGCGGTATGTGAAAAATATATGCCTATGATTGGATGTTGAAGTGGTGTGTGGCACGGTGGAAGTCCTAAATCAAGAATTAACACCACTCTAACATCCAAACTGCTATGCTTCTACCTCTTTCTCTCATCTCCCCAAAAGCACACATTCACGCATCAAAAAAGAGCGGTACTTAAGCACCGCTCTCTCATGTCAAAAATATTAATTATTAGTTGAACTTACGTTTTCTAGCTGCTTCTGACTTCTTCTTACGTCTTACGCTTGGCTTCTCGTAATGTTCTCTCTTACGAATTTCCTGCTGAATGCCTGCCTTAGCACAGTTTCTCTTGAATCTGCGTAATGCGCTATCTAAAGACTCGTTTTCTTTAACGATGACATTTGACATACTACTTCCTGACCACCCTTCTGTTGCAAATTGTGCGCCAAACTACATAAATAGGGTATTTACTAATCGCACAAAAAACATTATATCACATTTTTGCAAATCGTCAAGCCCCAATTATCCAATCTGTGCAAGAATTGTATCAGGTACTTTAGCAATAAGCTCATCAATACCGGCAGGGTTCTTACCACCAGCCTGAGCCATATTAGGACGGCCACCACCGCCACCGCCAACAATAGGAGCAAGAGCCTTGATAAGGTTACCAGCATGAGCACCCTTGGCAATAACATCGTCCGTTGCCATCGCAATAACGCTTACCTTATCAGCACCCTGTGCGCTGACGATAACAACAACTCCTGAACCAATCTCACCCTTTAACTTATCGCCAAGGTTTCTTAATTCATTCATATCAACGCCGTCAACCTTAGTTGCGATATACTTAACGCCGTTAACTTCCTTGATATCTCCTGCTGTATCTCCAAGTGCATTATTAGCAAGCTCGGCCTTAAGCTTCTCATTCTCGCTCATAAGTGACTTAATCTCATCATTCATAGCTGCAATCTTCTTAACAAGCTGTATCGGCTCTGCCTTGGCTGCCTTAGCTGCCTCTTCAATAGTCTTCTCAAGTTCAGCGTAGTACTTCATAACACCCTTATCTGTAAGAGCCTCAATTCTTCTTACGCCTGCAGCAACACCTGCCTCAGATACAATCTTGAAAAGTCTGATATTAGCTGTATTAGCGACATGAGTACCACCACAGAATTCCTTAGAGAAATCTCCCATAGCAACTACTCTTACCTTCTCGCCGTACTTTTCACCGAAAAGTGCCATAGCTCCTGTCTTCTTAGCTTCCTCAATTGTCATTACATCAGTAACAACAGGAATAGCCTCTGCAATCTTTTCATTAACAATATCTTCAACCTTAGCAATCTCTTCCTTAGTCATGCTCTGGAAATGTGTAAAGTCAAATCTTAATCTGTCAGGATCAACGTATGAACCCTTCTGCTCAACATGATCACCAAGAACAGTTCTTAAAGCCTTCTGAAGAAGGTGTGTTGCACTGTGGTTCTTGCATGTATCTGCTCTGTAAGCAGGGGAAACTTCCATTGTTGCAGTATCTCCAACCTTCATCATGCCCTTAATCATAGTTCCGACATGACCAATCTTGCCACCCTTTAACTTGATAGTAGTCTCAACAGCGAATTCTCCTTCAGATGTCTTAATAACACCCTTATCGCCTTCCTGACCACCCATAGTAGCATAGAATACAGTCTCATCTACAATAACAGTTCCCTTGTCGCCTTCAGATAAAGCATCAACAACTTCTTCCTCTGTTGTAAGAACTGTAATCTCAGATTCATTAGTAAGCTTGTCATATCCGACAAACGCGCTTGTTATAGCAGGGTCAATCTCATCATATACAGTTGCGTCTGCACCCATATAGTTAGTTACCTTACGGGCATTTCTTGCCTTAACTCTCTGCTCTTCCATAGCTGCATTAAATCCAGCTTCATCAATTGTAATATTCTTCTCTTCAAGGATTTCCTTAGTAAGATCAATAGGGAATCCGTAAGTATCATAGAGCTTAAATGCGTCTGCTCCTGATAATACATTTTCACCCTTAGAAGCTAGTTCAGCTTCCATATCATTAAGGATGCTTAATCCCTGGTCGATAGTCTTATTAAACTTATCTTCTTCTTCAGAGATAACCTTAGTAATAAATGTTCTCTTTTCCTCTAATTCAGGATAACCGTCCTTAGAGCCTTCAATTACAGTTTCACAAAGCTTAGATAAGAACTTTCCTTCAATACCTAGAAGTCTTCCATGTCTTGCAGCTCTTCTTAAAAGTCTTCTTAAGACATATCCTCTTCCTTCGTTAGATGGCATAATTCCATCACTTACCATAAATGTTACTGAACGGATATGGTCTGTGATAACACGGATAGACACATCCTGCTTCTCATCTTCCTTATACTTAACTCCAGCCATCTCACAAACCTTGTTGCGAAGTGCCTGTAATGTATCAACATCAAATATAGAATCAACATCCTGAACAACAACTGCAAGTCTTTCAAGTCCCATACCAGTATCAATGTTCTTCTGGATAAGGTCTGTGTAATTGCCATGTCCGTCATTGTTAAACTGAGAGAATACATTGTTCCATACTTCCATATATCTGTCACAGTCACAGCCTACTGTACAGCCTGGCTTACCACAGCCATATTTCTCACCACGGTCATAATATATCTCAGAACATGGACCGCAAGGACCAGCGCCATGCTCCCAGAAGTTATCTTCCTTACCAAATCTGAATATTCTTTCAGGTGCAATACCGATTTCCTTATTCCATATATTAAATGCTTCATCATCATCCTGATATATAGAAGGGTATAATCTGTCTGGATCAAGTCCTACAGTCTCTGTTAAGAACTCCCATGACCAGTGAATAGCTTCGTCTTTAAAATAATCACCAAATGAGAAGTTGCCAAGCATCTCGAAGAATGTACCATGTCTTGCTGTCTTACCTACATTCTCTATATCGCCTGTTCTTATACACTTCTGAC
>OGPX01002040.1_pt1 | contig 12219 bp, 12 predicted proteins | sample 1553101 | NCBI WGS metagenome assembly OGPX01 (sample SAMEA2579964, study PRJEB22360) | human gut metagenome | biome: human gut; feature: human-associated habitat; material: faeces | place: Denmark | collected 2008/2010
AACCCCACCAACTCCTAGAACAGCAGATGGTGAAGTGATTGATCCTTATCAAGAAAATTTCTCAGCTTTTGTTTTCAAAATTCAAGCGAACATGAATGCTAGACATCGTGATAGAATGGCATTCTTTAGAATTTGTTCTGGTAAATTTGAAAAAGGGATGGAAGTTTATCATTATCAAGGTAAGAAAAAAATCAAATTAAATCAGTCAAAACAATTAATGGCAGATGAACGTAGTGAAGTAAATGAAGCTTATGCAGGAGATGTCATTGGTGTTTTTGATCCAGGTATTTTCTCTATTGGTGATACCATTACAACAGGTAAAAAACATTTTGCTTTTGAAGGAATTCCAACATTTGCACCAGAACATTTTGCAATGATTCGTAATAAAGATACGATGAAAAGAAAACAATTTGTTAAAGGTGTTGAACAAATTGCAAAAGAAGGAGCAATCCAAATCTTTACTGAATTAGGTGGCGGTATGGAAGAAATTATTGTAGGAGTTGTTGGTGTTTTACAATTTGAAGTTTTAGAACATCGTTTAAAGAATGAATACAATGTAGAAATTCATAAATCTCCTCTACCTTATCAATATATAAGATGGGTCAAAGAAGGAACTGATTTAAAATCATTAAATCTTTCATCTGATACAAGAAAAGTTCAAGATTTAAAAGGGCAACCATTATTATTGTTCACTAATGATTGGGGCGTAAGATGGGCTCAAGATAAAAATAAAGGTTTAGAATTATTGGAATTTTCTAAGAACTAAAAGTAGAACTTTTAGTTCTTTTTTTATACAATTCGAATGAAAAAAGAATTGATGACTTCAGTCAGTTGAGCACATGAAATGTGCGAAATAGAAAACCACCTGCTATGCGGGTGGTGCAATAAGAAATAATGGCTAAAAAAGCAAATTCTTTAGCACATACGAAGTGGATGTGCAAATATCACATCGTCTTCACACCAAAGTTAAGTGTGTCATCATTCATGGGATACTTGAAAGGGAAATTCGCATTGATGATTTTTGATAGACATGCAAACTTGAAATATAAGTATGGAAATAGACATTTTTGGGCAGAAGGGTATTATGTGAGTATAGTAGGATTAAATGATCAAACCGTCGCAAAATATATAAGAGAACAAGAGCAACATGATATTGCAATGGATAAATTAAGTGTGAAAGAATATAAGGATCCGTTTGAAGAAAAAGAAATTCGAGAAGAAAATAGAAACCGCAGAAAAAAAGCAAAATAAAAATTCCCTTTGAGGGAAAGCGAGAGTCAAAGGCGATAGCTTGAACGAAGTGAAAGCAGCGCCTTTAGACGCGAGCAAGTAACAAAGTCTTATAGCCGCAGTGAAAACCACGCCGTTTTGATATGATGACCTCCCAATAGACAGTACAAATAATTAAAGCACTGTTTAAGGGAGGTTTTTCATTTGGGAAGAAAAATAAAATATTCTAAGGAATTTAAAATAAAAGTATGTAAGGAATATTTAGCCGGGAAAGGTTCATCCTATTTTCTTGGAGAAAAATATGGTTTTGATGGGTCATATGTTAGATCTTGGATGGTTGAATATAGAGCACTGGGTGAAGCTGCATTTGAACCCAAGAATGGTCAAAATAGCCAGTATACAAAAGAATTTAAAGACACAGAAGGCGCAGAATGCAGCAGGTCCGAGAGATCAGGTGTCCATTTCACAGGCCGGACGTGATTATCAGGTCGCAAAAAGTGCAGTATCAGAAGCTTCGGATATCAGGGAAGATAAGGTAAGCCAGCTCAAATCAATGATTGATGCGGGAACATATTCCGTTGAGCCTGGCGATTTTGCCAGCAAATTACTTGAAAAGTATAATGCCTGATGCAAAAGGCAGACGAGAGAGGTTTTTGAAGTGGCTAGTTTAGTAGAAGAGCTTGTAACAGTACTGGAAGAAGAAGAAAAGATTTACCAGACATTGATTTCTTATGGAGAAAAAAAGACAGACATCCTGATTCGGGCAGATGTTCCGGAACTGGAAAAACTGACATGTCTGGAACAGCTGGCAAGTGATGATCTGGTGACACACAGCAACCAGCAGGTACAGCTCTTAAAGGATATTGCCAATGTACTCGGACGTACAGAAGAAAAGATGACAGTTACCAGACTGATCACTTTGCTGGAGTCGCAGCCGGATGTACAGAAAAAACTGACCGAAGCGAGAGACCGTCTGCTTGCGGCAGCAGACCGGATGAATCATCTGAATGATCAGAACGTGGCTCTGATTAAACAGGCCATAGAGTTAAACGAATTCGACCTTACGTTGTTCAAGAGTTTGCGGCAGGCCCCTGAGACCGCCAATTATGACAAAACTGCCTGCAATACAGGAAGCTTGCTGGGCAGCAGCGGATTTGACGCAATGAGTTAAGGAGGAACAAAAGAATGGGAAACGGATTCGGAAGCTTATATATTGGGGCATCTGGACTTCAGAATGCCCAGTATGCACTGAATACAACGGCAAACAACCTTGCAAATGTGAATACAACAGGATATGTCCGTCAGCAGGTTCGTTTTGCAGATAAAACTTATAATAAATTAAAGGACCCGAATAAAAATGTGAACATGCAGCAGTATGGGCTGGGTGTATCCATTGGGGATGTGGTTCATGCAAGGGATATTTTCTTAGACAAATCTTATCGGCAGGAGAATGGACGCAAGGGATTTTATACTTCTTTTTATGAAATCACGGATTATGTGCAGGATCTGTTTCAGGAATTAAACGGAGAACAGTTCAAACAGAGTGTCAGTGATCTGCATCAGGCATTTCAGGAACTGGAGCCTAATATGGATAATTCCACACAACAGAATCTGGTACTTGAAAAAGCGGATCTTCTGCTGAGCCGTACGAAGTCATTGTATGATGACATGAAATCGTACCAATCCAATATCAATGAACAAATTAAAGATGATGTTGACCGTGTAAACAAGATCGGAAACCGTATCTATGAACTGAACCTACAGATTCAGAAAGTAGAAGCTGGCGGACAGGAAACTGCAATGACCCTGCGAGATGAGCGTGACAATCTGCTGGATGAGCTGGGCGGATACGGAAGTGTCTCCATTAAGGAAGATGCGACGGGATTTACGTATGTAGATTTTGAAAGCACACCGTTTATCGATGACAATAAGTGCTATAACATCGGACTGCAGGAAGACAAAGAAACCGGATTTTACACACCGTACTGGACGCAGCTTTCTGATGTGGACAAGCAGCAGTATGTCCGCGTATTTAAAAAGAACGAAGTGATTTCCACGGATTTAAATACCGATGTGGGAAGTATTAAAGCCAAACTTCTTGCCCGTGGGGACGGATACGGAACGTATCAGGATCTGGAAAGCGAAGAGGCGTATGACCGTATTTCCGGTTGTACCATGATGGAGACAGAAGCACAGGTTTCTGCACTGCTTCACAATATTGTGACAAAAATCAACGATGCATACTGTCCGAATAAGACAGTAGATACGGATGTCACCTATACCGATGCCGATGGGAATCAGGTATCATTAAAGGGAAAGAAAGTTCTGGATGCCGCAAACTGTGCGGTCGGGGAAGACGGGCAGCTGCCACCGAGGGAATTGTTTACCCGTGTGGGAATGGATCGTTATACCAAGGTGACAGGAGATGATGGGAATACCTACTATGTATACAACGAAGAGGACGAAAATGATCCCACGACGCTGTATTCCCTGAACAATATCAGCATCAATAAAGAGTTGCGCAAGCAGATCACACTGATGCCGTACAAGAATCAGAACGGTACGGATTATCCATTGGGTGAAAAACTGATGAGCCTTTGGAACGACAAGGAAATGACACTGAATCCGTACGACAAAAAGCCGTGTACGTTTGAAGGCTATTATAACAAGCTGATCGGGCAGATCGGAAATGATGGAAGCACTTTCCAGTCGGCAAGTGAGACACTGACGGGGGCACTGTCTTCCATCGACAACCAGAGACAGCAGACGATGGGCGTTTCCTCCGATGAGGAACTGACACACATGATTAAATTCCAGTCTGCATATAATGCGTCCAGCCGTTTTATGACGGTAATCAGTCAGATGACAGAACTGATCGTGACAGGATTGAAATAGAGATAAGGAGGCGTAGTTATGCCATCACAATTTTTTGGATTGAATATCGGGGCAAGTGCGTTGTCGGCATTTCAGACCTCAGTGAATACAGCGGCAAACAACGTTGCAAATGTGCAGACCAAAGGATATACCAGACAGACGGCAAATCTGTCCGCAACCGATCCGATCCGTGTATATACCAGATACGGCAGTGTCGGAACCGGTGTGGAAGTGACTTCCGTGACACAGGAGCGAAATCTCTATTATGATGAAAAATACTGGCAGAGTAATTCAAGCCGGGGATTTTTCGAACAGAAACTGTATTATGTGGATCAGGTCCAGACAATCTTCCGGGATGATGAGCAATCGCAGAAAGGATTTTCCAGTATTTTTTCCCAGATGTTTAAGGATCTGGATACCTTAAAGACACAGGGAGAAGTGAAAGCCGTCCGCAATCAGTTTATTCATCAGGCACAGAGCCTTTGCACTTATTTTAATGCTTTGTCCAAGAGCCTGACGGAGATTCAGGAGGATACCAACGAAGAGATCAAGGCTTCTGTGGATAATATCAATTCCATTGCAGAGAAAATTTCGGTGCTCAACAAGCAGATTAATAATATTGAAGTACGCGGAGGGCATGCAAATGAGCTGCGCGACCAACGCGCGAATCTGATTGATGAGCTTTCAGGGATTGCAGATGTAGAGACGAAAGAATTCGAGGTGACAAACTCCAACGGACAAAACTTAGGAGGAACCAATTACCGCGTATATATCAACGGACAGACACTTGTAGACGGAAACGATTACCGGACATTAAAATGCACCTCTTCAAAGTATCTGAACAATCAGATGGATGCCGAGGGCATGTATGCCATTACCTGGGAAGATACCGGAATGGAATTTAATGCCAAAGGTGCCAGTGCCAACGGAAGCCTCAAGGCATTGTTTATGATCCGTGACGGAAATAACAATGAAAATATGAAGGGAACGGTCTCGGATGCAGATCTGTCTTCTATTACGATAAAGATTCCGGATACAAAAGTGAATGAACTGTCACTGGCGAATAAAGGCCGGATTATGGTAAATAATAAGTTTTATTACTATGATGGATGGACAGCAAAAGTCGGTGAAAACGGGGTAAACAGTGTAACATTTAAGCTTGCTCCGGAATCCCAGATGGCAGATCAGGCAGAAGCTGACCGTGTCAAGGGAGACGGGCAGAGCAATTATCTGACAACCGGTTCTTCCATGGATGCAATGGGAATTCCATATTATCAGAATCAGATCAATGAGTTCCTGCGTAATTTTACCCAGGCATTCAATGATATTGAAAAACAGGGTGTTACATTAGATGGCGATAAAATGGGAGCCTTTTTTGTGGGAACTTCCCCAACCGGAAACACGTTTGATGCAGATTCGTGGGATGCGAAAGTACAGGCGGCAAAGAAAGACGGATGGACAACGGATATTGAACTGTCATCCGATGGGGACAGTTATTATCAGTTTACAGCGACAACCCTTGCAGTAAACAGCAAATCATTAAAGGATTCCAGCTACTTTGCAACGTCAACCCAGATTACACAGGGTGAGGCGAAATACGATACCGTTGAGGATCTTTTGAAGCTGCAGAAGGATGTGCGGATGTTCCGCGGAGATTCTGCGGAGACGTTCCTCGAAACACTGATTTCAGATGTGACGGTTGACGTGAACAAGACAACAACAAGTTCCAATAATTATTCGAACCTGTCTACCGCGATCGCGACACAGCGTACCTCGGTATCCGGTGTGGATGAAGACGAGGAAGCGATGAACCTGATCAAATTCCAGAATGCGTACAATCTGGCATCTAAGATGATTTCCGTGATGTCGGAGATGTATGACAAACTGATCAATGAGACCGGGGTGGTATGATGCCTGCGGATGAAACCGTGTGAGCTGACAGCATAAAACTTAGGAGGGAGATCCTATGAGAGTTACCAATAATATGATCACAAGCAACACAAAGAGCAATATCAATGCAAATAAGGTGCTTGTGGATAAATATAATACCCAGATGACAACGCAGAAGAAGATCAATAAACCGTCGGATGATCCGGTCATTGCGATTCGCTCCCTGCGTATGCAGACCAGTTTGTCCCATATTGACCAGTATCTGAACAATAACATTTCGGATGCCAATTCCTGGCTGAATGTGACGGATACGGCGCTGGAAAATATGAAAACAATCCTGACGGATGTCCGCTCATTATGTGTCAAAGGGGCAACGGATACCTTAAAAGAAGATGACCGTAAAACGATTCTGAATCAGCTGAAATCTTTAAGTGATCAGATTTATGCAGAAGGAAATGCAGATTTTTCCGGCAGAACGGTATTTACCGGATATCGCACGACCGAGCAGCTGACATTTAAGACAGATGAAGAAACTACATCCTACACGATTGATCAGAAATTATCCTATAAAGATATTTCCGAGGCGCGTTACACATACGGAAGCGTAGATGTACCAACGGATGCAGCAAACAGCTTTGATGAAACGATTTCCATCGGGGAAAATACCTACGACCGGCTGCGTCTGGCGTATGGAAAGATTAACGGAAAAGATAATTCGGATGGAACGGGAGCAATTGATCCGATTTCCAGTATGAGTTATACGACAGCTGCAGGAAAGAAAGTGGAATTAGACCTTGCACCGGGACAGACTAGAGGACAATTTGTAGATGAGAATGGGGCAGCAACCGGCAGTACGTTTACCATGTACGAATCCAAAGAGGAGTGGCTTAAGGCGAACAATGGAGAAGCCAAAGTCGGAGACAATGACATGGTATTTATCAAAGATACCGGTGAAATGATTCTCGGAAAAGATTTGTCCAATACATTAAAGAGGGAAAAGGCGGATCTTAGCATCACGTACACCAAAACCGGATTTGATGCTGGAGAGGTTCGTCCGGAATATTACTATGACTGTAAGATGAAGACTCCGGATATGCAGAAAGCAGTACAGTATACCAAGGAAGACCAGCCGATCAATTTCGAAATTTCCAGTGGAATCATGCTCGCGGCAAATACACAGGCGAGCGATGTTTTAAGCACTGACATTGGACGGGACATGACAGAGATGATGACGCTTGTTTCTGCTTCCACACAGGCACATGACAAAGTTTCACAAATTGAAAAGATGATGTCTATGGATAAGTATTCGGATGAAGAGAGCCAGAAGAAACTTCAGACCTATCTGGATGCTGCCAATAAAGAAGCTACCTATGCAGACGATAATCTGTCAAAAACCTACCAGCAGTTTATCTCAAATTTTGACGGATACCTGAATAAAGTAAATGTGGCACATACCAATGTGGGCGGATTGCAGCAGCGCGTGGAGCTGACAAAGACCCGTGTGGAAAACCAGAAAGAGACGGTAGAAGAATTGAAGTCTAACAATGATAACCGTGACATTTCGGATATTATCATTGATTACTATGCTGCTTACAACGCATATACGTCCAGTCTGACAGCTGCATCGAAAGTTGGAAGCCAGACATTACTGAACTATTTATAAAAACGCGGAGCGAAGGAGAAAGACCATGAAGGCTGATTCACGTATTTTTGGAAAAATTGAAATAGAGGATGATAAAATCATCACGTTAGAGAAAGGTATGATCGGTTTTCCGGATCTCAATCATTTTGCACTGATTTATGATGAAGAGAAAGAAAAAAAATACAATTCCATTATGTGGCTGCAGTCGATGGATGATCCGGACATTGCATTTCCGGTTATGATGCCGCATATCGTCAAGGAAGATTACAACCCGAATGTAAGTGAGGAAATGATTGCACCACTCGGAAAGCTGACACCGGAAAACACATATATTCTTGTGACGGTAACGGTTCCGAAAAATATAGAAGATTTTTCCGTAAACCTGAAAGCACCGGTTGTGATCAATATGGATAACCGCAAAGGGGTACAGATGATAGTGGAGGATGATTATCCGGTAAAATACAAAGTATATGATGTGCTTAAGGCAAAGAAAGAAAAGGCGGGTGAATAAGATATGCTGGCATTGACAAGAAAAAAGGGGGAGGCCCTTGTAATCAACAACAATATCGAGATCACCGTACTTGAAATCCGGGGAGATCAGATCAAACTTGGAATTACGGCACCGAAAGATGTTCCGGTATACCGTAAGGAAGTGTATCTTCAGATTCAGAAAGAAAACCAGGAGGCAATCAGCCTTGATGGCATCGAAGCATTAAAAGGAATTCTTGGATAAATCGGAAAAACAATCGGAGGGTGTTAAGTTTTTACTGACACGCTCCGATAATTATTTATAGAATGACAGTAATAGATTGGCTATGCAGCCGGCATAACCGGCAGCGGATGATGGAGACAGGAGGTAATCATCATGGCAATGGAGGCTATTAAAGGTGCAGGAATGACGTATCAGGGAAGTGTGTCATCTGCAGAAAGCCAGCCCAAAACAGATTCTGCGGTAAAAGCAGCAGAGACCGATGCAACTGAAAAGGGCATCGTATCGGAGAATATAAAGCAGGCTGGTGAGGAGAACGTAAACACTTCCCAGGGAGCAGATCAGCGGAATACAAATGCGCAGATCAAAAAAGCCGTGGATGAAGTGAATAAAAAGGCGGTCAACTCGGAAGCAATATTCGGCATTCATGAGGCAACCAATCGTGTGACCATAAAAATTATTGATAAAGATACCAAAAAAGTACTCAAAGAGATCCCACCGGAGAAAACACTGGATATGATTGCAAAAGTGTGGGAACTTGCAGGCCTTATGGTGGATGAAAAAAGATAAAAAAGGGGAGGGAAAATTATGCCAATCAGAATGACAGGTATGGTGTCCGGACTGGATACCGATTCTATCGTAAAAGAACTCGTTTCTGCATACAGTACCAAAAAGGAAAAATACGAAAAAGAGCAGACAAAACTTGGCTGGAAGCAGGAGATCTGGAAAAGTCTGAATAAAGAAGTAAACAGTTTTTATAAGAGTGTTGGTAATCTGCGGTTTGACAGCGGATACAATACCAAAAAGACAACATCGTCCGACAGCACGAAGGCAACCGTCAGTGCGAGCGGAAATGCGACTGTCGGAACACAGAAACTGCATGTGCTTTCTACTGCACAGTCCGGTTATCTGACGGGGGCTGAGATTAAGACAGCAGCCAACGAGAAAGTTACTACGTCTACAAAGCTTTCGGATCTGGGTGTTACAGCAGATGAAATTACCTTTAATGTGGGACCGGCAAATAATTCTGCATCCGGAACCACAAAACAGATCAAAGTAGGAAAAGACAGCACAATCAGTGACGTTGTAAACCAGCTGAAGGATGCGGGACTGAATGCAAATTTTGATGCCGGAAACAGACGCTTTTATCTGAGTTCTTCAGATTCAGGATATGCAACGGATTTTAATATTACTGCGGACAGCAGCGATACAAATTCTACAACATTATTAAACGCACTGGGTCTGGGCAAGACGGCAAAGAAGATTGACGGAAGCGATGCGGTTATTGTTTTAAATGGCGTAAAATATACCAGTACAACGAATAATTTTTCTATCAATGGATTATCCATTTCCGTCAATGGAGTGACAGACAAAGTCGATGATCTTGAAAAGGTCGATGTCGATGCCTTAGATGACAGCAAGGCAGTTTCTATTTCCACAACGACCGATACACAGGGAATTTATGACAAGATTAAAGACTTCCTGACCAGTTACAACAACATCATCAACAAGATGACGAAACTGTATAACGCAGATTCTGCAAAGAATTACGAGCCATTGACAGATGATGAGAAGTCGCAGATGTCTGATTCGGAAGTAGAAAAGTGGGAGACAAAGATCAAGGACTCCCTGCTTCGCCGTGATTCCAATCTGAGCACGATTATGAATGCCATGACGACTTCCATGACCAAGGCAATTTCCATCAATGGAAAGAATTATTCGCTTTCCAGTTTTGGAATCAGTACACTTGGTTATATGAATTCGGCAGAGAATGAGCAGAATGCTTATCATATTGACGGTGATGAGGATGATGAAAATACATCAGGAAATAAAGATAAGCTGATGGCTGCATTAAGCAGTGATCCGGATACCGTGATTGATTTCATGAAGCAGTTGTCGACCAATCTGTATACGGCAATCGACAAGCAGATGCAGAGTAATTCCCTGCGAAGCAGATACAGCATTTACAATGATAAGGAGATGACTTCCCAGTATACAAGCTATACGAAGACCATTGCAGAGTGGGAGACAAAGATTTCCGACAAGGAAGATTATTATTACAAGAAATTCTCCAAGATGGAGACTGCGCTTTCCAAGTTAAACAGCCAGACAAGTTCTCTTTCAGGTATGTTCAGCAGTTAATCAGTATCATGCAGGGCAATCTTTTGCAAAATAAAATATACAGGAAATAATAGGGGGAATCAGGATGATTCAGAAAAATCCATATGCAGCGTATAACAACAGTAAGATCCAGACGGCAACACCGGCAGAACTGACGCTGTTACTCTATGAGGGAGCTATTAAATTTACAAACATTGCGATTGTAGCGATTGAAAAGGGCGATATTGAAAAGGCGCATAACAATATCCGAAAGGCAGAGAATATCATTCGGGAGTTTCAGATAACTCTCGACCACAAATATGCAGTTGCCAAAGATTTTGATGCGGTCTATACCTATCTGTTACAGAGATTGTTAGAGGCCAACATGAAAAAGGACAAGGATATCTTAGAGGAAGTGCTTGGTCATCTCCGTACCATGCGGGATACATGGAAAGAAGTTATGGCAAAGACCGCAAACGGAAACAATATCAAGACAAAGGAACCGGTAGCGTAATGCCGGCAGGAGACAGTATGCCAGATACATATATTGCAATTATGCTGCAGAGCCTGAAAAAAAAGGAACAGGTTCTGGATGAAATTATCCGCCTGGATGACCGGCAGAAAGATACCCTGACGGATCCGGAATGCCCGTTTGATGTGTTTGATGAAACCGTGGAGGCAAAAAGTGCGTGTATTGATCAGCTGAACCAGCTGGACAGTGGTTTTGAGAAGCTCTATGCACAGGTGGCAGAAGAACTGGATCAGAACCGTGAAGATTATGCAAAGGAAATTCGTGACATGCAGCAGTGCATTCGCCGGGTAACGGACAAAAGTGTCAAGATTCAGGCGCAGGAAGCCCGCAACAAAGAACTGATGCGTGAAAAGTTTGCCACAATTCACAGACAGGCAAAGGCGGTGCGGAAAAACAGCCGTGCGATTACCGGATACTATAACAGTATGAAAGAATGGTAGTTATTTCATAAAATGGAACAAAAGTACTACTTGATAAAAAATATCATATGACTTATAATGACTTTGTTATATGACTGACGGATAATGTGGAGCACCACGTGAAGTATAACATAGCACGCCGCATGAAAAATCGCTGAGGCGATGCGGGTGCGTAGGTTATACATCAGATAGATGTATGAAGGAGCACGCCGCATGAAAAATCGCTGACGCGATGCGGGTGCGTAGGTTATACATCAGATAGATGTATAACAAGGGTCGTACCGTCTGGGCAAAAGATAAAAAACCCAGGCGGTTTTTTGCGTTCATTTATATTTTCCGGTTTTTGGTAAATATATTGTATGAAAATAAAGACATGCGTGGGTATTGACAAAATGATGAACGTTAGTGTAATCTATCAATGATTAGAGAATACTAACCAATAAGAGAAGGAGGATCACCATGTTAGAAATGAAAGAGTGGGATGGATTCGAAGGACGTCTTTGGAAAGAAGAGATTAATGTCCGCCAGTTCATTCAGGATAACTACACACCATATGATGGTAACGAGGATTTCCTTGCAGAACCTACAGAGGCTACCAATCAACTTTGGGGAGCACTGCAGAAACTGCAGAAGGAAGAGCGCGCAAAGGGCGGAGTCCTCGATATGGAGACCGAGGTTGTAACCGGTATTACAGCTTATGGTCCGGGATATATTGATGAATCTTTAAAGGATTTAGAGACAATTGTAGGTTTACAGACAGACAAGCCGTTAAAGCGTGCATTCATGCCTTACGGTGGAATCAAGATGGCTGTTCAGGCGTGTG
>OGPX01002057.1_pt1 | contig 12115 bp, 12 predicted proteins | sample 1553101 | NCBI WGS metagenome assembly OGPX01 (sample SAMEA2579964, study PRJEB22360) | human gut metagenome | biome: human gut; feature: human-associated habitat; material: faeces | place: Denmark | collected 2008/2010
ATGCTTTAAGAAAATTATTTATTGCATTAGGTTTAAAAAATGAACAGTTAATATATACATCTCATCCATTAAATAAAATTCCAATTTGTGATAATATTTTCGATTATTTGAAGGAAAATATTCAAAAAGATATTTTTGTTATATATCTTTGGTCAAATGAATATTTAAAAAGTGCAGCATGTTTAAATGAAATGGGAGCAACTTGGATAGTTGAAAGTGATTATATAAATATATATACTCCAGATTTTGATTTTAATAATACACAATATCACAATTGTGCAGTTGATACAAAAAAGATGGGCATTATTTTAAAGGATGACGAGTGTTGTAAAATAGGAATGGTTGAATTAAAAAATAAGTTACTTGAAAGGTTAGGGTTAACGATAGATGAACAGGAATGGGTGTACCACCTAGATGAATTTATGAAAGATATAAAATAGATAACAGGAGGAAGGATATGGAAGCAAACGAAATCCAAACATTAGAAACTTTAGCAAAAAATTTGACATTATTAGCTACTAATGGAACTGTTACAGCAACAGAAGCTAAAATTAAGTCAATGCAAGTCGAAAAGGATATAAAAGTAATAAAAAATCAGTATGATGATATTATAAACGATTTAATAGCAGAACGTGCAGAAGCAATTAGGATTGCTCAAGTGTATAAAACAGAAGTTGAACGTTATGTTATTAGTGATAGTGATATAGAACATTTACATAAAACTGTAGAATTAGTATTAGATATAATTAAAGAAATGAGTCCTGATACAGATATTGAAATGTATCAACAATTAAAGAATTTAATTTCTGTAGATGTATTAAAAGCAATTCAACTTTTGGGATTTAATTATAAAGAAGCAATTGGAGAGCCTTTAACACAGTTATGTGCTGATGCTATATTAGGCAAGAGCAAAAATATAAAACAGAGAACTAAAAAATAGATTAATATCATCTATGTCACGGGGCAACCACAATTATTCTGAAAAAGGCAAAAATGATTATTCTACGACAGCAGCAAACAAAGCTGATGTGGGTCATACCCTGCAGCAGCGTTTGCTGCTGTTTTTTGTGCTCAAAATTTAATAGTGTTCTTTTATTCATGTGCTGCCGGAAATATCATAAATACGTGGCTGTGATGCGTTAGGGGAATGTTCATGGTTTGTGTTGTGTAGGTGACGTTACGAATGGTGTGCTGTGGTATTTACGCTATGGATTACACTGCATGATCTACTGTGGGATTACGCTGCAGTATCGGTGTAATGCTACAGCAAGATTTTACAGAGGATTGGGATAGCGTAGGGGGGGAAGGGGAATGGTATAATGTTTCTGATAAAAAAATGTCGTTGTAATTTCATAACGTCAAAAATGGGAAGTAATCTTAGGCTATTGAATTTTGCCCTTTTGAGGTTACTGGGGTTTGCCCTGTAACAAGATTGAAATGCCGAAAGCCTGTATTTATGAGGGCTTCCGGCATTTATTTTATCAAAGGACTCTAGTTTGGCTTTATTTGTGGGTTGGAGTAATATAAAAAATGCGTGTTGAGAATTAGCATAGTAGGAGAAAATAAAAATGTTTAAGGTTGCAATATTACAAAAGATGATGGCGAGGGAGTTTTTTAGGTATGAGAGTTGAATTGTGTTGTAATTGAAAAATGGTACGTATTTACTGAAAAGTTTAAGCCAGGTGAATAGATAATTATGTTATAATTATATTAAAATTTTAGTGGTGGGGGAAATGAAATGTATGATTTCTTATTGGAATTGAAAAAGGTTTCGATTTGGGGTGCTTTACCTTTGTTTGTAAATGTTATATTTGTTATAATAATAATTACGGTTTTAAGTATGAAAAAAGACAAACTTTCACCTGTCGATGAGTTATGTGATAAAAGAAAAAATCATAAATTACAAAAGATTTTTTTGCGTGTTGATCTTTTTTCGGAAGTGTATTTATTTGTATGCTCGATTTTTGCGTGGATTCCACTTGTAGCAATTTTTAATCAAAAATACTATATTTATATTAATGGAATGATTGACAAAATAGAAGTTGTAGGTAGTAGTGTTTTAGGATTAACAACAATTGCTGTAACATTATCAGTTGCAGTTATTCTTTTTGATAGAAAGTATTACATTGTTTTTTCAATACGTGATGTTCTTCAAAAATACAAATTTGCAGAATGTTTGTTTATAAGTGTGTCAAGTTGCGTAATAGTAATTATTATGCAAATTACTCTGATAAATCAAACTATTGAGTCACTTTTTGATTTGGTTAGGTTTATGGTGTTTGAAATTGTTACTATATACAATATTGTTGCTAATACTTATGTCCTTTTCATTATTGTTTATATTATGTTTTTTGAGCAAAGAAAAGAACTTGAAATATTAGGACAGTTATATCGAAGTTTTTGGATTGATAGACTTGATACATCGACTTTTAAAGAAAAAACGAATTGGAGCAAAGAAGCAGTTGAAATAAATGTTGATTATTTGCTTCAGAAATATGTTGATACATGTAGGAAAAAGAAAATATTAAAAATAGATTATATCGAGTTTGCAACAACATTGGATATATATAAGCAAAAATGGTATAATAAAGCAAGAAATAAATTTATTAAATTGAATATAATTTGCATGTTGAGTAGTATATTATTGGACATTGCTTGTTTGAATAGAAAATGTATTATTCTAGTTGTGATTAATTTAGTTTTTACTGCAATTAATATAGGGATTACCTTTTGTGAAAAAGACTATATACACTTGGTGATTTTAAAATTTTTTTCTGATACATGGGGATATTATATTCATCAGAGAAATAATAAAGAAAAATTTATTCCAAGAGTTGCATTAGGAAAAAGCAATGTATATGATAAATATATAATTAGAATGAATAGTCTTAATGCTTTTTTTTACATATGGATAAATTATATAGATTATAAAAATAGTGAAAACAATCTAGTTATAGATATGTATCAAGAGGTGATAGACTGCTTAGTGTCGATGGAAAATATTAATAGTATTATATATATGCCAATATTTATTGTTGGATTCTTCTTATATGAGAAAAATATAAATGTATTAAGTGCAAGAGAGATATATAATAAAATAGTTGAAAATGGAAATTTATTTGAAATGATGTTTATGAGTCAAATAGTACATTTGACGAGAAATGATAAAAAATGCATTCAAGATGCAAAGAAGTATTTGTTATGGTTACAACAAATAGGTGATATAAAGGAATAAAAGTGGAGAGAGCATGGATAAAGAAATAATTAAAAAATAAAAATCACTCCTGATGTTGTAGATTGCATAGTGTTTTGGACAAAAAATCCTTTGCCAATGATGAAGAGGTTGGACGAGATAAAAGATTATAATTATTATTTTCAATTCACATTAACTGGATATGGAAATGATGTTGAGGCTAATTTGCCAAATAAAAAAACAGAAATGATTCCGGTATTTCAAGAGCTATCTGATAAAATCAGCAAGCAAAAGGGTATTTGGAGATATGATCCTATATTCTTTTCTGATAGATATACGAAAGAATATCATTTAAAAGCATTTAAAAGTATTGCAGAGGCTTTAGGTGGATACACAGAAAAATGCGTGATTAGTTTTGTTGACATATATCCCAAGAATAAAAAAATATGGAGGGGTTGTCGAGTTATGAATTGAATTATTATGAGCTGAGAAAATTTGCTAAGGAATTAAGCAAGATAGCAGCAGACAATAATATCAAGATTGGAAGTTGTGCGGAGAATATAGATTTAGATGAATGTGGAATAGTTCATAATTCATGTATAGATAGAGAATTAATTGAAAAGCTTATTGGATGTAAATTGAATGTTAGCAAAGATAAGAATCAACGTATAGAATGTGGATGCGTTGAAAGTGTTGAAATAGGCACTTATAATACGTGTAAAAATGGATGCGCATATTGTTATGCAAACTATAGCTCAAAAAGTGTAGAAACAAATGCTGCTAAATACGATCCATTATCTCCACTTCTATGTGGCAAAGTTCAAGAAGATGACAAAATAACAATTAGAAAAGTCGAGTCATTAAAAGAAATACAGTTAAGTATTTTTGATATTTGAAGGCATTCTTTCATCATGTATTTTCAGAGTATACTTGGCTCCATTTTGGCTCTAAAAATTTTGGACGAGGTACACAAAAATGCAAGATGTGATGAATATGAAGAATAAAAAACACAAATGTGTACCAAGAAACAACCAGATAAATCTCTCCGCACAAGAGTTTGAATAATGTAAATGTTAAAGGGCAATATGGTTTATCGTCTTTAGGGCAAAAAACTGTATCGTCAACAATAAAATAAAAAGTATCAGAGACCATAAGATGAGTCCAAGTATTCCTCATCTTACGGTCTCTTTTATTTTTATTTCATAGTAGCCGAAAGCCTTGTAGAATCAATGTTTTATGAATTATGAGAAAGAATTTAAGCAAGAGCAGCATATATTGCTTTTGATTGTTCAAGGGCAGTCACCTTTATCTATAAGAGGATAGAAGAGTTTGCCCCTGAGGGAATAAAGGGGATTGCCCTTGGATATACATGAGCCAAGAAATGCTGGATTTATGGCGTTTCTTGGCTCGTTTTATGTCGTGTGACAATAATTATTTTTTACATAATAACCGTATTATTATAAAGAAGTTTAATAATAGCCATAGAATTATACTGAGATTTTCTATCGTTATGTATGGGATATTATTTTCGCCCAAGAATTCGAATGATTTATACAACTAAATGAAGCTAGAATTTATGCTTATTCCAAACAAATTTGTTTAGAACGTGGCAACGATTTGGCAACATTTTTTTGTTATTCATTGAGTAAATTACTTTATTGCATATAAAAACCTTACTGATTTTCAGTTGTGAGGACTGAAGTCGGTAAGGTTTTTTGTTGTGGTTTAGTAGATGAGATGAATAAAAAGAGGACTTTCCTGTTAAGAAAGTCCTAAACGGAGCGGGGAGGATTCGAACCTCCAAGCGATGCCCAAATCATTTTTACCTTGTTCACTTTAAATGCCGATTAGTTGAAGAATCCACTCCGCATGCACCGCTCACAATCCAATCAAACAAATTCGTCATTTTGATATCTCCTTTCACAACAACCCAAGTTTGAATCGAGGTAAACAGGAGTGAAATATAATCAACAGGAAGCCCTGCTTTCGTGGATAAGATAATAATGATTATTAGCATAGTTATATCAATGTGCAAATTAATTTTATCAAATTAAAGCATATTTGTCACGATGCTTTTTTTGGTAATATAGGAAAAATTTTACTTCTTCTGCAAAGTTTCCAACGCCGGATACTTATACCTCCACTCATCGTATTGCTCTTTGGTGATCTCCCCATGCTCCAGTTTGTTTTTCTCTCGGAGCCATGTTTTGAGGTAGTCATTAAGTGTTGAGTGAGGTTCTGTTATTGCTGGATCAAAGCTAAAGCAGATCTTGCCGTCATTATCTTCGATGGTCAGACCATGCATATCTTCTAATGCGAAGAATGTGTGCATGAGTCCCAAATAGTTGTCAATGTTTGGTACAGTTAATGCTTTTGTGTCAACTTCCAGCCGGTCAGCCATTTCTTTTATCAGTTCTTGTTTTGGAATGCGTGCTTCTGATTCGTACTGTGCCATGCGTACATCCGATGATTTGCCGTGAAATCCGAGCATTTCACCGAGCTGTTTTTGCGTAAACCCTTTCCGATTGCGAAAAAATTTAATCCTTTGTCCGATTGCCATGGTATGTGTCCTCCGATTTATTGCTGTTGCCATTTTGTTTCTGCAAATAAAATGATAAACATTTTTGTTTAAGTAGAGTATATCATGAGCAAATCAGGATAGCAAGAATAACTAAACAAAAAAAGTTAATATTTTTCTGCAAACCACTTGATTTAAATTAAAATGTTAGTATTATGTCAAGCAACAACTTAAACAAATTGAGTTAGTGTATGAACCTTAACATTGGAAGGGAGGTGATGCTGATGGAGAAGAATTTTATGACAGTTGAGGAAGTGGCGGAAGAGTTAAAGGTGTCTAAATCCTATGCTTACAAGGTGGTCCGGGAGCTTAATGCAGAGATGCGGGAGCTTGGCTATCTGACGATATCCAGGAGAGTGAATACCAGCTTCATTCGCAAGAAGTTATGCTACGGCGAAGAAGGCTGACTGCTGTAGATACAGTGATCTTAGTGCAGCCGGAAAGGAGATGATGCTATGGCTGTGTATAAAGACGGTGATAAATGGCGTGTGATCTATCGTTATACCAACTGGCATGGCGAACGAAAGCAGACGCAGAAAAGAGGTTTTAAGACGAAGCGGGAGGCGCAGCAGTGGGAACGGGAGGTGATGCTGAAAAGCGAATCGAAGCTTGATATGACCTTTGTCAGCTTTTTTGAAATCTATGAAGCGGATAAAAAGAAACGGGTAAAGGAAAACACATGGGAATCTAAGAGCCATATTATACGGACGAAGATACTGCCGTATTTTGGCAACTGCAAGATTGCGGAGATAGAGCCGAAGGATGTGATCGCCTGGCAGAGTAAACTTTTGGGATATCAGGGAGAGAATGGGGAAGTCTATTCACCCACATACTTAAAGACGATTCACAGTCAACTTAGTGCGATATTTAATCATGCGGTGCGATTCTATCATTTACCGAGTAATCCGGCACAGAAAGCTGGTACGATGAGGTGTGAAGAACATAAAGAAATGCTTTTTTGGACGAAGGAAGAATATCTGAAGTTTACGGGTGTTATGATGGATAAACCAAGGTCATATTATGCATTTGAAATGTTGTATTGGTGTGGTGTCCAGATGGGGGAACTTCTAGCATTGACGCCGGCGGATTTTGATTTCGAAAGACAGACAGTGACGATCAACAAATCATATCAGCGTTTAAAAGGGCGTGATGTCATTACTTCTCCAAAAACGGTTAAAAGTAACCGCACGATCAAGATGCCGAAGTTTCTTTGTGAGGAAATGCAGGATTATATTCGGATGTTATATGACATTGGCGAAAACGAACGGATCTTTCAGATCACAAAGTCATATCTGCATCATGAAATGGATCGTGGTGCCAAAGTGGCAGTTTCTATATATTTTTAGTGAAAAAGATAGAAAAAACTATATCTTTTTAAAAAATTGCTATCAAAAAATATATATGTGCCGGAGAAGGAGTAGACGGTGCTATCACTTTGCACTATCATTTTCAGAAATTGATATAGCTTTACACTAGCAAAAGCGGGAAAAACTATCACTTTAAGGAAATAAAAACATGGAACTAATAATATCAGTTTTAGGGGAACAAATTATAATATCGGAAAGTATGGACATATGAGATGTGAGTATCTGAAAGAGCTCAGACATAGATATTATATGGAGCTGTTGCTTGAAGGAAAGTTGAATGAATATCTGCATGAGGTTGATGAGGAATGCTATGAGATGCTGGACAGGCTTGTGGAACAGATGAAGGTAAAGCAAGGTGTGACGGAACAGTTGAAGGCAGAAAATCAGATGCTGTGGGTAGGGAAGATGAATAATATTATTGCTTGCGCAGAGGAGATTGTGGTGAGGGAGGTGGTGTATATGTGATGTAGAGGGCGGTTGGGAGGCTGTCCTTTTTGCTATGTTAAGTTTAATTAATCTCTGAGTTATATTTTTTGTGAAAAAAAGTTGCATAAAAAATATTTGATGATATAATAATGATAAGTAAATAGGAAAAGTGACTGGGAGGAATGAGCCATGATTATAGAGGTAAGAGCAAAAAACTGTTATGCATTTGAGGATGATATTACATTTTCAATGAAAGCAGATATGCGAAATAAAAAATTTGGAGCAAATGTTCACAAAGAGAATAATTTTAATGTTCTTAAAACGGTAGGAATATATGGACCAAACAATGCCGGTAAAACATGTCTAATCAAGTGCATTAGGGCAATAAGAAATGTACTTTTAAATAAGAAGAATGGACTGATGCCAAATATATTTACTGATAGTGATGTATGCGAGTTAGGTGTTACATTTATGGCATCTGGAAGAAAGTTTTCTTATGATTTTAAGTACGACGCAGAAAAAGAAGAATATATATATGAGTCATTTTCGGAGATATTTAAAGATCAGTACAACAACGAAAAGGAAGTTTGTTGGTTAAAAAAAGATACTGTTAGTGAAATATATGAGTGTATTGATGAATCTGTTCAGAATATGATTTCAGTTGTATCGAAGAATAATTTGCTATGCTATGTAGTAGATACAAGTAAATTCGAACATATCAATGAGATGAAGCAGATTCTTGTCGGATTTGCAGAAAAAATTGATATCATCAATATGAATAACATACCTATGCAGCACACGATTGAACTTATGAAGAATAAGAATCAGTTACAGCAAAAGGTTGTTGAGTTCATAAAAAATGCTGACTTATATATGGATAATTTTGAATATGTGGATATGGATAAGATACAGTTGAAAACTGGTGAAGGTGACGAAAAGCCAGATGAGAAAGTGCTTGATATTCCAGAGAACATTATGGATCAAATCAGATTGGTTTCTACTTATAAGGGAGTCCATGTGCCAAGTATGATGTTTGACTCCACAGGAACAAAGAAGATTGCAGCTATTGCCAGCTATGTAATTGAAGCACTTGAACAAGGCAGGATTTTAGTCGTGGATGAGTTGGATAGCAGTATTCATTTTAAGCTCACCAGGGCAATTGTTTCTATGTTTAATAATGAATTAAATACAAGTGCACAGATGATATTTACAGTACATGATATAAATCTTATGGATTGCAAGAGAATGTTTCGAAAGGAGCAGATTTGGTTTGTTCATAAGGATGAAGAAGGTGTGTATGTATATTCGCTTGCAGATTTTACAGCACAGCAGGGCGTACGAGATACGACAGATGTTATGGAAAAATATCGGAAAGGTGCGCTTGGAGCTTTGCCTGATCCTGAATTGATTAACTCATTGCTTAGTATTAAAAGCGGTGTAAAGGGGGATGATGCCGATGCCAAATAAGCTCCCTAAGTTTTTGGATAACCATAAAATCTGTATTATCTGTGAAGGTAATGAGGAATACGAATATCTGAATCGATTAAAGAATTTAAAAGTATGGAACGAGCAATATGATATTTCATTGGTAAATGCCGGTGGAAATGGTAATATCCCGGCGAGGTATCAGGATCGATATCAAAATGGAGCAGATGAACTTGTGCTTGTGTTCTGTGATACGGAAAAGAAACCTCACGAGCAGTATGAGGACATTAAACGCAAAATCAATGAGTTTCATGGTGTGGATAGTGCAGCGAATGAAGTGATTATGTTTGGTAATCCTTGTACGATGCAGATTATATCTAAGCACTGGACCGATGAAAAACTGAAATCTCCGGCAAAACCAGTGAATGCTCCCTTGATAAAGGAATATACCGGAGTAGAGAATTACAAAGGTAGAGCAGACCAGATTCAGAAAGTTATGGAACATGTTACTGCGGAGAATTACAAGGATATGAGTCAACGAGTGAGAAAACTGGATTCGGATGATTCTGTTACTGGAAGCAGTAATTTTGGAAAGTTCATAAAGCTGTTTGAGAGTGATGACAGTGGGTGGATTGAGGAGATTAATGAACAAATAGAGTAGTATAAGGAGAGTACAAAAGTTATATTATGAACAAAGTGAATGTGATAAAACAAAATTTGGAGTTCATAGGTAAAACGTGGATGAAGTGTATTGGCACATTTGCAAGTATATTATCGCTTTTCTTTTTGTTTTGGACTTGGGATGATATACGCATTACGTCAACGCAATATAAATGTGTGATAATAATATTATTATGTGTGCTTGCACTCATACTTGCAATCCTATGGACGTGTATTTTTAAGAGAACAAAGACAATTTGGGAAAGTCCATCTGGGAAAATAAAAGTATGTTATTCTGATATTATGAAAGATGGGTTTGACAAAAGGAACAAGGAAGAAAAGTTATTTGTAATTCCAGTTAATTCATGTTTTGACACTATTGTAGATGAAGATATATCAACATGTTCAAAGCCATTGGTATCACCTAATTCGTTACATGGAAGATGGATAAAAAAAATGGTTAATAAGGGATTTACTATAGAAGAAATAGACAACAAGATACATAATTGCTTGGAAATGCAAAATTTAGTGCCCCAAAGTATTATTGCTGACGAAGATAAGGAACGTGGGAAAAGAGAAGTATATGAGTTAGGTACAGTGGCGATGATTAGGGGAAATAACAATAGTACCTTTTTGTTACTTGCAATTTCGGAATACGATAAAGATAATATCGCTCATACTTCTGTCGATGATTTAGAAATGTGCATAAAGTCACTTCTTAATTTTTACGATCAACATGGTCAAGGGCATAGATTGGTAATTCCATTGATGGGAACAAACCTTTCGAGAGCAGGATTGTCACATAATGATTCACTGAGAGTAATAACATCGTTATTTCAATTGTATGGAGATAAAATACATGGAGAAGTTGATGTTGTTATATATAAAGGAGATAAAGATAAAGTAACATTAGACATATAGTAAAGGAGGAATTTAATATGTCATATCAAAATGCAAATTATAGTGCGTTTTATGTTTCGGAACCATTTAGCGAAAGTAATTTAGGGGCAAATTCAACACATGATTTTGTTTACTACAATATGTTAAGAATGTGGAAAGGAGAGGATAATAGTTTTCCCTTTAATGATGCACATGATAAGACATATAATGTGCGAGATGGTAGTGATTGGGAAAAGACTCTTAAGCCTAGACTTCATACAAGACTTGACAATTCTAAGAACATTATTTTATTTTTAAGTTCCATTACTGCCAATAGTCGTGCATTGAGGGAGGAAATGAATTACGGAATAGGTACAAAAGGTTTACCGGTAATTGTAATTTATCCAGATTACGATAAGAAGTCAGATATAGTTGATAGTAATGGAAATTTTAAGAAGCAAATTAAAGATTTGTGGGATAAGTTGCCGGCTTTTCGTGATAATATGTCCTCGGTAGCTACATTGCATATTCCATGTACTAAGAGCGTTATTATATCAGCATTGAATAATGAAGATTTTATGGTAAATACAATGGCAGATGCAAAAAAATATTACTATAAACCATAAACAATGACATTTTGAAAATAACGAAACTCGTAGTGATTGCAAAATGCTTGCAAAAAGTTCCAAAACGGTAAAGAATATGTAGAATTTTAAGAATAATCATACCAAATATAGATGTTTGTGATTTAATTAGATACAATATATAGTTGCCAAAATTGAGTTTGAATAGAGAACATATCCTCACAAAGCTTGTATTTATGGGCTTTGTGGGGCTTTTTATTTTGGATTGGGGATGAAATGGGGATGTTTCACTCCGATTTAGTAAAATTTGACTCTAAATTTTGACTCATAGTGTCAAGAAACCTTTGAAACATACGGATTTGAGAGTGGGGATATAGTTTCGAATAGAGCCAATTTTTCAGGTTCGGTTTTATTTTGCGGTAGCCGGTCAACCTTGCTTATAGTATAACTGGTTATAGTTTATATGAAAGGAAACGGCTACAGTGGTCATTGGGAGATTAAAGAGTGAATACAGAGTATAGGTTTTAAAGAAGCAGAGTGGGATAAACTTTTGGACTAACAGTCCAATGCAATTATAGTTCCTATAAGATATCATATAATCAAAAGAAGAGGATTGGTGTATATCTTATGGGGACTAATTTTTATTTGATGAGTAGAAATAAAAAGCTAATGCGAGAGTAAATTATAATATGCTTTGGGGTAGAGCAGAGTCAGTTAAAAGGCTGGCTTTAATTTTTTGCACTTTTTTAGCAGACTGGCGAATAACTGTGCAGTTCATATAACTTCTTAAGAAGGATTCCAAATCATGCATTTATGCATTATGGAATAATGACTCCTCTGCATATCCCTGATTCACTTTACGCACCCCGAATTATATATTGCAAACCGGGAAATAATCGCAAGAAGTTGCGATTGTTATTGATGATGTAGTGATTCTGTGATATCATATAAAAATATGGTACATGAAAGCGGAGGTCAAAATGAAAGTATTGGTAATGAATTG
>OGPX01002061.1_pt1 | contig 12093 bp, 11 predicted proteins | sample 1553101 | NCBI WGS metagenome assembly OGPX01 (sample SAMEA2579964, study PRJEB22360) | human gut metagenome | biome: human gut; feature: human-associated habitat; material: faeces | place: Denmark | collected 2008/2010
AGCTTTCCTGCGACGGCCCGCTGCGTGAGCCGTATACCTGCTACCTGCAGGGCGGTCTGAACTTTGCTGCCAGCCGTGCAGGCGTGCTGTTGGCCATCCAGAAGGCTTATTTTAAGGACTGAAAAGGGGAGAGCGCATGCCTGTTTTAAGTGACCGTGTGGGTACCTTCACGGATTCTGTCATCCGCCGCATGACCCGCATCAACAATCAGTACGACTCCATCAACCTCTCGCAGGGCTTCCCGGATTTTGACCCGCCGAAGCAGCTGATGGATGCTCTGGCCGAAACAGCTTACAAAGGCCCGCACCAGTACGCTGTGACCTTTGGCGCGCAAAACTTCCGCGAGGCGCTGGCAAAAAAGACCAGCCCTGCCCTGCACCACGAAGTAGACCCCAACACCGAGATCTGCGTGACCTGCGGCGGCACTGAGGCCATGATGGCCGCCATGATGACCATCTGCAACCCCGGCGACAAGGTGATGATCTTCTCACCGTTCTACGAGAACTACGGTGCCGATGCCATTCTTTCGGGCGCGGAACCCATCTATATCCCGCTGGTGCCGCCCACCTATGAGTTTGACATCAGCCTGATCGAAAAGGGCTTTGCCGAGGGTGCCAAGGCGCTGATCCTGTGCAACCCCTCCAATCCCTGCGGCAAGGTGTTCCGCCGCGACGAGCTGGAAGCCATTGCAAAGCTGGCCATCCAGTACGATGCCTTTGTGGTGACGGATGAGGTGTACGAGCATATCATCTATGCGCCGGCAGAGCATATCTGCATGGCAAGCCTGCCCGGCATGTTTGAGCACACCATCACCTGCAACTCGCTCTCCAAGACTTACTCCATCACGGGCTGGCGTCTGGGCTATCTGATCGGACCCGCAGAGGTCATTGAGGGCGCGCGCAAGGTGCACGACTTTCTCACTGTGGGTGCGGCTGCACCCCTGCAGGAGGCTGCTGTGGCCGGTTTGGAGATGCCCGCCAGCTATTACGAAGAGCTGCAGGCCCTTTACACCGAAAGGCGCGATCATTTTCTGGCCGGGCTGGACCGTGTGGGGCTGAAGCACAATGTTCCGCAGGGCACCTATTTTGTGATGATCGATATTTCCGATTTTCTGGCGCTGCCCCAGTTCAAGGGCTGGACCGACCTGCAGTTCTGTGAGTGGATGATCCGGGAAGTGGGCGTGGCCGCTGTGCCTGGCTCCAGCTTCTTCCGGGAGCCGGTGAACCACCTGATCCGGATGCACTTTGCCCGCGGCACCGATGTGCTGGACGAAGCCGTCCGCCGGCTGGAAAAGCTGCAGGCTTTACTGAAATAAAAGCAAAACAAAAAACAACAGCGCCGCAGGAAGTTTCCTGCGGCGCTGTCTCTTTCCCGATACTCTATACACGATTCATCACACGGCGTGGCGCTGCACGGTGGGCATTGGCTCCACAAGAGCGGGATGCATCCCCTCGCGGTAGTCCAGGTCGCCCTGATCCATACCGCGCAGCAAGACCTCGGCGGTGGCAATGTTGGTGGCAATGGGTACGCTGTGCATATCGCACAGGCGGAGCAGATTCTGCTCGGTGATGCTGGCGGCATCCGCTTTCAGCGGGTCACGGAAGAACAACACCAGATCCACTTCGTCGCACGCAATGCGGGAAGTGATCTGCTGCACACCGCCCAAGCGCCCGGAGAGATAACAGTGCACGGGCAGGCCGGTAGTCTGCGCCAGCATCCGTCCGGTGGTGCCGGTAGCAATGACTGTGTTTTTGGACAAAATGGCGCTGTAAGCAGTGCAGAACTGCAGTGCAAGCTCTTTGCGGGAATCGTGTGCAAGAATGGCGATCGTCATATTGCTCTCTCCTTTGTTCCAAGTATAGTGTTGTGTGTGACGAACAACTTTCTCATTGGAAAGTGAAATGAAGTGAAATCGTTATCAAGTTTTCCAATATAGTTTTACCGCATCGAAATAGGGGTTGTCAAGGGGGGCCTTGTACTTTTTACAAAACAAAATGGAGAAAGTAAGACTATTACTTTGTAAGAATTGGAGAAAACTGGGATACAATCATCTATATCAGTGAGCGAACAGGAAAGGCAGATTGAAAACATAATTCAGCTTTTGTCTTTACTGAAAGAACATTTCATGGGAATAAAACAAAAATACAGGCTGGCGCAAATCGCACCAGCCTGTTTCGGAAAAAGCTTTTCAGTTTCGTTTCTAAATTATGAATATTATGGAGAAAACGCTCACTCCCGATTTCCGCACTGGAAAGGTAGGTTCAGCGGGCTTTAGCGGATCTGACCATTGCCGTGGATGATATACTTGTAGCTGCACAGCTCGGCCAGTCCCATGGGGCCACGGGCGTGGAGTTTCTGGGTGGAAATGCCCATTTCGCACCCAAGGCCGAATTCACCGCCATCCGTAAAGCGGGTGGAGCAGTTGACATAGACCGCTGCACTGTCCACGGCTGCTGTGAAGAGAGCAGCATGGGACTCGTCCCGGGTCAGGATGGCCTCGCTGTGGCCGGTGGAGTGCTCAGCAATATGCCCGATGGCCTCCTCTACGCTGTCCACGACCTTGACCGCGAGGATGTAGTCCAGAAATTCGGTGTCAAAGTCCTTTTCTCCGGCAGGGGTGCCGGAGATGATGGCGGTGGAGGTTTGGGGGGGCGGCGCGTTTACCCAGCCGCAGATCCACCGGGTGCAGACCCTTTGCAATACGGTCCGGGCCAAGCCGCTGGGCCAGACGGGGCAGGAACTGCCCGGCAATGGAAGAGTGCACAAGGCACACTTCCTCGGCGTTGCACACGCTGGGGCGGCTGGCCTTGGCGTTCTCGATGATGTCCAGAGCTTTGGAAAGGTCGGCAGTGTCGTCTACATAGATATGGCAGATGCCGGTGCCGGTCTGGATACAGGGCACCTTGGCGTTCTGAACGCAGGCACGGATCAACCCGGCACCGCCGCGCGGGATCAGCAGATCCACATAGCCTACAGCGGTCATCAGAGCATTGGCAGAAGCGTGGGTGGTGTCCTCGATCAGGCAGACCGCTGTCTCGGGCAGACCGGCTTTTTTCAGGCCCTGCCGCAGAACGGTGACGATAGCGTTGGCACTGCGCCAGGCCTCCTTGCCGCAGCGCAGGATGCAGGCATTGCCGCTCTTGATGGCAAGGGCAGCGGCATCGCTGGTCACATTGGGGCGGCTCTCGTAGATAATGGCGATCACGCCCATGGGCACAGCCGTCTTTTCAATGACAAGCCCGTTGGGGCGCTCCACCCGGTTCAGCACCCGGCCCACCGGGTCGGGCAGAGCGGCAACCTCGCGGATGCCCTGCGCCATGGCTTCAATGCGCGGTGCGGTCAGGGCCAGACGGTCCAGCATCACATCGCTGATGTGCCCTTTGGCAGCAACCATGTCCTCAGCGTTGGCGGCAAGGATGGCCGCCTGATCGTCTGCGCTGCACAGCGCAGCTGCCATGCCCAGCAGGGCCGCGTTGCGGGCGGTGTTATCGGCCAGCGCAAGGGCACTTTTGGCGCTGCGGGCGGCTTCCAGAATTTCCTGTGTGGTCATGTGTTCAGTCCTCCTTGCGGGCCGCAAAGCGGGTGCCTGCGGATCTGCCTGCGGCAATGTCGTACAAAAGCTCCGGGTGTGCGCCGTTGGCAATGACCATATCGGCACCGCTGCCCGTTACCATGCGGGCAGCGCGCAGCTTGGTGGCCATGCCGCCGGTGCCAAGGGCCGAACCGGCACCATCGGCCAGAGCCATCACCTCGGGGGTGATCTCCTCCACCAGCGGGATGAGCTTTGCGTCCGTGTGGGTGTGGGGATTGGCGGTGTACAGGCCGTCGATGTCACTCAGCAGCACCAGCATGTCAGCCTTGGCGCAGCAGGCCACGATGGCCGCCAGCGTGTCGTTGTCGCCAATGGAGGTAATCTCATCGGTAGCAACGGTGTCGTTTTCGTTGATGATGGGCAGGGCACCCAGCTCCAGCAGGCGGGACAGGGTGTTCTGAAAGTTCACGCGGCGTTCGGTGTGCTCCACGTCCACGCCGGTGAGCAGGATCTGCGCCACGGTGTGATTGTAGGCGTTGAACAGCCGGTCGTAGGTGTACATCAGCTCACACTGGCCCACAGCGGCGCAGGCCTGCTTGGTGGTGGTGTCCTTTGGGCGGGTTGGCAGTGAGAGCTTGCCCACGCCCATGCCAATGGCACCGGAGGACACCAGAATGACCTCATGGCCCTCGTTTTTCAGGTCGCTGAGCACCTTGACCAGCTGTTCCGTGTGGCGGATGTTCAGCCGTCCGGTGGCGTATGCCAGAGTAGAAGTGCCTACTTTTACAACGATGCGCATGATATCCTTAACCCTTTCCCATTTCCTTTGTCTTATTGTACGAGGCGATCACGGCATCCATCACCGCACCGCGCAGGCCGTGCTCTTCCAGCACGCGCACGCCCTGAATGGTGCTGCCGCCAGGGCTGCACACAGCATCCTTGAGTTCGCCGGGATGCTTTCCGCTTTCCAGCACCAGCTTTGCGCTGCCCAGAACCATCTGCGCGGCATATTCCGGCGCTTTGGCGCGGGGCAGGCCGCAGGCCACGCCGCCGTCGGCCAGAGCCTCAATAAACTGGTACACCCATGCCGGGCCGCAGCCGGAAACGCAGCTGGCGGCATCGATCAGACTTTCCGGCACGGCATCCAGACGGCCCGCAGGAGCCATGATCCTGAGGAAGGCTTCTTCTTCCTCAGCAGTGACATTGCTGGAACAGTAATGGATCATACCCTCGCCCACCGAAGCCGGGGTGTTAGGCATGATGCGGATCACAGGAAAGTCCTCACCGGCCATCTCCTGAATACGGGCGATCGAAAGGCCCGCTGCCATGCTGCACAGCACAAAACGGCTGGGGCGCTCGTCAAAGGTGAATTTGAGCGGCTGGAGCAGAGCTTCCATCATCTGGGGCTTTACCGCCAGAAAGATCAGATCGCAGTCACCGGCCACCTCGGCGTTGGTGGCTGTTTTGCAGCCCAGTTCCTTGGCCAGTGCCTGCGCCTTGGCCGCAGTGCGGTTTGCCAGAAAAACCTTCTTAGGGTCAACAGCTTTGCAAACGGCACGGGCGATGGCTCCGCCCATGTTGCCGCAGCCTAAGAAACCGATGGTATTCAGCATAAGAAAAAACCTCTTTCCCAATCAAAAGAACAGGGGAGATGCCCCCTCTGTGTCTCCATTGTAAGCAGGGCCGGGGGAGAAATCAAGAGGAGAGCCGGAAAATGTCAAAGCTTTTCGGAAAGCTCCTGATAGACGCGCTGCGGCGGCGCAGGCTTTTTTTGCTGTCCGAATCTTAAGAAAACATAAAAAGTTCATGAAAAAGTCGAAAAAGGTGCTTGCACCTGTACGGGCGGATGAGGTATCATAATAGATAGAAGTTGGGAAACTCCGCACAGAACGGGGCAAACGCGAAAGGATGGGCATTCTCGTGGCACAGACGACAAAACGCGCGCTGGAAGCATCGCTCAAAAAGCTGCTGCTCCGCAAGCCGCTGAATAAGATAACGATAAACGACATTACCGAGGACTGCGGCGTGAACCGCATGACCTTTTACTACCATTTCAAGGATATTTACGATTTGGTGGACTGGATCCTGGTGGAGGATGCCACAGAGGCACTGGAAGGCCATCAGGACTTTGAGACGTGGAGCGACGCCTTCCGCGATATGCTGGAAAAGGTGCAGGCCAACCGGGTGCTGGTGCTGAATGTCTACCGCTCCATCAGCCGGGAACAGGTGGAGCAGTACCTCTATAAAATGCTTGACCCTCTGCTGCGGATGTTTGTGGAGCGTGAAAACATCCCGGTGCAGGAAGAGGACAAGCAGTTCATCATTGATTTTTATAAGTATGGCTTTGTGGGCATGGTGCTGGAATGGATACGCCGCGATATGAAGACCGAACCGGCCATCATGGCCGAACGGCTCAACACCATGATGCAGGGGGATCTGAAGCGGGCGTTGCTGCGCTTCAGCACCGACGGCAGAGCATCAAAAATCGACGACTGATAAAAATTTGAACAAGCAGAGCAGGATGATAGAAAAACTATCACCCTGCTCTGCTTGTTTATAGAACCTTTGTCGGAAAAATGTTAAAGTATTGTCAAAACAAAGGGCCGGCAAAGACCCACACAAGGAGGCAGACTTTTATGAGTATCGCGTTGGAGCCGTTGAGCCATAAGGTACAGCGTACCGCTGTCGGAACGATGGTGGATGTGGCACTGGCTCATGCCAGAAAAGACCGTCAGAAGGCGTTTGCCGAGATGGTGGACGTCGCCAAGCAGTTCTATGGCGACTCGTTCAGCGAGGAGACGTATGAGCACGCCCGCGCAGTGCTGACCGATGAGGACAGCAAGTGGTCGAAGCTCATCAACTGTGTGCTCGACCAGACCGCGCCCAACGTGGCACGCACCACGGCGCTCAACCTTGGCTATGAGGCGTTCTTCCGGGGGACAAAGACCATCCGCGAGAACCGCACAAAGTACCACTGCAATATCCCGTGGCTGATCCTGTTCGACCCCACTTCGGCTTGCAATATGCACTGCGTGGGATGCTGGGCGGGCGAGTACGGCCACAAAAACAACCTCAGCTTTGAGGATATGGACAAAATCATCACCGAGGGCAAGGAGTTGGGGGTCTATCTCTATATGCTCACCGGCGGCGAGCCTCTGGTGCGGAAGGCGGATATTCTCCGTCTGGCAAAAAAGCACAACGACGTGCAGTTTGCGATCTACACGAACTCGACCCTCATCGATGAGCCGTTCTGCGAAGAGGTCGTAAAACTGGGCAATATCGCCTTCATGCTCTCGATCGAGGGAACTCCCTCTACCAATGATGCCCGGCGGGGCGACGGCCACTATGCCGCTGTCATGAATGCGATGGACTTGCTCAAGGCCCACGGGATCCTTTTCGGCACCTCTATCTGTTATACTAGAGACAATCTCGAAGCCGTCACCAGCGACCACTTTATGCGGATGCTCTGCGACAAGGGTGCGCACTTCGGGTTCTACTTCCACTATATGCCGGTAGGCAACGAGGCTGCGCCGGAGCTGATGCCCACGCCTGCTCAGCGCAAGTACATGATCGAGCGCATCCGGTATCTTCGCTCCGAAAAGAGTGATATTCCGTTCTATCCGATGGACTTCCAGAACGATGGCGAGTTTGTGGGCGGATGCATCGCAGGCGGACGCAACTATTTCCATATCAATTCGGCGGGCGATGCAGAACCGTGCGTCTTCATCCACTACTCCAACGCCAACATCCACGACAGCAGCATCCTCGATATTCTCCGCAGCCCGCTCTTCATGGCCTACCACAACGGCCAGCCCTTCAATAAAAACCACCTGCGTCCCTGCCCGATGCTGGAGAACCCCGAGCTTCTGCGCCAGATGGTGCATGACACCGGTGCTCACAGCACCGACTTGCAGTCGCCCGAGAGCGTAGACCATCTCTGCGACAAATGCGGTGCGTATGCGGCCGACTGGCAGCCTGTGGCCGACGAGATCTGGTCGCACGTCACCCTCAGGGAGAGCCGGTACGAGAATTACAAGGATTGGGAACCGGCGCATTCCACTGCTCACGCGAAATGACTTTATCGGTCTTTCAAAGATAAAATTGCGCAGAAAAGCCCCCATCTTCACCGGCTGAGGCAGCCGGGAGGATGGGGGCTTGTTCTTGTTATTCTTCGCCGGAGTCGATGACGATCTCGGTCTCGCTCTCTGCCTCGGCAGGGACGGGGGCCGGGTCATCCGGGTCGCCGAACTCTTTATGGTAGGTTTCTACCTGCCCGAGCTGGCCGTTGCGGCGGAGGCCATGGAACACCAGCTTCTTGATGATATCGTAGATGACGGCAAACAGCGGCACGCCTACGATCATGCCCACGAAGCCCCACAGACCGCCGAACAGCAGGATGGAGAAGAGCACCCAGAAGCTCGAAAGGCCGGTGGTGTTGCCCAGGATCTTCGGGCCGATGACGTTGCCGTCCAGCTGCTGGAGCACCAGAACGAAGAGCACGAACCAGAGGGCCTTGATGGGACTCTGGATGAGGATGAGCAGCGTTGCAGGCACGGCACCGATGAAGGGACCGAAGAAGGGGATGACGTTGGTGACGCCGATGATGACCGACACCAGCAGTGCGCTCGGGAACTTGAAGATGATGCAGGCGAAGTAGCAGAGCACACCAATGATGGCGGAGTCCATGATCTTGCCGTTGATGAAGCCGCCGAACATCTTGTCTGCGTAGAGGACTTCCTCCTGGATGAGCTGCGCCCAGTGGGGCTTGACGACGCTGTAGAGGATCATCTTGGCCTGCTTGGCGAACTTTTTGCGGCTGGCCAGCAGGTAAACGGCGACGATAAGGCCGATGAGCAGATTCTTGAACCAGGTCACCACACTCATGACGCCGACGCCCACGCCGCTCAGGATGCCTTGTAAATTCTGCAGCGAGGGGAGCAGGGTGGTGCGCAGAGCGGTCAGATTGTCAGCAATGGCATCGTAGGCATCGTTGAAATAGCCCATCAGTGTCTCATTATCCAAGAAGACTTTCTGTGTGTTCACCCACTGCATGAACCGGGTGATGCTGGTCTGCGCGGTGTAGTAGAGGGAGGTGACGCTTGTGATGAGCTGCGGCACCACCATCATCACCAGGGCGTAGACCACCAGCACACCGAACAGCAGCGTCGCCGCAATGGCAAGCATACTGGCCATGCTGTGGAGCTTTTCGGGGAAGATGCGGTGCAGAAAGCCCTCAATGGTGTTGCACACCGGCTTGAGCAGATAGGCGATGACGGCACCGTAGATGAAGGGCATCAGGATGCCGGTCACCTTGGAGACCGCGTCGCCGAACCCGTCGAAGCGGTAGATGAAGAAGAAGAACAGAATGCTTAGACTTATCGCACCAAAGCCCGCGAGCATTCCGTAGAGATAGGGCTTGATGTGCGGTTTTTTGTCCATCATGTGTGACTCCATTCCTGCCGCAGACGGCAGGAGCCGGTACGGCGATGTTTAGATTTTGTTGCTGCGGCGCCAGATGTGCATCTTCTCGGCCTCTTTGATAAGCTCCTCGCGGAAGTCGGGGTGTGCCACATTGATGAGGGCTTCGGCCTTCTCCCAGGTGGTCAGACCCTTGAGGTTGACACAGCCGTATTCGGTGCAGAGGTAATGCAGATTGGCGCGGGTATCGGTGATGATGCTGCCGTTTTCCAGCGTGGGACGGATGCGGCTCTCGAGCTGACCGGTCTTCTTATTAAAGAAGGTAGAGGACAGGCAGATGAAGCTCTTGCCGCCCTTGGAAAGGTATGCGCCCAGCACGAAGTCCAGCTGGCCGCCTGCACCGGAAATGTGCTTGATGCCGGCGCTCTCCGCATTCACCTGGCCGAACAGGTCGATGTCCACCGCATTGTTGATGGAGATGAAGTTGTCCAGTGCGGAGATGCTGCGGATGTCGTTGGTGTAATCGACGGGAGCAGACATACACTCGGGGTTGTTGTTGAGGTAGTCGTACATCTTCTGGGTGCCGGCACCGAAGGCGTAGACCTGACGGCCCTTGTCCAGCTGCTTGTGTGCGCCGGTGATCTTGCCGGCCTTGGCGATGTCCACGAAAGCGTCAACATACATCTCGGTGTGGACGCCCAGGTCCTTCAAATCGCTCTGGGCGATGAGGCTGCCGATGGCGTTGGGCATACCGCCGATGCCCAGCTGCAGGCAGGCACCGTTGGGGATCTGCGGCACGACGAGGTTTGCGACCTTCAAATCGACCTCGGAGGCGGGGCCGGCAGCGGCCATCTGGCCGATGGGCGGATTGTCGCCCTCCACGATGCCGGTGACCTGGGAGATATGGACACAGTTCTCCATACCGCCGAGGCAGCGGGGCATATTGGTGTTGACCTCCACGATGATCTTCCTGGCCTTCTCACAGACAGCACCCAGATGGGAAGCGCTGGGGCCGAAGTTGAAGTAGCCGTGCTCGTCCATCGGAGTCACCTGGAAGACGGCGATGTCCAGCGGGTCGGGACTCTCACGGTAGTAGCGGGGCAGCTCCGAATAGCGGATGGGGGAGTAGAACGAGAAGCCCTGTGCGATGGCTTTGCGCTCGATGCCGCCCATGTGCCAGCTGTTCCAGGTCATGTGGGCAGCGGGGTCGTCGATCTGGAAGATCTCAGGCACCCACATCAGGATGCCGCCGCGGAAATTGACGTTCTCCAGTTCGGGCAGACGCTTGGCAAGGGCGGCGTCCACGGCCACGGGGGTGTTGACGCACCAGCCGTAATCCACCCAGTCGCCGCTCTTGACCAGAGAAGCAGCCTGCTCGGCAGTCATCTTTTTCTGGGCATACATTTCCATGAAATCCATTATAAACCATCCTCTCCTTTAAGAACATAAAAGAATTGTAAATTTATTATTCACAATTCTACGGGACAAAATCTTAGCCGGAAATTTACCGTTTCTTTCCAATCCGGATACGGTCTTATCACACCCCGGCGGTATCCTTGGGGTCGGCAGGACAGGAGCCTCCGGCAGCGGCACACCTGCACAGCTTAGTTATAACATTAACAAACATTATAATCAAGCCCTCTTCCGCGAAAAAATGCCTCGCAGGACAATTTGACTAAATTTCTTAGGTATTTGTGGCGATTGTTTGGTATAGCAAAAACAATTTTTTTTCGAAAAAGTACTTGATAAAATTTTGACGATATGGTTTACTAAGGGTGTACCAAGATGATGCGCCCCAGTGCGACGTTGATTGACTAAAAATTAACGATATTGCGATGGCGATGCGGCCTGGTACTTGAAGCAGGAACTGAAAAGTGCTATCATGGCAACACCAAATGCGCTTTTCCAAAGCGCGCAAATAAAGGAGACCATATCGATGGCAACAGCAGTTTACCCCGGGTCCTTCGACCCGGTCACGAGAGGACATCTCGACATCATCAAGCGAGCTGCAAAGATAAACGACCAGCTCATTGTAGCAGTGCTCATCAACAGCGCAAAAAACCCTCTGTTCACCGTAGAAGAACGGGTGGCGCTGCTGCGGGAGTGCTGCAAGGACATCCCGAATGTGACGGTGGAGAGCTTCGACGGCCTGACCGTGGAGTTCGCCAAGAAGCGCCACGCTTCGGTGATGGTGCGGGGCCTGCGGGCGGTGACGGATTTCGAAAACGAGATACAGCTCGCCCAGACGAACCACGCACTGATGCCCGGTATCGAGACGATGTTCCTTGCCACCAGCATCAAGTGGAGCTACCTTTCCTCCACCATCGTCAAGGAGGCTGCCCGCTACGGCAGCAACATCTCCAAGTTCGTGACGCCCAACGTAGAGAATGCCATCCACGCCAAAGTGGAGCAGTTCCGGGCGGAAGGAAAGACGATCTGATACCTTTTATAATGCAGAAAGGCCCTCGGGCTTTTTGATAAATAGTTTTACGAAACCCCGAAACAGATAAATTCAGGAGGCTATTAACATGAAGAAAATTGTTATCGCATCTGCTTGCCGTACCGCTATTGGTAAGTTTGGCGGCACCCTGGCAAACGTCCCTGCTGCAGAGCTGGGTTCCATCGTCATCAAGGAGGCCCTGAACCGTACTAACGTGAAACCCGAGCAGGTCGATCATGTTTACATGGGCTGCGTCATTCAGGCTGGTCTGGGCCAGAACGTCGCTCGTCAGGCTTCCCTGAAGGCTGGTCTGCCCGTCGAGACTCCTGCTGTCACCGTCAACGTGGTCTGCGGCTCCGGTCTGAACTGCGTGAACATGGCTGCTCAGATGATCGAGGCCGGCGATGCTGACATCGTGGTCGCAGGCGGCATGGAGAACATGGATATGGCTCCCTTCGCCCTGCAGAAGGCCCGCTACGGCTACCGCATGGGTTCTCCCATGGGCAAGAGCGAGCTGGTCGATACCATGGTCAACGATGCACTGTGGGATGCCTGCGGCTTCAACAAGCACATGGGCATGACCGCTGAGAATGTCTGCAGCAACGAGACCTATCAGAAGAAGTACGGCTACAGCCCCATCACCCGTGAGCAGCTGGATGAGTTCTCCTACAACAGCCAGATCAAGGCTGACAAGGCCATCAAG
>OGPX01002063.1_pt1 | contig 12071 bp, 7 predicted proteins | sample 1553101 | NCBI WGS metagenome assembly OGPX01 (sample SAMEA2579964, study PRJEB22360) | human gut metagenome | biome: human gut; feature: human-associated habitat; material: faeces | place: Denmark | collected 2008/2010
GGGCGGCGACCATGCCGAAGGTGGCGGCGGTGACGGCAACGGCGGTGCCGCCCGTGATGCCGTAGGTTTCCTCAAAATAGGGACCGAAGGCAGCGGCGGTGCCGAGGCCGCCCATCATGGAGACGGAGCCCGCGAGAATGCCGTAGTGCTTGTCAAAGCCCATGGCTTCCGCTATGGCCATGCCCATGCCGTTCTGGAGAAACACAAGTACCGTGACCGCGAGGAGGAAGCCGAGAAGGAGCCTGCCGCCGTCCTTGACGACGCGAAGGCTGGCCATCAGGCCGATGGTCGTGAAGAAGCCGAGCATGAGCACGGTCTGCAGCGTCGAGTCGATCTGAACCTTGACAATGTTGAAGTACTCGAGGAAGGAGACGACGATGGCAAAGGACATGCCGCCCACCACGGGACTCGGGATGGAATAGCGTGAAAGCACGCCGACCTTTCCCTTGAGCCAGACGCCAAAATAATAGGTGCATACTGCGAGCGCGACGGCCTGCACCTTGTCCACTGCGATGACCGGCACCGTTCCTGCTATATCTGTCATGTTTCCTTCTCTTTTTGTTGGTTGTTGCGAACGCCTGATTTTCAGGCAGACTGATGAAAAGTCTAGCAGTGTGGGAAAGCGGCTCAAGGTGCCTTCCCTAAGGCATTCGCCCAAGGGGAGTCGACATTTCTCAATCAAAGGCCAAACCCTGCAGGGTTTATCCTGACTCGGGCTCAAGGTCCGCACCAGGTCCCCTAAAATCGAACAACTGCCGTGGAAGTCGTCCGCGGAATCACAAACGTTCAACCGCTGCCGGAGTCTAAGAAATGGCACAAACCTCACGAAAGCACGCCCTGATCATCGTCGACCTGCAGAAGGATTTTCTGCCCGGGGGCGCGCTGGCGGTACCCGGCGGCGACAAGATCGTGCCCGTCATCCATGAAGTGCTCGAAAAGAATTCCTGGGACTGCATCGTCATGACCCAGGACTGGCATCCTGCGGGTCACGTCTCCTTTGCCCGGAACCATGAAGGCAGGCACGTGCTCGACGTCATTGAACTTCCATACGGCATGCAGATGCTCTGGCCCGTTCACTGCGTTGAAGGCACCGACGGTGCTGCCATCGAGGGCGTCGACACGATGAAGGCCGACCTCGTCCTTAGAAAGGGCAGGGAACTCAACATCGACAGCTACTCCGCCTTCTGTGCGGCCGACAACGAGACGAAGACGGGGCTGGCGGGGTGTCTGCGCGAGCGCGGCATCACTGACGTCTGGGTGTGCGGCCTTGCACTTGACTACTGCGTCTCGTTCACCGCAATCGATGCAGCTCGCGAAGGGTTCGACACCCATGTCATCACCGACGCCTCCGCCGCGATCGACGCCAACGGCAGCCTTGAGAAGGCCGAAGCCGCCTGGCGACTTGCCTGCATCGACGTGTGCAGGGCCGAGGATGTGCTCGAGCCCGAGTACTGACACAAATACAACCCATCAATCTTTAAAGGCCGCCCCTGTCTCACGACTCGGACGGCCTTTTTCTTTGCTGGCGACGGGCGGCGTCGGGTTTGAAGCCCGCGAGAACGCATCGGATTCGGAGAACGGAGGGCGGAAAAGGGGGCTTCAGAGGGGTGCCAGCTGAACGAAATCCTCGTTTCGGAAAGGTTTGCTTTATGCCGAGATAAGCGCGCAATCAGAATAGGTAATGCCTATCCCCCCCCCCCTATCAATAGATCTGCCGGCGATAGGGGTAGACCCGCGGCTCAGTCAAAAAGGATAGGTGATAACCCGTTGTGGGATTTTTTAAATCTGATATTTCCACTGGTAAGTAATGTATTTATAGGAAGTGATTCTTATCAATACGAATTAAATGTAAAAATGGATTTAACAGTTTTTGAACGTTGTCAAGTTTTAGTACTGACAGGTCAAGAAAACAGGCCAAAAATACGGGTAAACGCTGACGTCTTAAAGAGACTGTGGTTTTGATTTTTTATCCGCTACGATCTTCCTGGTGGAGTCTGGCGACTTATTCTGCGCAGGATCACGCACGAATGATGCAGTGATCAAAGGACCAACCTAAAGACCAATTTAATTTGGAGTTACGCAGATGAATCGCGTTTACAAGACCAAGTGGAGTGCTGCCCATCAGCAGTACGTCGTAACTGACGAACACCACGCCACGAAGGGCAAGGCCGCCAAGAGCGCCGTTGCACTCGCTGTTGCCGCTCTTATGATGGCGGCAGGTGCGCAGGCAGCCTATATGGACCCGGGCTTTGTCGCTACGAGTGCTGACGAAGTTAAGGCTGCGCAGAAGTCATGGGAAACTTCTGAATACCAGAAGGACTGGGGCTTGGCAGCAATGAATGCATCCAAGGCCTATGCGCTTGGGTTCCATGGCCAGAATACCATGGTCGGCATCATGGACTCCGGTGCTCTTCTTCAGAAGCATTCCGAACTGGCCGGCGACCGCTTCCACGCAACTCATGTGACAGGTCAGTACGGATCGACCGGTAATCGCTACCCGCAGTCTGTCAGCAGCACCAATAAAGGACAGCCCTATGAAAAGGGCGAAAAGTTCGACGTGACTGGCAACTGGATGGCAGGCGTCAACGACAACCATGGTACGCACGTTGTGGGTACGGTGGGTGCCAACCGCGATGGTTCCGAATTTCACGGCGTTGCCTGGGGCTCAGATATTCTGAGCGGCAATACGGGCGCAACGGACAACAACAACTATGGTCCGTATCAGGACCATGACTTCTTCCATGCCGGTTGGAAGGCCATGGCTGATACTCTCGTGGCTGCCAATGGTGCAGAACGCGGTGGCGTAATCAACAACTCCTGGGGTACGAACATCCGAACGAAGGAAGTTTACAAGTGGAGTGCCGAAAAGGAAGATTGGGTGTGGGATCACTACGTCACCCCGGACGAAGATACGTCCAAGTACGCGACCGGAGACGTTCCTAAGAAGCCTGCTGACGGTCAGTGCTACATGCAGACTGGTCATCTGGCAGCGAATACCGTGCAGGAATCCGAATACGAGTACTTCTATTTCAAGAAGGTTTATGGTGACAAATTCGCCGCAGGAGAGGCAAACTCGGACAAGTCTTTCGTCGACGCCGCATGGGAGGCAGTGAAGGGCACGAACGTCGTGCAGATCTTCACGACAGGCAACCGCAACATGAAGAATCCCTTCTATCGCCCTCTGTATCCGTATTTTAATCCCGAGGCGGAACAGAACTGGATTGCCGTTGCAGGCCTCAGGAAAGCAGACAAGTTTGATCCGGCCAATCCCAAGTACGCCCTGGTGGACGGTTTCAATGAAGCGGGTCTGGGCAAGTGGTGGACTGTTGCCGCCCCCGGCAATGGCATTTACTCCACGATCGTTGGCAAGGATCCCAGCATTACCGAAAGCAACGATCCGCTCAAACCAGCCTACGGTCAGCCTGGTTATGGCAGCAAGTCCGGTACTTCCATGTCGGCACCTCACGTTGCCGGCGCAATGGGGGTCCTCATGTCCCGTTACCAGGACATGAACGCGAAGCAGGTTCGCGATGTGATGTTCACTACGGCTAATCATTACAACGCCGACGGTAGCGTCATGGAAGGCTGGGATAACGTAGACAATTCGAGACCTACGGACGGCCAGGTTTCCGATCGCATGGGTTGGGGCGTCCCGGATCTTGACAAGGGTATGTACGGCCCGGGCCAATTCCTCGGCGAGTTCAAGTACAACATGGCCAACACCAGCCTCGACGTCTGGACCAATAAAATCACCAACGTCGCCCTCGATCAGCGTATGGATGAAGAGGCAGAATGGTTGAAAAACTATCAAACGAACCTTGACGCTGATGATCTGGTGCTTGGCGACAAGTTCATCGTTTTGAATGGCACCGACGACAAGAAGGACCACATCATCGACGAAGAGGATGCGAAGAAGTGGCGTAAGGAATACTTCGAACTGCGCAAGGCCGAAATTGAAAAGAAGCAAGCGAATGACTTTGCTGGCTACAAGGGTTCGCTTGTCAAGGAAGGTGTTGGTACGCTCGTCATGACCGGCGCAAATGAATACAAGGGTGCAACGACCGTTAACGGTGGCACGCTTCTCGCGTTTGCTGAATCCATTGGTACCGACAACGCAGTCAAGGTGGGTGAAAAGGGCACGTTCGGCGTGTTGTCCTCCTATGACGACCAATTCACGATGAAGGGCAAGCTTGAAAGCAAGGCTACCGATGCTGATCTCCTGACGATCAATCTCGAAAAGGGCGGTACGCTCTATATTGACGCCGCCTCCACCGTTAAGGTTCAGAAGGTGAATTTCACCGAAACGAACAACGTCAAGGTGGGTATCGCCGGTGCAGACCGTGAAGGTCTTCTTGATGTCTACGGCGGCAAGAAGGAAGCCTTCACCGGTACCTTCGAATCCGTTGATGGCGGTCTCGGCAAGGTACAGGCTGACAAGCTGAGCAGTGATTCCCTCTTCTTTGAACTGGGCAAGGACGCAAAGGTCGAAGACAAGAAGATCTCCGTCTCCATGAAGAAGAAGGATGGCGTGACGATGGCGTCGTTCGCCGATACCGAAAACCAGAAACAAATTGCCAATGCGATCGAAGTTTCCTTGAACGATCTGACGATTGATGTTCTCTCTTCCACCAGCGAGGATGAGATCACCAATCTCTATTCGACGCTCGACGATGACTTCTACGCCACCGCTCGCAACGCCCTGGTCATGAACGCCACCGCCGTGTCCCGCACGGTCATGGATCAGGCCCGCGGCATGGGTGAAGGTCGCTCTGCCGAAGTCGACAACGGTCGCGCCCGTCTCTGGGCTTCCGGCATCAGCCATTGGGGTGAAGCCGAAGGCAACCGTGACACCATGGACGTTGACTTCCGAGCCGGCTTCCTCGGTGCCGAAGCTCTTGTCCTCGACAACACCAAGTTCGGTGCGTTCTTCGGCTACGGCACGACGGACTTCAAGTCCGGCCTTAACAAGATCGACGGTGATGACAAGCACTTTGGTCTCTACGGTCTTACGGACATCGGACACGTGACCATGACCTACGGTGTCGCCTACACGGACCAGGATCGTGACACGACCCGAGTCTGGGGTGGACGCATCAACCAGCACAGCGAAAACGCTTCCGTCCTTCAGGGCTTCGTTGAAGGTGCGTACAACTTCGACCTGAGCGTTGCGAAGGTCTCTCCGTACGTCGGCTTCACCTGGGCCCGCGTCGAAACGGATGCCGTGGTTGACTACGCGATCGGTCACAGCTTCAAGACCGATGAAATCAAGGACGACCTCCAGATCGCTACGCTCGGTGTTCGTACCGCTGTTCCGTTTGCCATGGGCAGCATGCCTGTCGCTCTGACGGCTGACCTCGGCTGGTCTCATTTCTTTGGTGACACTGAAGGTCTCGTGAACGTCCAGATGGGCGAAGGCGGCAAGTTCGCCGCGATCGAAGGCTCTGAACTCAAGGATCAGGCCAACCTCGGTCTCGGCATCGTCGGTCAGGTCGCGAAGCACGCCACGGTTGGTGTCTCCTACTCCGGTTCCTGGGGCAGCGACATCAACACGCACGGCATCTTCGCCAACGTCCGCTTCAACTTCTAAGCCTTCGGGTTTTGAAGCAGGTGACATCACCTGCGGATGACTGAAAACGGCCTGCAGTTCTTCGGAGCTGCAGGCCGTTGTTTTATTCTGATCAGTCGCTGCGAGGCCCGGCCCTATTGCTTGACGTAGGGGCCTTCACCGTGTCCTGACCTCAATGCCCATCTCAACACAGAGAGTCCAACCGTTCCGCTGAGCGAGAACGACGTTCTAAAAAGGGGAGCAACAGTCAGGTCGACACGATCAGCCATGGAGAGATGTCTGCTAGAGACGGCTTTTGTCCTGCGAAGCCGCCACCAGACTTCAAACTCCCGTCTTGTTGTCGGGGATATGGAGGGCACCCGAGACGACGGCGAAAGAAGGCGGCCTGCGGGATTTTCCGTGCGACAGATGTTGACGCACGAGGTCCTCATAATGAACTCATCAGGAAGCGGGAAGAAAGAGAGGGAGTGTCTCGGAAGATAATGTCTGACGAGGATGGAATCAATCGGCGGCAGCTTTCCTCAAGTCAGCAACTGTCCACTGCTGCAGGGAGTAGAGTTTCATCAAGGAGTTCGTGAATGCAGGATTTCAACAAGGAATGTGCGGCCTCGTCCGACAAGGGCAGTGAACCTGTCGTCCTTTGCTCGAAGATGGTGAGGATTGCCGCTGCGTTCCTCAAGGAGACGGATTCGGAAGGCTATGAGATGCTCTGCGAAGGCCTTGCAAAGGCCAATCCCGACTCGATCGCCTTCATCAACGAGCACCTCCTCAAGGGGAGAACTGGTGACTCTGAGCAGGCTGAATGGGACCTTCCGTCCCTCATCATCGGGCACAGTGTGGCGCTCGCGGGCGGCCGCTGCGCGATCATCGAGCCCGGGTCCGAGGAGAGTCCGCGTGGATGGCGCATCAGAGTGAAGAAGGGTGGCAGAGAAAAAGTCACGAAGGTCTGGGACCGGTTCTCTGCCAGCGACATGAGGCATGACATCAAGTTGCCGAGCGTTGCACGTCTGAGCGAAAAGGAGCGGGTGCTGCTCAATTCTTCAGCCGAGCCCGTAACGATGCGTCTGGAGCTCGAGCCGGAGCCCCATCTGGTCCTGACCGTGAACGGCGCTTTGGCGGAAGATTTGGGTTTGACCCATTGGTCTCCATCGTTGGGAATCATCAGCATCGTGAACGGGACCGTAAAGACCGTGAGGGTCAATACGGAAATCGAAGAGATTGACGGCGAACTTCATTACGAGCTCAGCGTTGAGGCAGTCATGCAGATCATGGCGATAGACGATGCCTGGCTCACGACGTCCGTAGTGCCAGGATCGTGGTATTGCCGGGTTCCGTCTGTCGACGGCACCAGAGTTCCCGTGGCCTGGAGCATGACGGCGCACAACACCGTTGCGGTGCCGATGCCGGCCTCTGTCTACGCGGACCTCAACAGAAGAATTCCGTGGTTGGGCGTTGACGACGCGGAGAGGTGGATCGCCCAGATGTTGCGCGAGGGCCAAAGTTTACGCATAAGGAATGGTTAGGAAATAACTTGTGAGTCTTCGACATGCTTGAAACCACGAATGATGGAGTTCCAGTACCCAACTCCAGAATAGGATCAAGTGCGATCTGACCAATTCTCCGTCGGTGATCTTTGTTCCCTTCAGATATTCATTGTTGTCAATGTCACATCTAACCTTCAGTCCGGTTCGCGTCGTCGTGTTGCTGATTAGATTCACAACGGTCTCAATATCAACCAACGGCTGACCGGCCCAATTTTCCGAGACTGTCGGCATCCGCCACGCCTTCTGATTGAGCAAAACACCGTGCTTGTGCAAGATCCTTACACAGTCAGCACAAGCCGGTCGCTCCATGGATTGAGGTTTTCAAGGCCTTATGAAAAAGCTCCGGCGTCGAAGGGCGCCGGAGCTTTCATCATGCTGGTTTGGCCGATCGTGAAGGCGACTTAAGTCCGCCTGATTCGGCAGAAACGTACTGACGGCGAGAGCGAGGTTGCGCACGCCGTCAGGCGCTCAAGCTCATGGCCTGCGACGAGGTCTGAGTCTGGCTCCCGCTTTGAGCAACCACTGGCAAGTGGTTCTGCAGAGCCCCACAAAAGGCTCCCATGGTTTCATAGTCGAGAATCCGGTTGAGTGGCTCACTGATGTGTTCCATGAGCGGGAAGGCCGGCGTTGGGGGGGCTCGCTAGCTGACTGAAAGAAAAAGAAGAGTTTTTGCGCACGTGTACTCGCAACAAGCATTTAACGCAGCCCGAAACAAGTAGGCGATACGCGTCCTCCGAACGCCGCGCCGCCTGCGCCGACGCACGCGTTGTTTTACTCCACCTCGTGGGCCACCCCCGCTTCGGTGTTACCCACCAACGAGCGACGGGTGATTGCGTCTCTTTTGTGGAATTGAATCTCAGAATCGCTCACCGCTAACACTTGATCTTCCGCAAAGTGTACAAATGTCCCTTTGATATAATTGGAAAACTTTCTTACAAGAAGCCGCCTGTTATTAACGCGAACAGTTAACGCGAAACGCAACCATGATATTGTTGCATCGGCTATCGAGAAGTTGATATGATTTTAATACCCCCCCCAGGCCAATAGTTCCCAGCGATGAGCCGACCTCACCTTTAGTTCAAGCCCTTGATCTGCTTCGTCTTGATGATGCGGAATTCAAGCAACGTCTCTTCGCCGGCTGTCGCCCAGAAGACAGCCGCCCTCTCTCGTGGGATCTCTGCTACGGCTTTTTCCATCAGAACCATCAGCAGTTTCTTGATGGCATCCCCTCTTCAACAAGTCTTGAGCTAGGCGCGTTACAGCTTTCTTCGTATCTCGCGTCCTTCGGCATGTACCGAAATGCGGTTCTGCGCACGCATAACCGTCGTCTTTTTTCGGCCATTCTTCACTCACTCTTCGAAAAGGCCCGAAACGCCCACATCAACCCGTATGTCTCCAACGGGATTCTCAGCGTCAATCAACTCAACGACCTGATTCTGGCCGTGTCCGAAGGCTATCAGGCGTTCCAGTCTCATTCCGGTTATCCCCGGCCAAGCCCGCCAAGCGTCACGCTTGTCTCAAAAATCCTGATGGGTGTTATGGGCGTACTACCGGCATTTGACACTTGCTTCAAGTCCGCGATCCAAGCCTTTAACCCTCAGGCCCCTGAAAGCTGCCGCCTCTCCGACAAGCTTGATACCGCTTCTCTCTCGGCACTTCTCAATGTGGTGCAAGACCCCAATGTCCAGAGCTATCTCAAAACAAGACTCGACGGCGTGATTGAAGTCTCGGTGAAGGAGCAGAACGGGCAAAACAAATACAGGCGTCATATCCTCCAATGCGTTTATTGGATTTGTATTTCTGGTCATATGGTCTGAAAGGAAATTTCAAAAATAAAATTAAAACAAAATGAGAAATATTATTCTCGCCATATATTTTAGTTTTACTTAAACATTCATCAAGCCCATCGGTTACCTTATCATGAATAAAATATTTAAATCATTTTTCAACAGTAACACAGGTTGTTTTGTTGTTACTAGCGAAGCGAAATCATATGCAAGCAAAGGTTTTAAGAAACAAATAAGTTCTGCGATTATAGTATCTGCCCTCTTGACCTTGAGCGCCGGTTCCTTTGCCGAAGACTATCAGAACGCCAGTAATGCAAGAGTGATCGGATCTTTCTCCAACGGGCAAATTACTTTCTTTGATAGCAATAAGACTGTAAACATCAAAAATTTGCCCAATTGGAATACAGACCTTACGACTCAAGAGGGCTTAAATAACCGATTTCACGTTGATGGCAACGGGAATGTTCTCTTGACCCCGTACGAACCTGATAGCCAAATCTTGAATGACGCAAAATACCTTCATGAAGTTTTTAACAGCCACGAAGACGAACGCATTCTATTATTTGATCGTTATGAACAAGCTCACTCAAACGGTGGCTATGTCGTATTTAGAGAACTCACAAAGAATAGCAATGGAAAATTTATTCTGAGCGGAGAAAAACGATCAGGTTGGATGTATGGACCTTCTGTGGATGTTGATGATTTTAAAAACAGTCCTTTACTTTCTGAATTAACAAATATTCTTGATCCAGAGATTCTAGTCAAGCCATCTACGTCTAACACAAACAAAGAAATAACCCTTACTCGCAAATTATCAAATCTCTCAGATGGCGATATTTCCGCAGACAGTACTGATGCCATTAACGGACGTCAGATTTGGGAACTAAAGAAGGAATTGGGTGGAAGCACTGAATATTTGAGTGTCAATGCTACCCATGACATCGCTGAACCTCAAACATCCGCTAAAGCTCAGGGTGCACACTCTCTTGCAATTGGAGAGAATGCCATAGCTTCCGGCGAGCATTCGCTTGCCATCGGTACTAATGCCCAAATAAAAGTGGGCGTTGTGCAAGCTGTGGCATTAGGTGCTAACAGTGCCGTATTGCAGTCCGATGTTCTCCCTACCGATATAAACGGTGTGGTTTCTGTTGGCAACTCTTCATCCGACAGCGGCTTCAATCGCCGCATTGTCAATGTGGCGAATGGCGTCAACGACCATGATGCCGCTACGGTTGGTCAGCTCAAGAGTGAAACATCTGGCTTTGCCAAACTCGATGGTTCGAACATTAATGTCGACAACGGCAAGTGGTTGACTGCACTTGGCAGTACTTCAGCCAATCCAATTGCTCAAGGCAATAAACACTTTGTCACCGGTGAACAAATCGCCGAAGAGACTAGAGTTGTATTAGGCAAATACATCACAGGCGGAACCACTACAGTAGCTCAGAATTTGAATAACCTCGACAAAGCCATTGATACCGTTGTTCAAACGAAAGCTTCTAAAAATGAACTCAAGGATGCCTTTGACTTTGAACGCAACACAACCAACGCGAACAAGGTACAGAACCAAGCTCGCAAAGCAGTCACTGTTGCGTCAAACGATTCTCTTCTCCAAGTTTCCGCTGGTTATGGTGATACTGCGGGTCACTACTCCCTTCAACTCGTGAAGGGTTCGATTGCGGATGGTACTGCCGGCGCGGGATTGGTGACCGGCAAGACCGTATTCGACTATGCCAACCAGAATCTTGCCGCCATTGACGTTATCAATGTTGAATGAAAGATATTTCATCGTTTTAATATGGCCGTCCGTATCGATCAGACTGTCTGCATAGATTTTGGCATATTCATAGTAAGTGCTGTCTCCGGTATGTTTCCATTCTTCCAGCATAGACTTTACAACAAGTCCGTGGGTATATCCCCAACGGGGTACTTTTGCTTTTTCAATCATCCAGGGTTCGGGAAAACGTTTCATCTCAGAGCGTGCCATACGTTCGCTCCATTTTTCTGTTTCTGCTTTCTGAGGTGCTGTGCAGGCGATGAAGCAGACAGCTCCGCAAGCAACAATCAGTTTTAACAAGTTTCTGTTCATATAGGTAGAGTTATTATTTTCCAATCAATATATATTCTTGCCCTGCTTTGGTAGGCAGGTCATACAAGTAAGTCCTTGCAATTTCCACTTTATTCAGGCTGGCTTTTTCATTCACCAATGGCTGGGGAATCGTGGGGACTGCATAGAGAGGGTTCGGGTTCTCTCCTTTGGCACGTTTCAAGCCCTTTCCGGTCAGCGGGTTGAGTGAACGTAGACGGCAGTTACCACCTTTATGAGATTTCACGACCAGGCGATTTACTTTTCCATTCTTCCAGCTTAAATCAAGTTCGAAACCTCCACGGGCAATGATACCTGTGACAGAACCGTCCTTCCAGAGAGTCGGAAGTGCCGGAAGCAGGTAAATAAAGCCATCGTAACTTTGCATCAGCATTTCGGCTATACCTGCAGCACAACCGAAGTTTCCGTCGATTTGGAAAGGTGGGTGAGCATCGAATAGGTTAGGGTAGGTGCCTCCTTTTTTCTTTTCGTTACGTACCAAAGTCAATTGGTCGGTTATCAGTTTGTAGGCATGGTCACCATCAAGGAGGCGTGCCCACAGGCAAACCTTCCATCCCATGCTCCATCCGGTGGACGGATCTCCACGATGAATCAGAGAAGTGCGTGCAGCGTCAAATAGTTCCGGAGTACGGTAAGGGGAAATCTGGTTGCTGGGGAATAATCCATATAGATGGGATACGTGGCGGTGTACATCGTTCGGATCATCCCAGTCGAACATCCACTCTTGTAATTGCCCCCAATGTCCCACCTGCATGGGAGCCATTTCTTTGAGACGTTGTGTCAGATGAGAGGCAAACTCCCGGTCTGTATCCAGTATTTGAGAGGCAGATATAATTGCTGTCCAAAGATCGAACACCAATTGGTTGTCCATGGTGCATCCGGCAGCTGTAGTGGCTTTTCCATCGCTGCCGGAATGTACATTTTCGGGTGAGTTGCTCGGGCAGACTACCAGCCAGTTGTGTACAGGTTCTTTTACCATAATCTCGTCAAAGAACAGTCCGGATCCTTTCAATATCGGATAAACGGAACGCAGGAACTCTGTGTCTCCGGTGTACAGATATCGTTCC
>OGPX01002064.1_pt1 | contig 12067 bp, 10 predicted proteins | sample 1553101 | NCBI WGS metagenome assembly OGPX01 (sample SAMEA2579964, study PRJEB22360) | human gut metagenome | biome: human gut; feature: human-associated habitat; material: faeces | place: Denmark | collected 2008/2010
CATCTTCAATACATTTTACACTACCATCTTGGAACTTCTCATAATGTAAATTATCTATTTGTTGTGTTACAACTATAGTTTAGCACAACAGACTGCCCTTTAATCCATTTACAGACCAAACCATTATCAAATGCAAAATCTACATTATCGTTGGCAAAGCTACCAAACAACATATAGATAAAATCCATTTGCGAGTAGTCTGCATCGATTAAACATCCCAAAAGGATGGTAGCAATGCTATGAAAATCAATTCTATTCAATAAAATCATCTCCTGTAATTTGTCCTGTAATCTTCTATGTTTCTTATTTAATGGTAGTAAATCGTTTCGATATGGGATGTATATCATAAAATAAGAAACAGAACGACTGTTCGAAACGCGCGAGAGCTATTTTTTGAAAGATTTTTTGGGATTCCATTTCTTAAATTCTATTTGAGTTTTATTCAATTTGGACTCAATTGTGGCTCAATGTAGAATGCGACCGGTTTTACTAAAATGAATCTATCAGGTTTACGCATCATTGCCGGCATAAAGATGACAAAACTTGGCAATCATTTAGGTAAAGGAGGTTTCGCATGGAGTTGACAGTAAACAAAGCGGGCAAGTATGCCTTAGTATGGTTTACAAATGCGGAAAAGGCTGATCCAAAAGTTATGGACAGCCTACAGCCTTTGATTGAGCAGTGTAAGGAGAAGAAGTACAGATTGGCTATTTTTGAATCAGGTGAGCAGGATTTGTTGGAAAAGACAACGGATTTGCTGATTCACAATCGAGGACTGGAAAAGACTGATGATGGGAAAACAACTGCTTTGCCCAAACAGGCAGCAGGAGCAAGGTAGTGAGCGGTGATTCGCCCGATACTACCCCACATCGTTTCTTTCTACCCCAAATTAGCGAAAATGGGGTAGAAAATACATAGAGAAATTAACATTTCATTTTTAAACACACGCAAAACGCACGCGTGCGTTTTTGATTATTGAAAAAACGCACGAAAAGTGATAGAATTGTCATTGGAGGTATGAACCATGAGAATGATACCAAAAAAAGAAACAATTACAATTGAATTTAAAAGTGATATTGAATGCTTAGATGAGAAAGAACTGGTTTCGGAAATTGTCGGAATGGCAAATACCGAAGGAGGAATATTATATCTTGGTGTAGAGGATGATGGTGAAATAACAGGGGTGCATAAAAGACACAATGACCCGAATGGAGCTATGGCGTTGATTGCGAATAAAACGGTTCCATCATTGTCTGTACGTGCAGAGATAATAGAGGAAGAAGGCATCGAAGTGTTGCAGATACAGATTCCAATGAGTAAGACCATTATTGCGACATCAGATGGAAAGATACAAAGGAGACGGTTAAAACCTGATGGCAGCCCGGAAAATGTTCCGATGTACCCGTATGAGATCCCGGGAAGACTGTCCAGTCTCAGCCAGCTTGATTATTCAGCACAAATTCTTTTAGGAGCAACAATGGATGACTTGGATGGTAATGAGAGGGATAGACTTCGTAATATTATTAAGTATCGAAAAGGCGACAAAACATTACTGGAGCTTACAGATGAAGAGCTTGACAAGGCTTTGCAGCTTGTAAAAGAAGAGGCTGGTGTTTTACATCCAACGGTTACGGGAATGTTATTGTTGGGAAAAGAAGAAAAAATAGCAGAATTGTTACCTACATCCAAAGCAGTATTTCAGGTTCTTGAAGGTACAAAAGTCAGAAAAAATGAGCAAGTGTCAAAGCCTTTACTTGCTACTTTTGAACTGTTTGAAGAATATATGAAAGCATGGAATCCGGAAAGAGAAATGGAATATGGTTTGTTCAGAGTACCCATTCCGGAATTCTCGGAGCCTGCATATCGTGAAGGATTAGTAAATGCATTTTGCCATAGAGATTATACGGTTATTCAAGCTGTGAGGGTTGCCATAGAGGATGAGGGATTAACCATTAGTAGTCCGGGAGGATTTATTGAAGGAGTAAACCTGAAAAATCTTCTGACAGTAGAACCTCATGGGCGCAATCCGGTGTTAGCGGATGCATTAAAAAGAATAGGGCTTGCTGAAAAAACCGGTAGAGGAATTGATAGGATTTTTGAGGGTTCTATTGTGTTTGGTAGACCGTTACCGGATTATTCAGAAACAACATCCACATATGTAAAACTCTTTATTCAAAGAGCAGAACCTGATTTGGCATTTACAAAAATGATTTCAAATGAAGAAAATCGTTTAGGCAGGTCATTACCTATAAATTCGTTATTAGCCTTGTCAGCGTTGCAAAATCAGAGAAGATTAACGATTGCAGAATTTGCAGAAACAATGAACATTGGAGAAATGCGTGCTAAAGCTGTCGTTGAAAAATTGGTTGAAGCAGGGTTGGTCGAAGCAAGCGGAAATAATAAGTCACGTTTCTATATACTCAGTTCTAAAGTATATAAGGAGCAAGACAATATTGTGGGATATGTTCGCCAGACGGGAATTGATGCGGTGAAATATGAAGCTTGGATTATGGAACTGTTGCAGAAACAAGGCGGGAAGGTTACAAGAGACAATGTTGTAGAATTGCTCAATGTTACTCCTTCACAGGCTTATCGACTGTTGAAAAAAATGTCTGATAAGGGAAAGATTAGGCTTGTTGGAAGTGGAAGAGCTGCATATTATGAATTGATAAAATAAACGCACGATAAACGCACGCGTGCGTTTGATGAAATATGAAAGCTAATTGAGTGTAATAAATTTGGAAAGGTAAGGGTGAAGTAATTATGCAGGATTTAACAGTAAGGTCAGAGAGCATACAGAGACTATATAATTATTATATTGATGAAAGACTGGTGGTGAATAGAAGATATCAACGAAAGCTAGTTTGGTCCATAGATGAAAAAGAGGCTTTTATTGATTCAATCGCAAAATCGTACCCTGTTCCAATGATTTTATTGGCAGAAAATGAAAGTGTAGAAAACAATATTCTTGAAATCATTGACGGTATGCAGCGTTTGAATGCGATTGTTTCATTTATAGAAAATGAGTTTTCTTTAAATGGAGAGTACTTTGATTTAGAAACGATGGCAGAGACAAAGCTAAAGAAAGATAATAAAGAATTGACACAAAAGGAGCCAATTCTTAATAGAAAAAAATGTGCGGATATTGTATCTTATGTTTTCCCAACATCCACATACAAGGGAGCCAGTGAACATGAAATAGATGAAGTGTTTAGGCGAATTAACGCAAATGGAAAGCATTTATCAAGACAGGAAATACGTCAAGCAGGAGCAATTTCAGGGTTTGCAGATATCGTAAGAAAGATTGCGAGCGAGATAAGAGGTGATGTATCACTAAATGATAGAGTTGTTTTAAATAATATGAAAAGAATTAGTATTACATCAAGGAACTTAGATTATGGAATAAATGTTGATGATGTGTTCTGGGTTTCAAGTGCAATAATTCGAAGAGAGCAAGTAAGAGAGTCGAAGGATGAGGAAATTATTGCAGAAATTGTGGCTACAATGTTATTGGAGAGTACCCCGGCGACAAGCAGTAGTATTTTAGATGAATATTATGGACTTAAAGCTAAGAGCAAAAGAGCCAGTGAATTAGAAGAAAGAATTAGAATATGTTCATCTGAGACGGTAAGAAGGAATTTTATAAAGGTATTTGATGAAATAAAAAATTTACTTAATGTGGCTGGAAAAACATTCAATGCATTAATTTCAAAAGATAGAACTTTTGATAAAGTACCGAGATATTATCAGATTGTTTTTTTAGCTTTTTATAAATTATTAGTGATTGAAAATAAGAAAATAAATTCACAATATGAATTATTGAAATTGCTTGATGGAATGACAGCGAGTATTAAGTTGAGCCGAGGTGGAGGGAATTGGAGCGCTATAGAACGGGAGAATTCAATAAATGCAGTTAAAGGATTAATTGAAAAGTGCTTTGTGGACAATTCTGAAGATCCAGCAGTACAAAAATGGAGTACAGAATTTGAAACAATATTGATGCAATCGAAAATTGAGCAAAATTGTTTCGATTATAAAATTGGATTTTGTGATTTGAGAACAGGTGAATTTAATGAGAGCGCATATAGAAAATGCATAAAAACATTAACAGCGATGGCAAACAAGGGTAAAGGTAAAGTAGGATATGTTATTGCCGGGGTTGCAGATCAAAGAGAAGATATCGAGGAGTTAAAGAAGAGTTCTTGTTATTCTGTACCGATTGAGAAGAGTGGTTATTATGTGGTTGGACTTGATTATGATAGTGAAAAACTTGGGATATCTGCCGATCGCTATTTCCAAAAGCTAATTCAAATATTAGACAAGGAGCCAATTGATGAACAGTATAAATCATATATTGGAAATAATATTAGATTTATAGATTATGGGGGAAAATCGATATTAATTATGAAGATAGAAGGGTTGGATAAACCGGCGATATATGATAACCAGTATTATCAACGTAAAGGGGCAAATTTGGATAAAATAGAGCCTAAAGATATGGGTATGCTGTTTTCGCGGTTTATTGCACAATAATATGCTATGTCGTTAGGTGGTATTTGGTTATTTTGTATTGCATATGGGGGTATTTTGAGTGCAGTTTCATTATTGTATTCGAATAAAAGAATGTAAATAAAGAGGCAAGCATTTCCGCTTGCCTTTTTTACACTCATAGCTTGCAATGTTATTAAAATATAAGAAAGGAAAGAAAACAACATGGGAAAACATACCAACGATCTCACGCTTACACAGGAAATTGCCGGTTATTGCCGTATTTCTTTTGATGAAGAATTGGACAGAGACAATACCTCTATCGAGAACCAGAAGAAGATTATCGAAGAATTTGTAAAAGCTAAGTTTCCCACGTGTAAGCTCTCTATATATGAAGACCGTGACCGTTCCGGATATACCTTTGAGCAGCGTGAAGGATACCAGCAGCTTAGTAAGAAACTGATGAATGGCGATATTAGTGTACTTATTGTAAAGGATTTCAGCTGATTTTCTCGTCGAAACAGCAAGGGACTTGTGGAACTGGAAGACCTGCGTGATGCAGGCGTGCGTATCATTTCTATTGGTGATGCGATTGATTATCCTACCTATGATGACTGGACAGCGATACAGTTTCGCTTTCTGATAAATGAAATGCCGGTAACGGATACCAGCAAAAAGGTGCGAAGCGTAATCAGCCGAAGGCAGGCAGACGACGAATGGATTTGCTCAGTCCCATACGGTTATATTATCTCCAACATGAAAAAACAGGAAATATCGGTGGTAATGGATGAGGCAGAAGTAGTTCGTAAGGTTTTTGAACTATACAACGATGGCTGGGGTTACAAGAAAATCGCAAACTATCTTACTGATAAAAAGATACCGACACCTTGTATGAAAGAGATTCAGCGAGCGGAAGGACGAGGGGATGAGTGTAAATTAAAGGCAAAACCGGAATGAAGTATTGTGACGATTCAGGGAATCCTGTCGAATGATTTCTATATCGGAACCCTTCGGCAGCATAAATATACAAGGAAGAAGATTCACGGAGCAGATACGAAGGTGGATGAATCAGAACATTTTGTATTTGAAAATCATCATGAAGCAATTATTGATTATAAAACATGGGCATATACGCAGGAGCAGCTTAAAAAGAGAACTACAACACATTACCGAGGTGTGAAAAAATATGATAATGTATACTCTGGGTTTCTGTTTTGTGGGGATTGCGGATCACCGATGTTTTCTATGAGCAGAAGCGACATTGCACCGGCATATACCTGCGGTACTTACCATAAAAGAGGTTTGAAGGGGTGTAGTTCCCATCATATCAGAGTGGATTTCCTCGATAGTATCCTGAAGGAGTATGTGAAGAAGGTAAGAGATAACTCCCAGGATATGATTAAGGAATTGGAAACTTCCATTAAGAAAGAATCCACAGAGGTTAAGGAAAGTGAGAATACATTTTTACTATTGGAAAATCAGCTTTCGGATGCCAAGGATGAACTGAAAGCAGTGAAGAAACGAAAGATTAAAGAAATTGCCAAGGCTGATGAAGATACAGTTGAAATTATTGAAGAGACCTACGCAGAGATTGAGGATGAATTGATTAACAGAATCAAAGGACTCCAAAATCAGATGAATCTGAGTGTGGATAAGCGAAATGATATTATTCGAATCAACAGACTGGCTAAGACGGCCATAGATATTTTCAATGATATCCTGAATAAGAAGAGTCTGGATAAGAAAGACTTGGAGTTAATTATTGATAAGATAATCGTATTTGAGGACAGAATCCATGTGAAGCTGAAAGCAGATATTGATAATCTCTTAAAAATCGGTGTTGTAACTACTTTCTATTATCAGCAGGTAGAGGGCAGAGAACAATTGTTAAGTGTTGCTGAAGAAATGAATGACAATATGATCGGTACTATAACAGATATCGGTACAGATAACTTTGCACATATGGAAATGAATGAATCAGAAATGATTGCATCAGATGAAAAAGCAGGAAAAGAGACTATCGTAAATTTTAATCAAGACAGTAAAGCTATAGTAAAACATAAGGAGTCACCTGATACACGTAATAATTTAACCAAGTCAGGTATCAACGAACTTCTCACCACAAATGTTCCGCTAAAAACCCGCAACAAACCGGAACGACTCTTTACTGTCAATGTTATCAGTAGTGGTGAGGGATGAAAAATACTTTATGTATTTATCAATTAATATATATAGCAAACAGAGTAAACAGTAATGTTACCTGATTTTGCACTTACGTGATCCTGATCAAGCTTACCAGAGAAATCGCTGGTACCGAATGCAGATACACAGTTGTCATAGGAGCATTTGATGTAGCGGTGACCATTTGTTGAGCCGGCTTCACTGATAGAAACCTTTGCCCAGGATGCGCCGCCAGAACAGTGAATGGTAGCTGGAAGAACTACTGCTTGAACTGCCAGAAGAACTGCTGCAAGAACCTTTGAATACCGTACATGTCTGGGCAGTTTTGCTGATTCCGTTGTCTCCGTAGAATAAAGTGTTCCCCAGTCAGACAGGCTGGAACCATCGAAAGAGTTTGCGAGGTCAAGGCAGGCCCATGTCTCGCCGTTTCCTTTCCATGACCATCCCATGTATCCGGCACAGTCAACCATTAGTAAGTTATGGATTCCGGCATTACGCATATTTTTGATTGCGGTTTTGTAACCGGATGCCCAGGCACTGCCGTTCCATGTGCCGTACCATTCGTTTGCAATGTTCACAATCACATATTTCTTATTTGCAGACAAAATGGATTTCATTTCTTTCCAGTAATCAACCGCTGCATTCAGATTAAAATTAAGCTAAAAAATATCTTCTTTAATATATGCTAAAACAGGGAATCGAAAATTGGCGAAAATGAATATTGAGAAATTGGGAAGGGTAAAAGCAACACAAAAAACAGGAAAGCGGTTGTGTAAAATGCACAACCGCTTTCAAAAAAGTGGGTAGGAAATAAATTATGAAAAATGAAAATTAGCTAATTAGCTTAACCCATTACAACTTCAACAGTAACTTCTTTCTTATCTGTTGGTAATGGAATCATGTTGCCGGCAACGGAAATACCGTCGACCGTCATGGAAGAAACGCCTTTTTCCACATGTTTTGGATTCTTCACTGTAATATGGTAAGTAACCCCGCGGAAATCACGTTTTGCTTCAAAACCATCTAAAGTAGATGGGATACATGGATCAACAACCAGTCCGTCATAATCCGGACGGATACCAAGAATGTACTGAGATACATCCAGGAAAGTCCATGCTGCGGTACCTGTAAGCCAGCTGTTCTTTGCTTCACCGAAATTCTTTGCATCTTTACCGGCAATCATCTGGGAGTATACATAAGGTTCGGTGCGGTGAATCTCGCTGATATCTTCAATATAAGCAGGACAGGTTCTTGTATATACCTGCCATGCGCGATTGCCTCGTCCGACAACGGTCTCTGCAATGGAGATCCATGGATTGTTGTGGCAGAAGATACCGGCATTTTCTTTATATCCTGGTGGATAAGAAGAAATTTCACCGAGTTCTACATGATATCTATGGTAAGCAGGCTGCAGTAATACAATGCCGTATTTGGTGTCGAGATATTTCTCAACGGACTGCATAGCCTTCAGACAGTTGCCTTCTTTCAGACCGATTTCTGCCATAACGCAGAATCCCTGAGGCTCGATGAAAATCTTGCCTTCTTCGCATTCCTTAGAACCGATCTTGTTCTTATAGTGATCGTATGCGCGAAGGAACCATTCGCCGTCCCATCCGGCATCGAGAACTGTTTTTTCCATGTCTGCGATGGCTTTCTCTGCCAGGGCTGCTTCTTCATCCAGTCCGCGGTGGCGGCAGATTTCAACGTAATCTTTACCATAACGGACAAACATGCCTGCGATGAAAACAGATTCTGCATTTGGACCCTCGGATGGTCCGAATGTCTGGAAAGATTCTCCAGGTTCTGTCGAGAAGCAGTTTAAGTTCAGACAGTCGTTCCAGTCTGCACGACCGATCAGCGGCAGACCATGCGGTCCAAGATGATCAATAGTATAGTGGAAGGACCGTCTCAGGTGCTCCATGAAATCGGTTGCCTTGGATGGATCGCTGTCATATGGTGTCATCTCATCAAGGATTGTGTAATCACCGGTTTCTTTTATGTAAGCAGCAGTTCCTGCGATCAGCCATAATGGATCATCGTTGAATCCGCTTCCGATATCGGAATTACCCTTCTTGGTAAGTGGCTGGTACTGATGATAAGCACTTCCGTCTTCGAACTGGGTTGCTGCAATATCCAGAATACGTTCTCTTGCACGATCCGGAATCAGGTGAACAAATCCTAACAGATCCTGACAGGAGTCACGGAATCCCATGCCTCGGCCGATTCCTGATTCAAAGTAAGATGCAGAACGGCTCATGTTAAAGGTTACCATACACTGGTACTGGTGCCATACATTGACCATACGGTCGAGCTTTTCTTCGGAAGAAGAAATTGTGAAATGGGATAAAAGTTCATCCCAGTATTCTTTTAATTTTGCAAGTGCGGCATCGGCTTTTTCCTTGGTATCAAATTCAGCCATCAGCTTTTCTGCTGGTGCGCGGTTAATGACACCATCTTCCGGACGACCGATCCATTTCTCTTCTACCGGATTCTCAACATAAGCAAGAATAAATACGAAGGTCTTTGCTTCTCCAGGAGCCAGAGAAACTTTCAAATGATGGGAACCAACCGGAGACCAGCCGCTTGCTACGGAATTCTTGGAAGTGCCGGTTACGACAACTTCCGGAGCGGAGTTCTCACCATATGCGCCGAGGAAAGACTCGCGATCTGTATCAAATCCTTCAATTGGAGCATTGACTGCATATAATGCGTAGTGATTCCGGCGTTCACGGTACTCTGTTTTGTGATAGATTGCAGATCCGTGGATCTCAACCTCTCCGGTGGAGAAGTTACGCTGGAAGTTGGTCATATCATCCATAGCATTCCACAGACAGAACTCTACATAAGAAAATACAGAGAATTCTTTTGGAGCATCACTCTTGTTCGTAAGTGTCAGTTCGTTGATCTCGCAACTGCGACCGACCGGTACAAAGGCTGTCAGCTCTGCCTGTAACTGATTCTTTGTGCTTCGGAAGGTAGAATATCCCATTCCGTGATGGCATTCATAAGAATCCAGATCTGTCTTTGTCGGCATCCATCCAGGATTCCAGATCGTGTCATTCTCCTTAATGTAGTAGTAATGTCCGTTGCTGTCATAAGGAACGTTGTTGTAACGATAACGTGTCAGACGAAGAAGCTTCGCATCTTTATAGAAACTATAACCTCCACATGTATTGGAAATCAGAGAGAAGAAATCCTCAGATCCAAGATAGTTGATCCATGGGAGTGGAGTCTTTGGGGATGTGATGACATATTCTTTTCTGGCATCATCAAAATATCCGTATTTCATAAATAACCTCCATTGATAATATATTTATACTGTGTTTACGCAACGATTATAACGAAAACGATTAAGTAATCGAATTCTTAAGATAGAGTATATATTCTAAAAGTAGAAAAAGCAACAGAAAAAGCCAATAAATAGGAAAATATGGCATATTGAACAAAAAGAACAATGAAAAATACAGCAAACTGACAAACGGCTTCGAAACAATAAATTACGAATGAAATTGCGTAAACGTGTAAGTGAAATATAAATATAAGGTAAAAAGGGTTGTTCCTAGAATTTTTAGGGTGAAATATGCACAAAAAGTATGACAATAAAGTGTGAAACGTGACGAAATGCACAAAAACAGTTGCAATTGTCTGACATTAGGGGTATAGTAAAGCTACGAAAACGATTAAGCAAGTTTTCAGAAACAGGAGGAATGAATGGTATCTTTAAAAACAATCGCCCAAAGATGTGGAGTGTCCACTGCGACGGTAAGTAAGGCCTTAAATGGTCATAAAGATATCAGCAAAGAGACAAAAGACCGGGTTAAGAAGGTTGCGGATGAACTTGGATATTTCCCAAATGCCGCAGCCAGAGCATTAAAAACGAACCGTTCCTATAATATAGGAGTTCTCTTCGAAGAAGAAGCAGGAAGTGGTCTGACCCATGAATATTTCTCCGGAGTATTGAATGGATTGAAAGTGCAGGCAGAAAAACAGGGATATGATATTACCTTTATCAATACCTGTTATGAGAATAGGAAGATGTCCTATTACGAACATTGCAGATACCGGAATTTTGAGGGAGTCGCAATTGTCTGTGCCGATTTTAATGATCCCGATGTCATGGAGCTGATGAACAGTGAGCTGCCAGTAGTGACCATTGATTATGTACATCATAATTGCACAGCAGTATGCTCCAACAATATACAGGGTATGGAAGAACTTGTGAAGTATATTTACAGTCAGGGACACCGAAAAATTGCATATATACATGGTCAGGATGGTTTATATGTAACAAGAGACCGGCTGGCGAGCTTTTACCGGACGGTAGATAAGCTTGGACTGGTAATCCCGGATGAGTATATTCGGACAGCGGATTATCTCGAAACCAAAGGAGCCGCAAAACAAACAAAAGAACTGCTGAATCTGCAGAATGCACCGACCTGTATTATTTATCCGGATGACACCTCTTTAATAGGAGGACGTAATGTCATCATTGAGATGGGACTTCGAATCCCAAAAGATATATCCGTAGCAGGATATGATGGAACGAGAATGTCGCAGTTGCTTCATCCGAAGCTTACAACGATTCGCCAGAACACGGAAATCATCGGAACAGAAGCTGCAGCAAGACTGATTCACACCATCGAACAACCGCGAACAACTCTCGTTGAGAGAGTCGTTATAGAAGGAAGTCTAATACCAGGAAAGTCTGTAGGGGAGATACGAAAGTAACAGATTTTCACACGGGATAGAAATTCCTGAAAAAAACAAACAATCGGTCGTAAGACCACATATATGAAGGAGGAGGTTTTTCATATGAAGAAGAAAATCGTCAGCGCATTATTATGTGCAACAATGGTAGCAACAATGTTTGCAGGATGTGGAAGCTCAGGAGATTCCGGAGATTCCGGAGATGCTAAAAAGGATAGTTCACAGGCATCAGGTGATGCTACAGTATCCGACAGCTCTGATGACGGAAAAGTCCTTAACATTTACTGCTGGAATGAAGAGTTCAAGAGCCGTATCACAGATCACTATCCTGGATATGAGGAAGTAGATGCTACACATGGAAAAATCGGTGATGTAGAGGTTAACTGGAACATTACGCCAAATGATGATAATGCTTACCAGAACAATCTGGACACAACATTATTAAGTCAGGCAGATGCAGCAGCAGATGACAAGATCGACTTATTCTTAGTTGAAGCTGATTACGCATTAAAGTATGTTGACAGCGATTACACAATGCCAATCAAGGATCTTGGAATCACTGACGATGATTTGTCAAAACAGTATCAGTACACAAAGGATATCGTAACAGATTCCAACGGAACATTAAAAGGCGTATCATGGCAGGGCTGCCCGGGTGTTCTCTTCTATAACAGAGAAGCTGCCAAGGAAG
>OGPX01002065.1_pt1 | contig 12059 bp, 10 predicted proteins | sample 1553101 | NCBI WGS metagenome assembly OGPX01 (sample SAMEA2579964, study PRJEB22360) | human gut metagenome | biome: human gut; feature: human-associated habitat; material: faeces | place: Denmark | collected 2008/2010
GAGGTGCCGCTTTTCTTGGAACCCTTTTTAAAACCACTGTCTGCACAGGAAGAAAAAAGCTGTCTGGATGCGTATCAGAGGGGCGATACAAAAGCCAGAGACATTCTGGTCGAGCGGAATCTGCGCCTGGTCGCGCACGTTGTGAAAAAGTATCAGGGCCTGCCCGATGATCTCGATGATCTGATTTCCATTGGAACGATTGGCCTCATCAAGGCGGTGATGACATATGATTCGAAAAAAGGAAACCGGCTGGCCGCATACGCCGCCCGCTGTATTGATAATGAGCTGCTGATGTATCTTCGGAGCAAAAAGAAAACGGCACGGGAGATTTCCCTCTACGAGCCGATCGGAACCGACAAGGAGGGAAATGAGATCCATCTGCTCGACATCGTGGAGGGCGGCGGGGAGGATATCGCGGAACAGTACAACCGGAAAGAGGACGCGGTGCGGCTGTACTGTTATCTGGATTCGGGATTAAAAGAGCAGGAAAAACAGGTGCTTCTTCTCCGGTACGGCCTTGGCGGAAAAGCAGAATACACACAGAAACAGGTCGCTGCCCGGCTCGGCATCAGCCGTTCGTACGTGTCGCGGATCGAGAAGAATGCAATTGAAAAGTTGCGGTTACGGTTTGCCGCTTCGTAAATGCTTGACATTTCAAACGGACTGCTTCTATAATAAAGGGTAAGGAAATCAGGTGCAGAAAAGGTTTCCTTATCCTTACTTTTTTGAACAAAAATCAAAGATAATATCTTCCCGGTGTTCTTGCCGGACATTTTCCCAAAATGAAAAATAAATAGGAACTATACGACCTGCTACTGAAAGAAAAGGAGGTTTTCTTTGTATTGCAGTGTATTATCAGCCACCGTCTCGGGCATGGAGATGATTCCGGTGCAGGTGGAGGCGGATGTCAGTGACGGCATGCCGCAGTTTACGATGGTCGGCTACGTGAGTGCCCAGGTAAAGCAGGCGCAGGACCGCGTGCGGACAGCCCTCAAAAACATGGGAATTTCCCTGCCGCCGAAACGAATTACGATTAATTTATCCCCGGCGGACGTCCGAAAAGAAGGATCGCGTTTCGATCTTCCGATTGCAGCGGGCGTTCTGATGACGCTCGGCCGGATTCCGCCCAGGTCACTCCGGAAAACGATGGTGCTCGGTGAACTCGGCCTTGACGGCCATGTGCAGGAGATCAGCGGTGTATTTCCGGCAGCGACGATGGCGCGGGAGCTTGGATGCACAACGCTTCTTGTTCCAGCCGGAAATGCCGCGGAAGGGGGTCTGGTCGGCGGGCTTCACGTCGTTGGAATCCAGAATTTACAGGAGCTTTTGAACTACTGCTGTGAAGGGAAAATGCCGTCGCTTCCGTCTATAGAAAATCAAAAGAAGGAGGACGGAAAAGAGCCGGACTTTTCCGAAGTGCAGGGCCAGACGGCGGCGCGGCGGGCGGCGCTCATCGCTGCGGCCGGATTTCACAATCTGCTGATGCTGGGGCCGCCGGGCAGCGGAAAATCCATGATCGCAAGGCGGATTCCGACGATCCCCTTGAGTTGTCCATCTGCGTGTATGACTATCCGCTCTCTTCCTTTCTGGCGCTCAGGGAGCCAAGCCCTGATACGGTGGATGCCATTATGGAATATTTGGGATGTTCTAAACCTACCTGTACGAAAATTATGCGTGAACTGGATTCTGAAAATGGCATTGGATTGATTGAGAAAAAACGAAGAGGACTAGGAAAGCCGGATATTATATATGTTAAAAATTTTGCCACCATTAGTCAGAATAAAAGTGATAAAAAGCCATCAAATGCTGATGAACTCAAAGAAGTAAAAAACTTTAACTTCAAGAGGTAAAGAATTTTAACCTGCAGAAGTCAACTATCTTAAATTCAAGAAGTAAAGATGTTTTACCTGTTGAGGTAAAGGAAATTGACTCTAATTATACTGATATGAATAATACTGAGACAAATTATATCAATCATATCAATCAAGAGAAAAATAAGACACCATTGGCTGATGTGATTGATGTGATAGATGATGTGAATGCATATGTTGATATCATCAAGGAAAACATCAACTATTCAGGCTATATGAGAAGCCAGAATTTGGAAATACGTGAGATGTACGATGAGCTATTCCAGGTCATTTGTGAGGTGGTCTGCGTTAAGAGACGAACTGTCAATGTAGGCGGACAGGAATATCCTTACGAACTTGTGAGGTCTAGGTTCTTGAAGCTCAACAATAGTCATCTGGAGTATGTCATGGAGTGCATGAAGCACACCAAAGATAACATAAAAGCATATATGATTACAGCTCTGTATAATGCGCCGGCAACCATGAATCATTATTATCAGCAGGAAGTTCAGCATGACATGTACGCATGTGGAAAGGAGTAGCATATGTTAGGAAAAAAATACGAGTATATCGGGAAGAGAGAAATTTACAGAAGGGCACAGAATGTGCTTCACATTGAATTGCCGGAGTTGAAAGAGCTTGCATACTCGCAATTTGAGGGCTGTGAGTTCATACGCTTGCCAGGCTGAGAGTGTTGATGAAGAATTCATGCTCTCAAAAAGAGAATATGAACGTCTGACAGGAAGAAATCCAAAAGGTAATATCATCGCTTATCAGATTCAGGCAATCCTTTAAACCGGGAGAAATCACACCAGAGGAAGCGAATCAGGTAGGCTATGAAACCGCCATGCGATTTACCAAAGGCAATCATTGCTTTTATCGTAGCGACTCACACAGACAAGGCGCATATTCATAATCACATCATCTTTAATTCTACGAGTCTTGATTGTACCCATAAGTTCCGAGATTTCTTTTTTGTAGGATTGGCTTTGCAGAGATTATCAGATATCATCTGCCTGGAGCATGGCTTATCTGTTATAGAAAAGAAGAAGCCAAGTGACCGTGTTAAGCGAACAACTTATCCTGAGAAGAAATCTTTCCGTGATGATATCAGAGAAGCGATTGATCGGATTCTTAAAGAAGGCAGCGAAAAAATTTTGATGAGCTGCTTTATAAACTGGAAGATGCCGGATACGAGATTAAGCGTGGAAAGCATATTTCTCTAAAGGGAAAAGATCAGAAACGCTTCATCCGGCTGCGCTCTCTGGGTGATGGTTATACAGAAGATGACTTTAAGAAGATTCTTACCGGTGAGATGGAGCATGCTTTCTACGATAATGAAAAAGCCGAAAATCCGCCAAAGACTTACCAGCGGAAAAAGGAAGATCATGAGTTTGACCTTCTTATCGATATTCAAAAGAAACTAGCTCAGGGCAAAGGAAAATATTATGTCCGCTTTGCCAAGAAATTTAATACAAAGCAGGTGGCCAAGGTAGTTTTATATCTGAAGCAGCATGACATCCGAAGCTATGATGATCTGGAGAAAAATGTGAAAAAAGCAACAGAGCGATTTACGAAAATTTCAGCTTCCATTAAAGAAAAGGAGAAGCGACTTGCTGAAATTCAGATCTTGAAGAAACATATCTTTGATTATTATAAGACAAAAGACGTATATGCGGATTATCGTAAATGCGGATATAGCAAGAAGTTCCTGGAAGAGCACAGACAGGAAATCCTGCTTCATAAGGCGCCAAGAATGCCTTTGATGAGCTTCATCTGAAGAAGCTTCCTAAGGTAAAAGATCTCAGTGCAGAGTATGCCGAGATCCTTGAAGAAAAGAAAAAGCTGTACGGTGAATATCGTCAGGTTAAGAAAAATATGCAGGAGATTCAAAGAGCAAAATACGATATCGACCAGTTCTTGAAGGACGATGAAGAACAGAAAAAGGAACGTGTCAGAAAACACAATATCACTCGATAATTCTTTTTGGGGAATCTGTAGGTTTAAGACTTATGGGTTCCCCTCTTTTTTATGTCTGAAGAGAATTCCAACGGAAGAAAATAGCAATTCATAAGAATTGCGTAGCCAGCCGGTAAGGCTGTTCAAGGGGATTGGGGATGTGCCACCAACGAGCGAAAGGTAGCTTTTTGTACAAAAAAGCACTGCTCGCCGCTTTGCGAAGACGCGCCCTAACACCATCGAAGATGGTGTCGCGCGAAGCGGGAAAATAGATTAGAAAAGCATGAAAAAAGGTCCGGGAGTCCAGATAATGGGACAGTATTTCTGATGATTTAGACATGTAACAAGATCGTAGGGAATTAAAAAATCAATCTCAACATTATATGGAAAAATAATAAAGCAATGCTTTTCCCGTGAAAATAAAAACTTTACAAACATAAAAATTTCTATAGCGAATATGGAGAGATGATGGTATAATAGTGAAAGATTGGTTTAATGTTGTTCTCTGAGGAGAAGAAAGGTGTACTTAGTGAAAATATCATATAACGGTCTATGGAAATTATTAATTGATAATGGAATGCAAAAGAAGGATCTGATAGGTAAGATCGGGGTCAGCTCTACTACCATTGCAAAAATGGGGAAGGGCGAAAAAGTGTCTTTAGATGTATTGGAGAGAATTTGCAATTATTTCAATTGTGATATTGGTGATGTGATGAGTTTTGAAAAATGAATATGTCTCCAAATGCGACAAAATTAAAGATTGAGAGGTTATACAAATCTTAAATGAAGAAGACAATTTACAACAACGCATTTACTCAATTCACAGACAAGGAATTTGATGAAAAGTATGCATTAATCAGTCATGCGATTCAGCTTGGCGATACGATTAACGCAAAGAAGTATCGTGACATTTTAAAAGAAAATGGAATTGACGCTTCTGACTTACCTTCAGCAGAATTGTTCAATAAAGATAATAAAATTAAATTAGTGCCTGAGAGAAACAAGTTTACATTTATAGATTTATTTGCAGGAATTGGCGGATTCAGAATTGCTATGCAGAAGCTGGGCGGCCAGTGCGTTTTTTCTAGTGAGTGGGATGAGCCTGCCAAGGAAACTTATTTTAGAAATTATGGTGAAGTGCCATTTGGTGATATTACGATACCTGCAACTAAAGCATTAATCCCTGATAAATTTGATGTTTTATGTGCGGGCTTTCCTTGTCAGCCATTTAGCAATGCTGGCTTAAAAAAGGGAATTGAAGATACGCGAGGAACATTGTTTTATCATATTGCCGAAATACTTCGTGATCATCAACCCAAGGCAGTATTGCTTGAAAATGTTAGAGGACTTATCAGTAATGATAAAGGAAAAACCATTCAAACGGTTCTGCGAACAATTACTGGGATGGGGTATACGTGTAATGTTCCACAGGAACTTATTGATAATGGTCCGGTATCAAAACTAAAAGAGGAATGTGCAAAGATGGTTCTGTGCGCAAAAGATTATGGGGTACCACAGAATCGTCCTAGAATTTATATAGTACTTTGGAAAAAAGATTTGGATATTAAAGAATTTTTATATCCAGAGACTGAAAACACGAAAACAAAAGTTTCATCTATTCTTGAAAAAAATGTTCCTGATACATTTACAATTTCGGATAAATTGTGGGCGGGACATCAAAGAAGAAAGCTGGAACATGAAGAAAAAGGAAATGGATTTGGATATTGTTTATTCAATGGGGATTCCGAATATACAAGCACAATATCGAGAAGGTATTATAAGGACGGGAGTGAAATACTGATTGAGCAACCGGGTAAGAATCCGAGAAAATTAACACCAAGAGAGGCAGCTAGCCTGCAGGGATTTCCAAAAGAGTTTAAGCTTCCGGATTCGAATACAAAGGCCTATCAGCAGTTTGGAAATAGTGTAGCAGTTCCGGTAGTTGAAAAGGTATCAGAACAAATAGTGAAACAAATATTGGAGGTGTAAATAGATGTTTGCAGATTTAAATGATCCTGCGCTTCAACCTGAAAGTATCAAGGCAGGACTTATTCCAGAAATTACAATAAGTGAAGGCTTAAGAATAAAGTTGGATGAGATGTTTTCACAGGAGGAGAAAGCATATAGCAAAATTGGGGGAGCAACATCAGTTGTTCAAACTGATAAAAGCTATGTTTTCTTTTCAAATCAATGGTTGTATCTGGCTGTAATGTGCAAAAAATATGCGCAGGCTTTATATCAGTATTGCGATTTTTTTGATAATCATATGAGAACTGATACTGATGTAATGAATTGTGTTAAAGCACAGGATTATAGCGGATCTGCATATGTTAATCTTTTTGACTCTGAAAATGATAGAGAGTATATGAAAAAATTCATTAACGGAGATCAGAAATTTAGACCAGGTAAAAATCTGGTTAATGGCGATAAAATCAGATCATGTAAGGATATCTTTGGGTCTTGTGTTTTAGGAAAGATGGATGTTCCAAATGCCTCATCTGCATATCTAGGTAATCTGGTCTATTATCTTGCGAAAAGACCTGCACTTTATGATGAGCTTGAAAATGAAATTTCTGGCCAGACTGAAGTGCTTGATTCAGCAATCAAGCTGCCAGTTGTAGTGAAGGATTGTGCAAAAGCAATTGTTGATTACATATATAAGTTAGATGAGTTCGAGAGTATTATCGAACGAATCGAAATTATGGATCAGAGTATAAAGATAAATACAGGAAATACAGATGGGCTTTTGCCAGAAGGAAACTGGTTACGGTATATGTTCGCACGTCCATCGTCAGGAATGTTTGACCCAGAATCATCAGGTGATAAGACAAGGGTGTTTGATACTGAATATCTTATAAAAGCAAACGGTGAAGAGTACAGATGTAAACTGACTACTGAATGGGTCGGAACAGATATAACTGAGGGTGTACAGGGCAATAATTATCTACAGGCGCTTATAAAGTTGGTTAATAAATATTATTCTGATGTTCTCGAAATAAAGGACGAGGGTGGTACCTATTATCTTCATGTATTGAAGAAAGAATTCCTTATATCAGATTTACCAGACGTATTTGATTCTGTTTTTGCTGAGCGATATATCACATCACTTCTGACTAAACCGTTTGTAATTTTGACTGGTAATAGTGGTACGGGAAAAACCAGAATAGCGAAACAGTTTTCACAGTATCTTGAAAGAACAATAGATGGTAAAAGAAATTGGTTAATTGTTCCTGTTGGTGCAGACTGGACAGATAATACTAAAATGCTTGGATTTTATAATCCGCTTGAAGAGAAATATGTCTCAACCCCAACACTGGATTTTATTCTCCAGGCAATAAAAAATCCAACAGTGCCATATTTCCTTATACTTGATGAAATGAATCTTTCACATGTGGAAAGATATTTTTCAGATTTTTTGAGTGCAATGGAGTCGGATGAAGAAATACCACTTTACAAGGTATCTGGCAAAAAAGCGAAAGATGGAGAAGAGATAACGATTCCTGAAAAGATACGACTTCCTAAAAATCTTTTTGTAACAGGAACAGTTAATATTGATGAAACAACATATATGTTTAGTCCAAAGGTGTTAGATCGCTCTAATGTTGTTGAATTTAAGCCTGAAAAGGAAGCTGTATTGAACTTGATGACAGGTTCAGTAGATGTGAACAATGTTTCTCGTGCAGGAAGTGGAGTGGCTGAAGGATTTATAGATCTTGCGTCTGTTATAAGAAATGGAGTTTGCAATGTTGAACAGATAAAACTTGAGCAGGTTCGAGAATTTCTTGATAGCATTTACGAGGAACTTCAGGAAAGTGGTTTTGAATTTGCTTATCGTACAGTTAAAGAAATTCGCCAGTATTATGCAGCGGCATATGAGTTACAGAAAGGTAACTTTAATCTTATAAGAACAATGGACGAACAGATTGTTCAGAAGATTCTTCCTAAAATATATGGTGATAGAAAACAGATAGGAGAGTTACTGGATACTCTTGAAGAAAAATGCAAAAACGGAATAGGGGATTCATCAGAAGAGATGATTTTATCATTGAAGAAGATAGAGCAGATGAAGAAAAGACTTGATAAATATCAGTACGCAAGCTTTATGTAAGAAGGTATTTTAATGGGCATAGCAGCAGTTTCATTTAAAGATAAAAATGGAATAGAGATAGTGATTTATCCGCAGGGCGAGTGGGATACTATTGATTTTAACGTAGCTACTGAAGAAGGAGGCACAGATATGATTGCCTATGAAGAAAAAGAAGCTGCGTCTAAAGCTGCGCTCTCAAAGCTTGATATTGCAACTTCAGTGGATGGACAGAAAATATTAAGACTACGCGAAACAGCTACTTATACATGCAGATTAAAGGATGACATTCAAACTGGTTCAGATCAGATTTGTAAGAATCTCGGTTTCCCAAATGAGAAGAACAATAAGTTTCTCAAAGTAACCAGAGATAGAGATGCATTATCCTTTAGATTTATTAACTACCTTGGAAGAACACATTTAAAAAATTCTTCAGATGAAACTGTAGTCGATTTTGAAATAGTACCTCAGAAGATGAATTATGAAGAGGACTATATTGAGTTGACTAAAAAGCTGGCTGAAGAGTGCGCAGAAATCTTGCTGGAGTATTCAGGTGTTACATCGAACAGATTTGATACATCTGATACCAATAGTGCCAAGACGCTTTTGGAGCAGTTTATTTTCTTGAGGGAATTCTGTTACTCACATAACTTACAGGCTCTTTTCGGACATATAAAGCGTAATCCGGATAGAATGCTTATGAAGGATGAAGTCCTTAAGCCAATTGGACAGGGTTCTCCAAGTGCACGCTTTTATTCCTGCCCTTTTTCTCATAGTAGAGGCTGGCAGATGGTAAATGGAAAACCTATGCCTCAAGAAGCTGCTGTAACAAGAAAGTATGACAGTCTTGATACAGTTGCAAACCGTTTTGTGAAGTTTGCTTTAAAAAAATTTAACCTTATATGTAGAGAACTCTGTTCAAGTCTTGATGCCGCAAAAGGAAAAAATGCAGGACAGAATATGTATACGGAGTGCTATCGGGAGGCTTTAGAGATTCAAAGAATAACTGATGACATTTTGAGAGATCATTTCTTTGATGATGTAAGAGAACTTACGATTATGCCGCAGAATAATCAGGTACTTGAAAAGAGAGAAGGATATAGACAAGTCTTTTACGCAGCAGCTATGGTTGATCTTGCTCTTCAGTTGGATTGGGAGGGTGAGCAGGAGGTCTATAGCGGTGAATCTAAAAATACGGCATTACTGTATGAGTATTGGCTGTTTTTTGAACTTAGAAAAATTATCAGTTCAATCGAAAATTGCCAATGTGTACAGGCTTCTGAAAAGCCGTTCATCAATACTGACAATGGTCTAACTATTTCATTAAGCGAAGGTCAGACTTCTTGTCAGGCATTTCTTCTCCCTGATTTGGGTACAAGGGTGAATCTGTATTATAACAGGACCTTTTCAAGGGAAGAGTTTTCCAATACAAAGTATGCAGGATCATATTCAAGGCCGTTTAGACCGGATTACACGCTGGAAGTGTATCCTTCGGATTATCTTAAACCTGAAGATGCCATCAGAGAAGGTGCGGTAAGCTACATTCATTTTGATGCGAAGTACAGGATAACGGATCTAAGATCTTTTATCGGACCTGATGAAAATGAAATGACAGAGGAGCAGATAAAGGAAGAAGTTGAAAATGATAAACATGATAGCGTAACGAATACATACAAGCGAGGAGATCTTCTGAAAATGCATACATACAATGATGCAATTAGAAGAACTGTAGGAAGTTATGTCCTGTATCCTGGAGATTTTGATTCAAAGATAAAGAATTACAGACTCTTTGAGGAGGTTCTTCCAGGAGTAGGTGCTTTTGCAATCAAACCAAGTATTCAGACGGACAGTGAAAATGTATTGAAGGATTTTATATATGAAATCATTGAAGCACGTAGCAGAAAATACTGCAGACTTAACCGTATGTTGTCTTATAGCAACCTTGTACTTGGTGAACCTGTGATTAGTACGTTAGATAAAAGAACTACAGGTAAGGAAAAGGACAATAAGAATATCCATAATGATTTGTGTGTTATCGGTTATTTGAGACATGATTATTATGAGTTACTGAGCAGAGAAGACCTTTTATCTGAAGGCAGGACGTTTGTCTTTTATTACTATGCTATTAAGGGTGAATCAGTGTATTCACATCATGAAGATATAGGAAAAGCAAAGTATATTCGCTTTTATCAGAATGATATTAATGCTACGGGTAGATATGAAATAGAGCCGCTTAAAGGAATCATAAAATCAAGAGAATTGGTTTCAAAAAAGCAGCTTGATGATTTACTGACAGAGAGTGGTTATAACGATGGTAAAGAAAGATCCGCAGATTTTTATTATGTTCTTAAGGTGGAGATAGTAAGCTGCACTGAGCCAAAGATTAGCTGTAATAATAGTGATTTGAATGGCGTGAATGGAAATGATACATTCAGTCCGCATTCACCTAAGGTTGTAACTGAAGATTGGTTATTAGTGAAATCTTGAAAGATGGTGAAGTAATATGAGCGATAAGCTTACACCGGAAAAAAGAAGCTGGAATATGAGCCGGATTAAAGGCAAGGATACAAAAATTGAGGTGGAAGTCAGAAAATATCTGTTTTCAAAAGGATATCGCTTCAGAAAGAATGATAAAAGATATCCTGGTAAGCCGGATATTGTACTACCAAAGTATCATGTGGCTATATTTGTTCATGGCTGCTTTTGGCATCGGCATGAAGGATGTAAAGATGCGACAACACCAAAAACGAGAACGGAGTTTTGGCTTGAGAAGTTTGATAAAAATGTCAAAAACGACCAGATAAAACAGGAAAAGCTTAGGGAGCTTGGGTGGAAGGTGATTGTTATCTGGGAGTGTGAGATAAAGAAGGATTTGGTTAAGACTATGGAATGGTTGGAGCAAGAAATAAAATATCATGATATTGAAGGGAGATTGAGATAGATGGGCTTGATAGCACCGATTAGCGCAATATATTCATGGGAGGGTTATAAATATCAGGGCAATATAGCGCTGTATGTCACACTTTCTTATATAAAGGATATTTTGTCAAAACAAGAGACACTAGATGACTATGAAGTTCAAATTGAAGGAGAGGAAGATTTTGCTTTACTGAAGAATGGCCAATACAAGTCTTTGCATCAGGTGAAGCTGGGGGCAGTTAATCTTGATGATAAAGATAAATTTGCTTTTATCGCTGAAATTATTCAAAATGACGCAGAAATGGGTTATTTTCATGTCAATTCAAATGAGCATATTCCAAGTGACTTTTTAGAAAAGGCGTATTCGGTTATTTCGGATTTGAATATTGAATTTCAAAAAGATGTTGTTTCAAAAGGTGATTTAAATGCGTCAGATAATCCTGATGATTATATTGTATTGGAATCTGTTACAGCTAATACGGCGAAGGCTTCGAAATATAGCATTATTAAATATAACACAAGAGGAAAAAAAGATAGGAATTCTGTTGAGAATGCTATTGAAAGTATACGGAACGAGCTTCAGCAACATGTGAATGAGATAGAAAATAGAAAACACATTTATTTATCCGCCAATCCGGATGGTGTTGAAGACCGGTGTTTTGTTGAAGAATGGCCAATAAAATTTGATGATATAAAAGAGGTAAAAAAACAAGGTGTTCAGCTAATTAAAGATATACTTGTTATGGTGCATCCCGAGTGGACATATGCGGATGATAAATATTGTGGTTTCTTGTATGAACAGGGGTTAGGCCTTATAGAACAGTATGTGACAGATTTTTTTGTTCAAAAGAACAAAAATGATAGATGCATTATCTCATTTAGTGAATTTTATGGATTAATAGTTAAAGAATACTATAGCAATTATGACGATAACAAAGAGTTTAAGTATTTTCTAGTGCTGAACAAAATAGATGAGGTATTTATAAAGTTTAGAGAAAATAATTGTAATCAAAATAATTGTCAACAGTGTGCAAATGCAGAAACCTGTAATCTGTTGAAACAACTTACAGAATTGTCAGGTAGGGAGATTGAAGAACAGCATAGCTTAGTTTTTAATCTTCTTTTGCAAGAACCAACAGAGAGTATTAATAATCTTCCAAGTGATGAAACAATCGAAACACAATTGGTTGAACTGTTAAAGGATTTGTCTGTCTTAACATTGAATGAGAAAAATATAATTACGGCTT
>OGPX01002074.1_pt1 | contig 12026 bp, 10 predicted proteins | sample 1553101 | NCBI WGS metagenome assembly OGPX01 (sample SAMEA2579964, study PRJEB22360) | human gut metagenome | biome: human gut; feature: human-associated habitat; material: faeces | place: Denmark | collected 2008/2010
CTGCCAAGCTTCAGCAGGAATATTTCCGTAAATCTGCGTTCTATCTCCTCGTGATACGGCTCGTGGGAGTAATGCTCATATGCCATCAGCCGCACAAGCTGAGACAGCTCCTCAATATTTCCAAGGTAGAATATTTTGTCGGGGACAATGCCAAGCTCCGAAAAGTGCTCCTCGTCCCCCTCTTCAAAATCGAAATATATCCAGTCATCGGTGTAAACGCTGCCCTGACCGTAATATCTGCACGGCACGGCAGGGGAAAACATTACAAAGGAATTTTCCTTGACCTTGTGCTCGGTGCCGTCTATGATGAAAATGGACGGCTCCTTGATGAGCAGAAATAGCCGACAGCCGTTTCCGCCGGGGCGGTCCATGACAAAGTTATCGCTGTGGGAATAGTTATATCCTATGGAGCCTATTTTCATTCAAATGCCCCCTTGTCAAACCTTTATTGCAGGGCGGGAGGGCGCTCTTACTTCCATAGTGCCGTCCTCGGAGTAGAAAAAGACCGTCCGTCCGAAGTCAAGACCCGTCTGCTCTGCCACAATGGGTATCTTGCTGCTTTGGAGCGCCTGCTTTACTGCCGCAACATTCCGTTCGCCGACGCTGAAAACATCTGAGTCGCCGCTGAACATCTGCGCCCCGCCTGCTATTTTTGCGGTGATGCGGCGCTTTTTTGCCCCGTAGCTGCACATTTTCCTGATAAGCTCCGCAACGCCCGTGTCGGCATATCGGCGCATATTGTCATTTTCCGTCTGAGACTCGGCGCTGCTGGGGAGCATTATGTGAGCCATTCCCGCAATTTTCGCCTTGTGGTCATAAAGGCAGATGCCAACGCAGGAGCCAAGGGCATAGGTAGCCAGCACATCGGGATATTTCACCACATTCAGATCTGCTATGCCAACGTTGACCATTACCTGCACCACCTTTTGTGTTATAAGTTTTGTTATTGCTCCAGATATTCCGCCATACTTTTTCTCAGCTTTTCAACAGCCTTTGAATGTATCTGACAGACTCTTGATTCCGATATATTAAGCACGTCCGCTATTTCCGAGTACCTCAGTTTTTCGTAATAATAAAGTGTTATGACTGTCCGCTCCTTGTCGCTCAGCTGTTCTATTGCCTGAGCAAGGAGCTTTCTGCGCTCCTCCAGCATAAGTCGGCGTTCGGCCTCGCTGAAACCGTCCTTTTGGTCATTCGGAGCTTCAAAGCCGCTGAACAGCAGCTCTTCAAAGGAAAGTGTATGGGAGGCGGCAGCCTTCAGCGCATAGCTGTCCAGCTTTTCCACTGTCATTCCCATATGATGCGCCAGTTCTTCCCTTGTAGGCTCACGGTCAAGCTGAGCGTAGAGCAGGGAAAAGGCATTGTCATATTCCTTTGCAAAGCGGCGCACCCCTCTGGGCACGCTGTCCATGCGGCGGATATAGTCTATTATAGCCCCCCTCACCTTGATGGAGGCATAGGTCTCAAACCGAACATTCTTTTCGGGCACAAATGACTCGGCGGCGGATATGAGCGCCAGCACCGCTTCATTTGATATATCATCCTCGTCTGTGAAGCGCAGGAACATATTTCTGGTGGAGATAACTGCATACCGCACAATGTGCATACTTTGCATAACAATTTCGTTGCGCACTGCCTTGTCACCTGTGCGGCGATAGGTGCAGAAAAGCTCCGACATATCGTCTGTACGCATATTATCCCTCCATTCCCGAAATACCTATATAAAACATTATAGCATAACTTTTAAAATATTTCTACAGGCTTTTGGGAAAAGGGCAGGCGTTGGATTTAGATATTTAAACGTTTAAATTGTTTGTTTTGCACAATACCATATATGCGGATAAAGCTTAATATACAAATCGGATAAAATGTGTAATATATAATTATTTGTATAATATACTGTATTGAGACTGTTTGATTATACAAATTATAATTTAGTATAATATGCTTACAATAATACTATAAGTATATTCATCTTCTATAAAAATACCGCAGACCTTGCGGAATGCGGTATGTATTTTTACTTGAGAACATAAATGGTAACGTTCTTTGCGCCCCACTGAATGCAGTCGTTGTACTCGTCCATGAATAGGTCAACGACTATGTGACCCTGCCTTACGGAATAGCCTGTGTCTGCTGCGATGGCGTAGCCGTAAACCTCGCCGTCGTCCGCAACTATGTAAAGCTCGGAGCCGTAGGGGATAATGTTGGGGTCAACTGCCACATAGCCCTGGAAAACTGCCTTGCCTGTGGACATAAGCGCTCCGGGGTCTGCGGTGTATGCGCAGGACTTTCCGCTGATGGTATCAACATACTCAGTGGGAACACCGTTTTCGTCCAGTGTGAGCCAGTCGGGAACTTCAAATCTGGAAACTGCATTTACTGCTGCGGGAGCATCTGCAAAGGCTTCCTCTGTAACTGCGATATCTTCGGAAACTGTTGTAACAGCTTCGGTTTCGGGCTGGATAGGAGCTTCGGAGGACATTTCGGGAACTACTATCTTTACCTCTGCCTTGTCAGCCTTATGGGACTTGGGGCTTGACTTTGCGGAAACTGCCGGAACGCTTGCCTTTGCGCCCTCTGTGGAAACAAAAGAGCCTGTGGGAGCTTCCGAGTCCTCATCATCAAATATCTCTTCATCAAGATCATCGGAATCTGTGTCAGCAGTTTCTTCGGAAGTGGTAACTGCCTCGGTCTCTGCTATGTCAGAATCAACTTCATCGGAAGCAATTTCGGTAGATTCATCTGCCGATGTGCTTACTGCATCTTCATCTGTGCTAATATTCTTTTCCGAGGGGAAAGCCGCTACCTGAGCGGTAAGTGTCTCGGAAACCTCAATATCCTCAGCAGGCTCGTCAGCGATCTCAGTCTGAGCTGCAACTGTTTCTGTGGGGATAATATCTGTTTCAAAATCAACGGTCTCAGGCTCGCCTGCTTCTGCTGCGCCGATAACGGTGCAGAGTGCAAATACTGCTGCGGTCATGCCTGCTGCTATATATTTCTTTACGGAAGATCTTATTTTTGTCTGCCTTTCCGCTGTTATCTTAGAATTATCGTTCATAAAAAAGCTCCTTAATACTGGCGCTTGCCGGGCGCCGAAGATTACCACCTTTGTGAGATTTCAAGTCGGACTTTACGGAAAGTTTAAAACTCTCTATCCGCTGGACTGACTGCACGGAATTTTCCGACTGATTAAACATATCATACTTTCAAAAAGTTTCAAAACGGTTACAAAACCGATTACACTTGTAATTATAGCGTAATTTCTTGAAAGTGTCAAAGTAAAATCAAAGCGCAGATTTGTGCAGTTTGCTTAATAATTGTAGAAAATATTCACACAAACCTCGATTTTTCAGGCTTCTTTTGTTGTAACATGAACATTTGACCCGATTTTTTGGGCATTTATCATAAATCAAAGAATTTGCATTTCAAAATGGCTATAATACGCCAAGTATAAGGGTACTTTAGTAAACAATATCACATTTGTTAATCGCTTTGTGTATGTTTATATACCGTATCTGCGACTGATATTCAACAAAACGCACAAATGCGCCAGATGATAAATAAGTTTTTGTGCAATGTGCTGATTTTGGCTCTATATGGCTCTGTAAGGGCTTTTGAGCAAAAAAATCAGCATATTTACTTGAAAAAAATTCCGCAACAGTATATAATAGTATCATGATGTATTGCTGCATTTTGCATACCCGCAGGTATGACACCCGCAGATATACTATTACAATATAAATATAAGGAGACTTCATTATGGATAAGAAAAAGGATCCCAGACTTGATAATGCCCGTATAATGATACGCACTGCCGCTCCTGTTGTGGCTGCTTTGTTCCTGTTCCTTGTTTCCGCAGGATATATTGCTTACAGAATGATAAGCAACAGGAATTACAACGAGCGCTGGAAGGATTATGACGAGTGCGGACTGAGCTGATGAGTATGTATATTTATAACGCCCGTATTCTCCCCATGGACGGGGACGAGATCGGCTGCGGATATGTTCTTGTGGAAAACGGCAAGATCGCCGAAGTAGGCAAGGGTATGCCGCAGCACGTCAGAAAGTCCGATATCGACGCAGAGGGAAAGCTCCTTATGCCCGGATTTATTGATATCCACACCCATATGGGCTTTATCGGCGACGGCGCAGGGGAAGAGGGCATTGACGTAAACGAGGGCAGCGACCCTGTTATGCCCCAGCTGAGAGCTGTTGATGGACTTAATTTCATGGACGGCTATTTTGCCGATGCGGTCAGCGCAGGCGTTACAAGCGTTGTAACAGGCGTTGGCTCCCTTAATCCCGTAGGCGGAGATATGGTTGCGCTCAAAACTGCCGCAAGGTGCCTTGATGAAGCACTCATAGGCACAGTGGGCATAAAATTTGCTCTGGGTGAGAACCCCAAGTCCTATTACACCGAGCGTGACGATGCTCCCCAGACAAGAATGGCAACAGCCGCTCTTATCCGTGAGGCGCTGGAAAAGGCACGCAGATATATGGTGCTCACCGAGCGTGCAGAGGAGCCTGAGGATCTGCCCGATTATGATATCAAGTGCGAAGCGCTTATACCATTATTAAAGGGAGAGGTCAAGGCACATATCCACTGCCACCGTGCGGACGATATCATGACCGCTCTCAGGATATGCAAGGAGTTCGGCTTGAAGCCGCTGCTCATTCACTGCACCGAGGGTCATCTTATAGCAGACCTGCTGGGCGAAGCTCATGCGGAGGCTGTGGTGGGACCAATCATCTGCGACCGTGGAAAGCCCGAGCTTGCCCATGCAAGCCTTGAAAATGCAGGAAAATTGTGCGCTGCCGGGGTAAAGACCGCCATATGCACCGATCACCCTGAAACGCCCATCAACTTCCTTACCGCAGGTGCGGCTTACTGCTGCAAGTACGGTATGCCTAAAAATGAGGCTCTCAAAGGGCTGACCATAACCGCTGCAGAGCTGGGCGGATTTGCTGACAGAACAGGCTCTGTTACCGTTGGCAAGGACGCTGACCTTATTCTGCTGGACGGCGACCCGTTTGAGATAATGACTAACGTTTGCATGACTATGATAAACGGAAAAATCGTTTTTGAAAGGAAATAAAATATGACCAAGCTTAAAAGGACTATTGCGCTCATATCCGCAGCGGCAATGTGCTGCTCTCTTGCAGCCTGCGGCGATGCGCAGAACGGTGAGGACAGCGAAAGTGCGGCTGAAACATCGGCAGTTTCCGTGTCCGATGCAGCCTCAAACGACGATGGCATAAAGGCTGTTTTCGGCGAGATAAGAACGGAATATAACACTAACCTTGACCTTTCCGACTATCCTCTTACCAAGTCGGACGTTCCTGCTGACTTCTCTCTGACCGTTGAGGCTGAGAGCGGAAAGCTGGAGGGAAATGCCAAGGCAAATGACTTCCCCGACGCATCTGGCGGTGCGTACGTCAATGGCGTAAACGTTGAGGGCGATGCTCTCACCATGACTGCCGATATCGAGTACAGCGGATTTTATGATATGAACTTCCTTACCATGGGCAGCGAGGGCAGAGTAAACAACGTTCTCGTTGACGGCATGAAGGTGGGCGATATCACTACCAATTCCCCTGCTGAGTTCGGCGACACACTTCTGAGCTACATCTATCTTGACAAGGGCACTCATGAGATAACCATTACCCCCAGCTGGGGATATGTGGATATCGACTGCCTTATCCTTACCGCTGCGGCAACTCCCATTACCGAGGATACATACAAGGTTGAACCCACTCTTGTAAATCCCAATGCCGATGAAAATACAAAGAGACTTTACAAGTTTCTCTGCGATATCTACGGCAAGTATTCCCTTGCGGGACAGTATGCCGATGAGGGCCGTGCTTCCTCCGAGTATGAAAAGATAACCGCAAAGACAGGCAAGACCTTTGCTGTTCTTGGACTTGATATGGGCAACTACAGCCTTGGCAGCAAGGCTCACGGCGCTGAGTCAAAGACCGTTGAATACGCATACGACTGGTACAAGAATGCAGGCGGAATAGTTCAGCTCTGCTGGCACTGGACCACTCCCGAGGACTATGCCGTAAATGCAGGCGATCAGCCCTGGTACAGCTCTTTCTACAAGGAAGGCTCCAAGCTTGACCTTGACAAGATAATGAACGGTGAGGACGACGCTGCATATCAGCTGCTTATGGACGATATCGACAACATGGCAAACGAGCTGGCACGTCTCCGTGACGCAGGCGTTCCCGTTCTCTGGAGACCTCTCCACGAGGCGGCAGGCGGCTGGTTCTGGTGGGGCAACTGCGAGCCTGAGAGCTACAAGAAGCTCTGGAACGTAATGTACGACAAGATGACCAACGAGCATAACCTTACAAACCTTATCTGGGTATGGAACGGTCAGGACCCTGCATGGTACCCCGGCGATGAGACCGTTGATATCAACGGCTGGGATATCTACGCAGGCAACCACGTTGACTCCTCCCAGAGCGGACGTTTTGACGATATGGCAACAAACTACGGAACCAAGACCAAGCTTATCGCCCTCACCGAAAACGGCTGCGTAATGGATCCCGACAAGGTGTTCAACGACAACGCAAGATGGCTTTTCTGGGGCACTTGGAGCGATCCTTTTACCATGAAGCTGGGCGTTGTTATCAACGATGAATACACCACAGTCGAGCTGCTCACAAAGGCATACAACCACGAAAGAGTTCTTACTCTTGATGAGCTGCCCGACCTTCAGAATTATCCTCTTGACTAAAATCAAACGGCATTATGCCGAATAGAAAGGAAATTTGTTTGACGAATATTACAATGGATATAGCAGCAGGCCGGGAGGCTTGACTGTAAATCTCAGAACTGTTACTTAACAGCATACGTCATACGCCTCCCAAAGGATAATCTTTTGGAGGAAATATGAAGCATAATTCTAAAAATCACAAGGACTACCGACACGAAGCCTGCAATGAGACCTTTACCTGCAAGGTATGCGGCTGGATATGCTCCCCTCAGGGAGCGGGAACCGACCACCGCAACCACTGCCCCAACTGCCTTTCCAGTCTGCACGTCGATGACGAGCCCGGAGACAGAGCCTCCGACTGCGGAGGTATAATGGACGCAGTGGGAGTGTGGGTGCGCAAAAACGGCGAGTGGGCGCTGATACATCGCTGCCGCCGCTGCGGAAAGCTCAGCTCCAACCGAATTGCCGCTGACGACAATCCCGTGAAGCTGATGTCAATAGCCATGCGCCCCATTGCAGAGCCGCCCTTTCCCATTGAGCATATAAAGGAGCTGCAAAAGGCAGTCTTTGATGATGAAAAATAAAATTGTAAAAATCTCAAAAAGCCCTTGCAATTTGGGAAAAATACGTGTATAATAAAGATGTATTTGAATAGCTGTACACAAAACACGCCGACCGGACACAGTAAGCGGCAGCTTGCAGAGCCTTTTACAAGGTCTGCATACGCATTTTCAGAGAATGGGAGCCTTGGGCTGAAAGCTTCCTTTGCGTTTGCTTCCGATGAATTTCATCCGTGAGTGGCTGCTCTGAAATCACAGTAGGAGCGGACGGAAAAGCCCCGTTACGGCGGAGAGGATGCTTGTCCTTATTATGTACGGGTGGTTTGGGATAATATATCCCGTCCTGTCATAAGCCTTTGCGGCAATGCAGGACGGGATTTTTTGTTGTTAAAGCAGCAAAAAAGTACAGCAAAACAATTAATACTAAGCACCAATTAAAAACTATACAAAAAATTGAGCATAATCTTGCGTATATGGATTATGCGATGATTTTTTGTCTATAGTTTTATTGGTGATTAGTAAAAAATCATATAAAAAGAAAGGATCGAACTGAATGAAACAGCAGTTAGAGCAGATTCTGGCATCAGCTCAGAAAGAGCTGTCCGAATGCGGCGACCTTAAGGTAATGGAAGAGCTGAGAGTTAAGTTTCTCGGCAAAAAGGGCGAGCTTACCGCCATACTCAAGCAGATGGGCGGACTTTCCGCAGAGGAAAGACCCGTTATCGGTCAGCTTGCAAACAAGGTAAGAAGCGAGATCGAGGCTAAGATCACAGAAAAGGCAGAGGCTCTCAAATCTGAGGCAGCTGCAAATAAAATGGCTGCGGAGACCATCGACGTTACTCTCCCCGGCAAGGCTCCCGAAATTGGCAGACTTCACCCCCTCACAGCAGTGCTTGAAGAAGTAAAGGAAATATTCCTTGGCATGGGCTTTGATATTGTTGACGGCCCCGAGGTCGAGACCGACCATTACTGCTTTGAGGCGCTCAATATGCCTAAGCATCACCCTGCAAGAGATACACAGGATACTTTCTACATCAACGACAATGTGGTTCTCAGAACTCAGACCTCCAGCGTACAGATACGTACCACGGAGCAGAGAAAGCCTCCTATCAGAATAATCTCCCCCGGCCGTGTTTACCGTTCCGACGCAGTTGACGCTACACATTCTCCTCTTTTCCACCAGATAGAGGGACTTGTTATCGACAAGGGCGTAACTCTCGGCGACCTGTACGGCACACTTGACCTGCTTATGAAGAAGCTTTACGGCAAGATACGTCTTCGTCCCCACCACTTCCCCTACACCGAACCCTCCGCAGAGGTTGACCTTGTTTGCTTCAACTGCGGCGGAAAGGGCTGCTCAATGTGCAAGGGCGAGGGATATGTTGAGCTTCTGGGCTCAGGCATGGTTCACCCCGAAGTCCTCAGAGGCTGCGGCATCGACCCCGAGGTTTACAGCGGCTTTGCTTTCGGTATCGGCCTTGAGCGTATTACCATGGGCAGATACAATATCAACGATATGAGAATGCTTTACGAGAATGATATGAGATTCTTGTCTCAGTTCTGATAAAATGGACAGTGCCGACAAAAACAGCCTGTTCGGGCAGTACAAAAAGCGCTTTAAATTTAAGCAGCGTTTGTGGAATATTCTGAGCATAGTCTATACGCTTATACTTATCCCGCTGCTCAGGTTCCTTGACGGCAGGGATTACAGCGTGGTCTGGCGGATAATTTCCGTTGTGACCACCGTGGCTCTTATCACGATGAATTTTATTCAGAGCAGGTCGATGAAAAGACAGCTTGAAGCGATATCGGAAGCATCTGCCGAAAAAATTGCAGCAGAGCTTGAGCGTTGTGAGTGGTACAGAGTTTTCGCACTGACCTCAGAATATCTCTTCTCAAAGGAGGGGCTTATACTTCCCTACTACGAGATAATGGAGATCATCACAAACACCTATGTCGGTTCACCCTCTGCCACAAATATGACTTTCAGAACAAGAAGCTTCGGCAGGATATATGTTCCCGTGGGACTGGGAAATATGGACGAAAGCTTTTATAAGCTGCTTTCAGAGAAATGCCCCAATGCGGAGCTTAAATTCCGTGTGAATTATCAGAAAGCGGATATGGAAGAGTATTATAATACATTAAAGGCAGGAAGCATTATCGTTATCAGAAAAAAATGAGGAGGAAATATATAAATGGATCTTTCAATGAAATGGCTCTCCGATTATGTTGATATCGGAGACATGAGCATAAAGGATTTCTGCCAGGGCATCACAATGAGCGGCTCCAAGGTAGAAAGCTACGAAACGGAGGGCAGCGAGATATCCAAGGTCGTTGTGGGAAAGATACTGGACGTTAAGCCCCACGAAAATTCCGACCACCTTGTTGTATGCCAGGTAGATGTGGGCGAGGCTGAGCCTGTTCAGATCGTTACAGGCGCACCCAATATCAGAGAAAATAACGTAGGCGATTTCGTTCCCGCTGCGCTGGACGGCTCCACTCTTCCCGGCGGCGTTAAGATAAAGAAGGGCAAGCTGAGAGGCGTTGCTTCCAACGGTATGCTCTGCTCACTGGGCGAGCTGGGACTTACTACCCACGACTTCCCCTATGCCATTGCTGACGGCATTTTCATCTTAAAGCAGGAGACCGAAAAGGCTCTTTATCCCGGTATGGATATCCACGAGGCTATCGACTTCGGCGATACCACAGTTGAGTTTGAGATAACCTCAAACCGCCCCGACTGTATGTCCGTTCTGGGCCTTGCAAGAGAGACTGCCGCTACCTTTGATCTTCCCCTTAACATCAAGGAGCCTGAGATAAAAGGCATCGGCGGAACTGCTGCCGATTATCTCAAAGTAAATATCGAGAACACCGAGCTTTGCTCACGCTATATCGCAGGCGTTGTAAAGAACGTAAAGATAGGCCCCTCTCCCCTGTGGATGAGAGAAAGACTTCGTGCCAGCGGCGTTCGCCCCATCAACAACTTTGTTGATATCACAAACTTTGTAATGCTGGAATACGGTCACCCCATGCACGCATTTGATATCCGCTACATCGAGGACGGCTCCATCAACATCAGAAATGCCGCAGAGGGCGAGAAGATAACCACTCTTGACGGCGTTGAGAGAGAGCTTTCCCCCAAGATGCTGGTAATTGCCGACAGCAAGAAGCCCGTTGCCGTTGCAGGCGTTATGGGCGGCGAATACAGCGGGATCATGGATGACACAACTGACGTTGTATTCGAGGCTGCGTGCTTTGACGGCGCAAGCGTAAGAACCACTGCAAAGGCTCTGGGCATGAGAACAGACGCTTCCGCACGTTTTGAAAAGGGTCTTGACCCCAGAATGTGTATGCCTGCCATCAAGAGAGCGCTGGAGCTGGTTGAAGAGCTGGGCTGCGGCGAAGTCGTTACCGAGCTTATTGACTGCGATACCCACAAGGACACTCAGAAAAAGGCTCCCTTTGACGCAAAGTGGATAAACAACTTCCTTGGCACAGATATTTCCGAGGAGGATATGATAAAATACCTCAAGAAGCTTGAAATTGAAGTTAAGGACGGCTGGGCATATGCTCCCGCTTACAGAATAGATATCGAGTACAAGAACGACCTTGCAGAAGAGATAGCACGTCTTTACGGCTACAACAATATCCCTCAGACCATTATCAGAGGTATTGCCAGCGGTGAGCTGACCCCTGCACAGAAGTTCACCAGAAAGGCAATGAATACTGCCGTTGCTCTGGGCGCTTACGAGATAACCACATTCTCCTTTATCTCCCCCAAGTATTTCGACAAGATAAGACTTCCCAAGGACAGCAAGCTGAGAAACACTGTTGTTATCACAAACCCTCTGGGCGAGGATACCTCTGTTATGAGAACATCTCTCCTGCCCTCCATGTGCGAGATAATGGCTTCCAACTACAATAACAGAAACGCAAGCGTTTGCCTCTTTGAAATGGGCAACGAATATCTCCCCAAGGGCGGCGAACTGCCTGAGGAGCCTGCAAGAATGTGCTTCGGTATGTACGGCGCACAGTACGATTTCTACAGCATGAAGGGCATTATCGAAAAGCTCCTTGACACACTGGGAATCGTAGGCGCTGAGTATGAGCCTTGCAAGGGAACCTCCGAGAACTTCGGCGAAGCTCCCGCATTCCACCCCGGCAGATGCGCAGAGGTATTCAAGGACGGCGTTGCCATCGGTATCTTCGGCGAGCTTCACCCCGAAACTCTTGAAAACTACGGCATCGGCGTAAAGGCATATGCCGCAAAGCTCAATCTCCCCGAGATGATGGCCGCTTCCATTCAGAAGGTATATAAGCCCCTGCCCAAGTACCCCGCTACCACCCGTGACCTTGCAGTTGTATGCGATGAGGATATCCCCGTTGCTCACCTTGAAAAGGCAATTTCCGAGGGCGTTGGCAAGATACTTGAAAGCGTAAAGCTCTTCGATATCTACAAGGGCAAGCAGATAGCCGACGGCAAGAAGTCCGCCGCATTCAGCATTGTAATGCGTTCTCACGACGGTACTCTTACCGACGAACAGGCTGACGCAGCTGTCAAGAAGGCGCTGAAGAAGCTCTCCGAGCTGGGCGCTGAGATAAGAAGCTGATAAATGATCACAGCATATCCGAAAGAGCTGTTGCACAAGATGCAGCAGCTCTTTTGTATTATTTTTTATACTAAGAACCAATTAAAAACTATACAAAAAATTGAGCATAATCTTGCGTATATGGATTATGC
>OGPX01002084.1_pt1 | contig 11974 bp, 7 predicted proteins | sample 1553101 | NCBI WGS metagenome assembly OGPX01 (sample SAMEA2579964, study PRJEB22360) | human gut metagenome | biome: human gut; feature: human-associated habitat; material: faeces | place: Denmark | collected 2008/2010
GTGCCTGTTTGGAAATTCTTAGTGGAACCTGCCAAACCAGAAGCCGACATTGCAGAACTGGAAACATACGAAGACCGTCAGATGTTCCTTCAGGAAGCAGGTTTGGAAGAATCGGGTGTCAACCGTTTGATTAAAGCAGCTTACAAACTGTTGGATCTGGAAACATTCATCACAGCCGGAGAAATGGAAGTAAAAGCATGGACTTACCGCAAAGGCTGGAAAGCTCCCCAATGTGCCGGAGTCATCCATACCGACTTTGAAAAAGGCTTTATCCGTGCCGAAGTCATCAAATACGAAGACTATATTCAATATGGTTCGGAAGCGGCCGTCAAGGAAGCCGGAAAGATGGGCATTGAAGGCAAGGAATATGTGGTGCAGGACGGAGACATCATGCACTTCCGCTTCAATGTATAAAACAAACGATTAATATGAATAAATTTCTTATCATAGGAACCGGCGGCGTGGGAGGTAGCATCGCCGGTTTTCTTGCTTTAGCAGGAAAGGACGTAACGTGCATTGCCCGTGGCAAACACCTGGAAGCCATCCGCGAAAAAGGACTTCACCTGAAGTCGGATTTAAAAGGCGAACATTATCTTCCCGTAAAAGCCTGCACAGCCGAAGAATATAACGAACAGGCAGATGTCATTTTCGTTTGTGTAAAAGGATATTCCATCAACTCCATTCAGGATGTTCTGGAACGCGCCTCGCATCAAGACACCTTGGTAATCCCCATCTTGAATGTTTACGGAACCGGTCCCCGCATCGGCCGACTTGTTCCACGTGTAACGGTACTCGACGGTTGCATATACATTGTCGGTTTCGTGTCCGGCACAGGCGAAATCACGCAAATGGGCAAAATATTCCGCCTTGTTTTCGGAGCACGCCCCGAACAAGAAATAGCTCCCGAACGACTGGAAGCCGTTGCTAATGCACTGAGAGATGCAGGCATCAAGGCAGACATTTCGGAAGACATCAACCGCGACACCTTCATCAAATGGTCTTTCATCTCCGCCATGGCATGCACAGGAGCTTATCACAATGTCCCGATGGGCGCATTGCAGCATCCCGGCGAAGAACGCGACACCTTCATCGGCCTGTCTCGCGAAAGCAGCGAAATGGGACGTCGCATGGGCATCATATTCCCCGAAGACCCGATAGAATACAACCTGAAAATCATTGATAAGCTAGACCCCCAAAGCACTGCCTCTATGCAAAAGGACATTGCCAAAGGCCATGAATCGGAAATACAGGGAATGCTGTTCGATATGATTGAACTGGGCGAGAAACTGAAAGTAGACATGCCCACTTATCGCAAAGTAGAAAAGAAATTCAATAGTTGTCATTCATAAACCCCAAGATTATGCATCAATTACTCCATATCGTGTGGAATCCCGAGATAGAAGCTTTCTCCATCTTCGGCATCACCATCCGTTACTACTCCATCCTGTTTGTCACAGGGTTGATTCTGGCCTATTGGGTCATCTCCAAACTGTATAAAGACCAAAAGATTCCGTATGAGAAATTTGACTCCCTCTTTATTTACTGCCTGCTGGGTATCGTTGTAGGCGCACGGTTGGGGCATTGCCTGTTTTATGAACCGGGTTATTGGCTTTCCCACCCTCTCGAAATGATTCTTCCCGTCAAGTTTACAGACGGAGGCATCAAATGGACCGGTTATCAAGGTCTTGCCAGCCACGGAGGAACCATCGGATTGCTACTTTCCCTTTGGTTTTATGCCCGCAAAATGAAATTAAACTACCTTTCGGTACTCGACAACATTGCCATTGCCACCCCTATCGCCGCCTGTTTTATCCGTTTGGGCAACTTGATGAATGGCGAGATAGTCGGCAAACTGAGTAATGTGCCCTGGGCGTTCATTTTCCCCCGCGAAGGAATGGAACCGCGCCATCCGGCACAACTCTATGAAGCCATAGCCTATCTCATCATCTTCGTCATAGGACTGTCTTTATACAAGAAATACAAAACCTCCCTCCTTCCGGGGTTCTATTTCGGCTACTGCCTCACCACCATCTTCGTTTTCCGCTTCTTTGTAGAGTTCATCAAAGCCAGCCAAGAGGCATACGAAGACAGCATGATGCTCAATATGGGGCAATGGCTCAGCATTCCGTTTATCCTTATCGGAGCACATTTTATGTATCACTCTTTCAAGCCGGCTAAAAACAAATGAAACATATCATAGACATTGACACCTGGGAACGTCGGGACAACTACAATTTCTTCCGCACTTTCCACAACTCATGGATATCCATTACCAGCGAAGTAGAGTGCGGCGAGGCCCTTGCTGCGGCAAAAGCCTCCGGACGTTCTTTTTTCCTGTATTATCTCTATGCCATACTCCGGGCCGCCAACGAGGTGAAGGAATTCCGTTTCCGCACGGACAAAAACGGACAAGTAGTCTATCATGACCAAGTGGACATCATCTCACCCATCGCCGTCCCCGGCAAGACTTTCTACACCGTGCGCATCCCTTATCACGCTGATTTTGAGCATTTTTATGCCGAAGCATACCACATCGTCCATCATATTCCCGAAGACGGCGACCCGTATGGAGCCGAAAAAGTGATTGCAGAGCAAGGTGATTTTGACATCATCCAACTGAGCGCCACGCCTCAGCTTTATTTCACTTCGCTCACCTACACGCAGATGGCTCCCGACCATCCACTGGACTATCCGCTGATGAATGCCGGCAAAGTAGTGCCACGCGAAGGAAGATTGGTTATGCCCATTGCTTTCACCGTAAGCCATGCTTTTGTAGACGGAGCGCACATAGGGCAACTCTTTCAAAAAATAGAAATGATACTGAAAGAGCTGGCTCAGTGAATAGAGGCTAAAAAGTACGAACGTTTATTTGTAAAAGCAGCGGAAAGAGCGTATCTTTGTTTACACTAGTTCAAAGTGGACTCATAAATAAACTGAATTATGGAATATGTATCATCAGATATGAAGTTGTTGCCATACGGCATGATGAATTTCGAAGATATTCGTCTTGACAATTATTATTACGTGGACAAGACTTCGTTTATCCCTTTAATAGAACGTTCGGACCGGTATTTCTTCTTTATCCGTCCACGTCGTTTCGGCAAGAGTCTGACACTGAATATGCTGCAACACTATTATGATGTGCGTACCCGTGACAAGTTTGACGCCCTGTTTGGCGACCTCTACATAGGGAAGCATCCTACAGACGACCGCAATAGTTACCTGGTGCTGTATCTCAACTTTTCCGGTATTAATGGCGAATTGCACAATTACCGCAGCGGACTGGATGCACATTGCAATACCTGTTTCAATTACTTTTGTGATATTTATGCAGAGTATCTGCCGCAGGGCATCCGGGAAAAGTTAGATAAAAAAGAGGGAGCCGTTGAGCAGTTGGACGTTCTCTATCATGAATGCGAACGTGCAGGCCAGAAGATATATCTCTTCATTGATGAGTATGACCACTTCACAAATGCCATCCTCTCCGATGCCGACAGCCTGCGCCGATATACCGAAGAGACGCACAAAGAAGGTTATCTGCGCGCTTTTTTTAACAAGGTGAAAGCCGGGACTTATTCCAGTATCAAGCGTTGCTTTATCACCGGTGTAAGCCCCGTGACGATGGACGACCTGACCAGCGGATTCAACATCGGTACCAACTACTCTCTCTCATCGAAATTTAACCAAATGATGGGGTTCACCGAAGCCGAGGTACGCGAAATGCTGGCTTATTATTCTACCAAAATCTCTTTCAATCATACCATCGATGAGTTGATAGGGCTGATGAAACCATGGTATGACAGCTACTGCTTTGCACAGGAGTGCTATGGAGAAACTACGCTATACAATTCCAATATGGTGCTTTATTTTGTCAAAAACTATATAGACAATAATGGCAGAGTACCCAGAAATATGATAGAGAGCAATATTCGTATCGATTACGAAAAATTGCGTATGCTCATCCGCAAGGACAAAGAGTTTGCGCACGATGCCTCCGCCATACAGACCTTAGTGAGCCAAGGTTACATTACCGGCGAGTTAAAAGAAAGCTTTCCGGCTGCCAACATTGTGGATTCCGACAATTTCGTGAGCCTGCTCTATTATTTCGGTATGCTTACTATCAGCGGAATGTATAAGGGAAAGACCAAACTTACTATTCCCAACCAAGTGGTGCAGGAGCAGCTCTACACCTATCTGCTGAACACGTACAATGAAGCCGACCTCAGTTTCAGCAACCATGAGAAAGACGAGCTTGCTTCGGCTTTAGCCTACGACGGGGCATGGCAATCTTACTTCGGCTATATAGCGGACTGTTTGAAGCGTTATGCCTCGCAACGCGACAAGCAGAAAGGCGAGTTTTTCGTACATGGTTTCACTCTTGCCATGACAGCTCAAAACCGCTTCTACCGTCCCATCTCCGAGGCCGACACTCAAGCCGGATATGCTGACATTTTCCTGTGCCCATTGCTGGATATCTATCCGGATATGCAACACAGCTACATCATCGAATTGAAGTATGCCAAGTACAAAGATCCCGAAGACCGTGTGGAGGAACTTCGGAAAGAAGGTATTGCCCAAGCCAATCGGTATGCAGATACCGATACGGTGCAGAATGCCGTGGGCAGCACACAGTTACACAAGATTGTTGTGGTGTATAAAGGAATGGAAATGAGGGTGTGCGAGGAAATATAATTCTCTCTGCAATATTTATAAAGCAAACATTGATATCAAGGCACACGAAAACCAAGATGGCTTTTATGGGCTGTAAAAATATGTCCGTATCTTTTCCGGAGCGTCACAGTGGTATCATGAATCGATATATTGTTTGATTTGTTCCATAGGTATTCCTAATTGTCCGGATATCTCGTCCATTGATGCTCCATTGTTACAGAGCATCTTAACCATGGAACGAATCATCTGCTCTTTCTGTTCAATGACCTGCTCTTTTTCCTCAATGACCTGCTCTTTCTGCTCAATGACCTGTTCTTTTTCCTCTATCACCTTATTCTTGAGCATTATTGTCGTATCCCTGTCCTCTATTTCCGAAAGAATCTCGTCCTCTATCTCCATGGCACGGCGAACGGCGGGTGCGGCAGCGGCCTTCAGCAGGCGGTGCACCACATACTTCACTTCCTCGTCCATGTGCTCATCGTTTATTTCCAGATAATGCTCGCTGTCGGGCTGCCGGTATTCCTGGTCGAACACGCTCAGCAGACGTTCCAGGCGGTTGCGGGTGCGTCCGGTGAGGAACGGGATCTGTACGATGATGCTGTCATGCGTCAGACTCTCGATGAAAGGGTCGGGAGCAGGGAGCGGATGGTCATCATAGTCCAGATAGCTGCGGCGCACATAGACCACCGGCTCGGGGAGGTCGCCCAGGGGATGCCCCAGGATGTAGATGGAAATGATGGGCAACCCATAGGTCCGTTTTTGTCCGTGCTCGTTCTTCTCTTCGATGATGTTCTCCTTGTTGAGGTACTGCGTGCCCAGGTACTGGCGGAAGCGCAAGGTCTCCGTAATCAGCCAGGTCTTTTGCAGCTCGATAAGGACAAGGTGTTCCGAACCGTCGTGCTCGCGAATCTTTGCCGAGAAGTCGATGCGGAAGAGCGAGATGCGTGTCTGCTCCATGGATGTATACTCGTGGCGGCGCATCTCCAGGTCTATGATCTCCTTTTTCAGCAATGCGGAGAGCAGTATCTTGGCCACTTTCTTGTCTTCCATCAGGAATTTGAAAACAGCGTCGTAAATAGGGTTGGCAATGATGGTCATAATGCTTATGGTTTGATGATGAAACAAATGTACTTCTTTTTTTTGAATAGCAAGCGGATGGAAAGGTTAAATTCTTCTATCGGAAAGGAATTACGGGGCCCTGTCCATGACGCGAGCAATAACCAGTCAAAATGCCGATGCGCTTCTCGTCCGCATCGGCATTCTCATTTTGACGGATTGTTAGTTTAGTTTTTATTCATTCCCTGAAAGCACTATCGATTCATTGCATTAAAATTTATAACCGACACCGGCGGACAAGCTCAGTCCATGTCCTTCGTGATTCAAAGCATGTTTCATCAGCGAATATTTGCAGTCAACAGACAGCAGCCAGTGTTTACGCTCCAAAGATATTCCGGGTCAGTAGATTTTTAGTGGGAACAACCATACAGCTTAGCAATGCGGAAAAGAAAGAACTTCTTTAGCTCTGAACAGTTTGATTTTAGCATTGAAAGATTCTGGCGCAGTAGAAATTACATGGGGACACTTTTCGGACAAGATTTGATTAGTTTCCTCCCCCTTCTGACAAACGTTTTTTTGTTCCCTTGACTTTGGCATAGCCTTAAAACATAGAATTGTCCTCTCATTTTTGCCGGTGAGCCAGTTTTACACGTACGTACACAAGGGCTCGCACGTAAATACGTGTAAGCCTATATATGCGTACGTGTAGGGCTGTGCGTCAGTATGTGTGGGTGCATGTCTGCTAACACTCAGGTTTCATTTAAGGTCATAAGTATAAATATAGTCGGGTCGGCCGGAATTAACAGCATAAAGAATATCATCTTCCGATATAGCATAGATGTCAAAAGGGAAATCAAAACAGATGCGCTTCTTCAATTCGCCTTTCCAGTTCCAAAGTTGCAATTCCTGGATAAGCTTCTCGTCCGAATAGATTTCTTCTGTACTATATTTGTTATTATACAAAACGGCAATATATTTGGAATTAAACTTTAATTCATGAAACACCGGCCTTAGTTCAACAGAAGTCGAAGGAACACAAGCATTGTCTATTACCTGTATATGTTTCAACAAATTACCCTTTATGTCATAAATGCGTATCAAATTCTGATGAAGATAGAAATCACATATACAATCATGGGCAACATCTCCGGCTGTCAGTTTATAATTAGTAAAGAATCGCCTCTCTTCATTCTCTGATTTCCGGGGAAATTCTCCAAAAGAACTATATCCGCCATTCTTATATATAATATGTTCACCGGTGCTTCCGTTTGTCAAACCTGCCAATATGTAGTAATCATCCCCCAATCTCACTAATTGATTGATAGCATCAGGAAGAGTGATATCATTATTCCTTTTTATTACCAGCGTTTTATCCTCAAAGCAAACTTCTCGCTCTATATCAGAGTCCAAGATAAAGAAGCTGCTATCGGTAGAAGCGTAATAATCACGTCGCGGATTTATTAACTCATTAGGGCCATTCCCTTTCCTGCCGCATGAAAACAAATGAGCAAAATCATCACGGTCCCAAATGGAATAAATGGAGTCCTTCAATTTGGGCTCCATTATAATCAGGTAGTTCCGCCAAACATTTATGCTAAGAGGATATATTAATAAACTGTCAGTGGGATATAATTTGAAAGATAACTGTTCAACCTCTATGTCTTGCAAACATATTGAATCTTTCTTATATTCATCACAACAGCATAAAAGGAATAATATACCGCATAAATATAATTTAAATCGTGTTCTCATACTCAGTCATAACAATCATAAAAGCATTACATTTCTCCCTGCCTGCAACTTACATCTTTCAGTTTCCCCTGAAATCCATTCAGCGTATCTCCTATCTGCTGCAAAGGAAAGACCAAGGTTTCTTGATAACGCATCTCATCCATCGACTTATATTTGGGATTATAGACCCTCATGGTTCTGCCCTCCAGACGCTCCTGCAATTTACCGTCCACATACAGGGAAGTACCCTTATAATCTCCTTCAATGCGGATGGAAGACCATCTGCCGGCCGGAAGACGATAAGAATTAAACACAAATGTGTAACCGTCGCGAGAGAAGGCAATCCGCCCCGTATTCTCCCAATTTGTATATACCGTGGCATGAGCGCCTTTAAACAGCACACCGCTGATATTCGTCTTTTCGTCCGGACAGATTTTGAATTCCACCGTATAGGGATAGCCCACTTCCTGCAAAGCTGTCTGAACCGTATCCTTACCGGTAAAGAGCAATTCCTTGCCGGGAACCGTCAGGGCGACATCTTTATCGGGAGAGATTTTGCCCGACAGGTTAATGCCCGGTGCTTCGGGCATCTCCTTGCAAAGAGCCTCGAATGCTTTAAAAGGCACTTGTTTGTTGTCTCCCTTCCACAGTCTTTCGGTCAGCACCTGAACGGCCGGAAAAGCACGGATATGCACATCCTGTTGCGAAATACCGTTACCACACTGGTCATTCCATACGGCAAACATTCCGCCCAATACCCCCGGAGTGCCTTCGGGAAGTGTCTGCTTGCGGTTTATCATCCAGGGAGTCCATGTCTCATACAGCCATTGATGGTCCAAAAACTCGCGATAGTAGCCCGCACCGGGCACAATATACAGATAGGTATCGCAAGTATTGATAAGCTTATATCCATCTTTTAAAGATACTTCCGGATCTACCCAGTCATACGACCACGCATTTACCGTTACTCCCTCTGCCTTTACAGGAGTCTTTCCGGGAAGCCATTTCAAGCCTCCCCACATACGCGGAGTCTTACCATACTTCTCAATGTACTTCAAGTAGCGGTCAGTGAAATAACGATACTGCTCGGCTTCTTTCTTATTGTATTCATCCGTACCGATATGCACATCAGGGCCTATAAACACGGGATTCTCTCCTCCGATATACTCGTCCAGCAACGAATCTACAAAATGATAGGTTTCCTCCTTATACAAATCCAAATGGTCCATGCCATACTCTTTGCTACCTATTTCGGGCTTATAGTGGGTGAACGCCAATGAATGGGCAGGAATGTCTATTTCAGGAATCACATTCACCCCATATTCCATACCCAGCCGTTGCAAATCGGTAAACTCTTTCTTGGTATACGAGCCGTCTTTTGCGGTCAGACCGGGAAAACGTTCACTTTCAAGACGGAATGCAGCATAAGTCTTGTTCCAGTCATTGTCAAAGAACTGAGGAAAGCCGTTATCGTTCAGATGAATCTGGAACTCATTCATCTTATAGAAAGAAAGTATCTTCACATATTGCTTCAAATAGTCCAATGTAAAGAACTTGCGACCGGCATCAATCATAAAGCCACGGTTAGGAAATAAAGGGAAGTCGCGTGCCGTTCCTTTCGAAATCTTTCCCTGCTGCTTATAAAGCATCTGTAGCAGCGTACGGGTTCCCCAGAACACTCCCTTTCGGGTGGGCGCTTCAATCCCGGCATACCGGTTCACCGACAGTTTATAGCCTTCATCACCCAACTCCTTGTCCGGCTTCATCAAAGCCATATAAATATCATTTTTGCCCGGTTTGCCGATTTTCACGGAATAGTTCCACCCCATCATCATGCTCAAGTCATCTGCCAATATCTCGGCGGTAGACAAAAGCACAGCCTCATCAGCAGGGTTGACGACAATATTACCTTCGGCAGGAAGAGCCAGTTTGCCACTGCCACCTTTCCATTGCTGAAGAGCGGGAATTACTTGGGGACACGGTTCTTGTGCAGAAATCGCGCAACATGCTATCCACAGACAGCATAGAATAAAAAAATTTTTCATAAGCATTGAGGTTTAAAAAGAGGTTGTATCAAAAGTATATACCGTTGACGATTTGACAGCATCATCAATGCTTTGACACACCTCCGACTATTTTCTTGATATCATTCAGTTTATTCAAAGCTTCAAGAGGAGTCAGATTATTGACATCCAAATTCAGAATCTCATCACGTACCTGACACAGTACGGGGTCGTCCAGTTGGAAGAAACTAAGCTGCATCCCATCTCGGCCGGAAGCTATCTCCGCCGTCGGTTTGGCAATTCCCTGCTGACGGTTGTCCGTCTCCAATTGGTGTAGGATATCGTTTGCACGTTTCACGATACTCTTCGGCATACCGGCCATTTTCGCCACATGGATACCAAAAGAGTGCTCACTGCCTCCCCTCTCCAACTTACGCAGAAAGATGACTTTATTATCGACCTCCTTCACCGATACATTGTAGTTTTTAATGCGTTTGAAGGATTTCTCCATTTCATTCAGCTCATGATAGTGAGTAGCAAAAAGCGTACGCGCCTTTGCACGCGGATGTTCATGGATGTGCTCCACAATCGCCCATGCAATAGAGATGCCATCGTAAGTGGAAGTCCCCCGCCCCAACTCGTCAAACAGCACCAGACTGCGTGGAGAAAGGTTGTTCAGGATATCTGCTGCCTCATTCATTTCTACCATAAAGGTAGACTCTCCCACCGATATATTATCGCTGGCACCCACACGGGTGAATATCTTATCCACCATACCGATACGGGCACTCTCTGCAGGAACAAAACACCCGATTTGCGCCAACAGCGTAATCAATGCCGTCTGGCGAAGCAAAGCCGATTTACCTGCCATATTAGGTCCCGTGATAATGATAATCTGCTGACTGTCGGTATCCAGATACACATCATTGGCAATGTACTTCTCTCCCACCGGAAGCTGTTTCTCTATCACCGGATGGCGTCCCTGCTTAATATCCAACACATCACTGTCCTCTACTATCGGACGGATGTACTTATTCGCTTCGGCAACATTGGCAAAAGCAAGCAGACAGTCCAGACGGGCTATCTGATTGGCATTTATCTGAATGGCAGGGATATATTCGGCAAGGGAAAGAACCAAATCATTATAAAGCTTGGTTTCGAGTGCCATAATCTTATCTTCCGCACCCAGAATCTTTTCTTCGTATTCCTTCAGCTCCTGTGTGATATAACGCTCTGCATTCACCAACGTCTGTTTGCGAATCCACTCGGCAGGCACTTTGTCCTTATGTGCATTACGCACCTCTATATAATAACCGAATACATTGTTATAGGCAATCTTCAAGCTGGGGATGCCGGTCTGGTCACTCTCACGCTGCTGCAACTGCAACAAATAATCCTTCCCCGAGAAAGCAATGCGGCGCAACTCGTCCAGCTCTTCACTGACTCCATCGGCTATCACACCTCCCTTGTTCACCAGCAACGGAGGATCATTCTTTATCTCTTTGGCTATTTTCTCGCGTATATTAAGACAGAGATTGAGTTGTTCACCAATACGCCGCAAACTGTCATTATCGGCATTCAGGCAAGCATTCCTGATAGGCTCGATGGCTTGCAGCGCCACCTTCAGCTGAACCACCTCACGCGGAGAGATACGTCCCACGGCAGCCTTGGACACGATGCGTTCCAAATCACCGATGAGATGCATTTTCTCTTCTATGAACTCTTTAAAATCCGGTTCGCGGAAGAAATACTCCACCACATCCAAACGTTCATTGATAGGCTTCTCATCCTTCAATGGAAACACCACCCAGCGTTTCAGCAGACGTGCTCCCATCGGACTGATGGTTTTGTCGATAACATCCAGCAGGCTCGTACCACCATCATTCATACTGCCCAGCAATTCCAGACTTCGGACAGTGAATTTATGCAAGCGCACATAGCGGTCTTCCTCAATACGCGAAAGCGAAGTGATATGGCCGATTTGATAATGTTGCGTCATGTCCAGATATTGCAGAATGGCACCCGAAGCGATGATGCCGTTCTTAAGATGCTCCACACCAAAGCCTTTTAAATTCTTCGTTTCAAAATGTTTCAGCAGCTTCTCGCGGGAAGAAGTCTCGGTAAACACCCAGTCTTCCAGCTCAAACGTAAAGAACTTATTGCCGAAGTTACCTTCGAACATTCCCCGCTTTCCACGTTCAAACAAAATTTCTTTGGGAGCAAAGTTATTCAACAGCTTATCCACATAGTCAAACGGTCCTTCCGCCGTTAGAAACTCACCTGTAGAAATATCCAAAAAAGCAACACCACACGCAGACTTGCCGAAATGAACTGCCGCCAAAAAGTTATTTTCTTTATACGAAAGCACATTGTCATTGATGGCAACCCCCGGAGTCACCAATTCGGTAATACCCCTCTTCACCAGCTTCTTTGTCAGCTTCGGGTCTTCCAACTGGTCGCAAATGGCCACACGCTTACCGGCACGTATCAGTTTCGGCAAATAAGTATCCCAA
>OGPX01002088.1_pt1 | contig 11945 bp, 7 predicted proteins | sample 1553101 | NCBI WGS metagenome assembly OGPX01 (sample SAMEA2579964, study PRJEB22360) | human gut metagenome | biome: human gut; feature: human-associated habitat; material: faeces | place: Denmark | collected 2008/2010
GTTATTGGGGGCGGTTGTAGAAGTAGCCGATCATCAGGATCGGGGCGATGATGCGTGAGAGCAGCGTACCCAGCCCGGCGCCTTCGGCACCCATCTCGGGAAGGCCGAAGCGGCCGTAGATGAACACCGCGTTGAAGCCGATGTTGGCCAGGTTGGCGATGATCGTCACGACCATCTCGACCTTGGTGTTGCCCACGCCTTCGAGGAATTGCTTGAAGGCGAAGAAGAGCATGACGAACGGCATGCTGAATACCAGCATCTTGTAGTAGGGAATGGCCATGTCGACGACCTCGACGGGCTGGCCGAGGTGGTACATGAGCGGGATGACGGCATATTGTACGGCGGCCATCGCGAACCCGAGCAGCGTGTAGAACAGGATGCCGTTTTGCAGCAGCCCGGCCGACTTCTCGCGGTCGCCCTGCGCGTAGAGTTCCCCCACGAGGGGCGTCATGCCCAGCGCGATGCCGATGGCGGCGATGAAAAGAATGAAGAACACCGCCCCACCGAACGATACGGCGGCCAGCGGCACGGGGTCGTCGCCGCCGTAGCGGCCTACCATCAGGTTGTCGGCCACCTGCGTGAGGATCTGTCCCAATTGCGTCAGTACGACGGGCAGCGCCAGCCGCAGGTTGGACTTGTACTGGTCTTTGTATTTCGAGAAACTGTACATTCGGTTTTCCGGATTAGGGTGCAAAGATAGCTATTTATGTCCGGATTGCAATCCTCGGGCTGTCCCGGGATGAAAAATCCGCCCGTTTCGGGGCGGATTCCATGCCTGGGGTCAGTACGGAAGCGTGATTTCGATGCAGCAGCCCGCGCGGTAGTCGGGGCATACGCGGATTGCGCCCCCGAGCCGTGTGACGATCAGGCGGCAGAGGTAAAGCCCGATGCCCGAACCGGGTTTGAAGGGGTCGACCTTGGTGAAGCGTTCGAACACCCACTCCTGCTTTTCGGGCGGGATGCCGATGCCCGTGTCGCTGACGCTGATTTGCAACGTGCGCCGGGGCTCGTCGTTGCGGCAACGGAGCGTGATGCGTCCTGCGGCGGTGAACTTGGCGGCGTTATGCAGCAGGTTGTCGACGACGCGCGTCAGGTAGAAGGCATTGGTGGGTATCTCGATCTCCGTTCCCGCTTCGTTGACGTATTCGACCGCCGGATTGTCGCCGAGCTGCTTTTGCAGCTCCAGCCGTTCGGCGCAGAGCAGGCGGATGTCGGTCTGGGCGACCGGGAGCGGGCTTTCGGAACTGACGAGCTGCGAGAGTTCGAGCATGTTCTCCAGCAGGGTGGTCAGCGCGGTCGTGCTGGCCCATATCTGTTCGCGGAATTCGCGCCGCGTATCGTGGTCGTGGTCGCCTTCGAGCAGTAGATCCGAAAACCCGTTGATGGCGTTGAGCGGCGTGCGGATTTCGTGACACATCGAGTTGATGAAGGCCGTTTTCATCTTTTCGCTCTCCATGGCGCGGCGGCTTTGGCGGGTTATCTCTTCGTTGGCATCGGTCAGTTGCCGCCTTATCTGCTTCAGCTGCCGAACCATGACGTACTGGTAGACGCTCCAGCCGATGAGCAGCAGCACCAGAATGCCGCCCGCAAGCAGGGCGATGAATCGTATGCGGCCGGTCAGCCGGGACTTTTCGAATTCCAGCCTGCCCACCTCGAACAAGGTCTGCATTTCGGCAAGACTGCTCTGCGCCTCTTCTACCCGCTCGTTGAAGCGGATGTTATTGGTTGTCCGCACCGCTTTGAGGGCGTTTTTATAATCGCCCATTTTTTCGTACAGATAGGATTGGGTGGCATAGATAGGGGCTAAGTCCGCTTTTATGCCTTTGCTTTTGTAGGCGGTTATGGTCGAGTCGATGTAAGCCACGGCCCGTTCGTAATCCCCCGTACACTGATAATACCGGGCGCTGGTGCTGTATATTTCCGCCATGTCGCCTCTGGCGCGGGCCAGCCCGATACATTTTTGGTAATACTCGTTCAGCTTATCTCGGGAGATCAGGTCGCGCAGGTATACCATTTTGGCATAGGCGCGCATCATGTAGCCCGTCGTGTCGCGGTGGGGCCGCTCGAAGCGGTCGTCCATCGCCAGCCATTTGCGGTGCAGGTCGATACATTGTCCGATCTGCTCTTCGGCGCGCTTGTCCTTGCAGAGCATATAGAGATCGGAAAGTTCGTCGTGGCAAATCTTTTCCAGGTGGAGACGCTCTTCGAGCGGGTATTTCCTGAGGTTTTCCAGCGCTCGCTCCACATAGGGGATCGCCTTGGCGATGTTGTCGTAGGCTTCGGTCGTGACCGACGAAAAGTCGATGGCCAGGCCTGTCAGGAATTCCCATTCGATGCGCTCCTCGGGCGTGAGCCGATCGTAGTTTTTGCCTTTGAGTTCTTCCAGCGCACGCGTTACCGTTTCGATCGAATTGTTGTCGTTCATCTGTTTCCAGAGGTAGTAGGCGTAAAGCGACGAACGGAACAGGGCGTGGCGGGAACCCGGGAGAATGCTGTCCGAGAGGGCGATGTATTTCTCGGCTCGCCGGGTGTCGCGGTCGGCGAATTTACGAACCAGAAAGTCCAGCGCATCTTTGCATCCGTAGGTATCCCCGGCCTTGTGCGCTTCGGCGAGTGCCGCTTCCCAATAGGGTGCGGCCAGTTCGAGGCTGTCGCCGCTCAGATCGGCCAGTTGGACGTATATTCGTCCCCGGTCGGCGGCATCGGGTGTTTTCGGTAAGAGCGTAAGCAGACTGTCGGTTTGTGCCGGCTTGGGGGGCGCCGATATTGCAGCGTACGGAAACAAGGACATAATTAGCCCTGACGCAAGGGCTTTCAGGAGAATATGATGCATGTCGGTGTCGTGAAACAATATTAAATTCGGACAAATTTATGAAAAAAATCTTTCGGGGAATTATCATTTAAAAAATAGCAAACATAAAAACAGAGACCGGTTGCAAGCCGGTCTCTTTTAACGGGACGGGTTTGAACCGTCCGGGAGTCATGCCACCCGCAGCTTTACGCCGTGCGATTTGTCCGACTCGACGACGACCGTGTCGCCTTCGTGGAGTTTGCCGTCGATGATCAGCGTCGAAAGCGGTTCCTCGACGTTGTCCATCAGCGTACGTTTGAGCGAGCGGACTCCATAGCGCGATTCGTAGCCCATGGCCGCCAGGCGACGCTTGGCTCCGTCGGTGATCTTCACCTTGTAGCCCAGGCGGCGCGTGCGTTCGAACAGCCCTTGCAATTCCAGTTCGATGATCCGCTCCACATCGCTCAGTTCCAGCGTGCGGAACAATACGATGTCGTCGATCCGGTTCAGGAACTCCGGGGCGAAGGTCTGCTCGAGTGCCTTGCGGTATTCGCACCGGGGCGTCGCGGAGGCTGTGGCACTCTTCGATACGGTGCTGTAACCTACCTGCACCGATTTCTTGACCACGTCGCGCGACCCGACGTTCGAGGTCATGATGATGATCGTGTTGCGGAAGTCCACCTTGCGGCCCGAGCCGTCGGTGAGGTGTCCCTCGTCGAAGATCTGCAACATCGTGTTGAAGACCTCGGGGTGTGCTTTCTCGATCTCGTCGAACAGGATCACGGCATAGGGCTGGCGGCGTACCGTCTCGGTGAGCTGGCCGCCCTCGCCGTAGCCGACATAACCCGGGGGCGAGCCGATCAGCCTGGCGACGTTGTGCTTCTCGCTGTATTCGCTCATGTCGATGCGGATCAGTCCGCGCTGTTCGTCGAAGAGCCATTTCGAGACCTCCTTGGCCAGCAGCGTCTTGCCTACCCCCGTGGGGCCGACGAAGAGGAATACCCCGATCGGACGGTTCTCGTCCTTGAGTCCGGCCCGCGAGCGGCGGATCGTGCGCGAGATCTTCTCGACGGCCTCCTGCTGCCCTACGACCCGCTGCGAAAGGTGCTGGCAGAGGGTTTGCAGGCGGGTCATCTCTCCGCCCGAAATGCGCTCGGCGGGGATGCCCGTCATCGAGGTGATGACCTGCTGGATATGCTCGGCCGTGATCTCCACGGGGTTGGTTTCGAGCGACCGCTGCCATTCGTTGCGGCTTTCGCCCAGTTTCGAACGGAGTGCGATTTCGCGCAGGCGTGCCGAGGCGGCCTTTTCGTAGACCAGCTCTTTGACCGCCTCGCGGCGTTCGCGCCGCACTTCGTCGAGTGCGCTCTCCATCTGGCGGAGTTCGGCCGGTTCGCGCGCCGATTGCAGGTGTATGCGCGAGCCTGCCTCGTCCAGCACATCGATCGCCTTGTCCGGGAAGAAGCGGTCGGTGATGTAGCGCCCGGTGAGTTCCACGCAGGCTTGCAGCGCCTCTTCCGTATAGCGTACCTTGTGGTGCTGCTCGTAGTGGGGGGCGATGTTGCGCAGGATCTGGAGCGTCTGCTCGGGCGTCGTGGGCTCGACGACGACCTTCTGGAACCGGCGCTCGAGCGCCGAGTCACTTTCGATGTTCTCGCGGTATTCGTCGAGCGTCGTGGCGCCGATGGTCTGCAGTTCGCCCCGTGCGAGTGCCGGTTTGAGGATGTTGGCCGTGTCGAGGCTGCCCTGTGTCGAACCGGCACCCACGATGGTGTGTATCTCGTCGATGAATATGATCGTGTCCTTGGCTTTGCGCAGTTCGTCGAGCAGTTGCTGCATGCGCTCCTCGAATTCGCCGCGGAACTTCGTGCCCGCCACGAGCGACGATACGTCGAGCGAGAAGAGCGTCTTGTCGGCGATGGTGTAGGGCACCTCGCCGCCTGCGATGCGCAGTGCCAGCCCTTCGATGATGGCGCTCTTGCCCACGCCCGCCTCGCCGATCAGGATCGGGTTGTTCTTCTTGCGGCGCGAGAGTATCTGGACTACGCGCTCGATCTCCTGCTCGCGCCCCACGACGGGGTCGATCTTGCCCTCGCGGGCCATCTGCGTGAGGTTTACGCCGAACTTGTCGAGCACGTGCGATGTGTTTTTCTCTTCGGGTTTGTTTTCCTCGCCGAAGTCGAGCATGTGTACCTGTATCTCCGTGCGGAAGTCGTCGCCGGCGGCGAATTTCTTGATGTCTTCGGATACGACTTCGCCCGTGATGCCGTACATTTCGAGTACGCGCGATGTCGCGGTCGAGCGGTCGCCGACGATGGCTCGCAGCGCGTGGGCCGTAGAAACGCTCCGCGTGGCGCCCGATACGGCGCACAACTCGTCGGTAAAGGCGCGGTAAAACTCTTCGGCGCCCGTGTTTTCGCGCCGCCCTGCCCCGAGTACCTCGCGTTCGATGCGCAGGCGTACCTGGTAGAGCTCCCAGTCCTTCAGACGGGAGGATAAAAGCTGGTAGGCAAGCGACCCTTCTTCGCGGAGCATCTCCAGCATGAGAAAATCCTTCAGCGAGTGGTCGATTCCTGCTTTGGTCGTATTAAACGCCGCGCGGGCAATGATGCCCTCGAGCGTCTTCGAAATTTTTACTTGCATGTTGCGTCGTCATGAAATTTAATAGTCTAACTTTTGATTCTTCGCCTATCTAACGGCATGTTATTGTTAAATATTATGTTAACTTGTTGAGCGGTATTTATTGCATTGTCCCTGAGTGGATTGTGCGGCTGAAATTCTCGGTGTGCGATGCTGGAAACGGGCTTGGATGTGTTCTGAACGGGTTTCCGGCCTTTTTCGCAGGGAGAAGATGCTCCCCCGGAAGGATAGTTCCGGTACTATGGAAAGGGTATACGGAGGCAGGATAGGCTCCCTGTGGCCGGTGCCGGAAAGAGCTCTTGCGGGGGCGGGGTTCGCCGGCTTTGGTTACCGGGGCTGCCTGCGGTGCCGGGCGGCTCTGTACCGGACGGCTTCTTGTGCGGGATATACCGACTGCGCCGGGATTAGTTGCCTGTTGCCGGCCGGTGCCGGGCGTCAGTTGCCGTTATACAATTATGATTCGGAATGTTTTATTTTTGATACGATGGCTGAGAGCCGTACCGATACCCTGCCGAAACCGGATGTAGATTTTTCCAGTGTATTATCTCTCTGAAAAACAATTATTATTACAAGTATAAAACGGAGTGTGTGTGTTTTTATTGTGCCGGTCTTGTTTATTTGTGTTGTTAATTTTGTATTTTTGTGGAAAAGGCCCGTCCGGGGCTGTTGACAACCGACTTCAACCCGAAAAGAATATGAAACGGATCCTGATCCCTCTCCTGGCGCTCGCCGCCGCCATGACCTTTGCACAACCGCCGCGCCCGCTGCCACCGGGCTATCCCGACCGTTCGGGGAATATAGACCTCGAAAGGGGGTTCCGAACCCCGCCGGCAGGTTACGGCGAGGTGCCCTTCTATTGGTGGATCGGCGACACGCTCACGCGCGAACATCTCGCCTGGCAGCTCGACATGCTGGCACGGAAACGGATCAGCAGCCTGCAGATCAACTATTGCCACACCGATACGGGCGGCATCACCTACGGCAGGACATTTCGTTCGAAGCCCGACCTTTTCACTCCGGCGTGGTGGGAGCTTTTCGGGTGGTTCATGACCGAGGCCGGCAAACGCGGTATGACCGTCAGCCTGAGCGACTATACGCTGGGCGTGGGGCAGGGCTCCTATGTGGACGAGATGCTGGCCGAAGACCCGACGCTCAACGGTTCGGAACTGCATTTCGACAGCCTGGAACTCGGCCGCGGGGAGCGTTTCTCGCGGGCTTATGCGCAGCGGCCGCTTTCGCTGAACGCTTACCCGCTCGATGCCCGGGGCCGGATCGACGGGGCGCCGGTCGACCTGTTGCCGGAAATGGGGCCAGACGGGGTCGAGTGGCAGAACCCCTGGCCGCGGGCCCTCGTGGCCGAAGTGAAGGCCGAGCGGCGCCTGCCTTCGCTCGATCCGATGCACCCTCGTGCGGGGCACAGTTACGTGCGGCACTTTTTCCAACGTTTTGCAGACCGTTTCCCCGGGGAATCGGAAACGGGGCTCAATTTCTTTTTCTCCGATGAGCTGAACTTCAACCTGCAGGGCAATATCTGGAACGATATTTTCCGCGACGAGTTCATGCGCCGCAAGGGATACGACATCCTGCCGCAGATCGACGCGCTGTTCGTCGACCTGGGTGACAGTTCGGTCAAGGTACGCATGGACTATAACGACGTGCGCGTGGCGCTGAGCGAGGAAAACTTCTTCATCCCCGTCTATGAGTGGCACCAGCGGCGCGGGCTGCTCTTCGGATGCGACCACGGCGGCCGTGGCCGCGACGTGGGCGAGTTCGGCGACTATTTCCGTACCCAGCGTTGGAACCAGGCTCCGGGCTGCGACCAGCCGATGTTGCAGAAGGACATTATTAAAAACAAGGTCGCCTCGTCGATCTCGCACCTCTACGAACGCCAGCGCGTCTGGCTCGAAGGTTTTCACAGCAGCGAGTGGTCGACCAACTCGGCGCAGCTGACCGATGCGATCTTCGCCAATTTCGCCATGGGGCAGAATCTGCTGAGCCTGCACGGGCTTTACTATACGACCATGGGGGGCTGGTGGGAGTGGGCGGCGCCCTGCAACCATTTCCACGAGCCTTACTGGGACGAGATGGACGGGTTGCTGGAGTGTACCGAGCGCCTGAGTTATATCCTGTCGCAGGGATACCACGTCGCCGACGTGGCGATCCTCTATCCCGTCGAGCCGGTGGTGGCCGGGTACGGCAACGAGGCTGTCGAAGCCGCCTTTGCCGCCGGGGAGGCGATTTACCGCGACGGCATCGACTTCGACTACATGGGCGGCCTCAGCAAGAAACTGAACATGAGCTGCATTGGAGCCACCAACTACAGCCAGAAAACCATCTACCTCTCGGATGCCAGCGCGACGCTCCATGAGTTCGGACACTTTCTGGATTGGCGGTTGGGCTTCCCCGTGGAGCATGAGCATCTGTATCTGGCAGAGGCGCAGAACTCCGGGCTGCGGGATTACGCCAAAACCAACGCCATAGAATACTTCGCGGACTGCTTTGACTACTGGATCACATACAGCGCTGACAAAAAGCGCATGGATGATTTCCGGGATGCAGCACCGCAGACTTACGCCTACATGAAGAAACTGGCAACAAACAACTGGGGAGCCTGATACATACGGTTCGCCACGGGGCGTCACAGAAATGGCAGAGTCCCGCAGTTGACAGATTCTCCCTTTTCCCGCTATAATGCAGTCATACTATAAACGAAAAGGAGAATCATTTCCATGAATAAAACCGAACTGACCGCCGCCATGGCGGAAACCAGCGGTCTGAGCAAAAAGGACTGCGAAGCGGCCCTCGCCGCCTTTACCGGCGCAGTGGAAACCGCCATGAAGAGCGGAGACAAGGTGCAGATGGTGGGCTTTGGCAGCTTCGAGGTAAAGGAGCGCCCTGCCCGTGTGGGCCGCAACCCCCGCACCGGCGAACCCATGACCTACCCCGCCTGCAAGGTGCCGACCTTCAAGCCTGGCAAGGCACTCAAGGATGCCATTCGGTAAAGCCACATAACAGCAAGTTCCCCCGTGTCCTTCCAACCATATAAGAGGGCGCGGGGGTTTTCTTTGGGAAAAGCCGTTGGTAAGCGCAGACCTCGTGTTTCCTGATGGACAGAAACCGCACAGTATGGTATTCTTTCGATAAGGACTGACGTTTTCCAATACATTTCTGGGCATACCGGGCAACCGCTGGTGAAAAGTGGTTGCATTGTAAGGGAAATCCATGCAGGCAAAAAGAGCATGATCAGTGCTCCGGCTACCGCCGTATCAAACGCAGATACCGGCTCCTATACGAAAGGATGTCATATGGCAAAGAAAAAGAACGGCCGCAATCCACGCAATACGATGGAAAGTACAGACAGGAAGCTGATTGGCAATGCTTTTGATGACGCCATTCGCTTTGCGCGGAAAAACAGTTCCCATCCCAATGTGCCTAAGATCTATGATCTTGTCGGCCCTATCCTGAAGCGCCGCAAGGCCGCTGTTTACAACCTGCTGCCTGCAATCAGAAAACGATTCGGGTCACTCTATGAAAATTTAGATACCGGCCTATTAACAGCGTGGATCAATGAATGTAGCGCTCTGAACCATTCTGTTGACGGGGTGGATCACCTGTATTACATCACGCTGGCCGCTGCGATCTTTATGCTGGATGAGTTGAAACATGACGGAAGGCTCCCCGCGGCGTACTGCTGCTTTAATTCTTCTCAGGAAGCGCTGATGTCTGTTCGACTGCCGGATATTTATGACCCGTGTCACGAAGAGATCGTGCTGCGGGGCATGATGGAGCTGATCCGGGAACGTGACCCGCGGGACAATCCATTTCAAGCCTATATCAATGACGTGTCTGCCCAGCGCACGGAACCGGTGATCCACCAGAAGCCGGAGCAGGATTCCGAAAGTCTGTCCCCGCGGGAGCGTTTTAACGCTGTCATGGCCTTGGTCCCTTCCGTTGTAAAGGAACGGGCTATGAAGCGGTTCATAGAGAAGTATTGGGAGTTTCTGGGCATCTTCTTCGCCTGTGACGCTCCGCTGTGTAAGAAGCAGACCGAATTACTGCGACAATCGGATTCCATCATGAGCGAGTGCCGCAAACTGCATAAGAGACTCGTGGAAAAACGGGAGGAAAAGAAGTCGCCAAACATACCGCGCTATGTATTGGCTCCGAAAGCCACGCTTCCTTTCCAAGAGCTGCAGGATATAAGCGGAAACTGCGGAATGAGCAGAGCGGAAACCTTCGCCATAGACGAAAAGGACCGGCTGCAGGCGATGGCTGCGCAGGGCCTCGCTATGGAGGATGCGGCCGACGATGCAGGGCACAGACGGTTCTTACTCGCCCTGTTCGCACATTCCGCACAGATGGTTAAGCAAGAAGACCTTATAGAAAACCTGGACGCCGACATTGCGGAATGCCTTTTGCGTTTTGAAGTCGACGACCCGTATGAAACCTGCTTCGGATATCTGTGCCTCATAGAAGCCGGAAGCGATATTCCATGGACCTATAATGCCGCTGTTGCCGTTCTGATGGCCGCGGCACGCAAGCTGCCATGGAACGCACGCGCACTCGATGAACTGGACGACCTCACGGATGGGTTTGATGAAGAAAGCGATTCGGAATACCTGCATGAGAACGCGGATGGGGATTTTGCAAGGGATAAAGACATCGCGCCCATCGACTGGAACGATCGAAAGGCGGACCTATATCGACTCAGCTATTTGAATACGCCCCTCTACACGCCCTTGGAATCGCCTGTGCCTGACTGGAAACTGAATATTCCGCAGATCCTGTATGGCCTTACGGGAATCGTAATGCCGCGAACGGTTTCTGACAGCGACGGAATGGCAGAGGTTTTCGAGGCATCAGGCGTGGAGAAAGGCACTGCGAAGGGTCTGGAGCTATATCTTCAAATCGCTTTGGACATACAGATGCAAAGCAGGGACTGGCGGCATGACTTCCGACATCCCTCTGCCGCACTTCCGAAAGGACTCAGCGACTCTGATGCCGAAAATGCAGTCAACATTGATAAGGAAGACGACATTGATGAGCTGAAAGCTAAAATCAGACGGCTAAGGGAATCCAACGAGAAATACAGGGAAGATCTCTATCAGATCCGGCGCGAAATGGAAACGGTTAAGGAGCGCACCGAAAACGTGGAGAAGCGGGCGGCTGCCGAGAGGACGGAACTCGCTGAACTCCGGGAGCTGGTTTTTACGCAGGCCAATGCCGTTGAAATGGGAGGACTGGAACCGGATAAAGCTGCAGAACTGAGATTTCCTTATTCCACGCGAAAAAGAGTCGTTGCCTTCGGCGGCCATGACTCCTGGCGCAAGGCGATTCGCCCGCTTCTTCCCAACGTCACCTTTATCAACCGTGAGCAGAGACCCAACGCGGATATGATCAAGGCGGCGGATGTGGTCTGGATCCAACCCAATGCGCTCTCTCATCGCAGCTTTTATAAGATCATCAATGTGGTTCGAACCAATCAGGTGCAGATCCGGTACTTTGGCTATGCCAGCGCAATGAAATGCGCGGTGCAGGTGCTGGAGGATGATGTTCCCACCGGAAAGAGCTGAGCCAGCGCGGTGAGGATGCTGTGCTCAGCAACACCCCACCTGCTGAATCACGCTTTTTATGAGAACGCTGAATGGCTGAAGGTTTCCTATATCAGATTTCATAGGATCACAAGTGAAAAGTGATACAATAGCCATGAAAAAACGGAATTGACAACAAATGACAACTACACTACAATAAAAGTGAGATCAGGCTTCGGCATCCGACTACAAATAGCGCATACGAAATGCAGGTCTTGTGAAATGTTTCCCAGCTTTTGAAAATAACATTTTTATAAAAGTGAGGATCAGGATATGAATCAGACGGTGGCAAAGCTCATTAACGAGCAGATCAACAAGGAATTCTATTCGGCGTACCTTTATCTGGACTTCGCCAACTACTATGCGCAGGTGGGTCTGGACGGATTTGAAAACTGGTATAAGGTGCAGGCGCAGGAGGAGCGCGACCACGCGCTGCTGTTCTATCAGTATATGCAAAACAACAACGAGGCGATCACCTTCGAGGCGGTGGCCAAGCCGGAGTGGGAGCGCGGGGATCACATGACTCCGCTGAAAAAGGCGCTGGAGCATGAGAAGTATGTCACGGCCAGCATCGACGCGATCTACGCCGCCGCCTACGAGGTTCGGGACTTCCGTACCATGCAGACGCTGGACTGGTTCATCAAGGAGCAGGGCGAGGAGGAGAAGAACGCCTCCGACCTCATCACCAAAATGGAGCTTTTCGGCGGGGACAGTAAGGGGCTCTATATGCTCAACAGCGAACTGAAAGCGAGAACCTATGCCGCGCCCACGCTGGTGCTGGACTAAAATCAACGGACGAAGAAAGGAGATCACCATGAAACAGAGATTTTTTATTTGTAAGCATTGCGGAAACCTCACCGCCATGGTGAAGGACACGGGTGTGCCCGTGGTCTGCTGCGGCGAGAAGATGCACGAGCTGATCC
>OGPX01002092.1_pt1 | contig 11914 bp, 10 predicted proteins | sample 1553101 | NCBI WGS metagenome assembly OGPX01 (sample SAMEA2579964, study PRJEB22360) | human gut metagenome | biome: human gut; feature: human-associated habitat; material: faeces | place: Denmark | collected 2008/2010
ATTGCAAATTTTGTGTTATTTATTTTTTCTTTTTATCCGGAATATAAAAGTGACTAGCTTTATATTTCATATATCTATCTTGTGAATCTATTTGTGGGGATTATATATATTAATATAAGAAAGAAAAATGTATTATATGTTTCAAAAAATTAAAGGAATAAGATAAAAAGTAGCTGTTTGATTTTGGAGTATAACGAAATTAAACACTTATGGATTATGATTTAGGGAAAATTTAAAATTGGGTATATATGATATGTGAATAGTTGTGCAAGGGCAGAGCCGTTTGGATGGTTCTGCCCTTGTTTACATTTGTGTACCTTGCGACATGTATTCTTTGTGAAGGAGCCTTAGTGGCTTTGGACGGATATAAGCAAGATAAAAGGCATACGCGTCAGGTGGTGATTTGAGGAATGGTTGCGGTAAATCTTATTATTCTTTCACTATGCCAATTTCAAAAAATAAATTTGCTGTATAAGATTCAAAAAAACACGGAATACAGCGTAATTTGTTTACATTGTATAGTTGTAAGCAAGTTACTAATAATTATTAAAATAGTTATTAGAAAGGATGTTGCAGTTATGACTGAGAACCGTATCCGTGAGCTACGCAAGAGCCAACAATATGTCACAAGAAGTCTTGGGAACTATAATTAACACTACTCAACAGACGGTAAATAAGATGGAAAAAGATACTTGTTCCATCTCTTCGGACTTACTTATCAGTATGGCAAAGCATTTTAATGTTACCACTGATTATATTCTTGGACTTTCTGATATTAAACGCGATTTGAGCGGACAGATTCGCATGAATCAGGAAATGGACCAGTGTTATGATATTATACTTAGATATCAGAGTCTGACAGACACTGCGGTGTCTTCTCAAACGTCTGGAACAGGCTCAGATAGAGGAATTGGGATTATCTATAGCAACAAAAGAGGTGTGAAAATGCTAAGAATAGCTATATGTGATGACGATTTCGCTTTTACAGGTAGTTTAGAAACATTAGTGCTACACGAAAGCAAGTGCATAGGAATTCGAGTCGAAACAGACGTGTTTTCCGATGGGAAAACATTGCTAGAGAGCATACAGTCCGGTGAACGTTACGGACTTATTTTTATTGACATTGAAATGGAACCGATTGACGGCATATACGCAGCACGTAAAATACGTGAAACGGATCGTTCTGTGCTATTTATTTATATTTCGGGATATGGCAAATATTTAAAGGAATTGTTCGAAGTAGAGCCATTTTGCTTTCTCTCTAAACCGCTGGAAGAGGAGAAATTTTGTCGATGTTTCCAAGAAGCCTGCCGCAGAATAGGTGAAACGAAGCTCTTTTATCAGTTTACATTTAATAGGGAACTCCAAAAAGTAGCCCTGAAAGATGTGGTATATTTTGAAAGCCGTAACCGTGCGGTGCATATTTATTTACAAGATGGAAGTTCAGCATACTTTTACGGGAAACTTAATGTCGTTGAGAAAGAATTAGCAGATAGTCGTAGATATTTCCTGCGTATTCATCAGTCATTTCTTATAAACTATGACTACATAACAAAAATGAATTTTTTTAATATAACAATCTGTCTTTAGGTAATTGCGAAACAAGTTCGCAATCCTGATTAAAAATGTGGTAAGAATCCTGCAATGCAGGATTCTTAAGATGAGAAGCAGGTGACATCAAAATTAGACATGAAAAAAGACTTCCCAGATGGACTGCGAAGAAAAGATGATATGAATATCGAATATCATGCAATTAAAGGCTTTAAACTCCGTATGTATTGATGTTTATGAATTTTATCCGTAACAAGTACGGTAACAAGCTGTGTGATTCCCGCGAGAAGTAAATCAGCATGAAGAGTTTTTTCATTCTGCGTTTTACGATTCGCAATGCAGAAACTATCCTTGAAATGGTTGATTGATTTTTCAACATTTACACAGATTTTGTAGGTGTCTTCCCATTCACGCGAGCCTCGTTCTACACCAGGATAGATGCGGAGATTTTTCTCGGGATAAGATAAATATAAATCATTCGTCCGCAGGAAGAAGTGGTGCATGGATTATCACAGTGGCACTTACGATAAGTTTTTCCAGTCTGCTTATCACGCATCCATTTCATTTTGGGGCATACAAATTTCATGGTAGGAAGTTAGCTTCTTAAATGAGATTTACTGCCTTCTCGTTTCATAGGAAGCGTAGAATCGTGTGGACAGCAGGAAATGCCATTTTCGTTAACTGTGTAGTCAGTTCCTTCCATGGATAATTTTACCCGGAGAGGAATAAAAACCTTACGAAATCCAATGTCTTCAAAAAGAGATTTATAGATTTCAATCGTATCAAAAGCGGCATCCCCAAGAAACGTCTTCGGCTCTATTAAAGGATGCTTTTTGAAAAAATCAATTAAAACAGGAAGCAGCGCTTTTGAGTCTGCAAGAGATTTATCCTCATCCGGAGAATCCGATTTCTTTTCTACAACAATATCAGGATGTGCATTTAGGAAATCCTTGTTGTAGAAAGATATGTCGCGGACAATGCCAAGTCCATTGGTGACGATACCAAATTTATAGGCATAACAGAAGTGACCGTTGATGTACATCTGCTGTATCGCCTGATTGGATGCAGCGTGAGTTGGCATGGAACCATAGGCTGCTTTGTAAGGATCGTAGGAATCATCAAGGTTATGGGATTTTTTAAAAGCCTTTAACTGTTTAATAATACGGTTGGCATACTTCGGATTATTTTCCATAACCCATGCTTCAATGCCGGAGGTATCGAAGATTGTCATGTCAGCAAGCGCCGGATTCAGTTTTTGGCATATCGGTTCGGTCAGATCAACAAGATGATCGAACATAGATTGTAAGTCCAATAAGAAATCCTGTTTAAAGCGAGTGAATTTTGAACCATCCGGTACAACATCAAAGCCACAGAAGTCACGCAGTTCCTGAGAGTATTTCAAGAACACAATCAGGAGAGTGTCAGTCGGGATTGAGAAAATACGCTGGAGCAGAAGTGCTTTGAGCATTGGATAAAGCTGATGCTTGCGAGGCCTTCCGGTTTTGGCGTGAAAATGAGAAACAAAAGAAACAGGAACAATTTCATCAAGGTTAATGGCTTCGTCAAGAAGAGAAAGAAACTGATATTTGTCGTTGTCGAATTTATTTTGGCAATCATCAAAAACTTCTGCCAAAGTGAGCTGCTTATGTGTTATCATATAGGTATATCTCCTTTGGGTGGATTGGTATTTAGTTTCTAGTCAACTCTATTTTACCATAAACCTTGAGGAGATATTTTTATTTTAACGAAAAAAATACCGTATTTATGCAGTGTTTAGCGTTTCACAAACGCCTACAATCTGTCTTAACGGAAAGGAGATTCTGCTGAAAATCAGCGAAGATCGCCAGAAAGAAGTGCGCCGCCAACTCTGCGAGATGGCAGCCGGAAAGGCGGTCATTGAATGAGAGAATATCTTTCACTTATGTCAGTTTTTTTGCTGCCGGCATTGCAATTGCTGATTATACAGAGGTGTATAACAACTCTTTTTGGCTCAGGGAATCGAAAACTTACAGGGTATATAGGATGGTTTATATACTATGCTTTTTTAGTAGTAGCAGAGTTTGGAATTCTTTTTCCACCACAGTTTCTGTTGTTTGGAAATATCCTAATGGTATTTATGGTCAGTACAGTTACCAGGAAAAGGAGTATTAAAAAGCGTTGTATCTGTACTCTCCTCATATGTACAGTTTGGATGGTAGTGGAAATCATTGTGTCATTTGTCTTAGAGACAATGAGCGTAGAAAGTGAGATCATTGCGGATGTGGGCAGTTTTATATCCAAGATATATATGTTGCTTTTTTCTGTTTTGCTTGGACGTTATGCCAAGGAAAAACAGTATTCCGAAATTCCGCTCAGATACTTTATTATAACTCTTTTAGTACCGATAAGTAGCATTTACATGATGCACTATATTTTTCTTATGGCGTCAATTCACGAAGAATATGCTTTTTTCTCAGTTATTGCTGGCGTACTTCTTTTACTCGTCAATTATGTGATTTTTACGGTATATGATCGAATAGGACAAGCAGCGGAACTTCATTCTCAAAATAGGTTGTATGAACAGCAACTTAATCTTTGCAGTCGTCAGGCAGAAGAAAAGGAGAGTTACTATATTGAATTACGCCGGATGCGACATGACATGAAAAACCATTTATTGGGAATACTTGGCATGGTAAATGCCGCAAAAACAGAAGATGCTAGAGAATATATACAAAAAATGCTAGATGATGGCATCGGTGGCAAGGCAATTGAAATTTCCAATAGTGGGAATATCGTAGTAGATTCTCTTGTGAATCATAAGTATGCCCTTGCCTTGAAAGAAAACATACGATTTGATGCCAACGTATTCATTCCACAGGTTTTGCCGTTTCAGGGAGGTCATCTTGCGATTATATTTGGCAATTTGTTAGAAAATGCATTGGAAGCCTGCCGAAAACTGCCACAAGAACAACGGTATATTACTCTGGAGTGTACATATATAAAAGAAATGTTGCAGATATGCATAAAGAATAGTTGTCCACCAGAGCAAAGAAAAAGCAGTTCAGGGCGATATCTTACCACAAAAAAAGGGAATGGTTATCATGGTATTGGGCTGGTTTCAGTAAAACAGGCATTGGCTGATTATGACGGGGAACTAATTATTAAAGATGGAGGTGAAGAATTCCAAGTATCTGTAGTGTTATATGGCAATATAAAAAAGGAAAAATGACATACACTTTCATATTTTCTACATCTGCATAATATTCTTCTTTCTTTGCATTATACTGCAAGGCTATTAAAGGAGAATTTTGCTATGGAATACTTATCTGTTATATTAACTGACTATATATTAAAAAAAGGAATTATTGATAAAAAAAATTACGAAATATACCAATATGGCTTTCAATGCTTTTTAGAAGTTTCTGCCAGCACAATTTGCAGTATTGTGATTGCCTTGTTGCTGCATATGTTTTTCGAATGCCTGTTTTTCTTCCTATTGTTTATTCCAATGCGTTCATTCAGCGGCGGCTTGCATTTAAAAACCTATTTTTCCTGTTTTATCGGCTCCTGCTTGATACTAACTACTACCCTGCTTATTGTGAAATACCTTACTATCTCGATTCCTATTTCCTTTATGCTGTACGTGTTTTGTGCCATTATAATTTTAATCATAGGACCTGTAGATCATCCAAACAGGGAAGTTGACTCACAGGAAAACCGTATTTTTATCCGAAGAACACATTTCACCTTATTATTCAGTTTTCTGCTTGCAGTTATTTTCGCCATAACCAGAAATACAAGATATTTGTTTCTTCAGGCAATTGTATTTGCTTTTATATGTATAACCTCTTTTATCGGACACATTGCTTATAAACAGTCTTAATTTTCCACCTGTAAAGCAATATGGATTTTATTCTGAAGGATTTGTATACTTTGTCTGTATTCTTCCTGAAGCAAGTCTGGGATTTTATTGTCAAGATTACAAATATTTTCGAAATCTTGACAGCCTAACAGCTTTCTATTCTTATAAAACCATTGCCAGCGCCAATTACGCAGCAAACTGTCCGCCATTTCTTCCGGAGAATGAAAAACCTCATCAATTTTCATTGAGTTGTTCTGTGTACTATCTCTTTCATACAATCCGAGTACAGATACATAGCCCACTTGGTACATATAGGCAATATGATAATCCCTTGATTGCTTAAGTGTCTCTGAAAAAACAGCTATCAACTCCTCGTATTTGTCCATCTTATAAACTCTCCTCAATATCACACCATTGCATAAAGGTTATAATGGTTACCATTTTTCTCATGTCAAAACTTATCATAACACTTATTTCTTTTATTAACTATTACTACATCAAATATTACCAAAATTCATTTTCTCTGTCCTAATCCTTAAAGTGAAAAGTTCCCTACACAGGCCATGGTGAACCATACCATAGTCCACCTGACCAGCGCAGTATCCCCTTTGTGCTTACCTTATGATTTCAAACAGCAGACTGCTTCTGCCACCATTATCACGCCAGCGCTGTTTCTTGCGTATAAATCCATTCTCCTCCAAATCGCTGATGGCACGTTTTACGGTACTGACAGACAAATGCAGTTCTCTGGCAATGGTCCCGATTGCCGGATAGCAGGTGCCTTCCTTATTCGCACGATCCTTTAGATACAGATATACCGCCACAGCCCTATGGGGCAGTTCTGCTTCATATATTTCTTTTTTGTTCAACCAATCACCTAATCCTCTGTCCTGAGTGCCTGTCTGACCTTTCCCACCGTTTCATTCATCTGGGACTGCGGAATACCGCCACTTCTGGATGCAGTGCCTTGTTCCGTACTTTCCGGCTCCTCATCCACACAGCACATATATCTGCGGATAATCTCTTCTTCTATCTCTTGCTTATCTGCATAGGTCACCTTTCTTGCTGACTTTTCCTCTATCTCGTAAGGCTCCTCAAATGTGATGCCCCACTTTAGGAACAGTTTCAGCTTGGTCCTCATGGAATGGCTGCCTGTTTTGGACACGATGAAGTTTCCTTTTGGCAGGGACTTTAATTCATCCGGTGTCATCAATGGTCTTTGTATCATCTGGAGGGACTGACTCGGATCATTCTTTCCCCTGCTGATGGAGCCGGACATGACCGTCTTGTTTCCAAGGTTCTTGGACAGTACCTCTGCGGATTCCGAGTTTGGTGCAAATCCACCGAAGATGGTATCCTGGCAGTTATCGATGATAATCTCTGCCCCTTCTTTTCCGTAGTTCTTATTAAGCTGTGCAAAGGACTGTATCATGGGTACGATACTTACCCTTCTGGAACGGGATGCAGAGAACATCATCTCCGCACTCTCAATCTTTGGTATGGTTCCGACCTCATCCCAATAGAAAACCACACGGTTATCCAGCTTTCCTCCATTCTCATCTGCCACCACAAGGATTTCCCTATAGAGTTGCTGCAAAATCAGAGAGATAATAAAATACTTGGTGTTGTCTTCTTCCGGCATCACTAAAAATACCGCTGTCTTCTGCTTACAAAACATTTCAGCATCGATAGCGGTATCAAAGCACAGTATCTGCTCCAGTTCGGAATCCAGAAAGGAGTTCAGTCTGGAGAGTGCTGTGGAAAGAACAGACTGCATGGACTGCTCTGCGGTATTTAAAGCTGCCCCGGCAAACCATTTGGCTTTGTGGGTATCCGGAAGCTTTGCCATAAGCAACTGAAACTGATTTCTTCCTTTTACCTTGGATGGCGCCAGTAAATCCTGAATCAGTTTAAATACACTAATGATGTGTCTTTTCTCCTTGGGACAGAATTCTGCTATTAACAGGATGACTGCGGTCAGCACACCTTCTGCGGCATCATAGAAGAATGCATTTTGTCCGTAGCTGGCACTGTCGGCTCCCCCAGAGGATATGATTGTCTTGGCAGTAATCTTTGCATACTTTTCTGCCTTTGCCTTGGCACTTAAGTTGTTATGATCTGCCAGATACTCATCCATGTACTTGTTTACCAAATGGAGCATATTATCTCCATCACTTCTAGTTGGGTTTCTTAAATCAATGACTGCGGTGTGGTACCCATAGTATTTCTTGGCGATGCCTGCATAGTTTCGGTAAAGGTCGCCCTTGGTATCCGTAGTCAGAAAACTCATTCCGCAGGCACAGGCATATTCGATGTTGGGATACAGAAAGTGTGCGGTCTTACCCACACCTGCTGCTCCAATCATCAGGCAATGCACATCCCCGGTATCCACAAGGGCATATAGCTTTCCTGCCCTTTCAATGCTCCCCAGCACAAGTCCCTGTGCTGTCGGCAGGTTTTCTCCTTTCCTCCACTTCTCCGGCTCATAGGCTACTTCCACATAGGTTTCCTCAATCTCCTTCTTGGTAGCAAACCGTGCGGTTCCGTGCTGGCCATCTCCTACGGTCTTACTCTTGATTCCATTGAGCGTATAATAATGTGCCAGCAGGGAAAGTCCTCCAATCACAGAAAACATAATTACCCCTGACACCAATAACATCACGACTGGCTGCATTCCATCCTCATCTCCTTTCTCTGTATGGGTTCCTCATATTCTGTTGCAACAAAAATATGAGCCTTGATACACTCCATCGTCAGGCTCATACATTTCTTCACAAATTCTTCTTTATTCTCTTTTAAGGACAAATCCTTTTTGTCAAATACCTCCATCAGTTCCTCAAAGGCTTTCTGCATGTTCCGAAGCCTTGTATTGTAGTTCCCCTTATCCCTATGTGGCCGGTATCGCTTATGCAGGTTATCCAGTATTTCATCTGCACTTGTTTCCCTGCCAAGTTCACTGCCTGTTTTCTCCATGCATCGGATTAACACCCCGGTTAAAAGCATTCCTCCACTGTCGAAAGCATCCTCCAGATGTTCTTTTCCGTTTCCTTTCTTCAGTGCATTGTAAATGTCCTGATAATACCGGCACACGCTTTCCTTGGTGGCATACTTCATATCCACACTGTCTGTGACCTGCTTTAGTATTTCCATCCACGCATCGCATTCCAGAATCTTTGGATGCTCCTGTGCCGGAATTACTTCTTCCCCATGCAGAAGTTTTAAATCTTCATTCCAGTCCTTGCAGAAGGATTTTAAATTCTTAATCTGTCTGTACCCATTCTGCACCAGAATATCTGCCAGTCTTCCACAGGCTTCTATGCCTGCCGGATCATGGTCTAAGCACAACACAACCGTATCCAGATTCGCATAATCCTTTAACATCTGCAGCATGGCATGTTCTGAAACTCCGTTTAAAACGATATAACTGTTCTTCTGCCAGTTTTTTGGGTACAAGGTCAGAAAGGATAAAAAATCAATCGGTGCCTCAAACACATACAGCTTATTCCCGGCTCCGGCATAACCGAATCCGTAGGAAGAGTCAGAACCATCTTCGTTCATGCGGAAGCTCCTGCCATCCGAGCAGGTTCCCTTTTTATGTATGTGGCGTGGATTCCCTTCTTTATCCACTCCGACAAATACAGCGTTGTGATGCCCTGCTGATTCATACAGGATTCCCTGTCTGGCAAAAAAGGACAGCACCTCCCTACTGATATGCCTCTTCTGCATCAGATAGGCATATACCCTTTTCATGGTATCGTTCTTTTCCGGCGGCACTAATATTTTCGGTTCTTTTTCTTCTGTGGTTTCCTCTCCCCTGGGACGTGCGGCTCTCTTTCCCGCAGTTTCCCTTGGCGGACTGCCTCCATGAATAACCTGCCCTGTTTCCCCATTAAGCAAATAGGTAACTGCCTCCGGATAAGACATCCCAAAGAACTCCTGCATGAAATCAATAGCATGGCTTCCCATCTGCTGACTGTGTCTGTACCAGCGGTTTCCACGGAACGTCACACTACCATGCCGCTTCCATCTCCATTCATTTCCGGAGCGTTCCACTTCTTCATGCTCCCGTTTCAAAATATCCATGATGGGTACTGCATTGGCTCTTTCCTTCTGCTCCTCTGTAAAATAAATGAAATCTCCCAATCTGCTCCTCCTGCCTATTGTGTCTGTACCATTTCTTCCCTATCATCTCTTGCATGACCCTGTGCAATTTTCTTATTCTTAATCTTTCTAGCCAGCTTACGATCCATACCGGCTCGTCTGCCTCCTTTCTTTCCAGAAACATCGTCCTCCATGATTTTTTCCAGATGATGCATGAGTCTGGTTGCCATTAGTAGTAAATCCGGATGGGGCATATCATTCCAGTGTTCCAGAAAATAAGCAGCGTACACATTTCCCTGCTCCGCTGCCAATCTGAAATATTCGTATGCTTTTTCCTTATCCTGCTCTACCTCTCTTCCCATCAGATTCACCTTGCCAAGGACATACTGTGCATACTGATTTCCCACGCCGGCTGACTCCTCCAGATACCGTATGGCAAGTTCTACATTTTTTACTACCTCCTCCCCTGCAAGATATAACTTCCCAAGCCGGTATGATGCAAATTCATTTTTCCGGTTTGCTGCCAGTGTAAGATAGCGGACTGCTCTGCCAATGTCCTTATACTCATCCGACAGATATAGTCTGCCTAACCGGTACCACGCATAGGCATTATCTGCATCCGCTGCCTTGTGTAAATGATGGAATGCCTTTTCCATATCCTTCGCTATCAGTTCTCCGTCCGTATACAGCTTCCCAAGGGCATAATCTGCAAAAGAATTGCCCTGCTCGGAAGCTGCCTCCAGCCATTTAAGTACCTGCTTGATTTTTTTATAGTCCGGTATTTCTTTCGGGTTCCTTTGCAGTTTCTCCGTTTCCTGACGGATGTACAGCTTTGCCAGTTGATAGGCTGCATGGGTATTTCCATAGCCCGCAGACTTACAAAGATATTTTTCGGCTTCCTTTTCATCTGCTTCGGTACCAACGCCTTGCAGGTACATGGTTCCGATACGGTACCATAAGGTATCATCCCTGGACTTCTTTTCCAGATTTAAAAACCCAAGAAACGCTACCCGGTAGCACTTCTCCGCCAGATCCGTATTCCTCTGGGTTCCTCTTCCGGCTTCATACAATTTCCCCAACTCAAAGGATGCATAAGGATTGCCCTTTTTATGGGAACGCTGAAACAACTGACAGGCTTTTCCCTCGTCCTGCTCCACACCTTTTCCATGCAGATACAGCATACCAAGAGAATAAAGTGCATATTTATGTTCCTTGCCTGATGCTATCTCAAACCATTTGGCCGCCTCCGGCAGATTCTCCTCGGTTCCCAATCCATACTGATACATTTTACCGATGCGGTATTCCAGATAAGTGTTTTCTTTTCTGTCTTCCACAACAAGCATTGCCTTTAGAGACTTTTCATACCACTCCTGTGCTTTCGTCTTGTCTGCTTCCACAAAAATACCCTGTGCATACATCTTTCCCATGTCTGCCATTGCATAGGCATTTCCCTGCCCTGCCTCCTCTTTCATGATTTCATAGGCAGCTTCCTCATCCGGCTCTATCTGAGGTGTACCATACAGATATTCCCTTGCCTCTTTATAGGCATCTGTCCACTTGGCATAAAACTCCTGACCGTCCGGTTCTTCCTCTTCCGGCTCATCCTCGGAATAATCTACGGGAACCTCCACCATATCTTCTGACACTTCAGAATCATCTGCACCCATTTCTTCCCTTTCGGTTTCCAAAGCTTCCAGTCCCTCATCCTCTGTATAAAGATACCCTTCTCCGTATCGGACTGCTTCCCGGATAACCATGTTTTTGATGCTTTTTAATTCCTTCTGCTCTGACAGTGGAAGCTGCTCTGCATCTGCATCCTTGTAAAAATGAAGTATCTCACTTTTGCTCTCCAGCCACTGTTTATAGCACTCCGCCACTTTTTCTTCCTTTGCCAGTTCATCCACAATACCATTGACGATTGCTTTTACATCTGCTTTCAGATATCCGTATACCTTCTTGCCTCCAGTGTTCATTAACCGTCTGAATAAAACCATCATCTGTTCTGCAATTTTTTCATTGTGACAGATTCCGCTCTGCATTTCCTGCAATAAAAAAAGCAGACTCTTATTCGCCTGCTCCTTCAACTGTTCCCTTTGCTCTGTTCTTTTTTCATAGATACTCATAAACTCCTGACGGAAAATATCATGGGCATAAGTGGACCTCATGGTTTCAATGCCTTTGGGCGATAGATAACCTTCCGATGGATTTGTGGAGTACACCACCAAATGTACATGAGGGTGATGGGACTCATTGTGGAATGCGGCATACCATTTAAGGTTCCTGCTGTCTATCTTATAGTTTTCACACAGAAGTTCCACCCTGCTCCGTAAAAGTGCCTGCCACTGTGCAGCACTGTCATAGCCTAGCCGCTCGGCATCCTCCCTCCGCAGGCTGATGACATTCGTCCAGATCACACCGGGA
>OGPX01002101.1_pt1 | contig 11898 bp, 7 predicted proteins | sample 1553101 | NCBI WGS metagenome assembly OGPX01 (sample SAMEA2579964, study PRJEB22360) | human gut metagenome | biome: human gut; feature: human-associated habitat; material: faeces | place: Denmark | collected 2008/2010
CCCACCACAACTGACGGCTGATACACCAGTCCTTGATGTTTTCCATCCAGTGACGATAAGTATTTTTGTATTTGGCCGGGTAGAACTTGATTTCGTCCTTCATCACCGGTTCCAAAGCGATTTGCGCCAAGTGTTCCATCTTCAGGAACCATTGCATGGAAAGCTTCGGTTCGATGGGCACGTTGGTACGCTCGGAAAAGCCCACCTTGTTGGTATAGTCTTCCACCTTTTCCAGCAATCCGGCTTTTTCCAAGTCGATGCAGATTTGCTTGCGCACGTCGAAACGGTCCATGCCCACGTACATCCCGGCAGCCTCGCTAATCGTGCCGTTGTCGTTGAAGATGTCGATGGAGGGCAGGTTGTACTTCTCGCCTAACATGTAGTCGTTCACGTCGTGTGCCGGTGTCACCTTCAGGCAGCCCGTTCCGAACTCGATGTCCACATAGTTGTCTTCGATGACGGGGATGCAGCGGCCTACCAGAGGCACGATCACCTTTTGTCCTTTCAGCCACGTGTTCTTCGGGTCGTTCGGGTTGATGCACATCGCCGTGTCACCCATGATGGTTTCCGGTCGCGTGGTAGCCACCACGGCGTAGCGTCCGCTTTCGTCCGGTTGGCCGTCTTCACCGGCCACCATATATTTCAGATAGTACAGCTTGCTATGTTCTTCTTTGTAAATCACTTCCTCGTCCGAGAGGGCTGTCAGGGCTTTCGGATCCCAGTTCACCATGCGCACGCCACGGTAAATCAATCCTTTGTTGTACAGGTCGCAGAACACCTTAATGACGCTTTCGCTCCGCTTCTCGTCCATGGTGAAAGCCGTGCGGTCCCAGTCGCAACTGGCCCCCAGTTTACGCAACTGTTTCAGGATGATGCCCCCGTGTTCGTCCGTCCATTCCCAGGCATATTTCAGGAACTCTTCGCGGGTGAGGTCAGTCTTCTTGATACCCTTTTCCGCCAAGCGGTTTACCACCTTGGCTTCGGTGGCGATGGAAGCATGGTCGGTACCCGGCACCCAACAAGCGTTCTTGCCGTCCATACGGGCGCGGCGCACGAGGATGTCCTGAATGGTTTCGTTGAGCACATGCCCCATGTGGAGCACACCCGTCACGTTGGGGGGCGGGATGACTACCGTATAAGGTTCGCGTCCGTCGGGTTTAGAACTGAAAAGCTTGTGGTCGAGCCAGTATTGGTACCATTTGCCCTCTACGTCGGCCGGATTGTATTTACTTGCTAATTCCATTGTATATAACGTTTTTATGTATTTCTTTTTAGGACTTGCAAAGTTACATAAAAAAGGTTATATATGGCGGAGTTTGGGACAATTAAATTACGGTAAATTCCTTTGTGTATTCGGTAAATTCCGTTCGGTAGGTCAAGCATCTCATTGCAGTTCTTTTCCTGTGATGGTACCATCGTCACCTTCTTTACAAATATACGGTTTGCCGCCTTTGAAATAGCAGGCATTGATGCTACCGCCGTATGGTGAAATGGTTTTTAGGAGGAAGAAATTGCCGTCATCAGACTCTTTGATGGCATAATCAATTTTATCATTTAACCCTCCACCGGTGTATGAGTATGAAATAGTCCATTTGTTTGCTTTGTACCGCCTTACCATATCATCGGCAAATTCTTGTCCGAGCACTTCTTTTACGCCATTGTACATGTAAAGATTATCTTCTTTCTTAAAATTGCTCCGGTCATGGTAATAAGCTATATAGTAAGTTGGGATAGTTTCGTCCACACATACAACGTCTTTGGACGGCCGGTAATGGGTCTTGCCGTTCTCCCTGAATGCTTCCACTACGGGGAAGTACAGGAAATTCCGTTTGATTTGGGCGGTAAAGGCTGGATTCTTTTTCTTTTGTCGGTACTCAATAATCCTGATTTTGTTTAAGATGGTGTCACGACCGCCCTCGGTGAGCGCAGTGAATAGGCTTCCACCCCGTAATAGGGCTTTGGGTTGGAGTGCACGTACGGAGGACACCTTAGGTGCGATGGTTGCAGAATCTTCCGAGGTAATGTCTGTGTTTACACAAGAAGATACAATGCCGATGGCAAACGATGATATGAAGATGGATAAATAGTATCTCATAGCTTTGTTGGTAAAATAGGATTCATTTGCTATAAATCCCGTAATAGTTCATTCTAAATGTATTATGTTATGGGGTGAAAAAGGTAATGTAAAATAGGGTTGCCCATTAAATTGTGGAGGACACATTTGTATCCTCCATGAAAGGTGCGTCGAACAGGTGGCTTATTGCAGTTCTTTTCCTGTGATGGTACCGTCGTCACCTTCTTTACAAATATACGGCTTGCCGTCTTTGAAATAGCAGATGTCGTAACTTCCACCGTATAGGGTAGTGGACTTTAGCATAAAGAAACTACCATCGTCAGACTCTTGGATGGCATAGTCCATTTTATTGGACATTTTTCCGTCCTTAAAATATTTACCAACAGTCCACTTAATGGCCTTGTACCGTCTTACCGTTTCATCGGCAAATTTCTGTCCGTGTATTTCCTTGATACCGTTGTACATGTTGAGGTTGTCTTCTTTCTTGAATTTGCTCCGGTCTTGATATTCTGCTCCATAGTAAATATGGCTTGTTTCATTCAAGCAGACAATGTTCTTGGATGCTTGATAACGGGTTTGTCCGGTAGTGTCCTTGAAAATTTCCACTACCGGGAAATAACGGATATTCCGTAATGATTTGGTGGAAACGGCATTACTTTTATCCTTTTGTTGCGTTTCATATCTTTGGATTTTGCTTAAAATGGTGTCGCGAGCACCTTCAGTGATAGGGGTGTATAGGCTTCCACCTGGCAGTAGGGCGGCTGCTTGAAGGGCATATACGGGCGATGTCTTAGGAGCGGTGGCTACAGGCTCTTCCAAGTTGATACTTGCATTTACACAAGAAAGTAATGTACCGGAAACAAGCAGTGAAACGAAAAAGAATATTTTATTTTTCATAATTATATTATTTTAACGTTAAAGATGAAAATAGAGTCTTTTGTTCATTTGCTATATACTGCATCATATTCCATCAATTTCCCATAACTTATTTTTTCTTCATAACCCCTATACGGATCCATTATCGTTATGGAGCTTGAGGGGTCATACCAATCCTTATTATAGTATTGAGAGCTTACGAATACGACGCAATGTCCAAATTCTCCGTCTGCTTTTTGCAATAAAACGGGAGAGGAAATATTTTCGTTTGGATCCATCAGTTGCTTCGCAAAAATAGTGGAATTTACATTGTTGTATCCCTCCGATTCAAAGAAGCGGTTGTCTCCTCCTGCCACTCCGAACTTTGAGAAAGTTTCTTTGGAAGTACATGTCGAGTTGGAATCCTCATTGAACATCTTCATCGCAGCTTTGTATTCTTCATCAGGAATGTAAGATGAACCATATACATTGTCATCTTTTCCAACCAAGAAACTATGTATATAGTTAAAACAATGCGTACATTGCTCCATACCGTCTACCGCCTCCATGGAAGCATAGACGCACCAAGCCTCACCTTCTTGTTCAACATCGTCCACCTCATTACTAAAGTCCACTTCTTTGGTTAAGGTGTCTTCTTCCCAATAAAAAGGGAATAAGGGTTGTGTGCCTACCATTAGAATAATAATCAGGCTGAGAATTTTCTGTTTCATAAGCATCCGTTTTTTAATAAATAAAAATAGTCTTTTCTCAATATCCTGTTCTTGTAGAGGTAGATACCAACTGCATCTTCTGAACCTTGCAATTATAATGAAATATTTTCGGTAAAACAAGAATATAGATATAAAAATTAAACCTTTAACATATATTTCATGCTTGCACGGCTCTTCTTTATAAAAAATAATAAGAAAGTGGAGGTTCAAGAATAAAATGTTATCTTTGGATATTAATTGGTAATAAAATGGAAATAAAACATAGGTTGCATCCAACGATTCCTGCACGAGGCAGGAAGATGTTCGTGCTCCGTCACGAAAAGTTATATCTGACCGTTCACCGGCAATTAATGAAAAAATGGTTCCGCTATACGGTCTTGTTTTTCATTGTCGGGGCGATTTTCTCCGTGATTTGCAGTTCTTTCGAGTCCTCAGCACCTTATCGCCTGCAATTATACAGCTTTTGTTATTTGGCCTCCTTCGTCTTTACGGTCGAATATGTGTTGCGCATCATAGCAGCTCCTGTCCAATATCGTCAGTATCGTGCCTGGCGTTCCCGTTTCAGGTATTTGTTTTCGTTTTACGGCTTGATAGATTTTGTGGCTGTCATCCCTTTTCTCATCATCTACCTGTATCGGGAGACCATCTTTGTACATTTGGCGGTACTGGCCTATATTTTAATGATATTTAAGTTGATACGCTATTCCCGCTCGTTCCAGCTTATCGGACGTGTGTTGCAGATGGTGAAGGATGAATTGATAACGGCCTGTACGGCTTGCGGCATCCTGCTGGGATTCTCGGGCATCCTGATGTACTATATCGAACACGAGGCACAACCCGAAGCCTTTGCCAATATCGGCGACGGTTTTTGGTGGGCTGTAGTGACGTTCACCACCGTGGGGTATGGGGATGTCTATCCGGTCACGGCATTGGGACGGTTGCTGAGCGGCGTGATTTGTATGGTAGGCATTGCGATGATAGCCATTCCCACCGGTCTTATATCTTCGGCTTTCATGAGTTTGATTCAAGAGAAGAAACGGAAGGAGGAAGAAGAACACAAAAACTGATTTCCGGAAAGGGATTTTCATCCTCTACGTTGCCCGTCTTTTTATCCTCTTGAAAGCGAAAAATCAATCTCAGCAGAATGAAAAATCGTTCGGCTGAGATTGAAAAATCGTTTGGCGCACATTTTTTGATGACTTTCTTGTGCGCTGTTTTTGATGACTTTCTTGTGCGCTGTTTTTGATGACCTTATGCGTTGTTTTGATAGCCCCGTCCCCCGTTTTTCCGATAAGGGGCACCGAGAAACGGGGGACGGGACGGCAGGGGCGGAGTTACTTCCAGCCTCCGCCGAGGGCTTTATAGAGGTTGATGATCATCAACTGTTTGTCGCACACGGCGTTGCTCAACGACACTTGGGCATCGAAGTAGTTACGTTGGGCATCCAGAAGGTCCAAGTAACCGATGACCCCGTTGATGTATTGCAGTTGTGCCAGCTCCACTGCCGTACGCGAAGCTTCGGCCAGTTGGCGGCGCGACTCGTAGATGTCTTTTATTTTGTTGAAGTTGATGATGGCATTATGCGTCTCCTTGAAGGCTGCGAGCACCGTTTTCTCATATTCGGCCACGGCACCTTCGTAAGCGGCCCGTTTGGCTTTCAGAGCCGCACGGTTTTTACCCATGGCAAAGAGGGGGCTCAGCAAGTTGCCTGCAAGATAGGAGTAGGGCGATTTCAGGAGGTCCCGAAGCGTTTCGCTTTCCGCACCTAATGTGGTGGTCAGTGCCAGGCGGGGGAACATGTTGGTATAGGCCAATCCCACTTCGGCATGGGCTGCCATCAGTTCCCGTTCGGCTTTCCGTATGTCGGGGCGTCGTTCCAGAAGCGTGGAGGGCAACCCCAAGGGAAGAGCGTCGGGCAACTGTATTTCTTCGGGTAGGACGTTGCGGTTTACGGCGTAGGGGAAATCACCGGTCAAGAGTGCGATTTCGCTTTCTTTCAGGGAAATCCTGCGTTCCAGGTCTGGTACCATGGTGGCCGTCTTGGCCAATTCCACTTTGGCTTGCTGGAATACGATTTCGGAGGTCAGCCCGCCCTTGAAACGGATTTCTGCCAAGCGTACGCCCTCGCGCCGTGCTTCCAACGTACGGCGCACGATGGCCAGTTCGTTGTCCAATGCCATTAGTTCGAAGTAAGACTGTGCGACCTGTGCCACCAACCCCATTTTTACGGCCCGGCAGTTTTCCACCGAAGCCAGAAATTCCGCCGTGCTATGGTCGCGTGCCCAACGGAGGTTGCCCCATAAGTCAAGCTCCCATGAAATGGAAGCAGTAAGGCTGAGTTCCGGGTCGGCATCGAAATTGTCACCGCCGTAGTTTGTCGTTTCACGGTTGCCGTTCAGGCGGACGGTTGCTTGCGGGAACATGTTCGCAAAATCGATGCGTTTCAGGGCTGCCAGCTCATTCATTCGTGCCGAGGCTATTTTCAGGTCTTTATTGTATGTGAGTGCCCGGTGGAGCAGTTGTTGAAGAGTGGTGTCGTTGTAAAGCTCCCACCACGAGAGGTCGCCTATGGATGCCGTGTCTTGCGTAAGCGTGTCGAGCCGGGCGGGCAGGGGCATATCCGGACGGGTATAGGATTTACCGATTTGGCAGGATGACAGTCCCGTGCGAACATGGGCGGTATCAGAGTCCCGGGCCGCCTGCCAATAGGATGAGTCCGGCACCGGAAAGGCGTTTGCGGTTGAATTTGCCTTTGGCTTTGTATATCAGTACGAAGAAGAACGGTACCAACAGGATGCCGACCGATACGGCCACTATCATGCCGAAGAACACGCCCGTACCGATGGCTTGGCGGGTGGGTGAGCCGGGGCCACTGGCCACTACCATGGGCAACATACCCAGAATGAAGGCCAGTGAAGTCATGAGGATGGGACGGAAACGTAGGCGTGCCGCATGGAGGGTCGAGGTCACCAAATCGCCGCCTCGGTCTACTTCGTCTTTGGCGAATTCGACAATCAGGATGGCGTTTTTGGCGGCCAGTCCGACCAACATCACCAGTCCGATTTGGAAATAAATGTCATTTTCCAGTCCGCAGAGCGTGATGCCGAGATATGCGCCGAGGGCGGCTACCGGAAGGGATAGCAGTACGGCGATGGGTACCATCCAACTCTCATACAAGGCTGCAAGGAACAGGAAAACGAAGATGAACACGAGCATCAGCACGAGGCCGGTCTGCCCGCCCGCCTGTTTTTCCTGATAGGACAGTCCGCTCCATTCTACGCCGATGTTGTCCGGCAGATGCTCGCGGGCCACCTGTTCGATGACTTCCATGGCTTGCCCCGAACTGTAACCGTCGGCAGCGGCTCCCCGGATAATGGCACTGTTGAACATGTTGAAACGTTTGATGCTGCCCGGTCCCGTCGTATAGGAAGTCGTACCTAAGGAGGTCAGCGGTATCATGGCGTTGTTGCTTCCGCGGACGAAAAACAAATTGATATTTTCGGGGTGTTCGCGGTAATCGGCTTCAGCCTGTATGTACACGCGGTAGATACGGTTGAACATGTTGAAGTCGTTGACGTAGACCGACCCGGTGTAGGCTTTCATCGTGGAGAAAACATCGGCCATCGGTACGCCGGACAGTTTCACCTTGTCGCGGTCCACATCGAAATAAAGCTGCGGAATCTCGGCCTGGAGGGAGGACGAAAGCCCCGAAAGTTCCTTGCGTTGCGCTGCATAATATAATAAGGTGTCGGTAGCTTGTACGAGGTTCTCGAACGTGGCGTCGCCACGCGCCTCCAGTTGCATCTCAAAACCGCCCGATGAACCCAGCCCGGGAATGACCGGAGGGGTAGACAAGTAGACTTTGCATTCGGGGTATTCCTTAAAATGCGCTTTGACCTCGGCCATGACTTCGTCAATCGTGGTCTTGTCCCGTTCCTCCCATGGTTTCAGGATGACGGTCAGTTCGCTCCGCGCCTGGCTCGTACCTACGCGGGGGCTGCTTCCGGTCACGTTTTGTACGTATTCCACAGCCGGATTCTCCATCAGGTAACGGATGGCACGTTCGGTCACGTTCCGTGTACGTTCGAGTGTGGCTCCTTCCGGAAGCTCCAGTTCCACTTTGAAATATCCTTGGTCTTCTACGGGGAGGAAACTGGTCGGCACCATGCGGTGAAGGATGAAAATCAGTCCGACGACCAGGCAGAAACTCAGAATGATTCGTTTAGGATGTATCAGGACTTTCTGGATACCTTGGATGTATTTGTGGTTTCCGACGGACAACCATTCGTTGATTTTGCGGAAAACGATGTTTTTAGGTTTGTTCGGGTCTGTCGGTTTCAGGATGAGCGAGCACATGACCGGACTCAGCGTCAGGGCTACTACCGTAGAAATCAGTACCGATACCACAATCGTTACGGTGAACTGGCGGTAGAGTTGTCCCGTGATGCCCGGCAAGAAGCTGACCGGTACGAAGACGGCTGCCAGTACTAATGATGTGGCTATCAAGGCACCGGCCAGTCCTGTCATGGCTTTCTTGGTGGCTTCGTACGCGCCGAGGTGCTCTTCTTCCATGATACGTTCCACGTTCTCTACCACGACGATAGCGTCGTCCACCACAATACCGATGGCCAGAATCAGGCCCAACAAAGTAAGCATGTTAAGCGAGAAGCCGAATATCAGCATGAAGCCGAAAGTTCCGATAAGAGAGATCGGTACGGCTAAGACCGGGATCAGCGGGGGGCGCCCGCCTTTCAGCGGTATCAGCGTGGCGCGCCAGCTTTGCAGGGAGAGGAAGACTACGAAAATCACCAGTACCAGTGCCTCGAAGAGCGTCTTGTACACTTCGTGAATGGATTCCGAAATGTAAGTGGTCATGTCGAACGGAATCTCATATTTCAGTCCTTCCGGAAAGTTCTTGCTGATTTCGTCCATGGCATTCTTTACATTTTCTGCCACTTCCATGGCATTCGCTCCCGGCAGCATGTAGATACCGAGTACGGCGGCGTTGCCCCCGTTGATACCGCTTTCCGTGTTGTAAGACTGGGCTTCGAGCGAGATGCGGGCTACGTCGCGCAGGCGGATGAGCGATCCGTCGGCATCGGCACGCAACACGATTTCCTCGAATTGGCTGACGGTAGAGAGCCGCCCTTTGGTGGAGATGGGGATGGTGATGTCCAAACCTTCTATGGGTTGCTGGCCGAGTACGCCCGCTGCGGATTCACGGTTTTGGTCTTTTAAGGCGTTCTGCACGTCTTGTACCGTCAGACCGAAGTTGGCCAGCTTGTCCGGTTGCACCCATATCTGCATGGCGTAATAGCGGCTTCCGATGTTCGACACACGGCCTACACCCGGAATGCGTCGCAATACGTCGAGCACATTGATGGTAGCAAAGTTACTCAGATAGATTTCATCGAATTTCGGGTCGTTGGAAGTCAGACATAAGGTCATGAGCTGGCTGGGCGCCTGTTTCTCCACAGAGATACCGTTTTGTATCACCTCGGCAGGCAGGCGGGATTCTGCCAGTTTCACGCGGTTCTGTATTTCTACAGCCGCCAAGTCGGGGTCGGCCGAGATGTCGAACGTAATCGTGGCGGAAAAACCTCCGGAATTGGAACTGCTGGACTCCATGTACAGCATGCCCGGCGTTCCGTTCAGTTCCTGTTCGATGGGGGTGGCTACGGCCTGCGATACCGTCAGCGCACTGGCTCCCGGATAGGATGCGCTGATCTTGACTACCGGAGGCGTAATTTGAGGATATTGGTCGATGGGCAATAAGGTCAGACCTATGATACCCACGATGACAATCAGTATGGAGATGACCATCGAGAACACCGGACGGTCAATGAAATAAGTCACTTTCATGGGCTTCTCGATTATTGGGCTGTTGTCGTTTGCTGTTTCTTTTCGTTTGTCTCAGCCGAAGCTACGTGCACTTTCATGCCGGGGTTCAGCTTATGGTAACCTTCGGTGACAAGCTGTTCGTTCGGAACCAGACCGCGTTCCACTACGACGTGGTTCCCGAATTCCGGTCCTAATTCGATGAAACGCCGTTCTACGGTGGAGTCTTTACGCATGACAAAGACGTAAGCCCCACCTTTTTCAATAATAAGTGCTTTTTGTGGGACTACCGTGGCGTTCTCGCGGACGTCGAGCAGGGCTTTGACTTTTGTGAACTGTCCCGGCAACAGCACGTGGTCCGGATTAGGCATTTCCGCACGTACGGAGAAGGTGCCGGTCCGAGGGTCTACTTGGGGTTCCGCAAAGTCCACCAATCCCTTGAAAGGATAGGTCGTATTGTCCGGCAAAGTAATGGTGACGGTAGGCTGCCAAGAGCGGTTCTGGTCTTTTTGTCCTATATTTACGTTACGTTCCTTACTTTTAAGGTAGTCGAGGGCGGTCATGCTGAAGTCCACCAGTACCGTATCGCTCTTGACGATAGTTGCCAACAGCGATTTACCGCCACTGCCCACCAAAGTACCCAAGTCTACATGCCGTTCGCTGATATGGCCGGAGATGGGGGAACGCACGATGGTGTAGCCCAGCTCTTGTTCCGCCTGGTCCAAATCGGCTTGACTCATTCCCACACTGGCCACAGCCGTTTCGTATGCTGCTACGGCATTGTCCAAATCCAATTGGCTGGCTGCATTTTGTTCGTACAAGGGCTTGATGCGGTCCAGGTCGCGTTTGGCCTTTCGGGCTTGTGCCTCGTCTTTCTTCAACTGCGCACGCGCTTTGTCGGCTTTGGCACGGTATTGTCGTTGGTCGATGACAAAAAGAACCTGGTTGCGGCTGACGTACGTGCCTTCTTCAAATAACATGTTCTCCAGAAACCCTTCCACACGGGCGCGTACCTCCACGAACTGTTGGGCACGTATGCGTCCTACGTATTCTCCGAAGATTTCCACATTCTGTTGCTCTACGGGCATGACAGAGACCACCGGAATGTCGGGGGCCGGTTGCTTCTCGCGGGTCAGAATCCAGTATACGCCTACCACCAATACGATGCATATAAAAGCATAAAGTAACTTCTTTTTCTTAAATCTCAATTCCTTCTTGTTCAATGGATATTTCATTTCATAATGGGTTGGATGTTCAATCAGTATAAGGTGATTCGGGTGCAAAAGTAGTTTGTTTTATTGCATTTTGCCTAATAATAAATATGAAAAAAGACTAATCTGCCGGATTATCCCTATCTTTGCACCGCTTTTCTGTTTTTTCACTCCTATGATGCAATATGTTAAGGATTTGACTCACGGTTCCATTCGCGGACAAGTGGTAAGACTGGCTCTTCCCGTCATGGGGTCGTCATTTGTCCAAATGGCCTATAGCTTTACCGATATGGCTTGGGTAGGAAGCTTGGGCAGCAAATCGGTCGCGGCGATTGGGGCTGTCGGGGTGCTGACGTGGACGAGTAATTCCCTGGCTCTTATCAATAAAGTCGGTGCGGAGGTAAATGTGAGCCAGTGTATCGGTGCGCAGCGTATGGATAAAGCGCAGGCTTATGCGTCACATAATCTGACGTTGGCTTTGTTGATTTCCGTTGTATGGACGACATTAATCTGGACGTGTGCCGTTCCGTTGATAGGGATATTCGGGATGGAAAGCGATGTAACGCAGTTGTCAGTGGAATATTTGCGGGTGGTATCTACGGCTTTCCCTTTTATTTTTATGTCTGCCGCTTTCACCGGAATCTATAATGCTTCGGGGCATACGCAGGTTCCTTTTTATGTAAATGGGATAGGATTGGCACTCAATATGCTGCTTGACCCGCTTTTCATTTTGGGGTTCGGCATGGGGACTTTAGGAGCTGCCTGGGCCACTTGGATATCTCAGGCTACGGTTTGCCTGATGTTTTTTTACGTATTGATGAGGAGACGCCGCTTGTTCGAACGTTTTCGGATATTGGTTCCGCTGCGTTTGCCTTACGTCCCTTTAATCTTCAAAGTCGGGTTGCCGGTGGCTTTGTTGAATATCTTTTTCTCGTTGATTAGCCTGTTCATGGGGCGTACGGCATCGGCAGAGGGAGGATATCTGGGGGTAATGACTTTGACGGCAGGCGGGCAGTTGGAGGCTATAGCTTGGTACACTTCTCAAGGATTCAGTACGGCGCTGAGTACCTTTGTGGCACAAAACTATGCGGCCGGATGTACGGAACGTATTCGCAAAGCTTTTAAAATGACGTTGGGGATTACGGCTGGCCGAGGGGCCGGCTGCGCCGGCGTGGTTTTCCCACCACAC
>OGPX01002126.1_pt1 | contig 11790 bp, 7 predicted proteins | sample 1553101 | NCBI WGS metagenome assembly OGPX01 (sample SAMEA2579964, study PRJEB22360) | human gut metagenome | biome: human gut; feature: human-associated habitat; material: faeces | place: Denmark | collected 2008/2010
CGAATCCGCATCCTACGCGATTGGTATAGTTATTTACGAAACGCTGTACTAGAATGAATTTTGGCTATGTTACTGAGAACGGAGTGAACAGTAACAATTTTAATTGACGCCCAGTTTCTCCAGTTCTGCTGCTGCCTGTTTAAAAGATTTAAACTGAATTGCATGGATTCCCTGTTTTCTGGCTGCCTCACAGTTCTCCGCTCTGTCATCCAGAAATACGGATTTCTCCGGGTCAAGATGGTAGCGTCCGAGCAGGGTTTTGTAAATTTCCGGTTCCGGTTTGATCTGCTTCACCTGACAGGAGAACACTGCTCCGTCTACATATTTAAGAAACGTAAGTTTATCCTCCGTTCTCTCCAGTGTGTCAGTTGCATAATTGGAAAGAATATAAACATGATATCCTTTATCTTTCAGATATCTCACCCAGGTTTCCGCATAATCTGTTTTCTCAATTGTCTCGTCAGAACGGCGCATTACCTCCCGGATATCCTTTTCGTACTCCGGTGCAGCTTTTACCATCTGATCTACATAATATTGCTCAGTCTCGCTGCTTCTGTCTCTCTCATTCCAGGTATTGCTCTGAAATACCACTTCCGCAATTTTATCACGCTCTTCCTTCGGAAAACCAAAACTGTCCAGATAGGTCTCCCAGTCATATTTTACAAGAACCTGTCCAACGTCAAAAATAATATTCTCCATATCCGAATCCACCACCTTTTTATTCCTGTTCAGTAATTTATAAACAATCCATATTGCATAAGCCATGATGGGAACCATGATCGCCACTGCAAGCGAGGCTTTAAAATAGACCTGCGAATCTTCTCCATTCCCGAATGCAAAAATCATCGGCATACAACATGCAAGAAGCAGGATTATGATTGCGATCCATGCCCCGATTTTTTTTATCTTATTATTATCTTTTTTCATAAGCCTCCAGTTATATAAAAGACACGCCGGAGAAATTCCCCGGCGTATAGTCTTATTTACCGTCTGCCGATCAGACAGGTAAATTTATCCTTATTATTTATTTCTGTAGATGATATCGTCACGTCCCGGGCCATTGGAGATCATAGTAATCGGGAATCCGATATGTTTCTCAACGAACTCAACATACTTTCTGCAGTTCTCCGGCAGATCTTCATATTTTTTGATTCCGCGGATGTCGCATTTCCATCCCGGCAGAGTCTCCAGAACCGGTTTTGCTTTCTCAAGCAGTGTAGTTGTCGGAAATTCTGTTGTTACTTTTCCATCAATCTCATATCCTGTGCAGACCGGAATTTCATCCAGATATCCAAGAACATCAAGAACTGTGAAAGCAACATCTGTAGTTCCCTGAAGACGGCATCCGTATTTGGAAGCAACACAGTCAAACCATCCCATACGTCTTGGACGGCCTGTAGTAGCACCAAATTCACCGCCGTCACCGCCACGTCTTCTCAGTTCATCTGCTTCATCGCCAAAGATTTCAGAAACAAATGCACCTGCTCCTACTGCACTGGAGTATGCCTTGCATACAGTAACAATCTGTTTGATCTCATATGGTGGAAGACCTGCTCCTACTGCACCATATCCTGCCAGGGTAGAGGAAGATGTAACCATCGGATAAATTCCATGATCCGGGTCTTTCAGAGAACCAAGCTGTCCCTCAAGAAGAACTTCTTTACCTTCTTTTAATGCGTTCCACAGATACAGGGATACGTCACATACATATGGTTCAACCATTTTCTTATATTCCATAAGTTCAGCAAATAATTCATCCACATTAAGAAGCGGTTTGTGATATAAATGTTCAAGAAGAACATTCTTTGTCGCACATACACTTGCAAGTTTTTCTTTCAGATGTTCTTCATCAAAAAGTTCACTTACCTGGAAACCAATCTTTGCATATTTGTCTGAGTAGAACGGAGCAATACCTGACTTGGTAGATCCGAAAGATTTGCCGCCCAGACGTTCTTCCTCATACTGGTCAAAAAGAATATGGTATGGCATAACCATCTGTGCTCTCTCGGAGATAAGGATCTTCGGAGCCGGAACACCTCTGCTTACCACTTCATTGTACTCTTTGAAAAATACCGGGATATTCAGTGCAACACCGTTGCCGATCACACTTGTAGTATGATCATAAAACACACCTGACGGCAGAGTATGAAGGGCAAATTTACCATAGTTATTTACGATTGTATGACCTGCATTTGCACCACCCTGAAATCTTACGATAATATCAGCCTTCTCAGCGAGCATATCGGTAATCTTACCTTTACCTTCATCTCCCCAGTTAGCACCAACAACTGCTTTTACCATTATATAATTCCTCCTGTATTTACCGCTTACTGTTTACCCGACCTTGCAGAATGACCTGCCGGATATCATCAGGAAACAGCAACGCTTATTATCTTTATATCAGATTCTGTAATATTCCAAACCGTTATGTTAAGTATTTACTGATCAGACATTGATCTCAGCTTTCACTCCCAGAAGTTCCTTATGGGAATCGAGGATCGGCTGAACTACTGTATTTACAAATCTCTCTGTCTGCTCTTTGGCACGTCCGATATATTTCTTCGGATCCATGGATCTCTGCAGATCTTCCAGAGAAAGGTTGAATGCAGGATCTGCTGCGATCAGTTCCAGCAGATTATTATCTTTGCCTTCTACCTTGACAGTCTTTCCGGCTTCCATGGAAAGCTCACGGATACGCTCATGAAGTTCCTGACGGTCACCGCCTGCTTTTACAGCATCCATCATGATATTCTCTGTAGCCATGAACGGAAGCTCTGCCATCATATGTTTCTCGATAACCTTCGGATAAACAACCAATCCATCTACAACATTAAGACAGAGGTCAAGGATTCCGTCAATAGCAAGGAAACCTTCCGGAATACTCAGACGCTTATTTGCAGAGTCATCCAGAGTTCTCTCAAACCACTGAGTTGCAGATGTGATCGCCGGGTTAAGGGCATCTACCATTACATATCTGGAAAGGGAAGCAATACGCTCACTTCTCATAGGATTTCTCTTATACGCCATTGCGGAGGAGCCGATCTGAGATTTCTCAAATGGTTCTTCTACTTCCTTCAGATGCTGAAGAAGGCGGATATCATTGGACATCTTGTGTGCACTTGCTGCAATTCCTGCAAGAATATTGGCAACACGTGTATCTACCTTACGGGAATAGGTCTGTCCGGATACCGGATAGCATTCCTTAAATCCCATCTTCTCTGCGATCATCGGATCAATCTTGTCGATAGTCTCCTGATCTCCGTCAAACAGTTCCAGAAAGCTTGCCTGTGTTCCGGTTGTACCTTTGGATCCCAGAAGCTTCATTGTTCCCAGAACATACTCTAGATCCTCCAGATCAAGCAGGAATTCCTGTGTCCAGAGTGTTGCACGCTTACCTACTGTAGTAGGCTGTGCAGGCTGAAAATGTGTAAATGCCAGAGTAGGCTGATCTTTATATTTATCTGCGAAAGCAGAAAGCTCGGCAATAACATTGACCAGTTTCTTCTTCACAAGCTTTAATGCTTCTGTCATTACAATAATGTCTGTATTATCACCTACATAACAGGAGGTTGCTCCCAGATGGATGATTCCTTTTGCTTTCGGGCACTGTACGCCATACGCATATACGTGAGACATAACATCATGACGCACCTGACGTTCACGTTCCTTTGCAACGTCATAATTGATATCCTCTGCATGTGCCTTCAGTTCATCAATCTGCTCCTGTGTAATGTTAAGGCCAAGCTCTTTCTCTGTCTCAGCAAGTGCGATCCAGAGTCTTCTCCATGTGCGGAATTTCATATCCGGGGAAAAAATATACTGCATTTCTTTGCTGGCATAACGTTCTGATAAAGGACTTACATATCTGTCTGTACTCATCTTCACTCTCCTGTTTTTTATAGGATATTATTTTTAATCCTTTTATTTCACTTCTGTACGTACGTTTTTCTCAACCACGTACGTTGAAATTATATAACATCATTCCTCTAAAAGCAACCACAAAAACCTTATCCCTGATGGAATTTACCAAGAAATTCTTTCATTCTCGCATGTTCTGATTCAAATACCTCTTTTGGACTCCCCTCAACTGCGATCAGTCCCTTATCCATAAAAATAATATGATCAGAGATATCTCTTGCAAATGTCATCTCATGAGTGACGATCACCATAGTGATGTGCTCTGCTGCCAGATCTTTGATTACCTTAAGAATTTCACTCGTAAGCTCCGGATCAAGGGCGGAAGTAGGCTCATCAAAAAACAGAATCTTCGGATTCATACATAATGCTCTGGCAATAGAGACACGCTGCTGTTGGCCGCCGGAAAGCTGAAACGGATATGCATTCTCTCTGTCTGCAAGTCCCATCTGCTTTAACAGAGTTCTTGCCTGTGCATAAACCTCTTCTTTCTTTCTCTTCTGCACTCTGATCGGAGCATCTGTGATATTTTTCAGTACGGAAAAATGGGGGAAAAGATTAAAGTTCTGAAATACCAGTCCCACATCCCCTTGCTTGATGATCTCACCGCTGTCCGGTGTCTCAAGACCGGTGGCACAGCGAAGAAGTGTGGATTTACCGGAACCGGAAGGTCCGATAATACTAAGGACCTCACCCTCCTCTACCTGAAGTGAAATGTCTTTTAATACTTCAAGGCTGCCGAAGCTCTTCTTTATGTTTTTCATTTCAAATAATACCATAGCAAATATTCCTCTTAAATTAAATAATGTCAGAGTCAAAAAATATTTTATAACCCCAGCCGCCTGTCAGCGATAATAATTCAGTTTTTTCTCAATCTTATCCATTACAATCGCAACAAGAAGATTGAACACAAAATAGAAAACAGCAGCGATCACAAAAGGCATCATAGTCGTCTGTGCACTTGCAATCTGTTTTGCAATTGTAAACATCTCCGAAACAGCAACAACAAATGCCAGTGACGTATCCTTTACCAGTGTGATAACCTCATTTGTCACAGATGGAAGGATTCTCTTGATCACTTGCGGCAGGATGATCCTGAAAAATGTCTGGGCCTTGCTATATCCCAGAATCTTTGCAGCCTCATACTGTCCCGCTGAGATAGATTCGATTCCTCCTCTGTAAATCTCCGCAAAATATGCAGCATAGTTAATACTGAATGCAATAAACACAGCGATCAGGCTGTATCCCATGGAAATACGGATTCCAAAAATAAAGTATGGTCCGAAATACACAACCATCAATTGCAGCATTAACGGGGTTCCACGCATAACTGATATGTAGGCAGACACAATTCCACGTATCGCCGGATTCTTGGACATTCTGCCAAAGCAGATCAGAAGTCCCAGCGGAAGTGAAAAAAGTAATGTCACTACAAAAATCTCTACAGAAACTACCATACCACTGGCAAGCTGCTGCAGCATTACACTTAAAGACATAAGCTTTCCTCCTGAAAAATTTCTCCTGTACAGTAAGAAAAGAGGGTGCACAAAATGTACCCTCCATTCCTTTATAATGCGGACAGCCTGCACAGATCTGTCCTCTTGTATCATAACTGTTTTTGTTCCGGCTGACTATTCAGCATCTTTCGCTGTATCAGCTGTATCTTCTTTTGCTGTGTCTGCATCGGAAGCATCATCCTCTGCTGCATCATCTTTTTTATCATCAGATTTCTCATCATCTCCAATGCAGAGCATATCTGCTACTTCATACTTCTCAGCAAGTTTATCAACTTCACCTGCATCATAAAGTTTCAGAACTTCTTCCCATACAGTATCTTTCAGCTCATCGTTACCCTTCTTAAAGCCGATTCCATACTCTTCACTCTGGATTGGCTCGTCAAGGATCACATATTTGCCTTCTTCTCTCTGGGAAAGCTGATATTTAGCAACACCGATATCTACTGCGATGGCATCTGCAGCGCCGGAATCCAGATTCATGAATGCTGTATTGTAATCAGGATTCTCTGTCAGTGATGCAAAGCTTGCTGTAAGATCCTTATTATCATCGCTGTTTAATGCATCCAGTGCTGCGGAAGCGGCCTGAACTACTACATTCTTGCCTGCCAGGTCATCCAACTTCTCAATCCCTGAATCGGCTGCAACAACCATCACCTGCTCATTGTTCAGATATGGATCTGACCATGTATAGTCATCCTCACGTCCGTTAATTGTAAATCCGTTCCAGATACAGTCAATAGAACCGGAATTCAGTTCCATATCCTTGGAATCCCAGTTGATCGGTTTCTTCACAAGCTCCCATCCGAGATTGTCGCATACTTCCTGTGCAAGGTCAAGGTCAAACCCAACATACTCTCCATTATCGTCTTTATATCCGAAAGGAGGATACTGTGCATCAAATCCTACAGTTAATGTCTTACTGTCAGCATCTGCATATACAGAAACAACACCCGTCATCATAGAAGCTGCCATAACTCCTGCCATGAGTACTGCTAAAGATCTCTTTTTCATGATAAATATCTCCTCTTTATCTGTTTTGTTATTTATCACACAGCCACTCTACCATGTGAAAGTATGTGTTAATCCTATCACACACCTCCGCCTCTGTCAAGAGTAAGTTATGAACCTGTACTTCTGTGATAATCTTTCATAAGTCTCTCCAGAAGGGCATCCAGATTTTTTTCATCTGTTTTCTCTTCCGGTACAGACTCGAAAGCTTTCAGAGACTGCCTGATTTCTTCTTTTATACATTTCTTCAGTTCTTCATCTACTTCAAGCTCTTCCATAACCTTATCATAATCTGTCTTATCATGAACACTGCTGTATGCTATGATATAAGCTTTTAAGGCATCTTTTGAATGTGCTTCTCTGTATGCTTCCAGAAAACATTCCTGTGCTTTTTCCATCTGAAAAAGATAACTGTATGCACAGCCAAGATTATAGTGCACTGAAGCTGCGAATCCTTTTCTCTGCTCAGACAGATCCTCTCTTTCCAGGAGTTTCTGGTATACCCGGATGGCGTTCACATACATTCCGTTTTCTGTCAGTGCATCTCCCTTTCTCTTCTGACGGACTGCCGCTTTTTCTTTTCCATAAGTCACAATCCTGCTGTTAAAGCCTTTCATCTCCTCATAGGTAAGGTAATTGATCTCCTTGAAAACAGGATAGATCATCTCTTCCACACTTACATTTCTCTCCAGATTCTGTTTCAGCTTTGCAGCCAGATGCACAAGTTCAAGCTCATCTCTGAGCCAGTTGCATAATTCTTCATTAAAAACAGTATGATCAGCAAGGTAAAGATTGTGGTACAGATAATAACAGAGTTCTTCTATAGAATAAATATTCATACTGATATTCTCTATAAAATAAGGACGCTGTGCTTTTTTTGTCTGACATAAAATATATCCGCTCATTGCTCCATCTCCTTTACCATTCTACTGTCTCTGTCCAGGTTTTCCCACTGGAAGGGAACATTTCTCCGAATCCCAGATCTGTAACCGTCACTTTACATTCTGTAGATGAGATATACTGTAATTCCAGCCGTAATCTGGTAGTCTTGTCCGGACGCAACGGAATACCGGGCAGCATCATTCCTACCCTTCTTTTCTCCGGTCTGTGGTACGTGCTTACAATAAACACAAGCTCCTCTGTATCATCAAGAATAAATTCACAGGATGCCTTACTGTCATACCAGTTATTTCCTGCCTCGATCAGCGGATAATAGGTAGGAGAACCCATCACTCTCATTTCCATCCCCACATCAGCCATAACCAGAGAATCGCTTAAAAAGCGATATCCCTTTAATGCCTTGTTCTCTGTTTTCTCTTTTCCTGCAGCGCAGGCACCCTTTGCAAAAAGATTATTTCCATAGAAAACCTTTCTTTTCTGATAGCAGAGTAACCTTACAGACTGTTCAGCCCAGTCCTGGGAAAATCCATCTCCTGTGATCTGAATGCTGGAAAACAGATCTCTGCCAAGTGTTTTCTGGACAAACTTACCGAATTCTGAATCTCTCTCCTGTCCCTCAGCAGGAAGTTCTGTCTCCACAGCTTCTTCCAGTTTTACAGTGACAGGCTTTGTTGCACCGTTCATTGTCATCTTGCGAAAAGACACGTTCTCCGGTGTAAAGGCATACCATCCCACACTGCGGTTCCAGGTTTCTCTTTTCTGTGAGAGCACATAATAATAGAAGCTTTCCCCATAATCCAGCAGCATATATTTCTCATGTGGAAATCCAATTATCTCAAATGCTTTCTGGAAATTCTCAACCTGAATTTCCGTCAGCCCGGGCAGTGTCACCGCCACACATTTAGTATTTTTGACCAGTTCTGCCACTCCCAGAAATTTAAGCATTCCCTGCAGAAACTGAGCCAGGATCTCCCATGGTGCAAGTTCCTGTCCTTCCACCAGCACAGAATCACTTTTTTCACAGATTCCATAGACATCATCGATCATAACTCCGCCCTTTTCCCGGACAAAGTAATCTGCTTCCAGTCCTACGCAATAGTCTTTCTGCTCCGGTCTCCAGCACAGAATACAGGGAGCCTCATACTGATTTCCACCCGCTTTCATAGAAAGAGAACGTGCCTCGTCTCCTTTTCTGTCATAATAACATATCTGAGAATACTCTTTGCCAAAATCAATTCCCACGATCAAATCACGAATTTCGTTCATTTGTTCCTCCCGGTTTCAGGACAATCTGTTCCTGCTCTTCTTTCTCGATCACAAACATCTTCTTCACATACTGTTCCTGGCGAAGATACTTCTTCACCTGTGAAAACACTTCTTTCTTTTTATCCAGTCTGCGTGCAGAGAGCATCTGATTGATCATATGATATTTGCTTACAGGTGTACCCTCAATCTTATTCATTGTAAGTACCCTCTCCTGTGTCCGATTTACCCGCTCTCCTGTTACTGATTCAAAATAATACCGCAATGTCTCCCCATAGAACAATGTAAATGATTTTGCAAAAATACCTTCATATAAATCACGCAAAGGCTCTGTCTGATATTTCACCTGATTTCCGAGGCCTGCATCCAGTGCATAATAGAGTGTCACCTTTGCAGACGGATCTGCATGGTATTCCACAAAGGTTTTATCATCCAGCTGATAGGGACTTAAGACAGATACCGGAAGTTTCCCGAAGAACGCAAAGTACATTCCCTGTTTCACACATTTCTGAAGAATCTCCTCTGCATTGCAAAGCTGTTTTTTCTCCAGTTTTTTTTCTTTGGAATACGCTTCCAGAAGAGCAAGACTGCATACAAAATCAACCGGCCATTTCTCATCATAAGCCCGCTCCAGCAGACTTCTTACAAAAACACTCATCGGATATTCTTTTACAAATGCACCATATGCAGTCTGCGTAAGATATGCTCCTGTAATACGTTCCTTTCCGCTGTGATGAACATAATCCTCCAGGATCTTCTCTCCCTCTTTCCTGTAATCAGAAGTAAACATCAGAAGGCCAAGAAGCTTCTCTTCCAGTTCATAAGTATCCATCTCAAAGCCCTGCGCACTTTTCCATACAGATATCAGTTCATCTACAGGACCAAATCTGTATTCCATAAGATACTTCAGGATCACTTCATCATATTTTCCGCGTCTGTATACATCCGATGCAAGGGCAAGCAATTCGTCATCCTCCTCCATCTCACATCTTGTCAGCATTCTGCTGGTCAGCTTCAGCTGGCTCTCTATGCGGATTCCTTCATATCCGAATTGGGAAACAATGGACATTGCCTGCTGATACATTCCTCTGGAGATCAGTACTTCCAGAAGAGCTGTTCTGTCTACAGCCGCATATTTCTTATAATCCATCTGTCTCAGATAATTATCTGCTTCTTCTGCTCTGGTGTGTTCGGAATAATAAGAAAGCAGCTTCTCTCTGATACATTTCTGATATTCATCTGAAAATTCCTCTGACTCCGGGATCCTCTGGAATGCCTGAAGATTCTCCGGTTTCAGTTCTGTATGCTCACTGCAGTGAAGTACCAGTCCCGGCTCTTCAATATGAAAACCAAGAACCTTATCTGTCAGTTCACGCTCATCGAATAATTTCTTGATATTATAATCTACTGTTGATACATATCTTCTCTGCTTCCCATCCTGAAACAGGATCACCGCATCATCTGTATAAATTCTTGGATAAGCTACGCCCTGGATACATGGGTAAATTTCTTCTTCCCTGAGCTGTTCATGGCGCACGATCACATAGCGTATCTTCTTATCATCACAGTACAGTCTGTGTGTAAACAGCTTCTGCGCGAGCAGTTTTGCCTGTCCTTCTGTTTTGGGATTGCTTAAAAATTCCTGATAAAGGACCGCATAATTCTCATTCATCCGTCCTTCTTTCGCCTTGCGCATGGCAAAAATCTTCATATGATCCCTGTAATCCGCATATGTCTGTGGCTGACGGCCTCTGTTTCCCACAATACTTGCATAAATAAATGCCTTTTTATCATCTGCAAGAGAAGTATTATTATAGGTAAAATACATCAGAAGGGGCTTTGGAAGTTCTCTCTGATAAGATGTATCCATTGTTTCCACATAATATTCATATATCCTTGTCAGACGGATCCCTTTCTCCACTGCCAGGGAAAACCATCTGAAATATTCCGGTTTTCTCGGATTTCCAAGCATGATATATCTGCAGATTGCTTCCAGCGTATCATCGGATTCAAAAGCATCGTATCCCATTGCCAGTGCTCTGTACATACTGGTACAAAATTCTCTCTCATACCCTGTAAGATAGGCAAATCTCATCACCAGCTCTTCTGTCAGAAGACCTTTCTCTCCCGCAAATAAAAATACCTGTGTCCAGAAACTGCTCATTCTGTGAAGAAGTGTTGTATCACTGCTTATATAATTCCATGCTTCCAGATACAGAAAAGGACTTGTACATCCCCGCTCAAAAAGTTCCTCCATCAGAAAGATCTTTTTTGACGGAGAAAGCGTATGATCCATTTCAAATACCAGTTTCAGAAGGATAAAGCTGTCTTCCTTCTGCATCTGGAAATTCTGTACCTTGCGGAGGGCCTGTTCCTTATCCCGGTACAGCCCGGTCTGTGTACACAGATACAGATAAATCCCTGCCAGTTCCAGTTCATTGTGATGAAAGGATTTATTCTGATAACGCTCAAGGATTTCTGAAGCCTGGTCATCTTCTCCTTCCAGATGAAGAAGATAGGCTTCCAGAAGCTGATATTCCGGATATTTCAGTCCGTTTTCGCCCATACGGTCAAGCTTCTCATGAGTAGAGGCTGTCCAGGCCTGAAAATCTGTTCTTTTACAGAGATATCCCAGGTATTCCTTCATCAAAGATATCCGGTACTGTTTTTCCAGAAGATCCAGGTTCACGGCACTCTCAGTTCCTCTGGATGCAAGAACGTGATATACCAGTTTCTGGTATGGGGTTTTTACAATGATCTCGCCGTACTGATTTCCTTTTCCAGGCGGATCACATAGTTTATTTCACAGGTACTTCCGATAAAATCCTCTTCTGTGACCACATGCTTGCCTGCCTCCAGAAAATCCCCGTTTACCTCAATATCTGCCCGCAGGTGTCCCCATCCGCTCCTGTGGATATAAAGGGATTCCTGAACAGATTCACTGACATCATAAAAACCGGCCTCTTCTCTGTTCAGACTCAATGTCACCTTTTCCTTGGCACCGGCTGCGATCAGAAATTCCTCCAGATGCTGATAGGTCACCGGCTGCTGTGACATTCCTGCATAAAGAGAACGGATCTTCTCACTCTGATCACTCAGGATCAGGGAAAAATGTCGTTCTGTAAAGATCCGGTAAGCCTCATGGAAATCTTCCTTTGCAATATGCAGAAATTCTTCCAGAGAAGAT
>OGPX01002139.1_pt1 | contig 11762 bp, 11 predicted proteins | sample 1553101 | NCBI WGS metagenome assembly OGPX01 (sample SAMEA2579964, study PRJEB22360) | human gut metagenome | biome: human gut; feature: human-associated habitat; material: faeces | place: Denmark | collected 2008/2010
ATACTGGAATCGAAAGAGTGACAGTCATAAATAAAAATATCTGATCTATCAAGGAAGAACAGAGTTGATGCGGTAGGGGAATTTACTTCCCCGTGAGCGTTTAGCAACTGTGCGAAAAATACGTCTTTTGCGGATGGTAATCTGAAACATAGTTGGTGACATAATAAGCCACAGCCTAGATTAGGAAGCCGGTGCGTAGTACTTCTGAACCCCTTTGGGGGTGCCTTCCATGACGGAGCAAAGGCTGACTTTTCGGACACATGAGACGGAGGAAACTAATCACAACCAACCGATCGATATTCCTTGCCTGCCAGGGACTGCACCCGGGGGGTGCAAATTTGTATCGAAATTCTACCACTTTTTGAAAATTTTTTAACATAATATATTAGCCTTTCTAAAAATACTTCGAGGGTATTCAGCCACCCTTGGGGTATTTTTTTTGCAAAATTTCAAAATTCCAACATAAATGAACCATTTTTTGTTTTCTTTTATACATAGATAGATAGCAAACATTGTGGAAAATATGGGGTAACTAGGTAGCCATAGTGCTATAAACCCAGTATTTATGCGGCTTACAGGTGGTTACCTCGCTACGGCAACAGAGGTAACCACTGCAGCGAAGCAAAACCCTGAAACCGTGATTCCCACTGCATTTGCGGACTTTTTGAAATGGCTACCTAAAAACGGCTGAAGAGGTAGCCAGGTAACCATTTTTATAAAATTTCCCCTAGGAAACGAAAAAAAAATCTGTAAATTTCAAAATTTAGAAAGGCGAAAAAAATGACACGAAAGAAAGAAAAACAAAAAAGAATGCTAACCATGAGATCGAGTGTCAAAACACTGGCAATCAAATGCTACGAAGAGCAGATGCCGGATGGATGGGAAGCAGTAAAAGAACGTATTAAAAAATACCCAAAAGATTCTTTGCAGATACTCGGCATCTGTCATTACAAAGACCCTGCAACAGATGATATTTGGGAACCATCAATGGAAAAACCGCATTATCATATCATTGTCAGAGTATCAGCACAACCATTCCAAAAATCAGAAGCGGTACATATCAGCACAATTTTGAACGCATTAGGAATCGTGTTCCGTAAGGATATAGATGATTTACTTTGGACAGAAGATGGTATTGATACCTGTAAAGATTTTGCAGGGTATGCGACTTATCTGACGCATGAAACGGAACAGGCGGTTTTAGATGGCAAAACAAGATACTTTTTGCCTATTTTTCTACTTTTGAATATAAAAATTTTATCAATTCATCGTGTGTAAACAGACTTTCGCGGCATATCCTCACCGCAAGATCAGCGGTTCCGGTATTCCACGGTTCTGTTGACACACTCTACACCCGTGATACGATAAGCTTGCCGACGGAAGATGAAATAAATTGATAAATCACAAGACTATCCGCCGTCTTGCCAGCTTATCACGGGCTTGGGTCTATGGCGGTTAAAGGGATATAATTGCCTCTGGAAGTATATTTTTGGTGTTTTCAGAAAATGCAGATTGTGGTATGATAGAAAGTGTCAAAAATGATAAATGATGAGGTTATTACAGTGGATTTAAAAATATTTTCCTTCTTCTCTGGTAGTTCTGCAAAATTTATTGACTGTATATGGTTTCAAAATCACAGATTTATGCCTGCCGTTATGGAAGTGGAACATATTACTGGTGTAACATCCGGATTGACACGCATGAAGGGATTATATGATATTATTCCGTCTATCAATACCAGATATGTGATTGTTGCCCCTGATGATAGAGATAAAGTAATTGATGAGGCAAACAGAAAACAGTTTAAATGCTTAGATACAAGAAAAAGCAGTAAAAGTTAGGTAAGGGGGAAATCTAAATGTTACAATTAAAATGTCCTAATTGTGGGGCTGACATCACGCTTGATGATACCAGGGAATTTGGATTTTGTTCTTATTGCGGTACTAAGGTTTTGTTGGATGAATATAAAAAGCGAGTAGATGGCATTCCAGGGGCTGCTAATCTTCTGCTCAGAGCCGAGAATTTTTTAATGCATGATGATCTTGAAAAAGCTAAGGAATATTATAATCGAGTGTTAGATATTGATATTCATAACACGGGTGCTATTTTAGGATTAGAAATGATAAAAAACAAAGAAGATGAAATATTAGCTGAAAAGAAAAGACAAGAAGAGGAACGAAGCAAAGAAATTTATAAAATGGATCACGACCTTAATTATAGAACTGCTAAAACAATAGCTAATTTTATAACTTCTCAATACAATTATAATTCGAGAGATAAATATATTGAAGGTGTTATAAAATGCGTAGATAGTGAATATCAGATAGAGTATGGGTTAATTCCTTGTTCAAAAGAAGAGGCTCATAAATATGTGCCTACAAATAATCTAATAAATAAATACGGTGAATGGGGGGCGATAGATACTGAAAAAACGAATAATGAATTAAATCAAATATTTAAAAAATTAAATTTTAAATATGATATACTTTTTATGCCTTATGAAGAAATGCGACCTAACGGAACATCTTTCTTTGGTGGGGAAAAATGGGAAAAGACAGGACGTATGACGTATGATATTTGGATTAAAATATGGAAATAAAAAGGGGAATCTAAGATGTTACAATTAAAATGTCCTAATTGTGGGGCGGATATCGCTCTTGATGATACCCGTGAATTTGGATTCTGTTCTTATTGTGGAACTAAAGTTTTACTGGATGAATATAAAAAACGAGTAGAGGGGGTTCCTGGAATTGCAAATCTTCTACTTAGAGCGGACGATTTTCTAAAAAGGGAAAATATTGAAAAAGCTAAAGAATATTATAATCGAGTATTGGATATTGATATTCATAATAATGAAGCTATTTTAGGATTAAGTAAAATAGAACGAATAGAGACGAATTTAAAAGAAGAAAAAAAGAGACTTCAAGAAGAAAGTATTGCTGAATCCCACAAACGTGATAATGATTTCGATTACAGAACAGCTATAGAAATCACTAATTTTTTATCTGTTTTTTATAACCGCAATTCAAATAGTAACTGTATTGAAGGACTGATAAAATATAGCAATGAAGAATATACATTAATTCCTTGCACCAAGGAAAATGCCCATAATTATGTACCTACTCAAAATGGACCTATATACAAGTGGGGATTATTAGACCAGCTAGTTATAGTCAAGCCCTAAATGATAAAAAATAGAACTTTTTCTATTGATTATTGAAACCTAAAAATGAGTAACTTTAATAAACGTAAATCCTTTGGATTTTCGCTTTGTTGATGGTTATATACAGCACAGGATGAATGTTTATGCAGCCTGTAAAGCAGGACGTTGATACTGCCTGCAGTGTTCTTCGGGAGACCGTAATTCGAATTCTTTCTCATCACGAAGAACAGCAAAGATGATGTTGCACACTTTGTGCATTACTGCACCAAGAGCTACCATCTTTGGTTTTTGCCCGGATTTCTTCTCATAGTATTCACGAAGATATGGGTTAATGCCTTCTCCATTGCGTTTAGTGCGTATGGATGCCAGTGCTACTGCGAAGACAGCGCGGCGGGCGATTCTGGAGCCTCGTTTGGTCATATGCATTTCAGTGCCAACGAACTTACCAGACTGATTTACTTCCGGATCAAGTCCGAAGTAAGCGAATAACTGTTTTGGATTGCGGAATGCTGAAAAATCACCGATTTCGCACATGATGGTCACAGCAGTAAGAAATCCAACCCCTTTAATGGTATCAAGCCATTTAATCTGCTGGATAAACTTTTCGGATTTATTGAACGTTACCAGCTGATGGATCCGCTGCAAAATAGAATCCAAGGCAGAGTCAAGCTTCTCGATAAGGTCAAGAGTCAGAGAGATGTTGAAATAGATACTATCAATCTGGCATCCGAAAGTTTTTGCGGCTGTTGCGGCGGCACAGAGCTTTTCATAGCGCTCGGCAGCTTTTGAAAGTCCTTTTCTTGAGGCTTTTGATATTTTTTCAATCATGGTCTTTTTATGACCACGGAGTATTTTATCCGGAGTACCATACTGACGGAGAATCATGGTAGATGTTTTGCCAGTGACATCACAAAAGATGTCCAGATACTGTGGAAAAACGGTATGCAGATCGCCCTTAAGTTTGTTGATGTGAGCAGACCGTTCATCGGTCAGATCATAATACTTGCGTGTAAGGGATCGAATCTCAAGGACCAGCTTTGCTGGGAATTGAGATACAGGGATATCACCGGATAATCCCAGCTTTGCAATACCAATGGAATCAACTTTATCATTTTTTACTTTTCTGATACTTGTATTATTCGCAGAATGTGTAATAATAGGATTGATTATGGAGACGTGAAAACCACAATCAACAAGGTAGCAGAAGAGCGGGAAGTGATAGATCCCAGTGGATTCCAGAAAGGTGCGACTTTCTAAGGAATGTAGCTCTTCTGCTTTTTTTATGGCAGAAACGGCCTTTTCCAGAGAATCCGGTTTATTGTGTGTAATTTTAAAAGGTTTTTGGATTACAGAGCCGTCAGGTGCAACGATGGTCATGAAACTAAAGGCAGAACCGACATCGATACCGACGGAAATATAGTTTTTGTTGTACATTGTAAGCTCCTTCCGATAGGGTTCCATAAAAACAATGAATACACTACCTGGCACGTGATACGGGTATAGCTTAATTGCTCCCAACCAGCCTAAAACATAAATTTTCATTGATGGAATGACTGTCTAAAGTTACGGGTATTGCTGGACATAAGCCAGCTCCCTAGGAGGCGAACGTCCTTTTCCCTATTCAATGGAATATAATACCTTATGTAACAGACGAAGTCTAGGAGTGAATAATTATACTAAAAACATGTAACTTATACACGTATCTTTGGTTGGAATGAAATCAGAGGAGAATCCTCCTACCAACCTTGATATAGATTAAATAATGATGTAGAAGACTGCTATTGGTCTATGACTACATCATACCAGGTGGTGATATTAACAAAATATCTAATTATTTGAATCAATTATTAAATAAATCAGCATTAAAGCATGATATTCTTTTTTTATCATATGAATCTATGGAAGAAAAAAGCAGGAAATTTTTATATGGTAAAAAATGGGAAAAAACAGGGCGTATCACGTATGATGTTTGGATTAGAGTGTGGAAATAAAAGGGGGAAATCTAAATGTTACAATTAAAATGTCCTAATTGTGGGGCGGATATCACGCTTGATGATACCAGGGAATTTGGTTTTTGCTCTTATTGTGGAACCAAAGTTTTATTGGACGAATATAAAAAACGAGTAGATGGTGTCCCCGGGGTTGCTAATCTTCTGCTTCGAGCCGAGGATTGTATAAAAAAGGGAAAATTATACGAAGCAGACCAGTATTATAATCGAGTGTTAGATATTGATATTAACAATATGGATGCAATAAATGGTTTGCAGAAAATTAAAGACATTAAAAAAAGTAGCGAAATTGAACGACAAAAACGTTTAAATAATCTCGAATATGGTTATGCAATGGATGTTGTAGAGCATATGACAGATATATATAATAATATAGGTAGAAAAATATCAGGAATTGATAAATGTTTAGTTCGTAATAGAATAAGAACAACATCATATACTTTTAAAGAATGCACCAGAGATGAGGCTATTCGTTTACAAACAAGTAATACGGATTATGGAAACTTTTCAGAAGAAGATTCTGTCGATTTAGATAAAATATCCTCTATATTACATCAGGAATTTTTAAAAAGAGGATATAAACATGAAATCTTATTATTATCTATTCCTATCACTCGTATGGTAAAATCAAAATTTTTAGGTTTTGAATACAATAGTAAAAATACTATTATGACTTATGACTTTTGGATAAGTATAGGATAATAATAAAAATTACTAAGATAGAAGTCATATTTTTTTATTTGAATTCTATCTTAGTAATATATTTTTATTGATAAGACCTCGGGGGTGCCCCGAACCCCACCCCGCGCAGACAGAAAACATGGAATTGATACAAACAAGCTAGTCCTTACTAGGGCAGTCGTAACAGAGCCAACTATGCGCAAAAGGGGCTCTATTTTTCGCACGTTGAGCATTGGTATCGGATACCAAGCGCAGACCGTCGTGAGGACGCAGATAGACAGATATTACAGCCAGTAGTGACTGTTACTCCGTCCGAATACTGGAATCGAAAGAGTGACAGTCATAAATAAAAATATCTGATCTATCAAGGACGAACAGAGTTGATGCGGTAGGGGAATTTACTTCCCCGTGAGCGTTTGGCAACTGTGCGAAAAATACGTCTTTTGCGGTTGAGAACCTGAAACATAGTTGGTGACATGAAAACCATAGAGCAGATTGGAAAGCCGTGCGTAGCGCTTCTGAACCCCTTTAGGGGTGCCTTCCACGGCGGAGCTAAGGTTTTTCCTTTCGGAAACGGAAACAAGGAAGAATCACAGTATCCGCCGCCAGAGAACCACGGAAAAAGGGCACCCGGGAACGCGGTGGCGCCACAGAAAGCGTTGCGTGTGGCGCCACGTTCGGACGTTTGAACCAAGGAAAAAAGCAGGAGAGAGGAACAAATTTTCCACCCTCTCCGACAGCCAACCGCCCGGAGGGCTACTCGACAATAGCAACACTTTTGACTCACCTTGCAAAAAATTTAATTTTCGGCAGAGGAAGAATATCGAAAAAGGGCATAGAAAAAGTGTTGCCAGTCGTCACCGACAACACCATACACAAGGAACGTTTCCGGGAACCTACGCACTGTATGCATTGAGGGATGCAAAGTCACAGCACAGCGCAAGAACCAACAGAAACCCTTACCAAAAGCATACCGCAACACATCCCCTCTGTCAAACGCAGTCCCACCCACAAGCATCACCGTAAACGCCAGTGTGCCTTGACAGTAGGGGGAGCCGTGTCAGCCTTGTGTCCGTGGCACGTGCCCACGCACTTCGGGAACGTTCCCCGGGCACCGTCAAGGCTCGGCTCCGGGTTCATGCTGTCAAGGCTAGGTGATGCCACACACCAAGAACAGACCAGCCCCAAACCATGCCACAGCAGCACTTCACCAAGTACATTTTTCAACCGGAATGTGTACCGCCCATGCAGAGCCAACACATTCCGGTCTGTTAAGGAACAAATCAGCCCTTACTACGATAGCAGACACCGAACCAACTATGCGCAAAAGACAAGTTTAACGAATAGTTCTATGGAAAGATGACTCTGTAACGCTTCTTAAAGCTTGTTTTGGCTGTTTTAGCAGATTTCCGCGGAATCAAGCAATATGGTGAATGGGCCGTCATTTAGCAGGGATACTTTCATATCAGCGCCAAAGATTCCTTTTTCTACCTTGGGAATGCTTTCGCGGCACCTGCTGATGATATATTCGTACAGTTCATTCGCCATATCCGGTTTCCCGGCGTTGATGAAGGACGGACGATTTCCTTTTTTGCAATCTGCGTACAGTGTAAATTGTGATACTAGCAACAATTCACCGTTAACGGCATGCAGATCCAGATTGGTCTTGCCCTGGACATCTTCAAAGATCCGCAGACCAAGAAGCTTTTTAATCATTTTATCGGCAATTTCCCTGGTGTCTGTCTCAGCCACACCGATCAGCACTAGAAAGCCTTTGCCGATGCTGCCGGTTACCTCACCATCTACCTTTACCTCTGCATGCTGTACCCGCTGTATTACAAATCGCATCTGTCTACTTCTCTCCTACGTTTTTCTCTTTTTGATCTTTTTTATCCTGTTCAAAATCAACTTGATCTTTGATCTCATGATCCCTTTGCAGCCTGGAATCCAGCTGATGGAATCCTTCCTCATCAATATTCTTCAGATATGAGTACTTTACAGTCTCTACCGGCAGATCCTTTTTCCGAAGGAAGGTATTGACTACTGCCTTAATCGCCGCATAAATTACCGCAAAAATGGGCACACCGACGATCATACCAAGGATTCCAAATAATCCTCCGAATACCGTGATCGCAAAAATAACCCAAAATCCCGTAAGTCCTGTGGAATTGCCAAGGATCTTGGGACCTAAGAAGTTGCCGTCAAACTGCTGCAATACCAGAATAAATAGTACAAAATAAACACAGTTTAGCGGATGCATCGGGTCAACCACCAGGATCAGAATAGCACTGGGAATCGCTCCCAGGTAGGGACCAAAGAAAGGAATAATATTCGTTACACCTACGATTACACTGACTAAAGCTGCATAAGGCGTCTGCAGTAAGGTGGTTCCGATAAAGCACAGACATCCGATAATAATGGAATCTACGATTTTACCGCCAATGAATCCGATAAAGGTATTGTGAGTAAAACGAAAACTTTTGATCAGTCGGTTGGCGGACTTCTGTTCAAAGAAAGCATATGCCATTTTCTTTGCCTGTCCGGCAAACTTTTCCTTACTTGCCAGAACATAAATAGAAATAACAAATCCTATAATGAAATCCCACAGACCTTTCAGAATATTTATCACACTTAAGGATACTGTCATGATCACCTGACTGGTCTTGGTCAATACTGTATCATTTAACCAATTCTCCAGCTCTACGGAATATTTATCAATCAGAAAAGTAATCTGACTGCCCAATTCCGGATTATCATCCATGATCTTACTGATCCATTTTGTAAAATTGCTGATATAGGTATCAAAATTAGATGCAATGTTTACAATACTGGGAACAATCTGAGAAAGCATCATGGCAACCAGACTGTAGATCAGGGCAATAAACAAAAATGCTGTGATCAGAATGCCGATTCCACGGACAATGGAATTGCGCTTCTTATTTTCCTTCACCTTCAGCTTCCGGCACAAAGGGAATAACAGCTTTGTCTCTATATAATTCAATACCGGAGTCAACAGATATGCCGTTACCAGACCATATAACACGGGCATAAGAATTCCTGTGATCGTATGGAATCCTGCTTTGATACTGTTTCCATGGAATAACAGATAATAGAAACAGATACTGGCTGCAATGGTCAAAAATGCGGTCAGCCCCCAGCGAAAATACTTATTGTTTTTTAAGTCGTATTTCATTCAACTACACCTTTCTTCATAAAATCTTATCCCTTTTAATATACTATGGTTTTGCACTCACCACAAGAAGAAATCTGTCGTTTTTGTTGAAAAAGAATTCCCGGCAGTATAAAATAGATACCAGTAAAAGAATGGAGTTAACAATGACATTACAAAAAGTATTGAGCCGTGTCAGACAGGCTGTGGATGATTATCATATGATCGAAGAAGGTGACCGGATCGCAGTGGGGATCTCCGGCGGTAAGGACAGCCTTACTCTCCTGCTGGCTTTATATGAACTCAGCAAGTTTTATCCGAAGCATTTTACGCTTATTGCAGTAACAGTCGATCTTGGATTTCTCAATCTGAATTTGGATGAAATCCGTACTCTTTGTGCTGACAGAAACATCCCATATACCATAGTGGATACTTCTATTGCCCAAATCGTGTTTGAAGATCGTAAGGAAGACAATCCCTGTTCCCTATGTGCCAAAATGCGAAAAGGTGCTCTGAACGATGCCATCAAAGCGGCTGGATGTAACAAGATTGCATACGCACACCATGAAGATGACGTGGTGGAGACTATGATGCTGTCCCTCTTCTATGAGGGTCGTCTGCATACATTCTCGCCGGTAACTCATCTGGATAAAACAGACTTGACCGTGATAAGACCTCTGATCTACATGAGGGAATCGGAAGTCATCGGCTTTGTGCACAAATATCAGATTCCTGTCGTAAAAAGTCCCTGTCCCGCCGACGGACATACCAGGCGGGAATATGTCAAAGAACTGCTTGGGAAGCTTAACAGAGAGAATCCAGGTGTCAAGGATCGTATATTTACGGCAATTCAAAAAGGAAATATGGAAGGATGGACCGATTACTTTGGCAGTCATTAAAGAAGAAAATTACCACGATGAACAAAATAAGAACAATATTCTGAAGCTTCGTAAGGTACTGGATACGCTTCCACCGTTCTGCAGGGATTTCTTTCGTGGGATTGAACCCTATACATCCACCAGAACCAGGCTTGCCTACGCTTATGACATTCGTCTCTTTTTTGAATTTCTTCATGAGACGAACAGCTTTTGTAAAAAAAGAGAGATTACCGAGCTGCCTTTGTCCGTTCTGGATATGGTACAACGGACGGATATCGAAGAATATCTAGAATATATGAGCCTGTATCAGAAGGACGGAAAAGATATCACCAACGAGGAACGCGGCAAGGCAAGAAAACTTGCCGCTCTTCGGAGTTTCTATAATTACTATTTTCAGAGTGAACGCATTGAGAAAAATACCGCGGCACTGGTTCCCTTGCCGAAACGCCACGAAAAAGAGATCATCCGGTTAGAGCCCAACGAAGTGGCGATTCTGCTGGATCAGGTGGAGGACGGCACCAAGCTGACCAAAAAGGAACTGGAATATCATAAGAAAACCAAGCTCCGCGATGTGGCACTTCTGACACTTTTATTGGGAACCGGTATTCGTGTATCGGAATGTGTGGGACTGGATATTAACGATGTGGATTTCGATAACGGTGGCATCAAGATCCGGAGAAAAGGTGGGTATGAGGCAATCGTCTACTTCGGAGAGGAAGTAGAAACCGCTCTGCTCGACTATCTGGAACAGCGGGAACATATCATCCCCGCGGATGGACATGAAAATGCATTGTTTTTGTCCTTACAGAATCGTCGTATGGCAGTCCGTTCCGTAGAGAATCTGGTAAAAAAATACGCTTCCCGTGTTACCACCCTGAAGAAAATCACGCCCCACAAACTACGCAGTACATACGGTACCGAACTATATAAAGAGACCGGCGATATCTATCTGGTAGCGGATGTTCTGGGACATAAGGATGTCAATACCACAAGAAAACACTACGCAGCGTTGGAAGAACAACGCCGCAAGCAGGCAGCTAATGCCTTTCACCTGCGGGAACACTCTGACAGACATTCGGAGCATCCGGACAACTAATAACCGTGTGAAAAATAAGCTATCATGCTTATTTTTCACGCTAATTACTTCACAAAATCATAGGAATAATAGGGTACGATCAGTGTCTGTCCGGCTCGGATCGAGTCTTCTTCTGCCAGATGATTAATACTCTGTACTTCTGCAATATATTCTTTCTTATTCTTATATTCATCATAATCGATGTAATCATCGGACAGATCCCACAAGGTCTCTCCGTAGGCAACGGTTACCTGTGTATAATATTTGAACTTCAGCTGATCTTCTCCGGAGCTTGCCAGGGAACGGATTCCGTGATAGGACACTGCACAGAATGCAATCACACAGATGGTAGCAAGCATGGTAACTATTCTGCGCTGCAGCTGACGTCTCCGTCTCAGCTGTCTCTTATATATTCTTAACTCTCTGTCTGTCATATAGTATACACTCTTCTGTACTCTCATAACGCATTTCACCTCATATAAGAAAACGTGTTCGGGAACATTTGTTCTTTATGTTTGTATTATATCGAACATGCATTCTGATGTCAAGCCAAAAATCGAACATATTTTTGGAATATATGTTTGCTTTTTAATTTTTGCTATGCTATAATCATTATATAAATTAACAACAAGAACCAGCATTTATCGGAGGTCATTTATGGGTTATGGAAAGATCACTGCCAAGCAGCAGGAAATATTAGATTATATCAAGGATGAAATTTTGAAGAGAGGTTATCCCCCTACCGTTCGTGAGATCTGTGAGACAGTGAATCTAAAGTCTACTTCTT
>OGPX01002145.1_pt1 | contig 11740 bp, 8 predicted proteins | sample 1553101 | NCBI WGS metagenome assembly OGPX01 (sample SAMEA2579964, study PRJEB22360) | human gut metagenome | biome: human gut; feature: human-associated habitat; material: faeces | place: Denmark | collected 2008/2010
TATGGGTTGATAAATAAGGGGAAAAGCTTTATACTATAAGATGCTTTAAAAAGTTTAGAGCGTGTTTGAAAATGGTTTCTGCAAGATGTGTGTCACAATTTGAGGAAGATTGCGGAATGCTTTTTTAAACAGACTCTGGAACGAAAAAAACGAAAGAATTAAAGAGGTGTGAGGATGGAATTTCATATTGTGATCCCGGTACTGATTTCCTTCGCAATCAGTGCAGTATTAGGACCTGTTATTATTCCTTTTCTGCGTAAGCTGAAAATGGGACAGACAGAGAGAACAGAGGGCGTACAGTCGCATCTGAAAAAGGCCGGAACCCCGACTATGGGCGGCGTGATCTTTCTGATATCCACGATTATTACTTCATTGTTTTATGTAAAAGATTATCCCAAGATTATCCCGGTTCTGTTCCTGACTCTGGGATTCGGACTGATCGGTTTTCTGGATGATTATCTGAAGGTAGTCCTTAGAAGATCTGACGGACTTCTTCCATGGCAGAAATTTCTGCTTCAGGTAGTGGTAACAGGTATTTTTACTTTCTACCTGCTGCGGTATACAGATGTGTCTCTGACCATGCGTATTCCATTCTGGGGGGGACATTATCTGAATCTTGGCTGGCTGGCTGTACCGGTGCTGTTCTTTGCAGTGATCGGAACGGTAAATGGCGTAAACTTTACTGACGGTGTAGATGGTCTTGCTACCAGCGTTACCCTGATCGTAGCCGTATTTTTCACGGTTGTATCCATTGGAACCCAGTCAGGTATCGAGCCTGTCACCTGTGCTGTTATCGGCGGACTGATGGGATTTTTACTTTACAATGTATACCCGGCAAGTGTGTTCATGGGAGATACAGGATCTCTGGCGCTTGGTGGATTTGTGGCAGGTGTGGCTTATATGCTGCAGATGCCTCTGTTTATACTGATCGTGGGACTGATCTATCTGGTTGAGGTACTGTCCGTTATGATTCAGGTAACCTATTTCAAAGCAACACATGGCAAACGTATTTTCAAAATGGCGCCTATCCATCATCATTTTGAGCTTTGCGGATGGTCAGAAGCCAGAGTAGTTGCAGTGTTTACTATTGTGACTGCAATTATGTGCCTGATCGGACTTTTAGCCCTGTAAGAGCTGCCTGAAAAGGGAGAATTCCGGGGCATCCATTGCAAGGCATTAAGGAGGAAATAAATCATGGAATTAAAAGGAAAAAAAGTTCTGGTTTTCGGAGCCGGAAAAAGCGGTATCGGCGCAGCTGATCTTCTGAATGCAGTTGGTGCCTGCCCGGTTCTCTACGATGGAAAAGCAGATCTGGATAAAGAAAGCGTATTACATAAAATCAGTGGAAATTATGAACTTCCCATCTATGCAGGAGAGCTGCCGAAGGAAGTTCAGGAAAGCCTGGATCTTGTGGTATTAAGTCCTGGAGTTCCCACAGATCTTCCAATTGTAAAAGGTTTTTATGATCAGGGACTTCCTGTGTGGGGTGAGGTTGAACTGGCTTATCAGACTGGAAAGGGTGAAGTTCTTGCAATTACCGGAACAAACGGAAAAACTACAACAACAGCCCTTCTTGGGAAAATCATGTCAGATGCACGCCCATCTGTATTTGTTGTTGGAAATATTGGAACTCCGTATACTTCCAAGTCACTGGAGATGACAGATGAGACGGTCACGGTTGCAGAGATCAGCAGCTTCCAGCTTGAGACTATCTGGAAATTTGCTCCAAGGGTAAGCGCCATTTTGAATATCACAGAGGATCATCTGAACCGTCATCATACAATGGCTGAGTATATCCGCGTGAAAGAGCTGATCACAAGCAACCAGGGTCCGGAGGATGTATGTGTGCTGAATTATGAGGATGAAATCCTTCGTGAATTTGGCAAAAGCATTGTGCCAAAGGCTGTATATTTTTCCAGTGCAAGAGAACTTGAACAGGGTATTTTCCTGAGAGGAGACCAGATTATTCTTCGTACAGAGAAAGAGGAGATTCCGGTTGTGAGAACAGGAGAGCTGAAGCTTCTTGGTACACACAATTTTGAGAATGTAATGGCAGCAGTTGCCATGGCTTATTGCGCTGGGGGTGACCTTACTACGCAGGTGTTGATATGGATAGCATCCGTAGGAGTATCTGTGAGTTTACAGCCGTGGAGCACAGAATTGAGTATGTAACTGAGAAAAACGGTGTGGCATATTATAACGATTCAAAGGGAACCAACCCGGATGCGGCTATTAAGGGAATCCAGGCAATGAACCGTCCGACTCTTCTGATCGGCGGCGGATATGATAAGGAATCCAGCTATGATGAGTGGATCCAGGCATTTGACGGCAAAGTAAGGTATCTGGTACTTATTGGTCAGACGAAAGAGAAAATTAAGGCTGCGGCTGAGAAGAATGGCTTTCATGATGTTATTCTCTGTGAGGATCTGAAAGAAGCTGTGCAGGTGTGTGCGGATAAGGCAAACGCCGGGGACGCGGTCCTTTTATCTCCTGCATGCGCAAGCTGGGGTCAGTTTGACAATTATGAGCAGAGAGGCCAGATGTTTAAGGAGTATGTGAGAGCACTGTAATATACCGCAAATTGCAGCGTACATCTTGAAGAAAGCCTTTTGGAGGCATGCTCTGGAGCTTGTTTGAAAAATCATTCCTGTAATCTGCACGTTCCGTTTTGCAGTATATTTCACTCGAACTCGGTTGTCGTAGCCATAGAATGTGATTGGCGGCAGGTACAGAAACTTATGATTTATTTCATAGAATACCCGGATCTGGCATATGCTTTAACCAAGGCATGGGACGTCAGGAGCAGATCTCTATGATCCGGGAGCGAAAGAAAGAAACGAAAACAGACACGGTCTTACTGATCCTTGTGCTGCTTCTGGCAGTATTCGGACTGGTCATGCTGTTTTCCATCAGTGAATATAATGGCAGAGTACGTTTCGGCGACTCTGCCTATTATTTTAAAAAGCAGCTTTTTGCAACAGCTCTGGGCCTTATGACCATGTACATAGTAGCAGAGACAGATTACAGATTCTTTGTTCGGCTGGCACCGGCTGCTTATCTCTTATCTATGGGACTTTCTACAGCAGTTTTATTTGTAGGACAGGAAATCAATGGCTCCAGAAGGTGGCTGAATTTTGGACCGTTGTCTTTTCAGCCTTCGGAATTTGCAAAAGCAGCAGTGATCCTTTTTCTCACCTGGCAGATCCAGGGAAGCAAAAAGACTACAGCTGGCTTCTGGTTTATGTGCAGGACAATGCTGACACTTCTTCCAATTGTAGGACTGGTAGGCTCCAATAACCTAAGTACGGCAATCATAATCCTTGGAATCGGTGTAATCCTGATTTTTATATCAGATCCGGGATATGCCAGATTTGTTGGAATGGGAGTGACTGGTGCAGCAGTGATCGCAGTGTTTCTGGCAGCAGAGAGCTACCGTCTGGAAAGGCTTGCCATATGGCGGAATCCGGAGAAGTATGAAAAGGGTTTTCAGACCATTCAGGGACTTTATGCTATTGGAAGCGGCGGGCTTTTCGGAAGAGGATTTGGCAGCAGCCTGCAGAAACTGGGATTTGTGCCGGAAGCCCAGAATGATATGATCTTTTCCATTATCTGCGAAGAACTGGGACTGACCGGAGCTTTTTTTCTCATTGGCATATTTGGGCTTCTTATGTGGAGACTGATGGTGATTGCCCTTCACTGCCGGGAACTGCAGGGAACACTTTTATGCGTTGGCATTATGAGCCATATGGCCATTCAGGTGATCCTGAATATTGCGGTGGTGACAAACACCATTCCAAATACAGGAATCACGCTTCCCTTTATCAGCTATGGCGGAACCTCAGTGGTGTTTCTTCTGGGCGAGATGGGGCTGGCTTTGAGCGTAAGCAGAAAATGAAATTTTATCACCAGTCAGAAATATTCGCATACAATAAAAGGTAAGAGGCCCTTTAGGAGTGAATGGCTTGAATGACCGGATTTACATTGAGGGAGGACACCAGCTGAAGGGAAGTATTCGGATACAGGGCTCAAAAAATGCAGCGCTTCCTATGATGGCGGCGTCTCTTTTACATCGGGGAGTCAGTGTGCTCAAAGGCTGTCCGCGGATCGCGGATGTTTTTTGTATGGAGGAAATTCTTCAGAAGCTTGGGGCAGTGACCTGGTGGGAAGACCATGATCTGTATATGGACTGCGAAAATGCCGGTAAATGGTCAGTTCCTTTTGAATTTACAGGGAGGATGAGGTCTTCCGTGATTCTTCTTGGAGCGCTTCTCGCAAGAAATGGGAAAGGAAGCCTTGGCTATCCAGGTGGGTGCGTGATCGGGAAAAGACCTATTGATATGCATCTTTTTGTGCTTCGGAAGCTTGGCGCAGTGGTCACAGAGGAACAGGGAGTTTTGATGGCAGAAGCACCTCATCTGCAAGGGGCATTGGTTTCTTTTTCAAAAAGAAGTGTGGGAGCTACCCAGCAGGGCATTTTAGGAGCCGTGCTTGCAGAGGGAGAGACTGTATTGGAAAATTGTGCCTGTGAGCCGGAAATACAGTGGCTTTGCAGGTATATGCGTTCCATGGGAGCAAAAATACAGGGGGATGGAACTTCTGAAATAAGAATCCAGGGAGTTAAAAGCCTAAGTGCCGGGTGCATTCAGGTGCCGCCAGACCGCATTGTGTCAGGAACCTATATCTGTGCGGCAGCTATAACCAGAAGCCAGATCGTTCTTGAAAACCCTCCGGAAGGAGAACTGAAGGCCTTTCTGGAAGTATATAGGAAAATGGGTGGACAATATAAAGGTAACAGTGGTAAACTATTAGTCAATGGAAAAAATGTTCAAAGTCCTGTTAAACTGCTGGAAACGGGTGTTTATCCAGGATTTCCAACAGATCTGCAGTCTCCCGTAATGGCAGTTCTTTCCACCATAGAGGGGGAAAGTTGCATTCGTGAAATGGTTTTTGAAGACCGTTATAAAGCAGCTGACCAGTTGCGGAAAATGGGAGCCAGGATCCGCGTACAGGGAAATGAGGCTGTAATCTGCGGTGTAAAGACTTTACATGGAGCAGCTGTGCAGGCGCAGGAATTAAGAGGCGGTGCGTCCCTGATCCTGGCAGCACTTGGGGCTAAGGGAGTTACCGTACTGGAAGGATATTCTTTTGTACAGCGGGGGTATGAGCATATTTGCCAGGATCTTAATGCGCTGGGAGCAGCAGTAAAAAGGATACAGGAATAACAATATATGAAATCACTGAAAATGAAGCTGATCTATAGAAAACATAAGAAAGCGATTCTGGGTACCCTGGGGGCAGTTCTGCTGGCAGGACTTGTCTTTTTCTTTTCCTATTTTCATGTGACAAAGGTGGAGGTAATGGGAACCTCCCGTTACACGGATGAACAGGTGAAGGAGATGGCTTTGCAGGGGGCTTTTACGGATAATTCCGTTCTTGCAGTTTTGCTCCATTCCAGGGTGGACGTAGAGGGTGTGCCTTTTGTGGAAGGCTTTTATATTACCAGGCTTTCTCATAACAGTATCTGCATCAGTGTCCGGGAAAAGAAGGCGGTAGGCTGCATTCCTTATCTGGATAGCTATATTTATTTTGACAGAAACGGTATTTTTATTGAAAGTTCCCATACAAGGGATGAACTGGTGCCTTTTTTTGACGGCATTGAAGTAAGCCATGTGATCGAAGGGGAGAAGCTTCCAATTAAGGGAAGCTCGGTGCTTACCACTGCGGTGGCGCTGTCAACTATTTTCCAGAAGAACGATGCCATACCGGATCATATTGAATTTGACACCAGTTATCAGATTACCTTGACTTATGGAGATATCCGGGTGATGCTGGGAAAGGACGAGTATCTTGAGGACAAGATGACACGTGTCAGCGCAATTTTGCCCAAGCTTTCCGGCAAAAAGGGAATCCTTCATCTGGAAAATGTAAATGACAATTCCAAGACGATTACCTTCGAGCAGGATCTGGGCGAGGATGGCGTGATTGAGGATGTGGATACTGCGGTTGCTTACGAGAATGCAGTGGCTAACTGGCATGGAGGATATGACCTGGAGGGTGACTATACCGGTGAAGGGGAATATGACCAGAACGGAAACTATGTAGGCTCCAGACCTACTGAGGAGAGTATTGCTGCAAATGGCAGCTGGCTTGGCGGATATATGGAAGATGGAAGCTATACCGGTTATGGGCAGCTGGATAAAGATGGAAATTATGTAGGTCCCAATCCCAATGAAACCAGTGAAGATGGAAGCGAAGAGGAGCTTGAAGATTACAGTGAGGACTACAGCGAAGACTATAATAACAGCGGTTATGACGGGTACGATGAGGAATATTAGAGAGTGTCTGAAAATCTCCTGTAAATGTGATGCACATTTTGCAGAAAGCCTTTTTCAAACACACTCTGGAGAATCTGTAAAGGTAAAAATATGCTGATAACAAAAGGAGAATATTATGCAAAATATTATTAATGGATTGCCAATTGCAGCTGTTATCCTGCTGCTGGCAGTGGGATTTGCCTTTCTGGTAAAAGGGGCTGACTTTTTTGTGGAGGGAAGTTCCAGCATTGCGAAGAAGTTAAAGGTTCCGCCCATCATCATTGGTCTTACGATTGTGGCTATGGGAACTTCACTGCCAGAAACAGCCGTGAGTGTGACTGCTTCTCTGGTACAGAATAATGAACTTGCGGTCAGCAATGTAGTAGGATCCAATATTTTTAATCTGATGTTTGTAATTGGTGTCTGTTCAATTCTGACTCCAATTATGGTCCAGAAAGCAACTGTGGTAAGAGATATTCCCTTGTCTTTAGGATGTGCACTATTTCTGCTTGTACTGGGAATTTCAGGACTGGGAGATAAGACGGGAATGACGCTGGGTCATGCAGATGGAGTTATTTTCCTGATCGTGTTTGCCGGATACATTTTCACAATGGTACGAAGCGCAATGAAAGCGCGTGCAGCAGGACAGAAGGTTGAAATAGAAGGTGTTGAAGAATGTGACAATATGAAAGAGCTGTCATACGGCAAAAGTATTCTCTTTCTGATCGTGGGTGCAGCTGCAATTGCTTTTGGCGGTGACCTTACCGTTGATACAGCCAGCAGGATTGCAATAGAGCTTGGAATGAGCCAGACTCTGGTCGGGCTTACCATTGTGTCTATCGGAACTTCACTTCCGGAGCTTGTAACCTCTGTAGTTGCAGCAAGAAAAAATGAAGTTGATATGGCAGTTGGAAATGCAGTTGGATCTAATATTTTCAATATTCTGATGGTTCTTGGAATCTCATCTGCTATCAGTCCGGTAGCTTTGATCCGGGAAAACATAATCGATATAGTGCTTCTTATGGTATTTTCGGTTATGGTCTGGATCTTTGCAGGAACCAGGAAAAAAATTGAGCGCAAAGAGGGTATTATAATGGTAGTGGTATATCTGGTTTATTGCGCATATATTATTGCCCGTTAATAAAAGTAGAAAAAGCTTTCATCCATCCCGCAAAGGGAGAGATGAAAGCTTTTTTTTGATTGGAAAACAGGTGAAAATCAACGCTTGCATAGAAAAACGCCTGGCGGAACAGTACCAGCTGAATAGCGGTAAATATGCTGAAAAATTAAAACATATTGCTGATAAAAATTTCCAGACCAATTGCGATAAGAATGACGCCGCCGAGAATATCCGCCTTGTTGGAAAGCCTGGTTCCGAAGCGTTTTCCAAGGGAAAGTCCGGTCATGCAGATAAAGAATGTGACTATGGCAATGATCAGGGAACAGACAAGAGCCATCAGCCAGTCATACTCTGAGATGGTGAATCCTACGGACAGGGCGTCAATGGAGGTTGCAATGCCCTGAATGAAAAGGGCTTTGGGACCAACTCCCGGAATTTCATCACCCTCATCGGTTCCCCGGATACCATTGATCAGCATGGAGCCTCCGATATAGCAAAGAAGGATCAGCGCAATCCATGGAATAAATTTCTCAAATGTCCTGAAGTATTCTACAATGGTGTGGACACATAACCATCCGGTCATTGGCATGATGGCCTGGAAAGCACCGAATGTGCCTGCAATGCCGCACATTTTTTTCATGCGCATCTTAGGCTCGTGAAGGCCGTTTGCCAGGGACACAGAAAAAGCATCCATTGCAAGTCCGACTCCAAGCAGGGCGCTGTTCAGAAAAAACACAAAACTGTAGTTCATTTTTACGTTCCTCCGTAATGTATTTTATTACTGGTTTCCATTTTTTTATTTGCTGTGGAAACAGATCTCTCGGCGAAGCTTTTTACAGCATGAAAAAAGACCCGATATATAACCACAGGCTATATATGGGTCATCTGCATTCTTATAAAAGGACAGACTCCATGTATAGCATAACGTTATACATGAGTCTCGCAATTTAATGCAAGCCAGATCGAAACACTGCTCTGAAATCTGCTGTTCATTCAGTGAACAGCAATCTATACAAACAGATTCATACGGTCGGTATGTTGACTTGCCACGCGTCTGTGGACACGCTTGCTACTCCCTCACAGGGAAACCTTGTTTCGTAACTTTATCAGATAATGAGAAAATTGTCAATAATTTTTCTCAATAATATTGACATCCTGACAATATTAGAATAAACTAACTCCTGTAACATTAATGATAAAATTTATCATTAGCAGACGAATTTTATCAAAAATGGTTGCTGCTTAGTTTTGAACAGCAACAAAAATCTTACATATGGGAAAAGAGGACAAGTACATATGACATTAAAAGACCTTCCCATCGGGAAAACTGCCACAGTTACAGTAGTAGGAGGAGAGGGTGCCCTGCGGCAGCATTTCCTGGATATGGGAATCATTCCCATGGCGGACGTGACCATGGTAAAATATGCACCTATGGGTGACCCTGTTGAAGTCAGGATACATAGCTATGAGCTGACTCTGCGTCTTGCAGATGCTGCCCAGATTCAGATTGATAATGTAAGGAATGAAAAAGAACAGAAACGAGGAAGCCGTGTCAGGGCGATTCCTCATCCAGGTCTGGGCGAGGGCGGTAAATATCATGAAAAAGCAGATGAACATCCCCTTCCGGATAGTGAGCTTCTTACCTTTGCGCTGGCAGGAAACCAGAACTGCGGTAAAACAACCCTGTTTAATCAGTTAACCGGCTCCAGTCAGCATGTAGGCAACTTTCCGGGAGTTACTGTAGACCGCAAGGATGGTATTATCCGTGGGAAAAAGAATACTCTGGTGACAGACCTGCCGGGAATTTATTCCATGTCCCCCTATACCAGCGAGGAAATCGTAACCAGAAGCTTTATTCTGGAACAGCATCCAAAAGGAATTATCAATATTGTGGATGCAACCAATATTGAAAGAAATCTATATCTTACCATGCAGCTGATGGAACTGGATGTTCCTATGGTCCTGGCATTGAATATGATGGACGAGGTAAGGCAGAATGGCGGTTCTGTACGTGTGAACCAGATGGAAGAGGCGCTTGGAATTCCTGTAGTACCTATTTCAGCAGCGAAAAATGAGGGAATCGATGAACTGGTAGCCCATGCGATCCATGTGGCAAAATATCAGGAAAAACCAAAGCGTCTGGATTTCTGCGATGCAAACGATGATGGCGGTGCTGTTCACAGATGTCTTCATGGAATTATGCATCTCATTGAGGATCATGCTCAGCAGGCAGATATCCCGGTACGTTTTGCAGCCAGTAAGCTTGCGGAAGGGGATGAACTGATCCTGGAAAAGCTTGGGCTGGATCAGAATGAAAAAGAAACCCTGGAGCATATTGTAAAGCAGATGGAGACGGAGCGTGGGCTTGACCGGTCCGCGGCGATTGCCCATATGCGCTTTGACTTTATTGAAAAAGTCTGCGCTGAGACCGTGATTAAGCCTCATGAAAGCAAGGAGCATCTGCGCAGTCAGAAGATGGATAAAATACTTACAGGCAAATATACAGCCATTCCATGCTTCGCAGGAATTATGGCTCTGGTTTTCTGGCTGACCTTTGGTGTGATCGGAAAGGGACTTTCAGATCTTCTGGATATGGGAATTACCTGGCTGACTGCAGTGGTGGATCAGGCCATGACTGCATGGAACGTAAATAATGTGCTTCATTCTCTTGTAATTGACGGTATTTTCAATGGAGTTGGAAGTGTGCTCAGCTTTCTGCCGATTATCGTCACCCTGTTTTTCTTCCTGTCACTTCTGGAAGACAGTGGCTACATGGCCAGAGTGGCATTTGTAATGGATAAGCTGCTTCGAAAGATTGGACTTTCCGGACGAAGTATTGTCCCAATGCTTGTAGGCTTTGGATGCACAGTTCCTGGCGTTATGGCAAGCAGAACCCTGCCCTCAGAGCGTGACCGTAAGATGACGATCCTCCTTACTCCTTTTATGAGCTGTTCGGCAAAGCTTCCTATTTATGCTTTCTTTACAGCTGCCTTTTTCCCGAAATACGGTGCACTGGTAATGATAGCACTTTATTTCGGCGGAATTATTATGGGAATCCTGATGGCACTGATTTTTGGAAAAACCATGTTTAAGGGAGAAGCGGTTCCCTTTGTAATGGAGCTTCCTAATTATCGTCTTCCAGGTGCAAAAAACGTTGGCCAGCTTCTTTGGGAAAAAGCAAAGGATTTTCTTCAGAGAGCCTTTACTGTTATTTTTGTGGCAACCATTGTGATCTGGTTTTTACAGACCTTTGATCTGCATTTGAATATTGTGACAGATTCCAAAGACAGTATTCTTGCAGTACTTGCCGGATTTATTGCACCGGTATTTAAGCATCTTGGCTTTGGAGACTGGAGATTTTCCACAGCTCTTGTAACAGGTTTCATGGCAAAGGAGAGCGTGGTTTCCACATTGTCCATATTATTTGGAAGCACAGCGGCACTGGTGGAGGTGCTTTCTCCGCTGGCAGCAGTGTGCCTTCTTACCTTCTGCCTTTTATATACGCCTTGTGTAGCCGCGATTGCTTCTGTGAAACGTGAGCTTGGCGGAAAATGGGCAGCTGGAGTGGTGATCGGACAATGTGTGATCGCCTGGATTGCGGCATTTTTGGTAAAAATCGTCGGCGTTTTGATCGGATTTTGAGAAAAATGACTATTTTTCATTTTTGTTAAAAATAATATTGACTATTGGTCATTTTGGGTTATACTATAGTACGAAAGAAATGAATTTAAGGAGATGACATCAATGGTCAAAGTAGGAAAATGGATAGCCAAGCATAAGGTCCTGGTGCTTTTGATCGGACTTTTGCTGGTAATCCCGTCTGTGATCGGAATCGCAGAGACGAGAGTCAATTATGATCTGTTAAGTTACCTGCCGGATACCCTTGAGACGGTAAAAGGTCAGGATATTCTGGTGGATGAGTTTGGTATGGGCGCCTTTTCCATGGTAATTGTGGAGAATATGGATATGAAGGATGTCCAGAAGCTGGAAGAGAAATTCAGTGAAGTAGAGCATGTAAAGGATGTTCTCTGGTATGATGATGTGGCGGATATCACTCTTCCGGTAGAGATGGTTCCTGAGAAGTACAGAAAGGTATTTATAAATGGCGATGCAACCATGATGCTGGTTTTGTTTGATAATACCACATCTTCAGATACTTCCATGGAAGCTATCACAGAACTACGTAAGATTGCCAACGAGCAGTGCTTCCTCAGTGGCATGACAGGAGTTGTTACAGATATTAAGAACATTGCCATGCAGGAGCTGCCGATTTACGTTGTGATCGCGGCAGTAATCAGTCTGATCG
>OGPX01002154.1_pt1 | contig 11713 bp, 6 predicted proteins | sample 1553101 | NCBI WGS metagenome assembly OGPX01 (sample SAMEA2579964, study PRJEB22360) | human gut metagenome | biome: human gut; feature: human-associated habitat; material: faeces | place: Denmark | collected 2008/2010
ATCCCCTGTACAATCCCGCCGCAATTTTCGAGCAATCTGCTGTCGGTTATTTTTATGACAAAATTTTCATTTGATGTCATATCACGGTTGCATATTCTTTTGATTTCAATATCATATTCCTGCGGCGTATCTCCGACTGGCGTTGTTACCATAACAGCTTTTCCTGTTTTTACCTCATCGTCATTTGCAATCAGATATTTCTTGCTTCTTTTATAATTTTCACTCGTTAAATCTCCGAAAATTCCTAAAGGGGAGTTGACGCTCAAATTACCAAACTTTACATCGGTAAAATATCCGCAGAAACTGCCGGCTTTACCGCAGACGCTTTTTTCAATGCCGCTGATTTCAGCCCGAACCGCTTCTCCCGATTTTAACGGTAACAAAGCAGCCGTGTCACAGTCGCATATTCCATGACCGAGTGCGGCAAAATAATTATTGCTGTCATCATAATAGGTCATAGTTCCGATGCCTGCACAGCTGTCACGAACCCACGCACCGAGGAGATATACTCCCACGGTATTTTTAATCGGCAAAACGGTTTTGTTTTCGGTTTTGCCGTTTCTATCAATTTCAACAGTAATTTCATTGCCGTTTGATTTTTCAATTTCAGACTTTAATTCTTCATTTGTGCTGATTTTTGTATTATTTACTTTCTTTATAATATCGTTTACTTTAAGTCCGCCGTCTTTTGCGGGGCAAACATATTTTTCACCGTCGTAGTAGCTTTCAAGCTTGATTATCATTGCTCCGTTAGCATAAAATTTAACTCCGAAAGCCTCACCGCCAATGTAAACCTCATTTTTATCATCAGCGGCATAAGGCGAAAAAGTCGAAACAGTAAATAATAATGTGAAAATCAGGGCAACTGATATAATTTCTTTAAATTTTCGCAAAAAATTCACCTTCTTTCCGTTGCCTTTATTATGATTTGCATTTATAATATAGATTAGTGCGTTGATGAAAATATTAAAAATGTTACTGGCAGAGGATTTTCCGAAAAGGCGATAAACAGCCGTGCATTGTAAATTATTTTCTGAAATTATATCATTTTCTTATTATGAGGTATATATGGAAAACACAAATTCTAACCTTGTCGGTCTTACCGATTCCGAAGTTCAAAAGCGTATAGATGAAGGAAAGGTAAATATTTCAACTAATATTAAAACCAAATCAATCAAAAGAATATTTTGTGATAACATTTTTACGCTTTTCAATCTTATAAATGTAATTTTGCTTGCGGCATTGATTTTTGTGGGTTCACACAAGAATATGCTTTTTATCGGTGTTGTTATCGCAAATATAATTATAGGTATAGTTCAGGAAATTCGTTCCAAAATAAGCGTTGACAAGCTGACTATTTTGTCTGAGAAAAAAATCAATGTTCTCAGAAACGGTAAAATTACAGAAATAAGCAAAGATGAGATTGTTCTTGATGATATTCTTGTGCTTTCAAGAGGAAGCCAGATTCCTGCCGACTGCATTGTATGCGACGGCAACTGCAGAGTCAACGAAAGTTTGCTTACAGGCGAATCAAATCTCATTGAAAAAAATGTCGGAGATGAACTGCTCTCGGGCAGTTTTATTGCGGCAGGAAAAGGCTATGCTCAGGCTGTAAAGGTCGGAGCCGATTGCTATGCCGCAAAGATAAATAACGAAGCCAAATATATTAAAAAAGTAAATTCTCAGATTTTGGAGTCATTCAATTTTATTATCAAAATCTGTACATTTGTACTTTTTCCGATTGGTATTGCATTTTTTATTCGACAATTCACCCTGCCAGATGCAACATTGCAGTCTGCTGTAATCAGCACTGTTGCGTCGCTTGTCGGTATGATTCCAAAGGGAATGATTCTTCTTACAAGTTCTGTTCTTGCAGTATCAATTATCAGGCTTTCATCCAAAAAGGTTCTTGTACAAGAAATGTATTGCATTGAAACACTTGCAAGAGTTGATGTGCTTTGTCTTGATAAAACGGGAACGCTTACAACAGACGAAATGACGGTAACAGGTGTTATTCCGTTTGGGGCTGATGAAAATAAAATCAAGAAAGCACTTTCTTCAATTGTAAAAGCGTCCGATGAACTGAATGCAACTTTGTATGCACTGCGTGACTATTCGGATTCCGTTTCACCGTATGAGTGCAGTAAATTCTGCGATTTTTCGTCCGAAACAAAATGGTCGGGCGGTACATTTGAAAACGGCAAGACCTACATAGTCGGTGCGACTGAATGTATTTTAAAAAGCAGAGAAAAGTATTCCGAGGTGTATTCTGAGATTGAAAAGATAAATCAAACCGTCAGAATCCTTGTTCTTGCCGAAAGCGATAGTGAACCGGACAAAGACTCATTGCCTGATGATTTAAAGCCGCTTGCACTCATTCTTATCAAGGATAAACTTCGTGATAATGTAAATGAAACGGTAAAATATTTTAAGGAACAGGGTGTCACCTTAAAGGTCATTTCAGGCGACAGCGTTAAAACTGTTAAAAATATTGCAATTGATACAGGAATTGAGGGTGCAGAAAATGCAATCGATATGTCAACCGTGACAACAGATAAAGAGCTTGAAGATGCGGCAGAGCGTTGTAATGTGTTTGGCAGAGTAACTCCGGCTCAAAAGAAAAAGCTTGTGGTTGCCCTTAAAAAGCACGGACATTCGGTTGCTATGACAGGTGACGGCGTAAATGATGTTCTCGCACTGAAAGAGGCGGATTGCTCCGTAGCTATGGCGTCGGGCAGTGATGCCGCACGAAATGTGTCACAGCTTGTACTTGTCAATAATGACTTTGGCGCAATGCCGAGCGTTGTGGCAGAGGGCAGACGAACAATCAATAACCTTGAACGAAGCTCTGCACTCTATCTTGTTAAGACGATTTATTCGGTTATACTCTCAATTTTCTTCATATTCTTCCGCACAGGATATCCCTTTGAACCGATACAGCTTACGCTTGTCGGTGCATTAACGGTTGGATTGCCATCATTTGTTCTTGCACTTCAACCGAATAAAGATATAGTAAAAGGTAATTTCACCGTAAATATAATAGCAAGATCACTCCCAACAGCTTTTTGTATTTCGGCAGATACAATATTACTAGCAATTTTAAAGTATATGACAGATATGCCACAGGCACAGTTTTCAACTCTCTGCGTATATCTTACTGCATTTTCATGTATGCTGCTTGTAATCAGATTATCAATCCCGTTCAATCCGCTCAGAGCCGTTATGGTCATCGGATGTTCCGCGGGAATAATAATCGGTTCAATTTTCTTCGGCGGATTGTTCTCACTTGCACCGCTTACATTTGAAAACATCATATTGCTTGTGATTTTTGCTGTAGGCACATTTGTTGTATTTAATATACTCTACAATATAGCACAGCACTATATAGAAAAATTCAAAAAGGAAAGTCATCTTAAACTGACTGCAAAAAGAAATGCAAATAAACAAAAACGCTGAAAAATTAATCAGACAACTGAATAATCAAGGCTATGAGGCTTTTATAGTGGGCGGTTGTGTTCGTGATTATCGTCTCGGTTTGACTCCGCATGATACAGATATTTGTACAAACGCTTTGCCCGAACAGACAAAAAAATGCTTTGAGGCTTATCATACTTTTGATACAGGTATCAAACACGGCACAATTTCCGTTGTATGCGGCGGTGAAGTCTATGAAATCACAACCTACCGTATTGATGGTGATTATTCCGATAACCGTCATCCGGACAGCGTAAGCTTTACACGAAACATAAACGAAGATTTGCAACGCCGTGACTTTACGGTAAATGCAATGGCATATAACGCTGAATACGGTCTTGTCGATCCATACGGCGGTAAAAATGACCTTAAAGATAAAATTATCCGTTGTGTCGGAAATCCCGATACACGCTTTAACGAGGATGCTCTGCGAATCTTGCGGGCATTACGCTTTGCCTCTGTTTACGGATTTTCAATTGAAGAGAACACATCAAAGTCTATATTTAAAAATGCAGACTTGCTAAAAAACATTGCAACAGAGCGTGTGATTTCGGAATTTCTAAAGCTCATCTGCGGTAAGGATGCCGTAAAAATTCTTGACGCTTACCGAGAAACGATTGCTGTTATTATCCCTGAAATTACCGTTATGTTTAATTTCAATCAGAACAACATTCATCATTCGTATGATTTATGGCAACATACACTGACTGCACTCGGCACAATTGAACCGAATTCCATACTTCGTATGACAATGCTTCTGCATGACATCGGCAAGCCTTCTGTTAAAACCACCGACAACAGCGGTCAATCGCATTTTCAGGGACATCAGCTTGAAAGTAAAAAAATTGCAGACAGAATTCTGCACAGACTAAGATTACCGTCTGATTTTATTAACAAAACTCTTCTGCTGATTGAATATCATGATGTCCGTTTTAACGGCAGTAAAAAGCTTATGAAAAAGGTTATGAATGTACTCGGTACAGATCTTACAAAGCAGTTGTTAGAGGTCGAATACGCCGATATATCTGCCCAGTCTGAATATCAGCGAGAAGAAAAACTCGGATATCTTGAAACGGCTAAAACACATTTTAATGAAATAATCAAAGATAACGAATGTTTTAAGCTGAGTCAGCTTGATATCAACGGTAAAGATGTTTTAAACCTTGGCGTAAAAGAGGGAAGAGATGTCGGAAATATTCTCGATTATCTGCTAATGCTTGTAGTAGATGCAAATGTTCCAAACAAAAAATCAATACTCATATCAAAAGCCAAAGAATATATTTACGGTAATCAAATAAATAAGTAATTAAAAAGGAGGATTTCAGCGAAAACTGAAATCCTCTGATTTTTGTTTAAAATTAAAGAACCTTTGATAAAAATTCCTTTAAACGGTCGTCCTGCGGATTATTGAAGAACTCCTGCGGATTGTTCTTTTCTTTGATAACACCGTCGTCAATAAATACAACATCGGTTGCAACTTCCTTTGCAAAGCCGATTTCGTGAGTAACAACAACCATTGTCATACCTGCCTTGGCAAGTTCTTTCATAACATCAAGAACTTCGCCGACCATTTCGGGGTCAAGTGCAGATGTCGGCTCGTCAAAAAGGAGAACATCGGGATTCATAGCAAGTGCTCTTACAATTGCAATACGCTGTTTCTGACCGCCTGAAAGCTGGTTCGGATATGCGTTTGCCTTTTCGGCAAGTCCTACACGCTCCAAAAGATCCATAGCGTCTTTTTTAGCCTCATCTTTGCTCTTGCCAAGAAGCTTGACAGGAGCCATTGTAAGGTTGTCAATAACAGTCTTGTGGGGGAAAAGGTTAAACTGCTGGAACACCATTCCCATTTTTTGACGGTGAACATTTATATTAACCTTTGGATCCGTAATATCGGTACCCTCAAAGAAAATGTGACCACCCGTCGGTTCTTCAAGTCTGTTAAGGCAACGGAGAAAAGTTGATTTACCCGAGCCTGACGGACCGAGAACAACAACTACATCGCCTTTAAAAATGTCAATATCAATACCTTTAAGAACCTGAATATCCTTACCGAATGATTTTTCAAGTCCTCTTACGGAGATTAATGCGTTATCTTTCACTCTTTTTCAATCTCCTTTCAAATCTTCTGAGGATGTACGAAAGCACAAGTACAATTACAAGGTAAATCAATGCAACCGTAATAAGCGGGAAGAATGCCTCGTAAGTTCTTGAACGAATCATATTACCAATATATGTGATATCTGCAAGTGCAACATAACCTGCAACCGAAGTTTCTTTGAGAAGTGTAATAATTTCATTGCCGAGTGCAGGAAGAACATTTTTAATTGCCTGCGGAAGAACGACCATTGTCATTGTCTGTCTGTTGTTAAAACCGAGTGAACGGCTTGCCTCAGTCTGACCAATGTCAACAGCCATAATACCCGAACGAACAATTTCTGCAACATAAGCGGCAGAGTTCATACCAAATGCAATGATTGCGGCAAAGATACCGTTTCTTACAGATGCAAGAATAATGTAATACATAATCATCAACTGAACTACAACAGGTGTGCCTCTGATAACAGTAATGTAGATATTGCAAATCGCATTAAAGAATTTCAGAACACAATCACCGAAGCTCCTGCATTTTCTCTTGTCAAGCTGAATATCGTGAGTAGCTCTTACAAGAGCAATGACAAAACCGATAATAACACCGATAATAGCTGCAAACAATGTAATTTCAAGGGTTACAAGCAAACCGCTTAAAAGCTGCTGCCATCTGTTATCTGTGATGAATGTGTTTTTAAAGCTTTCACCGAGATTGCCGAACAAACTGCCCGATGCACTGTCGTTTACGATAATAACCTGAGTTGTGTTTGCATATGAAGTTGAAAAGTCGATATTTTTTCTTCTTTCCGGTGTGTCAGTCATACCCGCCATACCGAAATCGTCTTTGCCGGTCTGAACAGCAGTGATAACAGAATCAAATTCCATATCATCAATAACAAGTTTTTTACCGAGCTTGTCACAGATTGCTGTAGCCATCATCGGATCAAGACCGACAATTTCACCGCCCTCAACATATTCATACGGTGGAAAAGCAGCGTTCGTAGCCATATGAAGTTCACCGTCATACTTGATATCCTTAGGTGATTCGTAGGGTACGGTATCGGTATTACCCTCTATGTAATAGCTTTTGATTTTGTCCAGAACGCCCTCGTCTTTAAGCTCTGCAAGAGCTTTGTCGATTTTTTCGGTGAGTTCATGATTTTCCTTTGAAATGCAGATTGCATACTGCTCTTCCGCAAAAGGTTCATCAAGAATTTTTAGTCCTGCATTTGCTTTTACAAATTCCTTTGCCGGTTCACTGTCAATTACAACACAGTCGATTTTATTCTGTGTAAGAGCTACGATAGCGTCGGCACCCTTGCTGTAACGCATAACCTTGGTGCCGTCAGCCTCATAGTCAGATACAAAAGTATCGCCTGTCGTACCTGTCTGAACACCTACGGACGCTCCTTTGATATCATCGGCAGTCTTAATTTCCTTAACCGATGAATCACCGCATCCCGTGAACAGAAAAACAGTGGAGAACAGCATTGAAATCAGTACCAATAAAGTAACTGTCTTTTTCATTGTTTTCCTCTTTTTCTTTCTCTTAAAATATTTATTTGCAAATCTTTATCAGATTCTTGCAACGCCTGATTCAATTGCAGCCTTCTTAACAGCCTCAGCAACAGTTTTGCCGATTCTCTTGTCAAATGCCTCGGGAAGAATATAATCTGCATTAAGCTCTTCATCGCTCACGAGTGAAGCAATTGCAAAAGATGCGGCAACTTTCATTTCTTCGTTAATATCGCTTGCACGGCAGTCGAGAGCACCTCTGAAAATACCCGGAAAAGCAAGTACATTGTTAATCTGGTTAGGAAAGTCACTTCTGCCTGTACCGACAACAGCCGCACCTGCCTTTTTAGCAATGTCAGGCATAATCTCGGGAGTCGGATTAGCCATAGCAAAAAGAATAGGATCCTTAGCCATTGACTTAACCATTTCTTCGCTTACGCAACCTGCGGCAGAAATTCCGAGAAATACATCAGCGCCTTTCATTGCATCTGCAAGCGAGCCCTCAAGGTGAGAAAGGTTAGTAATTTCAGCCATTTCCTGTTTAACAGCGTTAAGTCTCGGATCACCCTTGCAGATAATACCCTTACTGTCGCAAAGTGTAATGTCCTTTACACCCATATTAAGAAGGTGCTTTGCAATTGCAATACCTGCCGCACCTGCACCGTTCATAACAACCTTGATTTCGTCAAGCTTTTTGTGAACAAGCTTGAGTGAGTTGATAAGACCTGCGGCAACAATAACGGCAGTACCGTGCTGGTCATCGTGGAAAATCGGAATATCGCACTTCTCTTTGAGCTTCTTTTCAATTTCAAAGCATCTCGGAGCGGCAATATCCTCAAGATTGATTCCGCCGAATGAACCGCTGATAAGGTAAATTGCGTTTACAATTTCGTCAACATCCTTACTTCTTACGCAAATAGGAAATGCGTCAACATCGCCGAATTCCTTAAAAAGCGCACATTTGCCCTCCATAACAGGCATACCTGCCTCAGGACCTATGTCACCAAGACCGAGAACAGCTGTACCGTCGGTTACAACGGCAACAAGGTTGTTTCTTCTTGTGAGTTCAAAAGACTTGTCATAGTCCTTCTGAATTTCAAGACACGGTTCTGCAACACCCGGAGTATAGGCAAGAGAGAGGGCTTCAGCCGAGTTAATCGGAACTCTTGAAACAACTTCAATCTTACCGTTCCACTCATAGTGTTTTTTGAGTGATTCTTTTCTGATATCCATATCGGTAACTCCTTATAATTAATTCCCTTTCATTATACCCCTAAAAAGCCGTTATATCAAGTAAAAATCACAAAATTCATTTGACTTTTGTACAAAAAAGGTATAAAATAAATGTGCGAGTGTGTTGAACAGCTGCGAGCAGCTGCCGAAAGGTACTGTGCGAGGAAAGTCCGGGCTTCACAGAGCAATAATAACGGCTAACGGCCGCCGGAGGCGACTCCAGGGATAGTGCAACAGAAACCTACCGCCATTATATGGTAAGGATGGAAAGGTGAGGTAAGAGCTCACCGGAGGGCAGGAGACTGCTCTGCCGTGTAAACCCTATTTGAAGCAACACCGTGGTAGGACATTATACGCTTGCTCGGCGTGTCCTTAGGAGGTGGCATCGAGCAGATTCGGTAACGGTCTGCCAAGATAGATGGCTGTTCACGACAAAACCCGGCTTACAGACACAGTCGCATATTAAGGCACCTTTTATGGGTGCTTTAATATTATTGTCGAATTTTAGCAATTTGTACAAATGTTATGCACATTTGCAATTAATTTAAAAAATGCAATTGCTTTTATGCTGCTCTTTATTGTACTTTGCTTTATGCTGAAATCTATTGAAATTGATTTAAGTAGATTAGTTTCAGTCGACTAATTCGACACGTAGTAGAGTTTTGAAATTAATTTGAAAGGTGTGTAAAAATTTGAAAACAAAATCAAAAATACTCAGCGCAATATTGAGCGTGAGCATCCTGTCGGCAAGTCTATCTGCCTTTGTATCCGGTTCACTCGGTGTTCAGGCGGCAGAAAGCTCGCCAACCGTATCGGCTAATAAGTACAAACTCAAAGATAATATTCAGGACGGTGTAATTTTACATTGTTTTGACTGGACTTATAACGATATTAAGGCTGAATTGCCTAAAATTGCAAAAGCCGGATTTACAAGTATACAGACTTCTCCGGCACAGCCAAACGGAACAGGTACTTGGTATTGGTTATATCAGCCAATTTCATTCAGTATCGGAACAAATGGTGTCGGCACAAAGGCTGAACTTCAGTCGCTTTGTGATGAGGCAGAAAAGTACGGGATTAAGATTATTGTCGATGTTGTCGCTAACCATTTGAGAGGCGATCACAACAACATAGACAACGATTTAAAGCCATCCGAGTATTGGCATACCTTCGGCGGAGGTATTGACTGGAAAAACCGTTGGCAGGTAACACACGGCTCGATTGGTATGCCGGACATTGCAACCGAAAATCCATATGTTCAGCAAAAAGTCTGCAACTATGTTCAGGAACTCAAGTCGGTAGGTGTTGACGGACTTCGTTGGGACGCTGCAAAACACATTGGCGTTCCGAGTGAGGGCGACGATTTCTGGAAATCGGTAACACAGTACGGCCTTTATAACTACGGCGAAATTCTCGGTGGTCCCGATGACCGTTCGACAGGCAATGAAGACATTATGAAAGAGTATACCGATTATATTTCTGTCACAGACAGTAACTACGGTAAAGAACTCCGTGATTCGTTTAATTCGGGCAAAGCTCCTACTTCAAGCGGAAACTGGAGTGAAAAAGGCATTTCAAACGATAAGCTTCTTTATTGGGGTGAAAGCCATGATACATGGTCAAACAACAAAGACTGGGGCTTTTCAAATGAAATGAGTCAGAATGTTATTGACCGTGCATATGCGGTTGCGGCAAGCCGTAATAAAGTTACTGCTCTTTATTTTTCCCGTCCTTCTTCAACTAACAAAGAAAGTATCAAAATGGGAGAAAAAGGCTCAACTCATTTCACCAGCAGTGAGGTTGCCCAAATTAATAAGTTCCATAATGCAATGGACGGCAAAGCCGATTACTACACCGTGTCAGACGGTTGTTCTGTAATTACCCGTAAAGACGGCGGTGCTGTTATCGTAAAAGGCAGCGGAAGCGGCGAGGTATCGGTAGAAAACGGCGGCGGTTACGCAAAACCCGGTACATATACGGACGCTGTTTCAGGCAATACATTTACAATTACATCAAGCACCATTTCAGGTACAATAGGTTCATCAGGTATAGCAGTAGTCTATGATGCCGAACCCGAAGGACCTTCAGCGTCAGTAAATCCTGGTTCAACAAACTACAATACAGATGAGCTCACACTTACGCTCAATTGCAAGAATGCAAAAAATGCTCAGTATTCAATTGATGACGGTGCATTTGTAAACTACACAAACGGTCAGCAAATTACAATCGGTACAAACCTTGCTTACGATACTGTAACCACAGTAACAGTAAAAGCAAGCGACGGCAAGACAACATCCGATCCGGAAACATATACATACACAAAGGTAGACCCGAATGCCGTAAAGGTTGTTGCTTATGATAACTCATCAACCAAGTGGTCTAAGGTCAATGCATATTTCTGGAGTGATGATAATAAAGAAATGACATCGTGGCCGGGCAAGAAAATGACCGACAAGGGTAATAATATTTTTGATATTGAAGTGCCTGACGGTGCAAAATATGTAATCTTCAACAACGGTGACAGTCAGACAGATGACCTCAGGATTGCAGACGGTAATAAAATTTACAGCAACGGTTCTTGGCAGAACTATTCGACTGTAAAACCCACTCAGCCGACAACAGCTCCTTCCACGACAGTCCGTCCTACTACAATCGCAACTCAGCCTACCACATCACAGCATGCTACAACACAGCCGTCTACAACTCAGCCGGTAACAGAGCCTTCAAACAGAATTCTTATCGGTGATGTTGATTTAAACGGAACAATTACAGTCTGTGATTCAACTGAGGTTCAAAGATACATTGCTTGCATATCGACTTTAAGCGATGAGGCTCTCATTGCGGCAGATGTAAACAAGGATTCTGTTATTTCTGTAAAAGACGCAACTATGATTCAGGCTTATATCGTTAAGCTTATTGTTGAAGACTCATACTGCGGTACTTACACAGAAAATGTTGCACCCACCCAGCCTACAACAAATGTCACAGAGCCAACAACCGAACCGACTTCAATTCAGACGAAGAATTATGTTTATTTCAATAATACGGAAAACTGGTCAACAGTAAATGTCTATGTATGGAGTTCAAAAGATTCGACTTATATGAGCTGGCCCGGCATGGCTATGGAAAGTATAGGTAATAACACATACAGATTTGAACTTCCGAATGGTGCAGATTATGCTATATTCAATAACGGTTCAACACAGACAGGTGACTTAAAAATCCCCGATGTAAATATGATTTACTCAAACGGACAGTGGAGTAAATACTCCAAGTAAAATTTAATAAGTTTATCTAAGAGCCGCCCCGCACAATCAAGCGCATTTTGCTGTTTTGATTTTTACTGTCGGGGCGGTACTGTTATTTGTTTAAATCACAATACAAAATAAACCGCCTGTAAAAA
>OGPX01002161.1_pt1 | contig 11681 bp, 13 predicted proteins | sample 1553101 | NCBI WGS metagenome assembly OGPX01 (sample SAMEA2579964, study PRJEB22360) | human gut metagenome | biome: human gut; feature: human-associated habitat; material: faeces | place: Denmark | collected 2008/2010
CGGTGGAGAAGCCGGTGCTGGTCTTGATGTAGTCCGCGCCTGCCTCGCAGACGATGTCACACATCCTGCGCTTCTCGTCGTCGGTCAGCAGGCAGGTCTCGATGATGACCTTCAGGATCTTATCGCCCACAGCCTGCTTGACGGCGCGGATGTCCTCGCGCACGGCGTCGTACTCGCCGTTCTTCAGGCGGCCGATGTTGATGACCATATCCACCTCGGCTGCGCCGTTCTCGATGGCGGTCTTGGCCTCAAAGGCCTTGGAAGCGGTGTCCATCGCACCCAGAGGGAAGCCGACCACACAGCACACCGGGATGCGGCCTGCCATGTACTCGACGGCCTGCTTCACATAGCAGGTGTTGATGCAGACGGAAGCCGTGTGGTTGGCGATGGCCTCGTCGCACAGGGTCTGGATCTGGGGCCAGGTAGCCTCAGGCTTGAGCAGGGTGTGATCGACGTGGGACAGGATCTCTTCACGATTCATGCTTTTTCCTCCTGAATCGAAGTTGTTTTGAAAACAGCTTCTTAGTTCTTGGTGGCACGGCGGACCTTCGCCATGCCGACAGCGCTCAGGGCAATGGCCGTTGCAGACACCGTTGCGCCGATGATGCCCAGCACAAGGCCGGAGACCAGAAATGCAAAACCTTTCAGACCACGTTTCATAATACCGTACCTCCTAAGTTATATTGGATATTTTTCCGCCGTTGGCGAAAAAACATCTTATTTGCGCTTAAAAATAACGAGCTTGCTGAACACATAATTCAGCACGACCACCACCACATTGGAAAAGACCTTGACGGCGAGGCCCCACAGAGCCTGGGCATCGTAGAAGCTGGTGACAAAGATGGCGGTGGGGCCGTCAGCGCCGCCGATGATGGCGATGGCGGCAGAGCCGTCCGAAACAGCTGCAGGGGGCGTTATGCTGCTTGTCGCCATGTGGAGCACCGTGTCCGGGCCAAACCAATTCGCCGCTGCGCTCAGCAGACCATTCATAAAGCCCTCCACAAGCGCTGTGCCCTGTGCGGCCAGCAGGTTGCCGAAGACCATCATGATGGCGGCATCCAAGACCAGTGTGCCCAGACGGCAGGTGACGAATGCACCAAATTCCTTCAGCGCCTCCCTGCCCTGTGTCCGGCTGGCAAAGACGAATGCCCGGTTGGTGAGATAGGCGAACAGGATGCAGAGCAGATTGTCCAGCACATTGCCCCAGCTGTTGGCGGCCTCGTACCCGAAAAGCCCGCTGAACAGCGTGTACAGCACGATGTTCAGCAGGGTGGTCAGCACCCCGAAGACGAGATAAGCCAGCACCTCGCGGTGCTTTATAAACCAGTTTTTCATAATTGTACCAAAACAGCCCCGCCGCCGTTTTCCCGGCAACGGGGCTGTAGTTCGCATTGTGTCTAATGAGACTATGCTGCAGGCTGATTACTCAGCGTCGTCGTTCAGCAGAGCCTTCATGGACAGGCTGATGCGCTTCTTGTCGAAGTCGACATCCAGCAGCTTCACATCGACCATATCGCCGACCTTCAGTGCGTCGGAGACCTTCTCAACGCGGTCATTGCTGATCTCGCTGATGTGGACCAGACCGTCAACACCCGGCAGGATGCGGACGAATGCACCGAACTTGGTCAGGGACACGACCGGAGCATGGAAGGTGCTGCCGATGGGGTAGTTGTTCTTCAGCTGCTCCCAGGGGTTGTCCTCAGCCTTCTTGTAGCCCAGAGAGACCTTGTGGTTCTCGGTGTCGATGTCCTTCACATACACCTCGATGGTGTCGCCAACGGAGACGACCTCAGAGGGATGCTTGATGCGGTTCCAGCTCAGCTCGCTGATGTGGCACAGGCCGTCCACACCGCCGATGTCAACGAATGCACCGTAAGAGGTCAGGCTCTTGACGACGCCGGTGTAGGTCTTGCCGACCTCGACGTTTGCCCAGAACTCCTCACGCTTAGCCTTGTTCTGCTCAGCGGTGACCTTGTTGATGCTGCCGACGATCTTGCGGCCGGAGCACTCGGTGACGACCAGCTGAACGTGCTGGCCGACCAGAGCAGTGTAGTCCTCGTCGCGGCGCATCGTGGCCTGAGAACGGGGGACGAACACCTTGACGCCCTTGACGTTGACGACAACGCCGCCCTTGTTGAACTCGGTGACGTCGCCCTCGACGACCTCGCCGGACTCAGCTGCCTTGGCGATCTCTTCCATGCCCTTGCGAGATGCGAGCTTCTTGCGGGAGAGCTGGATGACGCCATCCTGATCCATAACCTTCTCGACGATGAGGTCCAGCTCATCGCCAACTTTCACCAGGTCCTCGACCTTGGCGGAGGAATCATCGGTCAGCTCGCTCAGCTTGACAAAGCCGGTCTGCTTAGCTCCGATATCCACCTGGATCTCGTTGGCAGAGATGCTGGTCACGATTCCTTTCACAATACTGCCTGCATGAACACGCTTTTCCTCGGATGCGTTCAGCATCTCCTCAAAGCTCATGCTGTCATTGATTTCTGCGCTCATACTGTTAAGTACCTCCTCAATAATAGACGATGGCGTTGAAGCCCCGGCTGTGACGCCCGCCGTCTTTACATCTGCAAACCATTCCGGCCGAAGTTCGCTCGCTGTCTCGACCGTTACGGCTCGCGTATGCTTTGCGGCGACCTGTACCAGCTTTTGGGTATTGGAAGAATGATGACCGCCAATGACAACAATGATGTCGCATTGTTGGCTGAGGTCTTCCGCTTCCTGTTGCCTCGCCCACGTCGCATTACATATTGTATCAAAAATTCGGGCGTTTGTATAGGCTTTTTTGAGAAACTCCGAACTTTCTTGCCATTTTGTTACCTGAAATGTGGTCTGTGCAACTGCAAAAATGGGCTTTTGGGGGTCAGAAGGCCCTTTCCACGCCTTCAACTGGTCCAAATCGCTGAAAACGAATACCTCTCCCCGGGTATGTCCGACGATGCCCTGCACCTCCGGATGGGACACGTCACCAGCCACCACGAGTGTCGCACCGGCGGCTTCGGCCTCGGAAGCGACTTTCTGTATCTTCTTCACGAAAGGGCAGGTGGCGTCGTGATAGGTACAGCCCCGGGCGTCCAGCTCATCGTAAATGCTGCGTGGGACGCCGTGGCTGCGGATGACCACCTCGTAGCCCGTAGGGACATCAGCGGGGGTGTCTGCTACCAGTGCGCCCCGGCGCTCGAGGTCTTCCACGGTCTGGGGGTTGTGGATGAGGGGGCCGAGGGTGGCCACCTTGCGGCCCTCATCCAGCAGACCGTAGGTCAGCTTGACCGCGCGGTCCACGCCGAAGCAGAAACCCGCAGTCTTTGCAAGTCTGATTTCCATTGTGCTCTCCTAAATTCAACCTCTCCGTCATCGCTTGCGATGACGGAGAGGGCAAGCCGCCTTACAATTTACTCCACGCATCCAGAACGGCCTGTTTATTTTCCCGCAGCTTCTTTATGTCGCGGCGGCCTTCCATTGCAAACTGTGCAGCGGGCATGGGCTCGCCGAAGATGACACGCACCTTGCAGAACAGCTTCATCTTACCATCGGGGGTGTCGTAGTAGATGCGGCAAGGCACGACGTCCACATTTGCTGCCGCCGCGATGACGAAGAGGCCGCTCTTGAGGGGAAGGAACTTATTCTCCTGCTCCCGCGTACCCTCCGGGAAGAGCAGCAGTGTGCCGCCCTCCTGACACTTTTTCACGGTGTCGTCGATGACGCTGACCTCTTCTTTCGTGCCGCGGACACAGACTGCACCGGCGCACCGGAAGAACCACGACAGGAATGCGTTTATCTCGAACAGCTCTTTCTTGGCGAACACTGTCATCCGCTGGCCCCAGAACCGGGTGATGACGACGAACACCGGGTCGATGGCGGAGATGTGGTTGGGGGCAATGATGCAGCCCTTCGTGCCGATTTTTTTCAAGTTCTCCCTGCCCTCACACCGGACGCGGAAGCCGATGTGGAACACCAGCCATGCCAGCGGGACCAGAATATAATATAGTATCATCCGACCTTCTCCGTGATCATTTTCTTCATGGCCTCAAAGCTCTGCTCGAAGTTCAGCTCCGAAGTGTCCAGCAGCACGGCGTCGTCTGCCTGCTTGAGGGGGGCTGCGGCGCGGTGGGTGTCCTGATAGTCGCGCTGCTTGACGTCGGCCAGCACATCTTCGTAGGGGGTGTCGATGCCCTTCTGCTGGTACTCCTTCCAGCGGCGGGTGGCGCGGGCCTCCGGGCTGGCGGTGAGGAAGATCTTTACAGTCGCATTGGGCAGCACCACGGTGCCGATGTCGCGGCCATCCATCAGAATGTTCTGCGTCCTGGCCATGTCCCGCTGCATCTCCAGCAGGAAGGCGCGCACCGCCGGATTTGCACCCACGGCAGAAGCCGCCATCCCCACCTCTTCGGTGCGGATGGCCGTGCTGACGTCCTCGCCATTCAGATAGATATGCTGTTCGCCCTCGATAAAAGCAAATTCGAGGGTGATATTGGGCAGCAGGGCATTGACCGCCTCGTTGTCCTTCGGGTCCTTGCCCGCGCGGAGGGCGTAAAGGCCAATGGTGCGGAACATCGCACCGGTGTCCACATAAATGTAGCCGAAGTCCGCAGCCAGACGCCGCGCCAGCGTAGATTTGCCTGCGCCCGCAGGCCCGTCGATCGCAACAGATACCATTTTTCTATCTCCTTTTATATAAATACGGTTCAGCCTCTCCGCCACGGCTTCGCAGACGGAAAGGTCATCCCAGATTATTTGCAAAGCTCTGCGCCGTGCAGAACGCGATCTGCAAATTATATCCGCCGGTGTAGGCGTCCACATCCAGCACCTCGCCTGCGAAGTAGAGGCCCAGCGCCTTTTTGCTCTGCATGGTCTTGGGGTCCACCTCCCGCACCGACACGCCGCCTGACGTGATGACTGCGTGGGCCAAATCGCCCCGGGCGTCGATAGTCACCCGCCAGTGCTTCATCAGCTGTACCAGTTCCCGCTTCTGCTCCCGGGTGATCTGGTTTGCCCTGGTGGCCGGGTCGATGCCCCAGCGGGCCACCATGACCGGCTGCATACTGGACGGCAGCAGCTTCACCAGTGCGCCCTGCGCCGCGTGGTTCGCCAGAAGGGCAAAGTCCCGGGTGATGCGGTCATAAAGCTGTTCCTCGCTGAGGGCAGGCTTCAAATCAATAAAAGCTTCGTACCTGTGCTTTTTCATGTCGCCCAGATGACTCGACGCGCTGAGGGTCAGCGGCCCGCTGATGCCGAAGTGGGTGAACAGCATCTCGCCCTGCTCCTCGAAGATAGGTTTGCCGTCCTCGTGGAGGGTGAGGGTCACATTCTTGAGGGCGAGGCCCATCATCTTTTTGCAGTCGGCATCGTGGCTCACGAGGCTGACGAGGCTGGGGACAGGCTCCACGAGGGTATGGCCCGCCTGCTGGGCCAGCTTGTAGCCGTCTCCGGTGGAGCCGGTGGTGGGGTAGCTCAGGCCGCCCGTTGCCACCAGAACGGCGTCCGCCTTGTACTCCCGGCCCGAAGTTCCCCGCACACCCACGCAGCGATAGGCCGGGCCGGGCTTTTTCTTTTTCGGGTGGCGCGGATTTTCCGGCGCAGCAGGCGCTTCTTCCGGCTGGGTCAGCGGCTCCAGCAGCAGCTTTTTTGCCCCGTCGCGGACGATGTCCGCTCCGTCTGCGTACCGCAGAAGAGCCTGCCGGATCTCTTCGGCCTTGTCGGACACCGGGAACACCCGGCGTCCGCGCTCCACCTTCAGCTCCACACCGAGAGACTCAAACAGCTCCATCGTCTTGGCCGGTGGGAAAGCCCCCAGCGATGAGAACAAAAAGCGGGGGTTCGTCCGCACATGGTGCAGAAATTCCTCTGCGGTGCAGTCGTTGGTCACATTGCAGCGGCCCTTGCCGGTGACGAGAATTTTCTGAGCCGGCTTTTCCATATGTTCCAGCACCGTCACCTCATGCCCCTGCCGCAGGGCCGCGCCCGCCGCCATCAGGCCGGCAGCACCGCCGCCTACCACTAAGACCTTCATGTTTCGTTTCCTCCGCTTTTTCTTCTGTCTTCATACTTATTCTAGTTTATCATACCAGAATCGACCGCCAAAAGCAATGTGAAAAAAGCAGGTACAGCGTTCTGCTGCACCTGCCCGGAAAATTTTGCTTATTTCATGGCCTTGATGGGGTCGAGATACTTTTCGCCCTCCATGACCTCCAAGTGGATGTGGCTCTCCTCGGCGCACTCGCAGCTCACGCTGCCCACCTTGCCGATGGTCTGCCCGGCCGAGACGGTGTCGCCCTTCTTCACCCTGGCGTCCGTCGTGCCGCAGACCCGCCAAATCCTGCCGGAAGCATCTTCAATGGCGACCACAGGCCCCCACTTGTCGTCCGTGCCGGTCTCCACCACCTTGCCTGCCGCCGGGGCGGTCACTTCCGCGCCCCTGCTGGCGGCGTAGTCCACACCGTTGTGGGTGCGCCAGTCGCCCAGCGTCTTGCTGTAGACCAGCTCATCGCCGCTGTAGCTGTTTAAGACGCGCCCCGAGACAGGCTGCGTGGAGGCAGGCGCAGCCGAACTGCTGGCAGGCGAGGACTCGGTTTGCAGCGCGGAGGGTTCGCGCACCGAACCAGACCCAGACCGCGCACCAGAAGAGGACGCAGCCCCACCGGACGAGCTGTCGGCTTTTGGCACATTGGCCACACTGTTTGCTGCGGGTGCGTTCTGCTGCTGCCATTCGGCTTCCTCCTCTCCGGCGACGCCGGGCGATGTGTTGATGCCCTCGTCGATGCCGGGGGCGGTGCTGGACGGGCTTCGCACCGCGTCCAGATCTTGCTTCAGCTCATTGCGCACCGTGCGCACAGCCCACACCCCGGCCGCTGCCGCCGCCAGCAGGCAGGCGGTGAGCACCAGCGCAAAGGCTTTGTCCCGCAAAAACTTTCTGAATTGCTCCATCGTTCGTTACTCCAATCCATCTTTGTGTACGGAATCGTTTCTTTGGTGGTAGTTTGGAGCGATGGAGCGGGGTTTATTCATAAGGACGCAAAAAGGCCCCGGCGGACCGGGGCCAGAAAACTCTTATTATGGTTTAGCCTTCGTTAGTGGGAGTACACATCTGATAGCTGAACAGTCCTATCAGATATACCTGATTATTGATAGTAACAGTCGTAACTGCAGCCGTCAATTCCGAGCCGTCATCATACTCGTCATCCTTGACGTTATCCGGAAAATTCAATTCCACCGGCCGATTCAGCATTTCCTGCGCATACCGCTTCATATTGCTCTCGCTAATCGGCTGCTCAATTTGAGCCGTGCCAATAATATACACCGGTTTCGTCGGGTCGCCCACAGCAGCAGTCGGGAACATCTCCTTAATTGTAGCTACCAGTTCCTTATTTTCAGTGATAGCTTGGAGTATGCCTTTCTCATCCGTCACACCATCGAACGACACACCCGAAGTCAGAACCTTGGACACAAACTGCTTCAGCTTTGCCTTCATCGCAGCATCGCCTTCAGTTACCGTAATCTCTTCTTCACCTTCAGCATAAGCATTGTTCAGTGCTTTAACCACCTGCGGCGTATAATCCACAGTTCCGGAACCACTACCGCATCCGGTCAGGACGGACAGTGCCAGCACGCCCGCGAGGGCGGCGGCGAGAACCTTTTTGAACAGTTTCATTCGAAACCCCTCCTCAATAAAAATAAGCTTTGTGTGATGCTGCCGCAAACATCGTCCGCCGCATCACCACACAAATTTTACCCCCCCCCCGCATTCTGTCAACCTTTTCCTCGATTTTTGGCAAATCGCACAGTTATCATGATTCAAAGCAGGCATTCTGACAAAAAAGAGCCGCCGTGCAAACGCTCTGCACAGCGGCTACGAAAAATTTGATTTAATTGTTGCGGCTGCGGCTGTTCATGCCCAGCAGGCGGACGACATACAGGAAGATGTTGATGAAGTCCAGATAGAGGGTCAGTGCGCCGTAGATGGAAGCCTTCTCGGCCATCTCGGCGTCGCCTGCGTAGTAGGCGTAGATCTGGCGCAGCTTCTGGGTGTCGTAGGCGGTGAGCAGCATGAACACCACCAGACCGATGCCGCAGTAGAGCACCGAGGCACCGAAGCCAAAGCCGAAGAGCGCACCCACGAGGCTGGTGACGATCATGGCCACCAGAGCCATCATCAGGCGGGGACCCCAGCCGGTGAGGTCCTTATGGGTGGTGGTGCCGTACACAGCCATGAGGCCGAAGTAGACCGCCGTGGCGAGGAAGGCCATGACCAGCGTACCTACCGAGAACATCAGGAAGTAGTAGCTCAGGACCATGCCGTTTAAGATGGCGTATCCGAAGAACGCGGCTCTTGCACCGTCGATGGACATCTTCTGCACCCGGGCGCTGAGCATGAACACCAGCGCCAGCTCACCGATGGTAAGCAGGAAGTAAAGCGAATTGACCAGATAGATAAGGGGTGTAGTCGCCGTGATATAGGCCATTGCGAAGGTGACGAGCAGGCCGCCGGCCATCCAGCGGTAGGTGCGGGTCATATAGTCCGATGCGCTCATCGAAGGCTCCGCATAGCCGCAGTCATAGTTGTTGTAATCCATAAGGAATCCTCCATTCAAAATCAGGGCATCGGCCTCGGCCTTGCCCCGGTCTACGAAATATAGTATACTGCATAGAAATGAACGATTCATGAAAAAGGCTGTGATATTTGATGTCCCTCGGACTTTATCTGCATATTCCTTACTGTTTTTCCAAATGCCGGTACTGTGATTTCTACTCCGCCCCCGGCCAGCGCGGCGTCCCCCGGGCCTATGTGGACGCCCTTTTGCGGGAACTCTCCCGGTTTGCGCCGGACGCGCCCCTGCGGCCGGACACCCTTTATTTCGGCGGCGGAACGCCCAGTCTGCTGGACCCGGCAGACGCCGCCCGGCTCATCGCCGCCGCACAGCCCCTGCCCGGGGCCGAGATCACGCTGGAAGCCAACCCTGAGACCGTAACGGAGGATTCCCTCCGGGCATTCCGGGAGGCGGGCGTCAACCGCATCTCCTTCGGCGTCCAGTCGGCCCGGGACAGCCAGCTCAAAACGCTGGGCCGCCCCCACACGGCAAAGCAGGCGCGGGCCGCTTTCGCCGCCGCACGCCGTGCCGGGTTCGAGAACATCAGCGGCGACATCATGCTGGCCCTGCCCCATTATACGCAGGCCGAGTTCGACGAGACGCTGGAGCTTATCGAGGATGGCGGCGCGACCCACATTTCCGCCTACCTCTTAAAAATCGAGCCCGACTCCGCCTTTGGCCGGACGCCCCCCGAAGGTCTGCCCACCTCCGACGAGGCGGCAGACTTCTACCTCTATGCCGTCGAGCAGCTGGAACATCATGGCTACCGACAATATGAAATCTCCAACTTCGCCCGCCCGGGCTATGAGGGAAAGCACAATCTCATCTACTGGGACTGCGGCGACTATCTGGGCATCGGCCCTGCGGCCCACTCCTGCATGGGCGGCAAACGGTTCTACTACCCCGCCGACACCGAAGCCTTTCTGCGGGACGAGGCCGCGCCCGTCATGGACGGCGGCTGCGGTGCGGAGGATTATCTCATCCTGCAGCTGCGTCTGCGCAAAGGTCTGAGCCTCGACGAATACAAAAAACGCTATGGCAGGGAGTTCTCCACCGCGCAGCTGGCCTTTGTGCAAAACTGCGTGAAGAGCGGCTACGCCAACTTTGACGGCCACACCCTCGCCCTCACGCCCGCCGGGCTCATCGTACAGAACAGCATCCTTGCCGAGCTGCTGTGAGCCTCAGTGAACAGCAAAGCTCATCGCCGCCAGCACAAAAACACCGATGATGCTGGCAATACGGCTCCCCCTCTGCATCGCGTAATACCAGTCGGTGGGCTCACCGCCGTACACTTCCAGCCCGTGGCGGAGGTTCCAGAACAGCAGCGGGAAGCGGAGGTCCAGAAACAGCAGCAGCGCCAGCGCCCCCATCGGCAGCAGGAAAGCCACGCTGCCCCGGGTCTCCCGCCGTCCGCCGACAGCCACATTATACAGCCAGCCGCAGCTGGGCCAGAGGTCATCTTTCTGGTATTCGCCATTGACGATGACCTTCACCTCGTCGGCCAAGCCCCCGTCGTCCTCCCTCCAGAGGATGGCATCCCCGGGGTCGCCCAGTGCACTCCCGGCAAAGATAAGCGCCCCATCCTGATAGAGCTTTACCTCTGCGCTGTCCTTCGCCTCGATGCGGTAATGCCTCGTCTCTCCGTCCAGCATGAACGCCGCCTCGGCTTCGCTCTCCGTCCCGGAGAGCTGCAGGGTGTAGGCCGCATAGGCATCCTTGCCCGAAAAACTGCCGTCTGCCTGCCGGTACAAAAAGGCGTCCCGCAGCCAGACCCCCGGGCGGAGAGCGGCGAAGAGGTAGACGCCAAGCAGTACGAGACAGACGATCCAGCAGGTGCTCGTCTGCATTTTGTAGAAGATCGATCCTTTCATACAGCTTTCTCCTTGACAATCCACGTTAAAACGCATATACTAGAAATACAAAAGGTGCTGCCCCAAAAACGGCTAGCTCCTTACCATACGCGAGCAAAAAAGATTGACCGGCATACTTGGGGAAGTAGGTGGCGGTCAGTCTTTTTTGTTTTTATGATCTTTGTCGTCATGGCTGATTTTCCATGTAATGTCGAAGACACCATAGGCTACGCTGAAGACGAGCGTCAACAGCAGCAAAACCTCGGACAGAGTCATGCGCCATCCCTCCTTCTGCCAGAACATCGGGAGTATGCGCCAAAAAAGCCGCTCTCCCGATGCCTGTTCACTCGAAAGTTATACAAGAGCGCATCGGTAAGGAGCGTTCGCCGCCTGCGTTTGAGGCAACACCTTTGCAGTCCGGAGACTGCATTCCTAGCATAGCATAAATTCTTTCAAATTACAATCGCCCTACCCCAATTCAATGACCCTCCACCCCAGCTCCCGGATGGCCGCTTGGTCATGGGTCGCCAGCAGGGCGGGCTTTGCGCCGCAGCGTGCTTTGAGCATGGCTGCGGCCTTTTTCATGGCGGCGGGGTCCATCCCGGTGAACGGCTCGTCCAGCAGGAGGGTGTCACTCTCGGCCCAGAGGGCACGCAGGAGGGCAGTGCGCCGCTTCTGGCCGCCGGAGAGCTTCCGGGCCGGCAGGGCGAGGGCCTCATCGTCGAGTCCAAGCTGTATAAGGTCTTTCCTTATCTGCTCTTTGTATTGCGTTTTTGCCTTGTACTGCTCCGCCGGGAGCACCAGCGCCACATTTTCCTCTGGGGTGAGCTGGGGGCAGAGCCGGTCCTCCTGAAAGACCACGCCGACCCGGCCCACCCCCTCCACGCTGCCGGAGGTGGGCACTTCCAGCCCCATCAGGATGCGCAGCAGGGTCGTCTTGCCCCAGCCGCTGGGTGCCCAGAGCACCGCCGGGCCGTCCACCGTCAGGGACAGACCTTCGAAGAGCGTTTTCTCTCCAAAGCGTTTTGTCAGGCCCTTTATTTCCAGTTTGTTATGATATTCTCCCATTTTTATGCCCCCTCTTCGCCCAGAACTGCCGCCACCGCCCTGTCCAGCAGGGCGAGGAAGAGCTTTTCGAACACCGCGCTCAACAGGATGATGACGAAGGTCCATGCGAACAGCTCCCCGGTAGAGAGGGTGATCTTCGCCCGATAGAGGGCGTCGCCGATGCTGCCGT
>OGPX01002164.1_pt1 | contig 11671 bp, 10 predicted proteins | sample 1553101 | NCBI WGS metagenome assembly OGPX01 (sample SAMEA2579964, study PRJEB22360) | human gut metagenome | biome: human gut; feature: human-associated habitat; material: faeces | place: Denmark | collected 2008/2010
AATAAGCAGAATCATAACGATTTTAAGTTGACACTATATTGCTAGCATTGGGGTCTGACCCTGAGAGTTCCGCTACACCCCACATCTCCGTAATATAGTCATAATCTGTTCAAGTAACATTTCATTTGTCATTTTCTTTTTATTATTACTACTGGAAATCTCATTTTTATATGCGATAAAACAATAATAAGATTCTCTAAATTTATTATAATATACTTCAAACTCATCCCAAAAATGATTTCGTGCATCTTCCAATAAATATCTTAAATCTGGCATTCTTTCTCTCAAAGCATATCCAACAATATTTAATCTTTCTATCATTTCATCGCATATTTTTTCAAATTTATTCTCTGTAATATTATCTTCTTCTGCTACATACCTTATACAATCTATAAATGCCATATATCCGATATAAGTCATTACATTTATCATTAAATTTTCTATACTTTTTTCATAGTATTTTTTGATAGAATATTGATCTATAAGCTGTATACATGCATATAAATCACAAGTACATTCTCTTATGTACTTTTTTTTATTTGACATTGTATAAACACTTGATTCCTTTAAATTCGCATAATACATTATTATACTTTGTATAAATAATTCTCTTTCTGCTTTATTTTCTAATGTCTCCATAAACTTTCTGGAAAAATATATGTTTTGATTTTCATCTATCATTTCAATAATAGATTTCCATTTACTTTTTATCTGATCATCCACGTTAAGCCTAGCCAAATGAGATACCTCTTCAAACTCAGCTGCTATATTATATATTTCTGTAACTTGCTTTTTGATTTTTTTTATTTCCACTTCTCCTTTTTCATAAAAAAAATGCGCTATTTCGTGTAAAAGTACAAATGATATTTCAGTTGATGTATATAAAGAAAAATTTTTTACCGCATATTCCCAATAACCTTTTTCTATAATTTTCTTTTCTTCTTGAGAATACATATCAAATTCTTTGTAGTGATCAAATCTTTGAGGTAACCACTGTCTGTCAAACTCTAGTTGTTGTTCTAAAATTTTTGCACACTCATACGCAACATTGTAGTCTTTTCTTATCATCATCTCATCTGTAAATAATAATGGAACAATCCCTGGAATCGTAATATTAATAATATTATAAGAACTCGCTTCAAAAATATTCAATATTTCTATTAAATAAAGATCAAATATCAAATACCTTTTTTCATTTTCCATATCCGTTATCACAATACTACTCTTATTAAATGAATCGATACATACAATTTCCATTTCGGGTATATCAAATTTCTTCTTTAATTTTTCAAATTCTACAATAACGCTATCCTGTATGTCCTTTAATTCTTCACCTATATTCTGATTGCGCAGCATATAATTGCTTTCAATAATTAATTTAATATTTTTCGGTATGTTCATACTCTCTCATTTTTAATCTTTAAGCTTTTGTTCTATTGTCGTTATAAACTTTATACTTCCTTCTATATTTAATTTTCCTGCCTGAAAATATTTTTGTGCTTTTTGTAGTTTCTCAGGGTTTTTATCCCAATATTTAATTATATGATAAGCTGTGTCTTCCATCTTATCAGTATCCTTAATAGTAATTGTTCCTTTTTCAAATACTTGTTCTATTAATGGTTCTGCTAAAATTAAAGCCAATTCAATTCCCTGCAACAGCAGCGTCCATTGCTCTACACCAAAAAAGCCATCTATTTTGTAATATGGCAACTGTTTTTCTTTTGCATATTGCTTTATTTTAAGCATTAATTCCTCATCAGAATTTTCGATTACTATTATCATTTTATCCTATCCTTATATCAAACTCTGCTACAACTTTAACTTACTATTTTCTTTTCACTTTACGTTCTCTTACTTTTCCATCCTGCAAAACCTGATTATATCTGTTTTTTACCGGGGTCTGGCACCAATGTGTGTCTCCTGGATTCATTATAGGCGACTGCACCATAGGGTGGAAATGCCTGCTCTAAAATATCGGATTTAGGTGCTCGGAATTTCCGGAAAAGATGCACTATTTAAATGGAATATACAGTTGCCTTCCCAGAGACCCACTTGGTCGGCTTCCTAGATTAAGGGGATTTCGGTGCTCAATACTCACCCTGCTACCTCGTTGTCTACACTTCATGATTCCAGTTACCCAGAGTCATGCAAGACTCACTAACGAATGAGGTGGTTATTCTCTTTTCGTGCAGGATTTCCGCCTGCTCGGTGAAGTGCCCTTTGCTGGGCGCACGGGTCTGACCCTTTCGTATGTTACAAACAGGTTACTTTTACACCAACAGTTCGCACTCCCAGACATCCACTCCACTATCCTGGAAGATCTCGTGCATCCTCTCTTTCAGCTGATCCCTGGTAACACCCTTCTTCAGGATCACCTGAAGGAAACCGCCTCCGCCTGCTCCGGCGATGAACTGACCGCAGATCAGATCCTGGCAGGCAATAAGCATCTGATCAATACAGGTATTGGTGCTTCCTGCATCCAGCTGCTTGGAAAGCTCCCAATGTTCGTTCAGAAGCTCTGCAAAGCCATCTACGCTTCCACGCTCCAGCTCGAAACGCATGAGAGCTGCAACAGATGCCATCTTCTCCAGAGCCTGTACGCTTTCTGATCTGGCACCGATGTAGCTTCCTACCACATCACGCAGCAGGTTTCTGGCAAGTCTTCGCTGTCCGGTATAGATTAATGCGAAGCGCTCCTTCAGTTCCTTCTTTGTCGCTTCACTTAATTGAACATACTCCACCTTCAGTTCCTGATGGATTCCCGGATTGCTACGGATAAATTTAATTCCCTCTGTCAGACCGCCGACCTGATCCTGCCAACCACCGCCAGTACTCATAATCTGCTCCATACAAAGAACGATCTCGGAAATACGGCTGTCATCCACTTCTTTTCCAAGGAACTGGAAAATTGCCTTTACACATGCAGCGGACAAAATACTGCTAGTTCCAAGACCGGAGCCCTTTGGAATACCAATCACCTGGGTAGAAAGATAGATTCCGCCACCCAGTTTCTCAAGAATTTTCTGTAGATTCGCCTCACCCTTCTGTGGAATGATTCCACATGCAATCAAAGCTGCTTTGTGCAATGCAAAATAATCATACGGATTATAGCAATCCTGAATTTCTGCTACTGTTTCTGCGCTTCCGGAAACGCCTACATCCTGGCTTTCAAACTCTACATGAAGCTGATCCAGCTTTCGGATAGAAACCTGTACCGGATAAATTCCATTCAGCTTAATTGCTGCATTCAGAACAACGCCGCCTTTTTCATTACAGTGAGGAGGCGTATCCGTCCAACCGCCGCCCCAGTTTACACGTACTGGCAGCTCTACATGAACCTCGTTTTGCTGAATCCGGTAGTCCGAGCTGTCTGGAAGATTCTTCACCGCATCCTGGAAAATCATATCCAGAATCTCATTAAAGCATAAGGATTCCAGCACATCATAGGTCTGGTTTTCAAAAACCGCTTTATGTTCCTTCATAAAACGGGAAAGTGCATAATAAATCCGGATACGTAAAGGTTCTTCTGCTTCCCTGGCATCATTTATCAAGGCCTCATAAATGTTTTTAGTAATGCCTCGCTGTCCGAATACCTCCAGAGCATCTTTGTAATAGGCTCCCTGTTCCAGCTGATATACAAATTTGTTTGCCAAAATACGGCTTTCCAGTTCTCTCTGACATTTACAGTCAACAGCCGCATCTGCCAGGTTAAAGCTGGAGCACAGGCTTTCCCTTGGCATACTGCGCCACTTTTCTATTTCTTCTGTCAGTGCAGTACCAGCTGCCATGTGGCACAGAATTTCAGCCATTTCTGCTGCTTCTTCAGCGGAATCGCACACCGGATAAAGCTTTGCAAACCAGAGATAGTCTTCCTGATCTGCCCACAGATCTGAATAGTCCAGTCTATTTAACTGAATAAAATGCTCCAAGGTGGTATGCAAATATCCAGCCTTTCCGGATAATCGTCCTTTGGGATTATCGCTGACACCATATACACGAATCAGCTTTTTCCCATTCTGCAGAGTAAGCCCGTGCCATACTGTATTCTCTGGCACCTCCACGTCACGTAAATGCAGATTAGAAATCACCGCGCCTTTATGTATTGTACTTTTGCCAAGGACATAACTGTTTTCAATATAACAGTCTGGCTCAATCACGGCTGCATGTCCAATATAGCCATTATGGGCGGCAAAAGAATCATTCTCCTCTGCTCCGGTAGACAAAACTTTCTTTTTCCAGTTTAAGAATTCGTAATCATCCACATCACTGGTAACCAGATTACGGAGCTCTGTCGTTGTGCCAAAATGAATAAATTCTGCCGGAGACAGGCAAATCAGCTTCAGACTAAACTGACGAACAGCTTCCCAGATCTGCTTTCTGCAGGCAAGAAGGGTATCATTGATCACACCTTCCGCAGCCTCTCTGTAATACTGCTCCAGCGTGGACTGTGATGCCAGAGGATAGAGGAAATCCCCATAAAAGCTGATTCGTGCCTCTTCCGAAACGAAGAAATTAAATTTCTTCTCATCCACCATTCCATCTGTAGATATCAGTGAAAACAAGGCCTGCAAAAGATCACAGTCAAAAAGTACAGCTCCCGTATCAAGATCCACACAGTTGTGCTCATTGACAGCACCCATTTCCCGCAAATGCTCTTCTGACTGCTTGTGAAGGAATAAACTCACCTGATCATGACCATCATTCAGGAACACACCGTGATTTTTCCCGGTAGTTACACTCTCCTTAATGGAAATTGCCGCTGCCCCGTGGAACATTGCATCGATCTGAAGAGGATTAAACAGAAGCAGTACATCCCCTGATAAAATCAGCATTCCCTCCCGGATTCTGGATGGAACACCGGACATTCCAATCACAAATTCGTCAAATAACGTAGAACCACGTCCATCAGGAAGCTCTCTTGGTACTGGAGAAAACAGCTTTCCACATACAGAGTACTGAGGAACACGCTTAGAGTCCCCACCAGAATGAATTACAAGAATTCTTTTTCCTTTAAATGGGTTCCCCACATCAGTGCCTTCCTGCTGTGCAATATAACGCATAACATTAAAGGTAGCTCCACCGGATCCCACTCTCTTACCTTCCGGGTCCGGAAGAACTGCATAATGGGTATCTGCCGGCAAACGATGATTCTGCAGCCTATATTCAATCTGATTTCTGTAAACCTCCGCCTGCGCCTCATTAGACGCTGTCAGAATAATATAATCCCATCTGATAAAATTTGCTTTATTCAAACTACGTTCATAATCTTCCCATGAGTCCAGGTAACTCTGCTGCATGAAAAGATTTTTGATTTGTCGGTATGTATATTTCATAAAAAAAGCCCTCCTGTTTGCTCCCTAATCATCTATATATCTTATTGCATTCAATGCAGGCATACTATGTTCAAAAAAAGGAATTCTATTATTCTTACAGCATTCTCTTATTTTTTGAATCTCATCCTGTACATCCACATACCTGATAGAATCACTATGTAAATCTGCCAAATAATCAGAATCACCTCTTTCAAGATACTTCATATCAGTTTGATTTAAATTTAAAGAATGCAGAATTTTATCCGTAACAATTAAGCCACTTGAAATTACAACATCCACAAAGCCTTTAGATTTTTCAACCAAGCACAATGGTTCTTCTATTGAAATAATATTATCAGGAAGTAATGGACGTAATAACAGTACTGTTTTGATTCCTAAATCCTTTGCTCTTTTCAGATTTGACATTCTTTCCGATACAGTAGGACAAAAATCCTGGTTTTCCAAAAGTGACGCTGACTCCATAGCTGATGCTGAAACACCTAAATATAGCCCACTTCCATTTAATCTCATTTCACTATTTAACTGTGCCAATTTTTCAATAGTAGTATCATCCAATCGTCTGCGTGTTATAATAAAAATATCTTTATGGAAGCGTTCCCATAAGGCTTTACAAAGTAAAAGTCCCCTCTTTTCATCGTAGAAATTTTCATAGCTCTTTGACACGTATATGATATCAAAGCTTTCTTCAACCAGGCTATCAACTAATTCATCTATGTTTCTCTGCTTATTTCTTTGTTTCAATTCGTAAGTATAACAATGTTTACATTTCATAGGGCATGCTGCATCAAATGACACAAAAACTCTTCTCTTATATTTGTTCTCCATATATATGCTCCCTTCATATTAGCTACATTTCCAGGTTTCATTAAAAAGATCCCTATATTGTATTTTTATATCATGACCAAGCATCTTTTGCACAATTTCTGCACAGGTACCTGCCAATGCAAAATACCTGCAAATCTGAGCCTGTGGACTGACACTGGCTCCATCCGCCAATTCTGTCAGTTTTTCTACATTTTTTGTATATTCCGGACTAAATTTAGCAAAGTCAAACGTAATCGCCCCTATGCATTCTTCTTCATCCATCAACGGTACACTTAATATTCCGATGGTTTCATCCTCTTTAAATTTATCTATCTTTGCATCTTTCTTAACAATTTTTATACTACGCTCAAGACAGACACGCTCTATCGTAATGTCATTTTCATAATCTCTCCACAGGCTTATTACACTACCGCTAATTTTATCATTATATTCACACATTGCCCCCACTAATCCTTCTTTTTTTAGATGACATTTATGATTTTCATGATGCATTTTATTACAACTAAAAAATGTTCTTCTTAAATCATCTTTAAACAGTACCACTACACCAATCACTGCACCATTGCTTTTTTCCTGCATGCAGTCGCAAAAATATTCCAGAATTTTCTCAATTGCCTCAGCTTGATTACCTATTAAATATTGAGTGGCGGAATGAACCAGTTTTATCTGCGCACATTCTTCATTCCAGATATTTTCAAAAATACCAGCATAATAATTTCCGCCCTTTGAATGACGCAGAAATTCATATGTAATAACCTGTCCGCTATTAGTACCTGGTATATATGGTCCAGCCCATACTTTACCATCGGCTCTGCAATAGAATCCTATAGGATTACTATCGTAAAATTTCAGTTCAATACTACCTTTTATCTTAGTAATTTTCTTGATTTCTTCTTCTATTTTCCGCTCCCATTTGATAAGATTCCTTATATCTGCAACAATACTTCCACTATTTTCCATTTGCTGTTGTTCACTTACCATGCGTGCCTGTGGATGAGGCACTATTATCCTAACCTTTAATCCATTTTTTATGTGTTTTACCATACTTTCTACCGGATTCGCTTTCACGAAATGGCCTAACCCAAATGCTATAAAATCCAGATTTTCAGATGGCATATTCTTCTGAGCAATTTTGACATTCTTACGTTCCGGATATATCTTCTCAATTCCCCATTTTTGTAATTCTTTAAGCTTCTCATCATTTTCGTTTTCATCCGGCAACAGAATCAACAAAATTATAAAGCCAATAACAGTAGCAACAATCCCAGTTCCAATGCCCATAGGAATATCTTTCCAATCAGGAGCTGCCACCCAAGCATATGCTATTAATACTCCCCCCAGAATTCCTAAGAGAATATATGCCAAGTATTTATTTTTACGTATTAATTGCTTTAGTTTTTTCTTTTCCTTTTCATTTTGCGGCATTGTCAAAGCTCTCCTTAGTTTTCTTTAATATCAGTTTTACTCTTGTTATGGACTTGTTTCAAAAGCAGTGATTCCGCTCTTCAAACAAATCTACAACATTAATACCAAAGTGTCATATTATGGTAAATGCAAAAAAATTGTAAGCTTTCAGCAGCTACCATAATATGCGCCAATACTTAATTTCTCAATCAGTCGCGCTTTGAACTTTATACATTATTAAGAAATATTTTGCATTGCTTTAGCCCTCTTTATTTTTTCTTACCGGGGACTTACCCAATACTAGAGCGTGTTTGAAAAACATTGTAAGTTGTTCATTTTAACCAAATTAATATTGAAGCGATACATATAAATCCCAAGAAAGTTGAAGCCAGTTTATCATAGCGGATGGCAATTCGACGATATGCTTTCAATTTGAGAAAATAATTTTCTACCAAATGTCTCTCTTTGTAAAGCCACCAATCGCAATGGCGTTCAAATTTAGCACCTTTTCTAGAAGGAATCGTTGGTTCTCCTCCATGGGCATATATATAATCAATTAGCTTGTTACAGTCGTATCCACGGTCTGCCAATACATTACTTCCATTGGGATTGACATGATCCAGCAAAGGGATTGCGTAATTGATATCGTTACGCTGCCCTTCACTGACCATAAAATAAACCGGATAACCGTAAGCATCTACAACTGCATGGATTTTTGTGCTGGCTCCACCACGGCTGTGTCCGATTTCGTTTGGAGGCCCCCTTTTTTTGCTCTAGCACTATGCTGATGAGCTTTGACGATAGAAGCGTCAATTGACAGTTCTGTTAATTCGGCTTCTAAGTGATTATTCCGGGGGCTTCTGAGCCATCTGTCCGGACTCTGAGAGCCACCATTCCAGAGAATGAGAGCCAGCCAAATTTTCTGATTTTGGTTTGATAATAGTATCTGTCAGAAAAGCCCTTGTAAAGGCTGCTAACGCCCCGCTAATGCGGCTTCGGCCTTGACAAGCACTGTTCTGTCAAATAACCAATAATCAAGCAAAATCATAGTGGCTCTATGCCTCCGGAAGGCTGGCTCTAAGATGACCGGACAGGTGGCTCTGCCGCACCGTAATATTCACTAAGCTCAAAACACGAAAAATATTATCAAGGGTGCCGTCTTCAATCCATTTACGGAAACGGGAATAAACAGTTTGCCAGGAACCATAACGTTCTGGAAGGTCACGCCATGGAGCTCCGCTACGAGCAATCCAAACAATTCCATTTAGAATTGTCCGGCTGCATTTTTGGGGGCGTCCCTGTTTTCCAGAATTTTCAGGCGGCAGTAATGAAGCTATACGGTTCCATTCTTCATCGGTTAATTCGTATCGTCTCAACATAATTAACACCCCTTTTTCTTTATTCTAACATGAAAATGGGTATTAGAATATATGTTTTGTGCAACTTTTATTTTTCAAACACGCTCTAGTGCTTGCGTTCTCTTTGCCTGCAAACTTCCGATTTCCTGCAGGTATAAAAGGGCAGCCATCGCAAAAGATGTCGAGGTGTAGAGAACGCAATCAAAAAACAATGGGGAGGTGTCCAGAGAATCATGTAAAAACAAGTCATTCATAGCTGGACACCTCCCCGTTGATAGTTTATTATCTGACAAACCGAATATAAGAATCCATTTTCGTATTCTTCAGATGTTTTTTTATTATTCTAAAAACATAGATTATTAACACTTCTATGGCAAGCGTTAGCACAATTGTTGCTGTGCCCCCCCCGCAGAATTACGAAGTATATTTACAGGAACATCAAAAATCCTGCCCATAACAACCATAATCACCAACTTCACCTGATTATGAGTTCCCAGAATTATAATCGTATTTCGTCCCAAAAATTCGAGTAGCGTGTTGTACCAAAGGATAATAGAAACACCAATAACAAACAAAGACCCAATCAACGCATTAAAATAAAACCAACCATAATTGTGATATGTGTTCTTATATATATTAACAATACCATTCTGATTTGCCGTCCAGAAGGATAACAGCCCTATTAGAGCTATAAAACACAAGGATAGGGATTTCTTTTTATTCACGGTTTCATCAAATTTTTTCTGGAATATCAACGCATGAAGCATTGTTCCAATCAGGTAAAAGACCACACCGCCTAAAACAATAAGAAGCGGTCTAATTATCAAACAATTATCACTTAATGTGGTTAAACCAGAATGCAAACCTGCATAAATCAAACATGCAGCAGGAATTCTAATTTCATTATTCGCTGTAATCTTTATTGTTGCAACAGCAAGAAGTTCAACACCAAGTATTCCCAATAGAAACCATATAGGTCCCATATTAAAGTCATGATAATTATGATCAACCAAAATCCAGAAAACAAACTGAACACCAAGAAATATGATAAAAGGAACCATAAAATTGATTATTTTCTTGCGTACATCAAATTTTATATTGCTGTTGTTGGGATTACACAAAATTCCTGCCAACAGGAAAAATAGAGGCATATGAAAAGAATTAAGCCAAACATAGAACTGTCCTTCTGTAAATGTATGTCCTGCCAAAACCAAGATAATTCCTATACCTTTTGCTATATCAATCCATGAAATCCGCTTAACTTTTTTATCCAATGCTTAAACCTCTCTTTTCGAGTAGAAAATCAATCTCTACGGAAAAGATCACGAGTGTAGACCTTTCCCTGCACATCATCCAAACAGCTATCGTAACGATTTGCAATGATAGCCTGACTACGCTTCTTAAACGCTTCAAGGTCATTCATAACCTCACTTCCGAAAAATGTACTACCATTTTCAAGTGTTGGCTCGTAAATAATAACCGTTGCGCCTTTTGCTTTGATGCGCTTCATAACACCTTGAATAGAACTCTGGCGAAAGTTGTCGGAGTTAGACTTCATAGTCAAACGGTACACACCAATCACACAGAGCCTCTCTTGAGATTTGTCATACTCGTTATCCGCGTCGTAGCCATAGTAGCTTGCCATTTGCAACACGCGGTCTGCAATAAAATCCTTACGAGTGCGATTAGATTCAACAATCGCCTCAATCAGATTCTCCGGCACATCGGCATAATTAGCCAGCAACTGCTTCGTATCTTTCGGCAGGCAGTAACCACCATAACCAAAACTCGGATTATTGTACTGATCTCCAATACGCGGATCAAGGCAGACACCCTTGATAATCTGCTGCGTGTTCAGGCCTTTCATCTCTGCGTATGTATCCAGCTCGTTAAAATAACTAACACGCAGAGCAAGATAAGTGTTGGCGAATAGCTTAACCGCTTCAGCCTCAGTAAAGCCAATGATCAAAGTATCAATGTTATCTTTGATCGCGCCTTCTTGTAGCAGACCAGCAAACGTATTAGCCGCTTTTACCAGACGAGCATTTTCTACATCGGTACCAACAATAATACGGCTCGGATAGAGGTTATCATACAATGCCTTGGATTCACGCAGGAACTCCGGGCTAAAGATGATGTTGTCGCAATGATACTTTTCACGGACAGAAGCTGTAAATCCAACTGGAATCGTAGACTTTATGACCATAATGGCATCTGGATTGTACTGAATAACCAGTTTAATTACAGCTTCCACTGCAGACGTATCAAAGAAGTTCTTCTTGCTGTCATAGTTGGTCGGAGCAGCGATAACAACAAAGTCTGCATCCTTATAGGCGGCCGCTGCATCAAGCGTAGCCATCAAATTCAAGTCTTTTTCTGCGAGATACTTCTCAATGTACTCATCTTGAATTGGTGATTTTCTTTGGTTAATAAGATCAACCTTCTCCGGGATAATATCTACTGCCATGACTTCATGGTGCTGTGACAGCAATGTGGCAATAGACAGACCGACATAACCGGTACCTGCAACTGCAATTTTCATGTTTTTTATCATTCCTTTCGCTTCGCTTAAGGCACAAACAAGTTATTAAAAATGTTGTGCCCCTCCATCCTTTGATTTATAATTCTTTTAAGGAATAGCAATATACTACAGAGCACGGGATGAGGAGTGGCGAATTTATTTCGACCCCGTATGTTTATATGTGCCGTCATCCTTACAAGCACAAACAAGTGGGACATTGAGCCCGGACT
>OGPX01002171.1_pt1 | contig 11646 bp, 10 predicted proteins | sample 1553101 | NCBI WGS metagenome assembly OGPX01 (sample SAMEA2579964, study PRJEB22360) | human gut metagenome | biome: human gut; feature: human-associated habitat; material: faeces | place: Denmark | collected 2008/2010
ACTTTAAAATGATAAGAATGAAAGAAAATTATTATATAAAAAAATATTATGGAGATTTTGTATTACTAAAACGCGCAAAGAATAAAGAAAATTGCAAAAAAGTATTGGAAAAAGTTGGAGTATATGGTACTCTAAGAGAGGTAAAAGAAGCGATCATCAAAGAGATGATCAAAGATGAAGTTAACCATCGTAAGACGGAACCACTTTATAAACTGATTCCTTTGATGCGACAGATGTATAACAGATTTTACGAAGAGAATATGGAGTGTTGTTTCGTCGGATAGTCAGGAAGAACATGTCTTTGTTGGCATATTCGAATAATAAACAACCGAAAGAGCAGAAGGTTTATGGAGTGCCTTCTGCTTTTTCAATTTTTAAAAAAATTTTAAAAATGTTGTAAAAACAACGGATTTCCCAAATCATATCTATTATACTAACGATACAGTAAAGAATATGAGATCAAGAAAAGGAGAATAGATATGATTCGTAGAATTATTGAAATTGATGAAGATAAATGTAATGGATGTGGACTGTGTGCAGATGCATGTCACGAAGATGCGATCGGGATAGTTGATGGAAAGGCAAAATTATTAAGAGATGATTATTGTGACGGTTTTGGCGACTGTCTGCCAGCCTGCCCTATGAATGCAATTCGTTTTATTGAGCGTGAAGCTCCTGAATATAATGAAGCTGAAGTACTTGCTAACAAAGCGGCAAGTGGAAACCAGATTAACAACTGGCCTGTACAGATTAAGCTTGTATCTCCTTTTGCACCATGCTTTAATGGAGCTGACCTTCTTATTGCAGCAGATTGTACAGCTTATGCCTACAGTACATTCCACCACGATTTTATGCGTAACCACATAACACTTATCGGATGTCCAAAGCTTGATATGATTGACTATTCTGAGAAATTAACCGAGATATTCAAGAATAATAACATAAAGAGCATAACTGTAACACGTATGACTGTACCTTGCTGTGGTGGATTGCAGTATGCAGTTGAAAAGGCTGTAGCTGACAGCGGCAAGACAATTCCTGTAAGAGTTGTAACTATTGGTACTGATGGCAACCGTGTTAATTAATTTTTCTGTAATGCTTAGTGATATAGTACAACTATAAAAATACAGGTGACGGCTATATCATTTTCCCATATCAATAAAATATATTAACCATAACTCTGCCTCTGCAAATGTATAATATCGAAATGCTTTTCCAGGTTTATAATATAAGATTGTCACACGAAACTTATATTTTAATATGCTGACATTACTCAGGACTTTTATATTTCTATATCCTATATAATGCCAGCATATCATTTCGTGTAACTGTCTTTAATTATTTTTTATTCTCCTATATTCCCAATTATATCCCTCAATGGCACATTTTCTGCCTCACATATGTTCTTAATAGTTTCATATTCAGGATATTTCTTAACTTTGCCATTAGGAAGCGTACATACCTTTACGTCAATTTCACCATATGGTGTGCTGGCTTTCTCAATTCTCCTTGGAAGAATTGTTCTCTTCATTGCACAACGTCTTATTCCTATTGTCGTTGTTTCCTCAAATATGATATTTTCCATAGTCGTAATATCTTCCTTGCAGCATATTACAACAAGCTCATATGCAGGTCTGTTCTTTTTCATATATATAGGAAGAAAATGCACTTCTCTTGCACCCGCCTTATACAGGCGCTCCATAGTGTATCCTAATATCTCTGACGAACAGTCATCAATATCCGTTTCCAGCTTATATATTAAGTCAGCATTTTCGTCTAAGCTTTCACTATTACTCTCAATAAGCATTGCCCTTAATACTCCCGGAAGCTCATACTCTCTCTTGCCTGCACCATATCCAGTCTTCTTTATTGTAAAATGCTGCGGAAGTGCTGTATCTGTTCTTACAGCCGCTACAATCGCTGCTCCCGTTGGCGTTACAAGTTCGCCTTTAATATTGGCATTGCTTAATTCTATATTATAAGCTGATGTTATATTAAGAACCGCTGGCACTGGTACTGGAATTATTCCGTGCTGGCACCTTATTGTTCCAGTTCCCTCGCTGATACCTGGAACATACACCCTGTCTATATGCAGGTTATCGAAGCATACAGCAAATGCCACTATATCCACAATCGAGTCTACTGCCCCAACCTCGTGAAAATGAACATTTTCAATATCTGTAGCGTGTGCCTTGGCTTCTGCTTCTGCTAATATTCTGAATATTTTCTTAGCAAGCTTTTCTGCATTCTCAGTAAGCTGTGTCTGCTCTATAATAGAATATATTTCTTTCAGCCCCCTGTGGCTGTGATGTGCTGAATGAGTATGCGAATGTACATTTTCAAAATTGTGCGTATGCCCTTCGCCATTAAGATGTCCATACAGATATTCCATATCGTGGTCGTGGTTCTCGTGTCCGCTGTCCAGCACTACATTAAAATCACACGAATCTATACCATTCTTTTTAACTCTTGTTATCTTAACCTCATAACCTGTCAGAGGCATAGTTGCAAGTGTTTTTAACAAATATTCTTTATCCGCTCCGGCATCAAGAAGTGCCGCAACAGACATATCTCCGCTTATTCCTGAATAACATTCAAGATATAATTCTCTCATATATGTATAACCTCATTTCTTAGCAAATGTAGTAAAAAGGCAAGCTTCATTCATCTAGATAATAAATCTGATGCTGTGCCTGCCCTTTCCCTGTTTACGATATAATATGACTACTTCGTAGTCACTTAGAAGTTTCTTCGAAACTTCGTATGCGCTGAAAAGCCGCGCAAATAGTTAACATTTATTTACTGGGCTATGAATTCCATAACCTGTTCTTCACCTATAAAGCCTATATTAGTTGCAGTAACTTCTCCGTTCTTAAATAAAAGAAGGGTTGGTATTGAAGCTACCTTATACTGTAATGCAAGATTAAGTTCCTTATCTGTATCAATCTTACATATCTTTACATCGTCCTGCTTTGCCGCTACTTCCTCAAGGACTGGTGCAAGCATCTGGCAAGGTCCACACCATGTTGCCCAGAAATCTACAAGCACTGGCTTATCCGACTCAAGTACCTCCTGTTTAAATGTTGCTTCTGTAACGTGAATAATCTCCATAATTATCTCCTTTCGTTTTTCTTTTCAATCTCCATATGATATAATATTTTATTCAATGTCCACGACTTGTTAGTCTTAGTCATAACAGCCTTGTAATCGACATTAAGATTGTTGTTTCTGATACCAAATAAAAGCTTGTCCAGATGTTTCTGTGTAACATCACAGAATATAACTATGCTTTTATCTTTATTAATAAATGGCATAATATCATCAGTTCTGTAATCCTGACTATATGCCAGTACATTTTCTAATGTATCTGAAAGTTTATTATTGTCAATAACTATGCTTTTTATTCGCATATTAGCCGCCATTGTTATAATCTTTCTGGCATCAGCTACATTATATATTATAATCTTTTCCATATACAATCCTCATTATCCAAACATTTTATTTAATTAATACAATTCCTAAAATCACCAGCAGCCCGGAACTCACATTAAAATCACTTAATCATTCTCTTAATTTCATTCAGTTCTTCCTCGTGCTTTCTTGAAATAGCACCCGGATTACGTTTCATAATTCTGAATACGCTCTTGTAGTTTCTTCCAGTATCAGCCTTAAGATTTACCTTTTCATTTTCAAGTGTTTCTAAAAGCTGGTTAGCCGCCTTCTCGTCCATAATCTTATTCTTAAGACTCTCTTTAACAGCCTCTGTCATTCTCTGTAAGGTTGCAAGCTTAACACCTTTTCTTTCATTCATATCATTCTCGAATGAAATTCTACCCTTAAGCTTACCCACTGAACCTGCCTTATTCATAACACTTGCTTTACCTTCAGCGAATTTTTCTTTCATTTTATTATAATCATCTTCAACAAATGCTGAGGCAACCTCAAGTCTTTTGGCAAGAATTCTTATCTGTTCATTACTATTAGCAAGCTTTTCAATTGCAGCCTTCAAATCCATAGCTTCATTGAATGACTGTGTAAAGTCAACTGCCATAGCTATTGTCAAGACAAATGCTATTATGTCCGTAATTGTATCTGGAAGCATATATACAATGCCCTCTATAGGTCTGTGTACAATTCTTACAAGAAGAACAGAGAACACACCCCAGCCTAATGATACGAACAGACATATATGTCCCATTAAATTTAATGGCTGATTACTGTAATCCCAGTATCTTACGCCGAACATTTTCTCCATACAATATCCTGTAACAAATTCAAGTATTGTTGATGATATCATTCCAAACAGGAATATTAAAGCTATATTATCCCTTACTCCTATAGTACTTACCAATATTACCATTGCACCTGAACCATATATTGGAAGTGCTGGTCCATGAAGAAATCCCCTGTTTACCCACTTTCCTTTTCTGGCTGATACATAACAACATTCCCATACCCAACCAAAGAAACAATATATATAAAAGAATAATAACCACTGCGATACAGTATATGCCTGCATTGTAGCCTCCATTTCTATTAATTACAACATAATAATTACAATATAAAATATGTAACATTTTACCACTTATAATTATTAATTACAAACAGCCAAGCCTTAAAAAACTTGTTATTTATACTTTTTTAATATTCTGACATTCCGCTTTCTTAGGTTATATATATTTCCTGTTATATAAAAGTAAATTCCTGCCAGTACCTTATAGCACCCGACAGGAATTCACCTTTAACTTTGGTATGAATTTAGTTCCACATAAGATTTCTGAACTTTTGTTTGAATTTTTTACTACATATTAGTTCTGTTCCCTCTCTTAATATTATCGAATTAACCGTCATACTACTCACATTCATACAATTAACTATCTCCGACTCATTAATGTACTCAAACCCATATTTCCCCAATAAATTATATACATCCTTCATCTTCCCATAAAATCTATCACTGGCATTATTCGTATGAATCATAATAATTCTGTTGGCACAGCTTATATAGTTGATTTCATCAATTCTGATGCGTACTACTTTAATGCTATTACCATATATTAATACTCTGGTATCCTCATTAAGAACCATCTTATATGTGTTCATATTCCGTCCCTCTCCTTATCTTTAGTGATGCGGTGAAATCGGAACTGCCATATATAATTTTATTACAATTCATATATGACGTAAACAGCCTTATATGCAATATTTATCTTATGCAAATGTATACAAGGTAAGCCACATATGATACAAGCATAACTGCACCATGCCAGTTGACAAGCTTTTTCTTTGACCACGCGAATATCCATACAACCACACTCATAACAACAAGAATAGCAATGTCGATAAGATTTTCTGTTACAAATGCTACAGGACTTATTGCCCCAGCAACACCCAATACAAGAAGAATATTAAAAATGTTAGAGCCGATGACATTTCCCAATGCCATATCCACTTCATTCTTCTTAGCCGCAACGATTGATGTAACAAGCTCTGGAAGACTTGTTCCTAGTGCAACTATTGTAAGTCCGATAAGATTCTGGCTTATACCAAATCCAGTTGCAATTGTGGAAGCTCCATCAACAACAAAATCACCACCGAACTTAATAGCTACTGCTCCACCAATAATGTATACAATACACTGCCATACTGGAAGAATTTTTATCTCTTCATCAACCTCTTCTTCAAGTTCTTTATTAAGTGCCTCGTTACGTGCATTTTTAGCTGATACAATCATCAAGCAAAGGTAAACTGCGAATATTACAAGAAATACTATTCCGTCAATTCTTCCAAGTGTCATTCCAACAGCACCAAGTGCCGCAAGAAGAATGGCACATATGATAGAAAATGGAAATTCTTTCTTTAAAGTATCTTTTGATACCGCCAATGGTGTAAATAATGCACATACACCACACACAACCATAAGGTTAAATATATTAGAACCTATTACATTACTTACAGCTAAAGCATTATTATTGTTAAGTGAAGCTGTAACACTAACTGCACATTCTGGCAGACTTGTACCCATAGCTACAATTGTAAGTCCGATTATCATTGAAGGTACTTTTAATCTTTTCGCAACTGACGAACTTCCGTCAACAAAGAAATCTGCTCCCTTTATAAGAAGCACAAAACCTATAATAAGCAGTAATAATGCCAATAACATTTCTTTCATATATTAATCCTCATTTCTTACTTAATTATAATATTATAACTAAAGTATTCCCAAACCGTCAAGTAATATCTTAATTCCTATAAGAATAAGAATAATCCCTCCACAAAGTTCTGCTTTAGACTGATATTTATCACCAAATATACTTCCAATTTTAACACCTGCCGCTGAACAGACAAATGTAATACAGCCTATAAATAATACCGCTGGAAGAATGGCAACCTTAAGGAATGCTAATGACACGCCTACTGCAAGTGCATCAATACTTGTTGCAATTGCAAGTAATAACATACTCTTAAATCCCATATCATTGCTGACATTTTCTTCTTCCCCTAATGACTCCTTAATCATATTACCACCAATTGCAAGAAGAAGTGCAAATGCAACCCAGTGTGAATATCTGGTAACCATATCGGCAAACAGACTTCCGAGATAATAGCCAATAAGCGGCATCAATGCCTGAAATCCACCAAACCACGCACCGGCAATGCACATATGCTTAGGCTTTATCTTTCCAAGCGACAAGCCCTTACATATAGATACAGCAAAAGCATCCATTGAAAGTCCTACTGCCAGTATAAATAATTCAACAATACTCATTTCTTAATTGTCCTCATTTCTATATTTTATCTGTTGCTCCAAGAAAGATTATAACCAATTGTCATATCATATATAATAATTGATGTTTTAACGAAAACGAATTCCAGTTATATAAAAAAGACCCGCAGACAGTACTGATACTGTCCACGAGTCTCATCATTTAAAGTAATACCGGGCTTATAAGCCATTATGTCGATATAACTGCATATATAAATATGCCGATTACTCCCTCTAGGAATTAGCTTATTGATAATTTATCATCAATAGTCTGATTTTGCAATGTTTTTTTTCGCATACATATTTATCAGAGTTATAAAATTCCAGCAATAATATATGTAATTAATGCCGCAATCCATGCTACAACACACTGAATAACTACAACATATGCTGCCCATTTACCTCCAAGTTCTTTTTTAACTGAGGCAATTGCCGCAACACAAGGTGTATACAAAAGACAGAACACAAGAAATGACATTGCACCCGCAGCTGATATAACAGATACCATCTCTATCGTACTTCCAAATAGAATTGATATCGTAGATACTACACTTTCCTTTGCCATTACGCCTGTAAGTATAGCTGTTACAAGTCTCCAGTCTCCAAATCCTAATGGTTTAAACAACGGAGTAATCATACCTGCTAATACAGCAAGTATACTCTGTCTTGAATCTGCCACAACGTTAAGCCTTATATCAAAATTCTGCATAAACCATATAAGTATTGTTGCAATAAATATAATAGAAAATGCTTTCTGTAAGAAATCCTTTGCCTTTTCCCATAACAAATGTACCACATTCTTAGCACCAGGCATTCTGTAATTAGGAAGCTCCATAACAAATGGAACTGGTTCTCCCTTAAATAATGTCTTTTTAAATATAAACGCCATAATTATTCCAACAATAATTCCTATAAAATACATACCTATCATAACAAGCGCTGCATAATGTGGGAAAAATGCTGCTGAGAAAAAGGCATATATAGGTACTTTTGCTGAACAACTCATAAATGGTGTTAAAAGAACTGTCATCCTACGGTCTCTTTCAGATGAAAGTGTACGGCTTGCCATAACTCCTGGAACACTACATCCAAAACCAATTAACATAGGCACTATACTTCTTCCTGATAATCCAAGTTTACGTAAGAGCTTATCCATAATAAATGCGACTCTTGCCATATAACCGCTATCTTCAAGAATTGATAAAAAGAAGAATAATGTTACGATTATCGGAAGAAAGCTTAATACACTACCAACCCCATTGAATATTCCATCTATGATAAGTGCATGCAATACCGAATTAACATTCATTGCTGTCAGAAGATTATCAACCCCATTTGTAACAAATGTAATTAAAATATCAAGTACATTGGAGAGTGCCGCACCTATAACATTAAATGTAAGATAAAACACAAGTCCCATAATTGCTATAAACATTGGGATACCTGTATATTTACCAGTAAGAAGCTTATCAATCTTCTGGCTTCGTATTCTTTCCTTACTTTCTCTTGGCTTTACAACCGTATTCTTACAGACATCTTCAATATAAGCAAATCTCATATCTGCTATAGCTGAGGCTCTATCCATTCCACATTCTTCTTCCATCTGTACTATAATGTGTTCAATCATTTCTTTTTCATTCTGCTCAAGTTCAAGATGCTTAAGTACAAGTGAATCCCCCTCAACAACCTTGGAGGCTGCAAATCTTTCAGGGTATCCTGCTTTGTCTGCATGGTCACTTATAAGCGACATAATGCCATGTATACATCTATGAACCGCACTGTCCTTGGAACAAAAATCTGATATCTGTGGTTTTTCCTGATATTTTGCAACGTGAATGGCATGACTTACCAGTTCTTCTATGCCCTCACCTTTAGCCGCTGATATTGGTATAACCGGAACTCCAAGCAATTCCTCAATTGCGTTAATTCTTACAGAACCTCCATTGACTCTTACCTCATCCATCATATTAAGTGCAATTACCATAGGAATTCCTAATTCCATAAGCTGCATTGACAGATAAAGGTTTCTTTCAATATTAGTAGCATCTAATATATTAATAATACCTTTAGGTTTGTCCATAAGCAGAAATTCCCTTGTTACTATTTCTTCACTGCTATATGGTGACATTGAATATATTCCTGGCAAATCTGTTATAAGTGTATCAGGATAACCTTTTATAACTCCGTCTTTTCTATCAACTGTAACACCTGGAAAATTACCTATATGCTGATTGGAGCCTGTTAATACATTAAAAAGGGTTGTTTTTCCACAATTCTGGTTGCCTACAAGTGCAAATGTCAGCTTTTCATCATCTGGAAGAGGATTTTCATTTTCCTTATCGTGATACCTGCCTCCTTCACCAAATCCCGGATGTTCCTTTACTATACTATTCATTTTAACATTTTCCACAGCTTTATTATCAATACAATAAGGCTCACTTACCTCTATCTGTTCTGCATCTGAAAGTCTTATGGTAAGCTCATAGCTATGAATTCTTAATTCAACAGGGTCACCCATAGGAGCATATTTTATAACTGTAACTTCTGCACCCTGAATAAGTCCCATATCCAGAAAATGTTGTCTTAATGCACCATCTCCACCTACTTTTAATATTGTAGCACTTTTACCTGCTGGCAAATCTTTTATTGTCACAATCGTACCTCCTGTTATATATTCGAAATGTATCTTATTCGGCTAAATATTATCTTTAACTTGTTAAATTTGTATTATCCTGTCTGCTTATTATGTCACTTCTATGCGTAATTCCTGTTATTCTGTCATATAGCATATTTCTTGTGCTGCTAAACAGACACAATAATAAATCAAATGCCATATATATTGTAATTAAAATACATATCACACATCCTGCTGTAACTGCCCATAATTTTACCCCTTCAAGTTCAATCGCCATACGATAAAAGTTATACGCATATAGTAATGAGGGTACACTTATTGTATATATTATAAAATATCTTATAAACAGCTTATACATTTTTATATGTGGAACTTTATTAATAACCATATCTTTGCAGTCTATAAGACGTATATTAACCAGTGACTTGCCTATTGTCCGCCCTCTTGTAAGCTTTGTCGTAAGTGTGAACACAATAACGATATACAGCGATAAAATAACTACATATCTCACATCATATACCGAACCCAGCACCATTTTCCTGGTAATTATATGCTCGTGCCAAAGCAACAGCATCTCCGCTAGCACTGGAATCATTATAATTACCATATCAATTATCCACGCAACGCCTCTCCTGAATTCAGATACAATCTGCCCTCTCTTATATGCAGCCTCATCAAGTCTATCCCTTTTCGGAAGCATAAACACTATAAGCGGTGTGCATACATAACCTAATACTCCACCTAATGTATTACATATAAGGTCATCAACCTCAAAATACCTATATGGATATCTGTATATTCCATACAGTCCTGAAATCTGTGTCAATTCAAAGAACAGGCTGTACCCAAATGAAAATATAAGCACCTGCCACCAGGGTCTTTTAAAATAATATCTAAGATATACTCCAAACGGAAATAACAGCAGTATATTAAATGCAGCCTGCCAGAAATCAAAACATTTAAACAGGTTAACATATGTAGATGGCTGTGACAAAGTGACATTAGCTGTAGCTATAATTCTCCTTATTGCATCAAACGGAACAAGCAGGACACTCGCAGTATCTGGTGTAACCGAGCTTCTTGGAGGAAGTGGAAGCACTGTCATAAAATATGATGTCAGCATATAGAATATAAATGTATATACAATCCCCGTTCTAAGTATAAGGATTGAACCATATTTGTGATACTCATATAATATGTAAGGTATTGTAAATATTACAGCAAGTATAGGAAACACATAGCAGGCTGATATTATTGGTTTTAAATATACTTCCATTAACTGACTCCTTGTTATCTTATTAAATATGCTTTAGTAATTATCAAATATCCGAATAAGTTTAACACGCATATTGGCTCTTATCAATATTTTTTATCAATAACCGGTGTAAAGTGAAATTTATAAAAATTTGTTGTAAATTAGATAATTCACAGTTGACAGTATCTCTATGCAATGAGAGAATACTAACTGAAACAGAATTATAATCACAACATATTATTAATTCTAAGAAAAAATAAAGTGAACGGATATAAGAATTTTACAGATTTTTTATACATATATTTATGATACAATATCCGTATCCGATTGGAGGAATAATGTTAGAGATTTTAAAAGCGATACTTTTTGGTATTGTCGAAGGTATCACTGAATGGCTTCCTATAAGCAGCACAGGACATATGATACTTTTAAATGAAATTATGCCATTAAAAGTATCTGATGCATTCTATAGTATGTTTGAGGTAGTTATCCAGCTTGGTGCTATTATGGCAGTTGTTATACTATTCTGGAACAAGTTATGGCCATTTGGAAAGAACAATAATAAAGAACCACTCTCATCTGAGGGTGCAGGTGCTTATATCAAGTGTGATATATTCAAGCTCTGGTTTCACATTCTTGTTTCGTGCATACCTGCCGCAATTGTCGGCGTATTATTTGATGAAAAGCTTGAAGAACTTTTCTATAACTACACAACTGTAGCTATTATGCTTATACTCTTTGGTATTGCATTTATTATTGTAGAGACTATGCACCACGGCAAGAAAGCCAAGGTCAGAACTATTGAAGGCATTGATTATAAGCTTGCTGCATATATAGGTCTTTTTCAGCTTATCGCTGCTATATTCCCTGGAACATCACGTTCAGGTGCAACTATTGTCGGTGCTCTAATTCTTGGTGTTTCAAGAACTGTTGCTGCTGAGTATACATTTTTCCTTGCTATTCCGGTTATGTTTGGTGCGAGTCTTCTGA
>OGPX01002174.1_pt1 | contig 11630 bp, 10 predicted proteins | sample 1553101 | NCBI WGS metagenome assembly OGPX01 (sample SAMEA2579964, study PRJEB22360) | human gut metagenome | biome: human gut; feature: human-associated habitat; material: faeces | place: Denmark | collected 2008/2010
TGCCCATGCCGTGACAACACCGGGAACAGCCATTGCAACCACCGCAATCCGCTTTTACCATATCATTTGCTTTGTATAATCGGCCGTCGGATATCTCCGCAAGGCTTACATTTCGCTTCATATCTTCACCATCAGCCTCTCTGTGCCTTGCGTTCCATGATCTCCTTCAGGCTCTCGGTGTAAGGCGCTCTTGCCACACCGTACTCTGTTACGATTCCGGCGATCAGTTCATGATCCGTTACATCAAAAGCGGGATTGTATACCTTTACACCTTCCGGGGCCATGCGCTCCTTATACCACATCTCGGTGACCTCTTCCGCCTTGCGCTGCTCGATGCAGATATCTGCGCCGGTAACGGTAGCCATGTCAATGGTAGATGTAGGTGCACAGATATATACCGGTACACCGTACTGCTTTGCTACCGCTGCTACTACGCTGGTGCCGATCTTGTTGGCCGTATCTCCGTTAGCCGCCACTCTGTCACAACCCACGAACACTGCCTGTACCCAGCCCTTGGACATTACAGAAGCAGACATATTGTCGCAGATCAGTGTGACATCCACGCCTGCGGAATGCAGTTCAAAAGCAGTCAGTCTGGCTCCCTGCAACAGGGGTCTGGTCTCATCCGCAAATACATGGAAGTTATAGCCCTTCTCCTGTCCCAGATAAATAGGTGCTGTTGCAGTACCATATTTTACGGTTGCAAGTTGTCCTGCATTACAGTGAGTCAGGATGCCATCTCCCGGTTTCACTAGTTCCAGGCCAAATTCTCCGATTTTTCGGCATACTTCCACATCTTCCGCCCGAATCTGCAGGGCTTCATCATGCAGGATTTCCTTCACTTCTGCCACTGTTTTGTGTTCTTCTCTGCCGGCCTTCACAGCCACGGCATTCATACGCTTCAGCGCCCAAGACAGATTAACTGCGGTGGGTCTGGAAGAATCCAGATATTCCTTATATTCAGTAAATTTCTCATAAAACTTTTCAAAATCTTCGGTCTCGATGCGGTTTGCCAGCAGATAAATACCCAGTGCCGCCGCTACGCCGATGGCCGGAGCCCCTCTGACTTTCAACAGATAAATGGCATCCCAGATTTCCTGTGCCGTATGTAAAGCGATCAGTTCGATCCTGCCGGGTAATAAGGTCTGGTCTATGATGATCACCGCATCCTGTGCTTCATCCAGTGCCACGGTGTCGTAATCGAGAATTGTTTTTTCTTTTTCCATAGATACTCCTTTATATATGTTTTCGTAATTGTCAGATCCTTACGGTATCTTCCCGGTTAATTTTCATGCCGGATAATATCGGCAAATTCTGCTTTCGCTGCCTTGGCCAGATCCTCCGGTGTCAGACGGATCTGAGATCCGATCTTGCCGCCGCTGACATAGATCTGCTCCTGTGTCTTTGCGCTTTCATCGATTCTGGTCACGTACTGCTTTTTCATGCCAATGGCAGTACAGCCGCCGCGGATATAACCGGTAATGGCGTTAATGTCCTTTACGTGGATCATTTCCACGCTCTTTTCCCCTACCGATTTCGCTGCCTTTTTCAGATCCAGCTCCGCCGCAATAGGGATAACGAATACAAAATAATTCTTGCTGTTGCTCACGGTGACCAACGTCTTATAGACCTGTTCATAGGGCAGGGATAATTTGTCAGCTATCTGAAGACCGTCCACGAATTCCTCACACTCGTAGGTGTGATGGGTATAAGGAATCTTCAAAGATTCCAGGATCCGCATTGCGTTGGTCTTTATTTCTTTTTGTTTTGCCATAAAACTACTCACGCCTTTCAACAACCTGCAAACTTTGAGCCGAAGGCACAAATTTGCAGGTGAAAAATTTATTTTTCACCTTGTTACCCTTGGTATCATTTTATTTTACTATTTTGCTTCCCCCAGCGCAAGCATACAAGGCAAGAAACTTGCACAAGTTGCATCAGTTTTTTGCAGAAAAGAACTCCGCCCGACTCCCGGACGGACCGGGGAATCAGGCGGAGTTCTTATATGTTTTTAATCCGTTGTTACGAATTAGTTTGCTGCCTTCTCAGCCTTTGCAGCCTTCAGCTGCTCGGTCAGAGCGGGAACTACCTTGTTCAGGTCGCCTACGATACCGTAGTCAGCCACATCGAAGATAGGCGCGGTCTCATCCTTGTTGATGGCAACAATGAGATCAGACTCTTCCATACCTGCTACATGCTGAATAGCACCGGAGATACCGATTGCAAAGTAAATCTGAGGACGAACGGTCTTACCGGTCTGTCCAACCTGCAGATCCTTGGGCTTCCAGCCATTATCTACAACTGCACGGGAGCAGGATACGGTACCGCCAAGAACCTCTGCCAGATCGTCCAGGATCTTGAAGTTCTCTGCGCTGCCAACTCCACGTCCGCCGGATACCAGGATCTTAGCATCCATGATATCAACGGTATCGGATACAGCCTTAACGACTTCCTTGATGGTTACATATTTGTTGTTCGGAGTAAATCCGGGATTGTACTCTTCGATTACAGCCTTTGCACCTGCGATAGGAGCGATCTTCTGCATAACGCCGGGACGAACGGTTGCCATCTGAGGTCTGTTGTCGGGGCAGGCGATGGTAGCGATGGTGTTACCACCGAATGCAGGACGGGTCATCAGCAGCTGGTTGTGCTTCTGCTCCTGTCCGGGGATAGCAACGAGAGGGAAATCACCGATCTCAAGTACAGTACAGTCAGCAGTCAGACCGGTCTTAACTCTTGCGGAAACGGTAGGGCCGAGGTCACGTCCGATAGCAGTTGCACCTACCAGAACGATCTCAGGCTTATATTTCTCGATAACAGATGCCAGTGCATGTGCATAAGGCTCGGTTCTGTAAGTCTCCAGTTCGGGATCGTCCACAAGGATTACCTTATCTGCGCCATACTCAGCCAGCTTATCTGCCAGATTCTTTACATTATAACCGATCAGAACCGCGGTTACCTCGGTCTCCAGCTTTGCAGCCAGCTCTTTACCTTTGCCGAGCAGCTCCAATGCGATACCGCTGATCTCATTGTCTACCTGCTGGGCGAACACATATACACCCTTGTATTCTTCAATATTATTGGTTACCATGGTTTGCCTCCTATATTAGATGATGTGCTTTTCTTTGAATTTAGCCACAATGTAAGCTGCTCCGTCTTCAGGTGAATCGGGAACGATCTTCTCACCTGCGCCCTTACGAACCTTATCGGATGCCTTTGCAATCTTGGTAGGAGATCCCTTCAGGCCAAGGTTGCTGTCATCAACATCTTTCAGATCAGCTCTGCCCCAGGTAGTGATCTCTGCCTTGCATGCATCGAAGATTCCGCCGGGAGTCATATAACGAGGCTTATTCAGCTCGGACAGTGCAGTGATCAGGCAGGGCATCTGAGCCTCTACTACATGATATCTGTCATCATACTGTCTCTGAACGATCACCTTGTCTCCCTCAACCTTGATGTCCTGTGCATAAGAGATTACGGGAAGTCCCAGATGCTCAGCGATCTGAGGACCAACCTGTGCGGTATCACCATCAATTGCCTGACGACCGGTAATGATCAGATCATAGTCAAGGTTTCTCAGTGCACCTGCAATGGTAGTGGAAGTAGCCCAGGTATCAGCACCGCCCAGTACTCTGTCGGTAACCAGAATTGCTTTGTCAGCGCCCATAGCCAGCGCCTCACGAAGAGCATCTGCTGCCTTGGGAAGACCCATGGTCAGTACGGTAACTTCTGCGCCGAACTCGTCCTTCAGCTTCAGTGCAGCTTCCAGACCAGCCTTATCATCGGGATTCATGATAGCAAGCATTGCGCCTCTGTCAAGAGTTCCGTCAGGATTGAATTTAACACCGCCCTTGGTATCGGGCACCTGCTTAATACAAACAACAATCTTCATTGTATTTTCTCCTTACTTTTCTAATAAAATTTCCGACAAATGCCTGCTTGCTTATTTCAGCAGATCTGCGGAGATAACCATTCTCTGAACTTCGGAAGTACCCTCGTAGATCTCGGTGATCTTTGCATCACGCATCATACGTTCAACTTCGTACTCTCTGATGTAACCGTAACCACCGTGCAGCTGAACAGCCTTGGTAGTAACTTCCATAGCAACCTCAGCAGCATACAGCTTAGCCATAGCAGCTTCTACAGAGTAAGAGATCTTAGGATTGGTCTTGTACTCGTCCTTCTTGCGTGCAGCCTTGTATACCAGCATCTTGGCAGCTTCCACCTTGGTAGCCATATCAGCCAGCTGGAACTGTGTATTCTGGAATCCGGAAATGGACTTTCCGAACTGCTTTCTTTCCTTGGTGTAAGCAACGGTTCTCTCCAGAGCGCCTTCTGCAATACCCAGAGCCTGGGAAGCGATACCGATACGTCCGCCGTCCAGAGTGTGCATTGCGATCTTGAATCCCTGTCCCTGCTTACCAAGCATATTCTCCTTGGGGATACGGCAGTCGGTGAAGATCAGCTCGTAAGTGGAAGAACCCTTGATACCCATCTTTTTCTCTTTGGTACCGAAGGTAAATCCGGGAGTACCTTTCTCAACGATAAAGGAAGAAATCTCCTTCATCTTTCTGCCTCTCTTCTCTACGATACCGGTAACTGCGATAACAATATATACATCAGCTTCTTTACCGTTGGTGATGAAGCACTTGGATCCGTTGATGACCCACTCGTCACCATCTAATACAGCCTTAGTCTGCTGTCCCTGAGCATCGGTACCTGCACCGGGCTCGGTCAGACCGAAAGCACCGATCTTACGGCCGCTTGCCAGATCGGGAACATATTTCTTCTTCTGATCCTCAGTACCGAAGGTCATGATAGGATCGATACACAGAGAGGTATGTGCGGATACGATAACGCCGGTGGTTGCACAAACCTTGGAAAGCTCCTCAACACACATAGCGTAGGTCAGGGTATCACAGCCCTGTCCGCCGTACTCCTTGGGAACGGGAATTCCCATGAAGCCGTACTTAGCCATCTTCTCAACGGTCTCTCTGGGGAAGGTTTCGGTCTCGTCAACTTCCTGCGCAAGAGGTTTTACTTCGTTCTCGGCGAACTCTTTGAACAGCTGTCTCGCCATCTCATGCTCTTTGGATAATGTAAAATCCATGATGTTAATCCTCCATTGTTATTTATACTTGGTTGTAATTATGAACTTAGACTGTCCAGAGCCGTATCCGGCTCCGAACAGTTATTTTACCTTTTGCCTACTGTGCATCCACAGGAGTCTTGGTGCGGTCTGCATTGTATACATAGAAGCCCTTGCCGGTCTTCACACCAAGGTTACCGCCGCGAACCATCTTACGGATCAGAGGGCATGCGCGATACTTGCTGTCGCCGGTCTCGTTGTACAGAACATCCATGATGGCAAGGCAGATATCCAGTCCTACGAAATCGCCCAGTTCCAGGGGTCCCATGGGATGATTAGCGCCCAGCTTCATAGCTGCGTCGATACCTGCGATATCGGATACACCTTCCATCTTGATGAAAGCTGCTTCATTGATCATAGGGATCAGGATACGGTTAACAACAAAGCCTGCTGCCTCGTTTACCTGAACAGGGGTCTTGCCGATCTCTTCCGATATCTTCTTGATGGTGTCTACGGTCTCTGCGGGAGTATTCACACCTGCAATTACCTCAACCAGCTTCATACGGTCTGCGGGATTGAAGAAGTGCATACCGATCAGAGGACGGGTCAGTCCGTTGCCGATCTCGGTAATGGAAAGGCTGGAAGTGTTGGAAGCAAATACACACTCGGGCTTGCAGATCTTGTCCAGCTCACCGAAGGTGGTCTTCTTAACTTCCATGTTCTCAAATGCAGCTTCTACGATCAGATCGCAGTCTGCACACAGATCTTCCTTCAGGCCCGGAGTGATCTTAGCTACGATAGCGTCAACAGCCTCCTGAGTCATCTTTCCTTTTTCTACCAGTCTTGCATAGCCTTTTACGATCTTGGCCTTGCCGCCGTCAGCCCACTCCTGCTTGATATCGCAAAGAGCTACTTCATATCCGTCTACCTGGGCAAATGCCTTTGCAATGCCCTGTCCCATAGTACCTGCACCGATAATACCTACTTTCATGGTAAATCCTCCTGATTTTATACTTTTATATTCGTAATGATTAGCAGTTCTTAAAAGGCTCTTTTACCTTCTCCTTGTTCTTGTCAAGGAAGAAAGCCATACCATACTTCTGATCTTCTGTCTCGAAGCAGTCACCGAACAGCTTCTCTTCGATCACTACTGCCTGATCCATATCTGCATCCAGGCCTTCGTTAATAGCCTTCTTGCAGTTGCGGACTGCGATGGGAGCATTCTTTGCAATGGTGGCTGCCATCTTCTGTGCTGCTGCCAGCATTACTTCCTGTGCACTCTTTACCACATTGCCGTCTGCATCTACTTCTGCGCTGTAAACTTCGTTTACCAGACCGATTCTGTAAGCGTCTGCTGCCTTGATATTGCGTGCGGTGTAGATCATCTGTTTTGCCATGCCTGCACCTACCAGACGAGCCAGTCTCTGGGTTCCGCCGAAGCCGGGAGTGATTCCCAGTCCTACCTCGGGCTGTCCGAAGACTGCATTGTCGGAACAGATTCTGATATCACAGCTCATGGAAATCTCACATCCGCCGCCCAGAGCAAAGCCGTTGACAGCTGCGATCACGGGAATGGGGAAGGTCTCGATCTTGCGGAATACATCGTTACCCTTCTTACCGAATGCCTCGCCCTCTGCCTTGGTCAGGCTGCTCATCTCTCCGATATCTGCACCTGCCACGAAGGACTTACTGCCTGCACCGGTGATCACCAGACAACGAACCGTTGCCAGATCTACTGCATCCAATGTAGCGTTCAGTTCATCCAGTACCTGAGAATTCAGAGCGTTCAGTGCCTTTTCACGGTTAATGGTGATGGCTGCCACATTGCCATTCTGCTCATACAAAATGTAATCCATGTTTTTACCTCATTTCACATTTCTATTCGTGTTTTCAAAACCACACTAAGGCGATAGAGATTCTACCGCCCCAGCGAATATTTATAAAATTAATCCTCGATCTTAACGATGGTGGAGCAGCCCATGCCACCGCCGATGCACAGAGTAGCCAGACCGGTCTTGGCACCTCTTGCCTGCATCTCATGCAGCAGAGTTACCAGAATACGGCATCCGGAAGCTCCTACGGGATGGCCCAGAGCGATAGCACCGCCGTTGGGGTTCAGCTGCTTATCTACATCGATGCCCAGTTCCTTACCAACTGCTACGGACTGTGCTGCGAATGCTTCGTTAGCCTCGATGATATCGAAGTCTTCGATCTTCATACCGGTCTTAGCCATTACCTTCTTGGTAGAAGCTACAGGGCCGATACCCATAACCTCGGGACGAACACCAGCCAGAGCGCCTGCTACGAAAGTAGCCATAGGCTTAACGCCCAGCTCCTTAGCCTTCTCTTCGCTCATAACAACGATAGCTGCTGCACCGTCGTTGATACCGGAAGCGTTACCTGCGGTAACGAATCCACCGGGATTGATGGCACGAAGCTTAGCCAGACCTTCGATGGTAGAACCATGACGAGGGCCTTCATCGGTATCGAATACGATGGTCTCTTTTTTCTTCTTAACTTCTACGGGAACGATCTCTGCCTTGAAGGCACCGTTCTTCTGAGCTTCTTCAGCCTTTAACTGGCTCTTTAATGCGAACTCATCCAGTTCTTCACGGGTAAGTCCCCACTCTTCGCAGATGTTGTCTGCGGTCTTGATCATATGATAATCATTGAAAGCATCCCAAAGTGCATCTTTGATCATGGTATCAACCATGGTTGCGTTACCCATACGATATCCGTAACGTCCCTGAGGAATTGCGTAAGGAGCCATGGACATGTTCTCCATACCACCTGCTACTACGATATCTGCATCACCGGCCATGATCATCTGTGCTGCCTGGTTCACACAGTTCAGGCCAGAACCACATACCACGTTCATGGTAACTGCGGGAACTTCGATGGGAAGTCCGGCTTTGATAGCTGCCTGACGTGCTACGTTCTGTCCCTGGCCAGCCTGGATTACACATCCCATATATACCTGGTCAACTGCTTCGGGAGCAACGCCTGCTCTCTTCAGAGCCTCCTTGATAACGATTGCGCCCAGCTCCGGTGCAGGAGTTGTGCTTAAGGTTCCGCCCATGGTACCGATTGCGGTACGGCAAGCGCCTGCTAATACAACTTTCTTTGCCATTTGTTTGTCCTCCACTTTTTGTTTTCGTTTGGTTTGCTTTCTGAAATGTAGATTGTTATTTTTTTATCATTTCACTGTCCCCATTTTAACATAGCGAAATCTGTTTTGCAATGCTTTTGTCAAAAAAATAACAAAATAACAAATGAAATTTTTAGAAATCAGAATTCCCGGATTTTTGTAGTGCGGATCCACTCTCTTGTTCCCTCGACTTTCTGCACTTCCTGCGTGTGTTTTGCCAGAAAACAGGTCAACGGATAGACATCGATCCAGATCTCGTTGTCACTCTCTTTCTGTTCTTCATCAAAGACCAGTTCCAATCCCCAGTGCAGATGGGTTACTTCTATATTATTTACATTTTCTGTGGTACTGTAACCGGTATGTCCCATATAACCGATCACATCCCCCGCCGTCACCACGCTGCCTTCTTCCAGTCCTTCCGCATAGGGGTAGTTCTGCCTCAGATGTGCATAGTAATAGTAGCGCTTATTATCAAAGCTGCGGATACCAATGCGCCAGCCGCCGTACTGGTTCCAGCCCAGGGCTTCCACAGTGCCGGACTCGACAGCAATGATAGGTACACCGACGAGCCCCATCATGTCATGGCCCAGATGCCTTCGTTTATATCCGTAGCTTCTTCCCGCCCCGAAATCATCATAATGAGTATAATCAAATCCTCTCGCAATGGGGCAATAACCTTTTAATCCGTATTTTTTCTGCCAGGTGCTCTGTCCGTCTTCTCCGATCACCTCTGCCTCGTATTCTCCCACCAGTCCTCCCAGCGCTGCGCTGTAAGCTTCCAGATAATACGGATAGTATTTCATATCTTTTGTGAGAGTTTCTATCTCTGCCTCTCCCTCAACCAGCTTCTCCGCCGTCTCGTTCAGGATCTTCAGCGCCTTTTTGTCAAATTCCCCTCCGGTTCTGGCTGCGGTATATGCAAGCAGCGGGATCCACTCAACGGTATTCCCTTTGTCCCACAAAAGTTCCGTAACTTCCCCGCCATCCTTGAACACCGGAAAATTCAGGCCAATCCGCTTTAGCGGATATTCAGACTCGTCATTTCTGTAAATTTCAATTTCCTTAATCAAGGCTGTGACCACATTTCTCTTTTCTTCGTCATTTATTATATTATAAACGCAGTCGAAATTCACCATGATTTTGTAAATATTCTCAAGCGTAATTGCCTGCTGCTTAATTGCATCTCGCCGAAGTCTGGCATCTTCGATTTTTTCCTCCAGCTCAACAATGACATCATATAGGGAATCTAACCGCAAGGTCATATCATGGAGCTTTCGTTCCCGGTATTTTGCATCAGCAGGGAGACTGTCAATTTCCCGTTCCAATCTTGTTTTATTCAGATCAACTTCCTTCAGCTTTGCCTGATAGCCTTCCAGTTCTTTATCCACTGCTTTCGTGTCAATCTGAACGCCAATCCGTTCTTTAATGGCCTGGGCATATTCCTCATTCCTTACGATCTCACGAATTGCCTCAATGACCATCGGTTCAATATCGGTCTTTTTCAGCATTGCCTTATATTCACAATGCTTACCCCTGACCATTCTATTCCGACTACATACATAATAGTAAATTTCTTTGTAAGTGCCATCTTTATTTGTCCATGCGTGTTTATTCGTATACATGGGACTTCCACAAACCGGGCATTTCAGCAGACCGGATAACAAATGGACTCGATCCCGCCCAATTTTTGACGGTTGCTTTACTCCGGTTCTAAGACGCTTGGCATGAGCCTTTTCCCATACCTCCTCACTAACGATTCCTTTATGCTGTCCCTCTGTCAGAATGTAATCGTCATTTCTTTTCATCTGGTAATCGTTTTTTGTGCCTTTGACTTTTTCCTTCGTTCTCCGTCCATAGGCAATTTTACCGCAATAAACCGGATTATCCAATATCAGTTTAATGAAATGTCCTGTCCAATCCTCTAATGTGCCATTCTGCCTCGGAATTTTCCGTATACCTTGTAAATTCAACTGATTCGCGATACCACCCAAACCAATTTCCGATGAAGTATATAATTCAAAAATCTTCCGTATTGCCACAGCCTCTGTTTCTTCAATCATCAGCTTGTTATCTTCCAGTGTATATCCGTAGGGAGCAAAGCCACCATTCCATCCACCCTGCCGTGCCTTTTCGCGCCGCCCGTTCATCGTCTGCTCGATAATATTCTCACGCTCAATCTCAGCTACAGCAGATAGTACAGAAATCAAAAGTTTTCCGCTTGTCTGAGAGGAATCAATCCCTTCTTCTATACAAATCAGATTTACACCATAAGATTGAACCAACTCCAAAGAGTTAAGTATATCTGCTGCATTACGGCCAAACCGTGACAGCTTATACACTAAAATATAGTCAATGTCCAAGCCATCCTCAATATCTCTGAGCATTTTTTGAAAGGCAGGCCGTCCCTCAATGGATTTACCGGATTTACCGGCATCTTCATAAGTATCAACAACGATCATTTCCTCACGATCCGCAAATCGTGTCAGCATATTTTTTTGACCTTCCAGGCTGTATCCGTCCACTTGCATCTCTGTGCTGACCCTCGGATACAAAACACAGCGTTTTCCATATCGGTTCATAATTCATACCTCCAAAATTTACTTTTGGAAAATATCCTATGTAAAGCTGCGATTCTCACGCAGCTCCGTCAACCTCGCCCAGCACTCTCATACCATATTTCTCGATGATATGTGCCAGCGAAGTGATAAACGCTTCAAATTTTTGTTCCGCCAGAAGTTCTTCTGACCGGATTTCATCTGAAGGAATCAATGCGCTTTTATGCTGGATATTCTCCATTCAGAATCACCTCCGCAATTCCTAACGAAATTATAACTCTACTTGCACAGCCTGAAAATGATACGGCCTTTCGGCACTTTTATGTAATCCCCAGACTGCACAAGAGCGTCTTGTTTATGTTTTCCATGTCATCCTTGTTTAGATGACCAATATAGTTTTTTAACCTCGACTTGTCGATTGTTCTGATCTGTTCCAGCATAACAACAGATGGTTTCACCAAACCGCATCTGTCATTTAAGTGGTAATGCGTGGGGAACTTTCTGCCTTTTTTGCTTACACTGGTAATTGCTGCAATAATAATCGTAGGACTGAAACAATTTCCCACGTTGTTTTGAAGAATGAGTACAGGACGAGAGCCACTTTGTTCGGAGCCGATACCAGGGCTTAAATCAGCCGAATATATGTCACCTCGATGGAATTTTTCAAACATCACTCTCGCCTCCTTAATATCTTAATACTTAAACAGCCGCACCAGTCTGAAAGAAATCTTCGGATAAAAAACCTGGTGCGGCTACTGTTATTCTGTTCGGATTACTCGTCATATTTGCCACGCCCCCTGACGATGGGAACACAACAGGTCTCCGCTGGCGCGGCTGT
>OGPX01002176.1_pt1 | contig 11627 bp, 10 predicted proteins | sample 1553101 | NCBI WGS metagenome assembly OGPX01 (sample SAMEA2579964, study PRJEB22360) | human gut metagenome | biome: human gut; feature: human-associated habitat; material: faeces | place: Denmark | collected 2008/2010
ATTGCAAATGTTGTAAATGGGACAAAATGTACCGGGTACAAAATTGCCCGGAAAAAAATTTTCTGATAGGAGAATAAAGAATGGCAAAAGCAAAAACAGTATTTGTATGTAGTGAATGTGGAAATGAATCACCAAAGTGGCTAGGAAAATGTCCAGCATGTAATAGTTGGAATACATTTTATGAGCAAAAAATTGAAAAATATACAGAAGTGAATAAAATAGAAAAAAAGATAAATAATACACCAAAACCATTAAATAGTTATGTTGGACAAGAAGCTAATAGAACATCTACTGGATATTTAGAGTTAGATAGAGTTTTGGGTGGTGGACTTGTAAATGGTTCACTTATTCTTCTTGGGGGAGAGCCTGGTATAGGAAAATCAACGTTAATTTTGCAATTATGTGAAAAGGTACAAGGCGAAGGAAAAGTATTATACGTTTCTGGAGAAGAGTCAGCTGAACAGATAAAGTTAAGAGCTGATAGATTAGATGTAAAAAATGATGAGTTAATGTTTCTAGGAGAAACTGATATAGATGTTGTGAAAGATGCAATATCAGATATGAAACCAAAACTTGTAATTATTGATTCTATTCAAACGATGTATTCAGATGAGATTTCAGCGGCTGCAGGGAGCGTAAGTCAAGTAAGAGAGATTACTTCACAAATTATGAGAATATGTAAAGCACAACAGATAACAACGATAATTATTGGTCATGTAACTAAAGAAGGAAATATTGCAGGTCCTAGAGTGTTGGAACATATGGTAGATACAGTTCTTTATTTAGAAGGAGAAAGATATAATACATATAGAATTTTAAGAGCTGTAAAAAATAGATTTGGTTCAACAAATGAAATTGGAATGTTTGAAATGAGACAAGAAGGTATGTGTGAAGTTACAAATCCATCTGATATATTAATAACTGAAAGAGAAGATAATCCGTCTGGTTCGTGTATCGTGGCAAGTATTGAAGGAACAAGACCAATACTTGTAGAAATACAAGCATTAACATCTCAAACTGTTTTTGGCTTGCCTAAAAGAACTGCAAATGGTTTTGATTATAATAGGTTATCAGTATTAATGGCAGTTATTGAAAAAAGAGCAGGGTTATCTCTTGGAAATCAAGATGTTTATTTAAATATAGCTGGAGGAATGAAACTTTCAGAACCAGCAGTCGATTTAGGAATTATTGCAACAGTTGCATCTGCATATAGAAATATACCAATTCCACAATCAACAGTTGTAATGGGAGAAGTTGGCTTAACAGGAGAAGTAAGGAGAATTAATTTAATAGAAAAAAGGTTGAAAGAAGCAGAAAAATTGGGTTTCAAAACATGTATAATTCCAGAAAATAATAAAAAAGGCTTGAAAGATGAATATAAATTAGATATAATAGGGGTCAAGAATATAGGGGAAGCATTAAGAAGGTTAGGCATTAAATAAATTTGTAGCAACAGAAAGGGATGATACTAATAATGACTTCAATTAAAGAAGACCCAATTGCAGCAATTTTGAAAAAAATTGCTCCAGGAACACCAATAAGAGAAGGACTAGACAATATTTTAAAAGCAAAGACTGGAGCCTTATTACTAATAACTGATAAACAAGAAGTTATCGATGAAGTGGTTGATGGAGGATTTTTTATAAATGAAGACTATACTTCATCAAAATTATATGAATTAGCCAAAATGGATGGAGCTATAGTTTTAAGTGGAGATATGAAAAAGATATTATTTGCAAATGCACAATTAATTCCATCATATCAAATTCCAACAGTTGAAACAGGGACAAGACATAGAACCGCAGAAAGAACAGCTAAACAAACTGGAGAATTAGTAATAAGCATATCACAAAGACGAAATATAATAACAGTATTTAAAGAGAATAATAGATATATATTAGAGGATACAGAAGCAGTACTAAATAAAGCAAATCAAGCAATTCAAACTCTTGAAAAATATAGAAAAGTATATGATAGTAAATTAAGTATTTTAAATGAGTATGAATTTAATGATATAGTAACACTTGACAATGTATTAACAGTTATACAAAGAGCAGAAATGGTAATGAAGATAGTTGATGAAATAAAGAAAAAGATATATGAGCTTGGAGAAGATGGCAGATTAGTAAGTATGCAATTAGAGGAACTAATAGGTGGAGTGGAAAAGGAAGAACTTTACCTAGTAAAGGATTATCAAGTAAATGAAATATCAGCAGAGGAGCTTTTAGAACAATTATCAAAGTTAGGACATGAAGATTTAATAAAAGAACAGGCAATAGCCAAAATTTTAGGATATGAGAGTTTTGAAAACTTTGAAGATCTTGCTGTGTATCCAAAAGGATATAGGATATTAAATAAAGTACCAAGAATGCCAAGTTCAATAGTAGAAAATTTAGTAAAATCATTTAAGTCGTTTCAGCATATTTTAGTTGCAGAAATAAGTGATTTAGATAATGTAGACGGCATTGGAGAGGTAAGAGCAAAAACGATAAAGCAAACATTAAAGAAAATGCAAGAACAATTTGCATTTGACAATATATTAATATAAATAAGAAAGGAAGAAAAAAATGAAAAAAGCATCAAATATTATTACAATAATTGCATTAGTTTTAATAATAGTATTAATAGGTGGAGTTGCTTATGGATACTATAAAAAAGCAACAATGGAGGTTAAAAATCCAATAGTTACAATGGAAGTTCAAGACTTTGGAACAATTAAACTTGAATTATATCCAGAAATGGCACCACAAACAGTATCAAACTTTATAGCACTTGCACAAAATGGATTCTATGATGGGTTAAAATTTCATAGAATTGTAAAAGGATTTATGATACAAGGTGGAGACTCAAATGGAGATGGAACTGGCTCTCCAAAACTAAGTAATTTGGGAATAACTGATCAGGAAGATAGAGATTACTGCATTAAAGGAGAATTCTTAGCAAATGATTATAAAAAGAATACTCTAAAACATACGGAAGGTGTTATATCAATGGCAAGAGCTGATTATACTAAAAGTTATTCACAATCATTAACAACAGAAAGTTATAATTCAGCAGGTTCACAATTCTTTATAATGACAGCAGATAATTCATCATTAGATACTTATTATGCAGCATTTGGAAAAGTAATTGAAGGTATGGATATTGTTCATAATATTGAAAATGTTGAGGTTAAGGAAGCTAGTTCTGGAGATGATTCTAGTAGCTCAAGTGGTGATTCTACAGAGTCTAAAGAGAAAAGTACACCTGTTAATGATGTAATAATTTCTAAAGTTACTGTTGAAACTTATGGAGTTGATTATGGAAAACCTGACACATTGGAAACATGGAATTATTATGATTGGATTTACAAAACGTATGGAATTAATTTGAATCAATATAATAAATAAAAATGAAATCGCTAATTATTTTTAGCGATTTTTAATTTAATAGAAAAGTAATATATTATTTTGCAATTTAACTGCGGGTTTGCTATTTCAAATTTATAGCTTTTTTTTAATTTGTTGACAATTTATGTAAAGTGTGATAAAATATTACATGGTATTTACTGTTGAAAAACAAGGGTAGATATACTCTAAAGAAAGGAGAATAAACTATATAAATTTTATATAAGGAGGAAAAAAATTTGAACAAAATATGTTCAGATGATTTTAAGAAGGCCAAAAAAATAGAGATGCGTTGTCCTTACTGTGGTAAATGGCATGAGCTAAGATATAATTTTGCGTTGGATGGTTTTTCTCTTACATGTGCACGCAGATTTGATTCGAATCATTTAATGATGAGTACACCCAAATATGTAACAATTACTATTAATGAAGAATTACAAGAATTAAATATTTGTATGAATCTTCCATGTATTTTTTTGAACTTCGAAGATGAAAAAGTAAATTTAAAAATACCTTTTTCGGAGTTTAAAAGAGAAAAAGAAAGAATACGCATAACTAAAATTGTTAAGTTAAAAGACATGGATAAAGTCATAGAAGAAGGCGAGTATAATTCTTTTATGAAAATACAATTAATAGAAAAAATTGGAGACGGATGCCAAAATGGTAAAGGGGAATGCAGCGAATGTCTCTATACACAATCTGTATGCAAACTACTTGAAGGTATGTTTGTTATGAAGATTGAAGTTGAAATTGTATGCTTTTTGGAAAAAGAGAAAGGCAATGTAACAGAAGAACCTGAAGCAGAAATTGAAGATGCAACAGGAGAACCTGAAACAGAAAGTGAAGAAGAAACAGAGGAACCTGAAACCAAAAGTGAAAACGTAACAGAGGAATTTAAAGCAAAAGGAGAAAAGAGTATGATGATGTTAGCAATGAATGATATTAACAAACTGTCTAAAGATTTTGGAATCGACTTTGGAGTAAACACAGATGAACGGATTCAGTCAACAATCTTAGGAACAGTTGTAGAATACTCTACAGGAAAATTTAGAGGTTTTGACAGAAAAACAAAACAGATGACAGAGTACAGTAACCTCGCAACAATTTCATTACCATCAATACTTGTACCATCAACAACTGTAAAAGAAGGAGATACAATTATTCATAGTGGAGAACCACTTTTTATTGTAAAAGCAGAAGAAGATGATGTTTGGGGAGCAAACCCAATTACATCTAAAGAGGAAAAAGTGTTACCTATATCAAATCCTTTGGGAATAAAAACCTATACAAGGTTAATATCTGTAGGAGAATTACTTGGATTTAAAGGTGGTAATAATCCTCAAAATACAAGAATTGCCATGTGGATACTCACCATGTTAGCCCAAAAAGTATTTAGTGAAGGAGTAGATTCAGCAAATGACAAAATACGAGAAGCAACTGCAAAAGGAGAAAAATACTTAGAAGTTTTAGCTCCATTTGCATGTGTGGCATTTGCGGCTTATGCAATGAAAGGTGATGATATGAAATCAGACAGCATTATCCAAACAGCCAAAGATACTTTAGGGGTGGATTTAGATTGCTTGAAAGACAAAAAGAATTTAAAAAGAATTGCTGCAATTGGTGTAGCAACTACAGCTGCTATTTCATACTTCAATGGAAAAGTGAAAAAAGCAGCATTAGATGAAGGTGCCGAACATGATGAAGAGGAAGTAACAAATGGATTGGACAAGTTAATTAAAGCAATTAAACCTTGGGAAAGCACTATTAAAAAGGTTCTTCCAGCTGCAATTGCAATTTGTGCAGTGGCTATTTTCAATGATAAAAAAATTGGAAATATTAAAGAACAATTAGAAGGCTGTGTATTACTTGTACAGGACAGAGTTTGTGAAAAACTTGGAATTGATGAAGACTTCTTTAATGAGGAGAATCTGAAAAAATTAGTAGCGCTTATAGGAATTGCTGTAGCAATATTTATTGCATATGGCAAGAAATTAGATGGCAAAGATAAAAATGCTGAGGAAGCAAAGGGAATGATAAAACAGATTATTCCAGTAATTTTACCATTAGCTCCTGCAGTAATTGTTTTTGTACCAAAACTGAAAACATTCTTCAAAAAATATGGCTATGAAGACATAAAAGAAGAAGATTGTGCGGATTTTTGGGATTGTAAAGAAGGTTGGGATGAGAACAATGATTTTGCAGAAGTAGATGCAGAAGAAGTGCCAAAAGAAAATACAGAAGCGACTAAAGAATCAGAAACAGTTGAAGATTCAGAAGAAGCAGAAACTCCAGAAAATTAAAATTAAATAGTTTATTCAAAAACTGTTAGACAATGTCTAGCAGTTTTAAAAATGCAAATAATCTACCAGCATAGTCGGAAGATTATTTGCATAAAAAAATAAAAAAACGACGATGTCGTTTTTTATATTATAGGAAAGTTCTCCGAATTTCCTATAATATGAATATATTGCACAGAAATTTGCTTTGCAAATTTCGCACACGAACAAAGACGCGGACTTTAAAATGTTTTAATAAATACAAAAGTTATTAATGTCCGCTTTTGTTCTTCTTATGCCATAGCAGCATTTAATTTTTTTGATAAGCTAGATTTTTTTCTAGAAGCTGTATTTTTTACAATTACACCTTTTGTGCAAGCTTGGTCAATTTTTTTAGTAGCTTCAGAAAATAGAACTTTAGCTTCTTCTAAATTACCTGCAGCAATTGCTTCTTCAAATTTCTTAACAGCTGATTTATAACCAGTTTTTATCATATTATTTTCTAATGTTTTTTTCTTAATAATTTTAACTCTTTTTTTAGCTGATTTAATATTTGGCATGTGTGATGCACCTCCTCTTAGTAAATAATAAACTATAACGTGTAACATTATATCATACAAGTTTCGATTTGACAAGTACTAATCAATAAATTTTATGGTAAAAAATAAAGATATTTAACCAATTGCTTAAAAATCAGCAAGTTTTTCTAAAAATATTGCACTAGCAAAGAGATTATGGTATATTAATATAGGCAGCATATGGCTGCAAAACATAAGAAAGGAAAGTGATATAAATGATAGCAATAGGCAGTGATCATGGAGGCTATGAATTAAAAGAAGAAATAAAGAAATATTTAGAAGAAAAAGAAATTGAATACATAGATTGTGGAACATTTAATAAAGAAAGTGTAGATTATCCAGAAATAGCAAAAACTGTAGCATTAGAAATGCAAAATAAAGAATGTGATAAAGGAATAGTAATATGTCGTTCTGGAATTGGAATGAGCATTGTAGCAAACAAATTTAAAGGAATAAGATGTGCAAAATGTAATGATGAAGAAGAAGCAAAATATTCAAGAATGCATAATGATGCAAATGTATTAGCACTAGGCGCAGATTATATGAATACAAGTAATGCAATAAAAATTGTTAGAATGTGGCTTGCAACAGAATTTGAAGGAGGAAGACATGCAGAAAGGATAAAAATAATAGAGGAGATAGAAAGCGAAAATATGAAATAATGGAGGCCAAGTAGATATGTGGGGAAATATAGCGATAGCATTTATATTAGCATTTATAGTATCTTTTATGGCAACACCATATACTATAAAAATAGCTAATAAAATTGGTGCAGTAGATGTGCCAAAGGACAAAAGAAGAATGCATACTAAAAGAATGCCTAAATTTGGGGGACCAGCAGTAATATTAGGATTTTTAGTATCAATGATATATTTACTAATAATAATGAGTGTAGAAGGAAGTATAGATTTATTTTCTGAACAAGAATATGGCAAAAAATTATTAGGATTAATGCTTGGAATAGTAGCAATTGGAATTACAGGAGTATTTGATGATACAAAAACACTAAAATGGTGGCAACAATTATTTGGACAAGTTGTTGCAGCAATAATTGTGGTATCATTTGGAATTAGAATTGAACATTTAGATATTCCTTTTCTATATAGAGTAGGTTTAAACGATATGTTTTCCACAATTGTTACAATTGTGTGGATAGTTGGGGTCACAAATGCAATAAATTTGATTGATGGATTAGATGGTTTATCATCAGGAATATCACTAATATCATGTATATCATTATTAATAATATTTTTAATGAATAATTCTCCAATGATAGCAACAGTATTAGTAACAGCATTAAGTGGTGCATTAGTAGGTTTCTTACCATTTAACTTTTCGCCCGCAAAAACATTTATTGGAGATACAGGTTCAAACTTTTTGGGATTTATGTTAGCAGTAGTTTCAATATTAGGAGTTGCAAAAACATATACAGCAGCAGTAATTGTTTTACCAGTAATAGTTTTAGGACTTCCAATATTTGATGTATTATTTGCAATTATTAGAAGAATTATAAAAGGAAAATCAATAAAAGCTGTATTTAAACCAGACAAAGGACATTTACATCATAAATTAGTAGCAAAAGGCTTCACACAAAAACAGGCTGTATTGATTTTATATGGATTAAGTGCTTCTCTTGGAATGTTTGCAATAATTCTATTTGACAGTGGAATTTGGAAAGCATTATCATTTTTACTAATGATAATTGCTGCAATTGCTATAGGATATAGAAATTTTATAAAAGAAAAAGAAAGTAAACCTAAATTAATTGATAATAAATAAATTGTTAAAAAATGAAGAAGTCTAGGAAGGAGCAAAAATGAAAGACCAAATAATAAAATTTTTAGCATATAATGGAAAAATATCAGTAGTTTGTTGTTCAACAACATATTTAGTAGAAGAAGCAAGAATATTACATGATTTAAGTCCACTTGCAACAGCAGCAATGGGAAGAGTTTTAACAATAACAGCATTAATTGGTGCAGAAATGAAAAATAAAGCAGATAAATTGACAATTCAAATAAAAGGAAATGGACCAATAGGAAAAATAGTAGCAGTATCAGATAACTCTTCACATGTAAAGGCATGTATAACAAATCCGCATGCAGATTTACCATTAAATGAATTTGGAAAATTAGATGTAGGTGGTGCAATCGGAAATCAGGGATTTATAAATGTAATAAAAGATATTGGATTAAAAGAGCCATATATAGGAATAAGTCCATTAACATCAGGAGAAATTGCAGAAGACTTTGCAAATTATTTTCAAACATCAGAACAAAAGCGAACTGCAGTTGCACTTGGAGTTTTAGTAGATAAGGATGGAGTTCGTTCAAGTGGCGGATATATAATAACACCAATGCCAGATGCAACAGAAGAAGAGATATCAAAAGTAGAACAATCAATATTTAAAGCTGGAGCAATCTCAAAAATGCTAGATAATAATTTAAGTTTAAAAGAAATTGCTCAAAAAGTAACAGGAGACGAAAATGTACAAATTATAGATACATCAATAGAGCCTGAATATGAATGTAAATGCAATAAAGAAAAATTTGCAGATGGATTAATGACACTTGGAAATGAACAATTAACTGAATTAATAGAAGAAGATGGAAAAGCAGAAATTCAATGTCAATTTTGTAACAAAAAATATAATTTCAATAAAGAAGAATTAGAAGAAATTTTAAGAAAAACAAACAAATAAAAAAGGAGAAGATGAAAATGGAAAAAATAATAGTATTTGGACATAAAAGTCCTGACACAGATACAATTTGTTCGAGTTTAGTAATGGCAGATTTACAGACAAAAATAAGAGGAGAAGAAGTAGTAGCTTGCAGATTAGGAGAATTAAATGAAGAAACAAAATATGCACTAAAACATTTTGATATAGAAGCACCAAAATACATAGAAAGTGTAGAAGAAGGACAAAGAGTTATGTTAGTAGATCATAATGAATTTTCTCAATCAGTAGAAGGAATAGAAAAAGCGAAAATAGAAGCAGTTGTTGATCATCATAGAATAAATAATTTTGAAACATCAGAACCATTATTCTATTATGCATTACCAGTAGGATGCACTGCTACAATATTATTTGAATTATATAAAACAAATAATATTAAAATAGAATCAAAAATTGCAGGATTAATGTTAAGTGCGGTAATATCAGATACACTTTTATTAAAATCACCAACAACAACTGAAAAAGATAAAAAGGCTCTTGCAGAACTTGCACAAATAGCAAATGTTGATGTAGAAAATTATGGATTAGAAATGTTAAAAGCAGGTACAAATCTTGATAAATATACAGAAGATGAATTAATTAGATTAGATGCCAAAAAAATAGAAAAAGAAGATATTAAATATGTTATTGCACAGGTAAATACTGTAAGTATTCCAGATGTTCTAAAAAGAAAAGCAAAAATTGAACAAGAAATTAATAAAGAAATATTAGCAAAAGGATTAAGTTTATTTGTATTTGTTATAACAGATATAGTAAATAGTAATTCAGAAGCTATTGTTTTAGGTGATAGAACAGATGCAATTTCAAAGACATATGAAGTTAAAGATAATATAGCTGTTATGCCAGGTGTCGTTTCAAGAAAGAAACAAATATTACCATTGGTTGAAAAGAATATATAGAAACGTTTTTCGTGAAAAAAAGTCAAAAATAATTGACTTTTTTTTAATTTAAGTATATACTTTTACAGGTAAAGAATAAAATATAAAGAGGTCAGCTTGACTTCAAGAAATGGAATTTAAAATGAAAAAAGTTAAAGAATTTGCAATAATGATACTAATGATAACAATAATGAGTATATTTAGCATAAAAGTAGAAGCAACAACTGGAAGAATAAATTCAGAGACAGTAAATATAAGAAAAGAGCCAAACACAGACTCAACAATAATAGATCAACTAGACAAGGACTGTAAAGTTGAAATATTAGAACAAGAAAATGGTTGGTACAAAATAAAAGTAGATGAAAAAAACATAACAGGATATGTAAGTGATAAACTTGTTGAAACAGATGATGATGATACAACAGGTAAGCAAGATACTGCAACATCCACAGCAGAAACAGCAGAAGTTCAACCAACAAATAACGATGATACAACAGCAGAAAAAAATATAGAAACAACAGAAATAGATACAACAAAAGTTGAAGAAATAGAACCAATAACACAAACAATAGAAACATCAACAGAAATAACAGAAAATAATCAATATACTCTAGAACAAGAAACAGAAGTAAAAGTAATACCACTTATAAATTCAAGAAGTGTAAATAAAATGAGTGGAAATGTAAAGGTATTAGAAAAAATAAATAATTGGTGTAGAATAGAAAATGATACAGAGACAGGATGGATAAGAATAGCACAATTAAAAAAATCAATAACAAATGAACAACAACCTGAGCAACCAGTTTTAGAACAACAATCAGTGGAACAATCTGAAGAAAATAAACAACAGGAACAAACACCAACTACTACTGAAACGCCAGTTAAAGAAGAATCAAAAGATGCAGAAAAAACAACAGCTACAGTAAAAAGCATTAGTAAAACAGGATATGTGGATGCAGAAGGATTAGTAGTAAGAGAAGAAGCATCAACATCAAGTAAAGAATTAGACAGCTTATCAAGAAATGATAAAGTAGAAATAACAGGAGAGGTTGATGGATGGTATCAAATTAAGTTAAAAGAGAAAACTGGATATGTATCAGCTAAATATATATCAGATCAAAAAACAGTTAAAACTACATCAAGAGGTGGAAACACAATAAAACCGGATAATATTACACCAATGGAAGAACAACAAGAAACAGTTAATAATGAAGAACAATCTACAAGTTCTGATAAATCTACAACCACAGCAGAAGGAACATCAGTTGTAGAATATGCAAAACAATATTTAGGATGTAAATATGTTGCAGGTGGGTCATCACCTGAAAGCGGATTTGACTGTTCAGGATTTACATCATATGTATATAAACATTTTGGTGTAACTTTAAGTAGATCGTCTAAAGGTCAAATAAACAATGGGGTTGCAGTAGAAAAAAGTAGTTTACAACCAGGTGATATAGTAGTGTTTAATAATTCTTCAAATTCATCAATAGGTCATGTTGGAATATATATTGGAGGAAATAGTTTTATTCATGCAGCTAATCCAAAAGAAGGAGTTGTAATAACATCACTATCGTCGAGCTATTATCAAAAAAGATATGTAGGGGCAAGGAGAGTAAAATAATTGAATAGACCAATTTTTATAATAGTAATTGGTTATATTATAGGTATAATATGGGGGCTATACTTACAAATAAGTATAGTGCCTTTTTATTTTTTGTTATTAATAATTTATATTATAATCAAATTACCATATCATAAAAAGAAATTTA